>Ga0315279_10001467_pt1 | contig 39186 bp, 28 predicted proteins | sample YL17G06_20_MG_FD_203694 | JGI IMG/M metagenome (GOLD analysis project Ga0315279, IMG submission 203694) | Sediment microbial communities from Yellowstone Lake, YNP, Wyoming, USA - YL17G06_20 | ecosystem: Environmental > Aquatic > Freshwater > Lake > Sediment | place: USA: Wyoming | collected...
CACCTGAGGTGACTTTTGTAATATGCTGGGAAACAGGGTAGCTAAAAGACTAAAGGTGCCGCTGTAAAGGTTTTCCAGCACACTCATCTCCCTTTTGGACCGTTTTTTTGCAACTGCAAGGTTTACTTTACCTCATTACGCTAAAAGGCATAAGTTATAGAGGTAAAAAGGTTAAAGTTTTGTTTGAATATAAGCTCCCGCCACCCCGAGTTTTGATTCAATTCGGCCAGGTACGTCCAAAAATTTTGTGCCAGGTGTCTGGGCAAATAATTATTAGTTATGAGTTAGGAGTTATGAGTTCTAAATTCTCACATTCGTGTTTAGCCTCTAACCTCTACCTCATCTTTTTAGGCCGCCTTTTTGAGTTGCCAACGAGAGATTTGGACGGGTACGTCAACACCAATCAGGTTGAGGAGGATTTTTACCCGTTCGCCTGAAGACGATCTCCTTTGAAAGACCCCAATAAGATCCCTTAGGGGGCCTGAGGTAATCTGAACCAGATCTCCTTCTTGAAGATTCTCTAAAAGTTTTACCGTATCGTCATCGCCCATCCGGTCCTTAAGCATCTGGGTCACTGTTTCCGAGATAGGTATCGGTTCATTCCCGGCTCCCAAGATTCGGTTCACCCCTCTTGTCCACTTCACTTTGTAATAGTGACGTTTAAGGTCGAGTCTTGCAAAGAGATAGTTTGGGAAGAGGGGATTGATCACCCGTGACATCCTGCCGTGGGAGTATTGAAAGTTTTCGCAAAGGGGAAGAAGGGTTTCGATTTCCATTCCTTCAAAATGGTTTTTAACACGATATTCATCCCTTGGCTTCGTGTGAATGACAAACCAATGAAGACTACCAAAATATTTCATTGATCCGATTTCGTCGCTGGAGTTCATTGGGGTCTCCTGTATAAGAGGTAAGCTTTCAAATCCCCCCTAACCCTCCTGAAGCTGTGAAAAAATTGGTTTCATCAATCTTAGTCCCGAAAGGACGAGTGGATTTCCAAAGCTTTAGAATGCGCTCGTTGAGATTAAGGGTCACCTGCCACGGCAATAAAGATATATGATTAAGCGGGCTTAAGGCACAGTGTTTAAATTTCCAAAGGTTGCGCTCTAAAGCTTCTCCAATCCACTCGTCCTTTCAGTCTGATCCATGTGCTCGATTTTTTCACACCTTCCCTTTACCAAAGGGGGTAGTATCTAAATGGTTTCAGTGGTTTTTGAGGGGAAGAGTTGGCCTTTGTTTTTATTGACGTACTCGATAAAGAAGGAGCCCATAATGGTGAGCATGAAGCCCACCACACCGGCAATCATTGTATTCTGTTTTGCTTTTCTTGGTTCTGGATCCTCGGGAACGGCCGGCTTATCAATCACCTGAATAATTCGAGCTATTTTCGTAGCTTCAATTTTAGCGCTTTCATATTGAACCATCAGGAGTTTATATATGTCGTTCTGAATTTGAACCTTCTGTTCCAGTTCTCCCAATTTCATAGTCAGTTCAGGAATTTCTTTAAGAGTGGCCAGTTCTGGTTGCTTTCCTTTCTCTGAATGATCAGGATTGATCGAAACGATCCCACCTCCTTGAAGTTGCCTAATCCTCTCCTTGAGTTCAGCGACCTTCACACGGGTTCGGATGACTTCTGGATCATTTTTTGTAAATTGTCTCTCAAGAACACTGAGATTTGACTCGGTCTTAGCCAGTTCCATTTGTAGTTCACCAATACTATGAATGATTACCTCGCTCTGACTTTTAAGCTCGGCTATTCCATATTTCATCTTGAACTCTCTTAGTTCTCCTTGTGCCTTTGAAAGATCTTCTTTAGACTGACTTAATTTGTTTTCAACAAATTTTAATAGATTCAGAACTGTGCCTACATTGATCTGGTTATTTAGATCCTGTAAGTTTTTAAGGTAACTTTCTACAATTCTAAATGCTAACTGTGGATCTTTGTCTGTTACTGAAAGGGCGAAGATCCCAGAGCCCCTTGTTCCCACATTCTCAATCTTCATTTTGCCGATCAAGGTCGATTCGCAATCCTTTAACCTCTTGGTTTTCCAGGTGGCAGTTAGATCGAGATCTTTGATGACCCTCTGGGCCACCTCTTTGCTTTTTACCATTTGAGTCAATATATCACCATGGATCTCTGAAGATTCGGAAATCATCGAGACCTTGTCTCCGGATTGGATTATCCTTCCGCTCTGTCCTTTGCTGATAAAGAAGGTTGCCTGTGCTTTGTAGACCCTTGTCTTTAACAGACTTATCAGTCCAGCCACAAACATACAGGTCAGGGTGCCTATGATAATAAGTTTTCGCCATTTCCAGACAACATTCCAATAGTCGATGAGGTTGATCTGGTCTATCTGGTCTATCTTGTCTCTCTGGTCTATTTGGTCTCTCCGGTCCATCAAGTCACTCAGGTCTCGCAGGTCGTCTGGTCTGTCTCGTTTGTTTCGTCTGGTCCATTTGGTCTCTCTGGTGTGTTTAGTCTATCTGGGTCTGAGAAAAATGAAATAGACCAGACGGACGAAACAGACTAAATAGACGAGATTAGTCGAATTTTTCGGGGACGACAATGATATCTCCCTTGGTGATCTCTAAGAATCCGGTGGTTCGGCTCTCCACCTGGCCATCCGGTTTGATCACATAAATGTTGGGACGGTCGGCCTTCTCTGTTGGGCCACCCACCTTATTCAGATAAAAGTCGGCTCCTTTACCTGGGGTAAAAGCAATGGATTCGGGATTATACACCTCACCAATGATCAGGACCGTCTGGGGCTCGGTGGGAATGAACAGACTGTCTCCATCTTCTAAAAGAAGATTTTTGGATGCTGGATCGTTAAGATCAATGATAATTCTACCGAGAAAAGTCTTGGCCCCTATTAGATTCAAGGCTTCCCTTTTTTTGGCCAGGGCAATACGCCGTGCCTCTTTGCCTTCTAAGGAATAATTGCTCTCAGCAATCTCAGCCTCCTTTTCGAGCAAGATCCTTTTCTGGGCCCTGATGAAATCATCGATGATGGGCTGCCGTTTAGCTGTTAATGATTTTCGAGTGAAAACTGCTCCTCTTAGGAAGGCATGCGGAGTAAACCCGCCAGCCCGTTCAATCACAGAAGCTAATTTTTCCCCTTTTTTCAGGGTGTAAGGACCTGGAAATTTAACCTCTCCGTTTAGGATGACAACAAACTTCTCAATCAGTTCTGTCATTGGCCGGATAAACAGATGATCCTCTTTTTCTAAAATTAGATCAGCCTCTTTCTCTTTTTGAAGGACAGCCTTAAGATTTACCGTCAGAACCTCCGGGGGTTTGTCTCGGCCATAGTTTTTCCGGTAGAGCTCGGCCTTCTCCAAATAGGCTGTGTCCTTTAATTCCTGCGCCTGGTAGAGGAGATCGCTGATCCGAAGGCCTGGCACGAAACGATAAGTTCCGGGTTTATGAACCTCTCCACTGATGTACACGACGGGTTTAGGATAAATATCGAAGATAGATTTGATCTCAACGATATCCCATTCCTTAAGAGAGAGGTTATGGGCAGGCTCTTTTTTCAAGGCCTGGCCGACCTCAAAAGGAATGATTTCACGTGTATAATCTGATTTGTATCTCAGGATTTCGGCCCTTTCCATATAGGTCTCCGGAAGTAAACCCTGGGCTTCGCCGATTAAGTCACTCAGTTTCATGTTTGGCATCAACTTATACTCACCCGGTCGATAGACATTCCCCTTGATGGTTACATAATCTCTTTTCTTTCTGAGAATGGAAGAAATTAAAATGAGATCATTGTTTTTGATTTCAATATTTTGGGGAGACTTATCCAAATCTTCTAAATTGGCAATTTCTATATCTATGACGGTTAATTTTTTGTTGGCCACAATCCTCTCGATATTGATTCTCTGGAGATAGGCTGAGGGAGTCAAGCCTCCACTTATTTTCAGGATGTCCGATAATCTTTGTTGCCCCGTCATTTCATAGATAGCAGGAGCCTTGACATTCCCGCTAATTCCGACTAGATCCCCAATGGGAGGTACAAAGATGATATCTTCATTTAAAAGCCTTATATCCCCACTTTTATCTCCATAAATGAGCAATTGATAGAGGTCGAAAATTTTGTCGTGATTACCCTTTCTGATTAATTTTATATTCCGAAGGGAACCGAATTTGGATGGCCCGCCCGCTTGATAGAGACCATGGAGAACGGTGGAGAGAGAGGAGATCGTGTAACTGCCTGGCCTTCTAACCTCCCCCAGGACAAATAACTGGATAGTGCGTAAACCTCCCATCGACACATTGATTTGAAAGTCCTTGTAAAATCGAGATAACTCCTCTTTGATCCTTTTTTCCGCATCTCCAAGATTCATACTCCAAAGATAGAGAGCTCCCACCTTCGGCAGGTTGATCCTCCCGTCACGGGTTAAAGTCACCTTCAAAACCTCATTTGTCATACCCCACATCTGAATGATGAGGGAATCTCCTGGACCCAATACATAATCTGGCCCCACTTGAGCTAATTCCACAGGGGCAAAGGTACTTGAGGGGAGCTCAAAAAAATTGTACCCGTATTGTTTAATTTCGATCTGGAAATCTTTTTCCAACCTCTGTCTATATTCTGTTAACAGAGATCTTTCCAAACTTTCCCTTAAAGTTTTGACTTCTTCTTGGTTTAATGGGCGGTCTGTTAATATTCTCTCTATGAACTCCTGTTCCAGTCTGTTTTTGAAGGATGGAATCCTCTGGTTGAAGGCCTCCTCAATGGGAGACATTCCGATCGTTTCCTGTAGGAGTCTGGTGAACCTTTTAGTGACAGCTTCCTTGATTTTACTCTCTAATTCAGGGGTTAGTCTGATCCCTTCCTCTAAAAGCTTTTCAAATCCTTTCTTCTCGGCCTCGATAATCTTTTCCTCAGGTGTTAGGATCCTCTTTTCTTTGATTTCCGGTTCCTTTTTAATTTCTGTAGTGTCTTTCTTCTCCTTTGCCCCCAACTCCTGTTCAGTCACTTCTTTCTTTTCTTGTGGTAATACCTTCTCTTGCGCTATGGCTTGACTAAACGGGGTTGTGATCAGAATCAAGCCGAGCATAAAGGTTAAAAAAATCGATTGCCTGCATTTTTCCATACCACTCTCCAAATTCAGATGTCCTTTTATTTTTTTGAGGTTTCGCCTCAGCTTCCCCTGGATTATTTATCTGATTAATTGAATAAACATATAATAGTTTTTATATTTTGTCAAAACAAATCAATATATTATCCGTGATTCAGACATTAGACCATAGACTTCAGACATTAGACTGAAGGGGAGGAAATGGCCGGAGATTACACAAAGATAAAAGTTTGAGAACACTTCAAGGGGTAATTTCCTATATAGAAAAGTCTGAGGTCCAAAGTCTGAAGTCCAGTGTCTGAATTGCAGAGCATATTATCGAAAATGTTCCAGATCAATCAAAAGTGAACCAGAGGCGAACTATATAGAGCGTCATAAATATTTGCGCATCCAAAAAAAATTATACTCTTTAATTGTCATTCCGGGCTTGACCCGGAATCCAGTATTTGAATTTCGGTCTTAGAATTTCTGGATTCCTGCTTTCGCGGGAATGACAACACATGCGCAATTTATTATGTCGTTATGTATAAAAGCGGACATGGTGGATAAGACGATGGTAGAGACTTCCTAAAAAAGGGGTTCACCACGGTAGAACAAATTCGTAAGAGGTTAACCGCTTGAATTTGTAACGGAGGTATTAGAGTTTATACTGCGATCCCTAAGGGATGGGCACCCCCTTTTTATATATTGCTTTGAATCATGTAAAATGTAACCAAGAGGGAGCTCATACTCACGCTTTCGATATGCCGCATTGAGTCATGTGAAACCCAAACATGAGGGAACCCATGTACCTCATGCGGGTCTTTTCAAGGTTTTGTAAGAATAAACAGTTGATTGGCTCCAAAAAGGAATCGGCTGTATTTGACAATAGCCAACCCCGTCGCCTTTGCTAAATTCTGCATGTGGTTATAATCGATTCTTTGTTTATGATCCTGGCCGGCATATTGACTGAAAAGACCCATTTTTGAACCGGTTTTATGAATCCATTCGAATCTGGGGTGGGGCACCGTCAGGATGATGTGGCCCATTGGATTTAGCATCTCTTTAAACTTCTTCAACAGGGAAGCTGGATGTTCGACGTGTTCAAGAACAGCCAGTGATACAATCGTATCGAATCGTTCCGTTTCAGGCACATCCATCACAAAGCAATAACCTGGATGGTTTTTTCTTGCCATATCTATTAGCACTTCATCCCTATCCATTCCCACATAAACATTCGGTCTGCAGAACCCGGCCAGCGCACCGACTCCGCACCCGTAGTCCAATATTCTTCCCTGAAGATAGGGTTGGGCCTGATTAAAGCGCCTTGATCGAAGCCATAGCGAAAAACATCCGGAGGTGTATTCATCCATGGCCGTTTTTTTCGATCTTCTTCTCAATTTGTTGCAACCGCCAATCGATATTCTCTAACAGCTTACGATTCACGGAAATCAGGTCTGCCAAAAGACCGATAACCCCCAGGAAAAAACCGGCACCCAAGAGAAGGGCTGCGAGAATAAGGGACTGGACGTGGCCGCTGCCGTGGCCGGTAAAATAGAAATACAAATATCGAAAGCCGATCAACAGTCCTAAGCCAAAAGAAACGATTCCCGGAATGGCAAAGAAACGGAATGGCCGATACGTCATAAAGATTCGGACAATGGTAAAAACTGACCGCAGGATATAATTCGGGATGCTTTTAACCAGCCGAGATGGACGTAAGTCTTCGTTTATCCTGATGGGAACAGAAGCAATAGCCATCCCCTTTTGTCCGGCCTGGATGATCATTTCGAGGGTATAAGTATGCTCATTAAACACATTGAGCCGCATGGCAGCACCCCGGCTCATCGCCCGGAATCCGCTCGGTGCATCCGGTATGTCTGTTTTACTCGCGAAGCGAACCGCCCTGCTCCCGAGCTTTTGCAAAAATTTCTTCACGAGAGAAAAATGCTTCACTTCCGAAATGGGGCGTATGCCTACCACAATTTCAGCCTTCCCCGATAGGATGGGGGCTATCAGTTTAGGAATATCATCGGCACAGTACTGGTTGTCGGCATCCAGGTTGACAACAATATCTGCTCCTGCTTTAAGACTGGCTTCAAGCCCTGCCATAAATGCTTTGGCAAGCCCCTGATGTTGGGGCAAGCGAATGATATGGTCAGCCCCACGAGCTCTTCCTAATTCAACCGTTCCGTCCGTGCTTCCATCATCAACAATAAGCCACTCGACCTTATCAACGCCGGCGACCTTTCGGGGCAGAGCTGACAATGTAATCCCTAACGTTTCTTCCTCGTTATAACATGGGATTTGAATGATCAGTTTTGACATCTTTTCTTCCCATCGATTTTATTCCTCCCTCACCTTTATCCTCTTCTCAAGTTGGGGAAAGGGAGGATGAGGGAGTGAGTCGGTGTCCAGCAAACGGATATCCTGGACCGTGACGCCGAGGGTCCGGGTATCTACGGAGCCCTGGATCACCTCCTTTGGAAAAAACCTGTCACTGACTATTTCAATTGTTGCTTGATTTCCAAGCGGAAGGTCAGCAACGCTGAAAGTTTTGGACCAGCCTTTACCGGGAGCGATCTGCCCTTGATATAACTCATGATGGTTCAGGAGTATCTTAAGCTTCAACTCCTTTGGGCAATGCGAAAAGAATTCCACTCTAAGTGACCGTGGCGGATGCTCCGGGTCTAAAGGAACAATCAGTTTTGCGTTTCCATCCGTCCAACGAAACGGTTTGCCTCCATTCCATTCCTGGTCATGAAACCCGGACTCAACGACACCAAAACGTTTTTCAGAGCCCAGGCTTAGATTCTTATAATTAGAGACCGTTGCGAATTGATGCGATCTTTCAGGCTGGTCGGTGTCCAGTAAACGGATATCCTGGACTGTAACGCCGAGGGTGCGGGTATCCATGGAGCCCTGGATCACCTCCTTTGGAACAAACCTGTCACTCATTATCTTAATGATTGCCTGATTTCCAAGCGGAAGGTCAGCAACGCTGAAAGTTTTGGACCAGCCTTTACCCGGAGCGATCTGTCCTTGATATAACTCATGATTGTTCAGGAGTACCTTGAGTTTCAACTCGTTTGAGCAATGCGAGAAGAATTCCACTCTAAGTGACCGTGGCGGATGCTCCGGGTCCAAGGGAACAATCAGTTTTGCGTTTCCATCCGTCCAGCGGAAAAATCGACCTCCGTCCCATTCCTGACCGTGGAAACCGGATTCCATGACACCAAAATATTTTTCAGAGCCAAGGCTGATGTTCTTATAATCAGAAATTATGCCGTTGATCTTATAAAGACCGATCGTTCTTTCTTCCTTCAAAATCGCTTTGGGCAGAGGGTGAACCGGCTGCTCCGCAAAACGCCACGATAGCTCTATTTCATAAAGCTTGATGCCATTCAAACCTTTGGGGAGCGGCTTTTCTTCATATAATAGGTAGAAGGGTCTATTTTCAGCCGTAACTTTTGCAAACCAACTTCTCGCCGCATAAATCCCGGGTTTAAAATTGAGGTCAACAGGAACTATTTTCCGGTCGAAAGAGATGTATAAAGGTGTTTCCCATGGTGGCGGGTAAACCCCGCGATCGGATAAAATAATTTCATCTTGTGGCAAATGATGAGCCAATTGCTGTATCTGCTGAAATGAGCCTCTATTTTCAGCAAAATTAAAGATAAGTGCATCGGACTTGACGGTGAATAACGTCAAGATTACCAAGATCAAAATAGACACGGCCTTCGACAGAGTTTTTGGGATTTTTTCCATTACGTACCATATTCCAAAGGCTGCAAAAAAAATCATTCCTGGAATAACGACCGGCACGAAGCGACGGATAGCCCAGAAATGTCCCGGTTTTATCGAGGGGTTCCACAGGTAGAGAATTGAAAAGCCAAATGTCACCAAGAGTACCCCGATAAAGCAAGCATAGCGTCTTTGTTTCACCGTATTCCAAACCATGACAAGCCAGCCTGTAACCGCTGCCCATATCACGAATGGAGATAAGTATTGGGCCAAGCTAACTAAAGAATCTTCACGATAGTCGCGGGCGCCATGTCTGAACTGCCCTGGTTGGTTGAGTGTTGAAAATGGCTCAAAATTGGGCCTGACCCAATAGGCATAGACGGTAAGAGCAAACAAAACGATGCCGATCGAAATCAGAAATAGTCTTCCCTTGATATATGGGTGAATACGCTTCAAGATTGTTTGGGTCGGCATCAATAAGACAAAGAAGAAGACAAGACTAACTACCCAAACTTTCAATACATATGGAGATAATTGAATAAAATAAGGAGTACTGAAGAGGGCATAATACCCAGCTGCAAAAACAAACAGGATTAATGTCGACGGGTAGAAAGCAGGCCAGATAGATGACGTCTTTTCAGTTGTGGGTTCCTCTACAACCTCCAGCGCAAGATGCGAGAGAATAAGCAGAGGCAACAGGAAAAAGCTGTCGATTCGTACGACCGCTGAAAACCCGATAAAGATGCCAGCCCATCGGGCTAAGCTCTTATTATTGTTCTTCAGGGCCTGTGCCAATAGCAGCAGTCCGGACCAGATGAATAGTTGAGTTAATATCTCTGTCAGGGTGATCCGGGTCAACCAGATCTGGCTTGGATTGAGCGCAAGGAATAGAGTGGCCGCCACAGCATAAGGCCGGGGAATGGCTGAACAACAAAGGCCGTAGAAAATGCATAGGGACAGGAGAGCAAAGAAAGTGTTGAGCCGAAACAGACCCTGATGCCCGAAGGTTGAGCAGGCCTGGGCCAGCCAGACCGAGAATAGATGGCCAAACTGCACTTTTATGTTGGATGAGGTGAGATAAAAGCCGGGCATAAATGTTTTATAGACACCGGGGCTACTATGAAGGGCCTCTTCAAATAAAGAAGCAAATTCTGCTGGGTAGGGATAAGGAATATCTACTCGGCCGTGCCTGGCAATGTATATGGCGTGATTGGCATAAACGCCCTCATCCCTTCCTCCGAGGATTGTTTCTGTGGGAAAACCCAAATAAAGCACAGCTGAGACAATCAATCCTATCATCAAGACCAGATTCCACCCCGTCAAACGGAGGTTTTTTATAGCTGAATATACCTCTCTCTTTCTGGATAACCTCCACAGAGATAAAATGGTTATGACCCAACCGATCAGGCCAAAATATTCCGCCTTGTATACACGCGCGGAAGCAGCGAAAAGCATTGGCAATGAGAAGAGCGTGATACCCATACTGATTATCAACGCAAAAACTGTTAATGAAGGCAAGGAGCTTCTTTTTAGAGGGCGGTTGGCATGGACATACAGCCAATATCCGGATAATGGAAGAGCCGGCCAGATTCCGAAAGCCAAAACCCCTGACAATTGTTCCATCATTCAATGATTTCCTGGGACCTTGGTGACTCCGGGGCGGATGCAACACTCTTTTGCCATTTAGGATGTTCTTTATAATGGATCGGCATTTGTTTCACATTCTCGATAGGTAATAGATAATCCATATAAAATTCTTTATCAAACGCATGCTTACAAACCGTACTTCTTGAGTTAAGGTGCGGCATTTGCGTCATTCTCCTATAGATCGTTTCTAATGGTTCCTCTAAGGCATTACCGTAACTGATCTGAACATGCGGACACATCAGGACATCTCCATACGCAGTTATGTACAGTCTTTCAATTCCTCCTGGGCATCCTTGGAAACCTCTAAAATTGAAGATTATATCACTTCTTGTGTGGGGTATTTTGAGCAATTTCTCAAAAAGATCTAAGTCCTCCCTATGCATTTTCATTTCTTTCTTATCCGCCCACTTACCTGAGGAAGAAGCTTTATTGAGTAACAACGAACATTTGTGATCCCATGAAAACTTAATCATTTCTTTGAGGTTGTGAATATTTTGATGAGTCACGACGGTACTCAGGCAGATATTTAAACCCAATTCTTTTGACCATTTCAATGCGTCCATCGTCTTTTTGAATGAACCAGGAGTACCTCTAATTCTATCGTTTTCCTCCGGATCAAGACTCTCAATGCTCAGTTGTATGGTGTCCAGACCGGCTTCTTTTAATTGAGTCAATTTTTCCTTCGACACATTGAGGGAGTTAGTAACCAAAGAATATAAATGTGATTTGGCTTTTGTCTTTTTTAACAATTTACATAGATCATCAACGTTTCTCATCAGCGGCTCGCCGCCAGTAAAATTCGTATGTATTCTTCCTAACTTAGAGGCATCCTTTAATACTCTTGCCATCTGCTCAACCGTCATTGGTTGTTTATCCGGTTTATGCAGGAACTTTGCGCTGCAATATTCGCAACCATAATGACAATCGTAAGTTACCGCAAGATCAACGGTTCTCAGGGTCGGTTTTCTTAATATTAATGTATTGAACAACCCTCTCATCATTCTGAGCGATACGAATGGCTTCTTCTCAATGAATCTTAAATGATGCATCACGCTGCGCAGATTAACCACAACTCGTCCTTTCCTTCTTCTCAAAGTTTATTCTTTCTCTTTCAATTACCAAGGGTCTTTTTCTCACCTGGAAATGGATCGCCCCAATATATTCCCCTAAGAACCCCAAAAAGAAGAGTTGGACCCCTGAAAAGAAGAACAGTCCTACAATAAGGGTGGCTATGCCTGGAGGGGCAAAAGTTCGGAAGAAGATCAGATTAACCACCAGTTGAACCACCGCATAGGTAATGCTCAAAACGGCGAGGAAAAAGCCAAAAAACATGCATAACCTCAACGGAATGTTCGTAAAGGAGATGAGGCCATTCAGCCCTTGATCGACAAGATGGTAAAGTCTGTTTTTCGAGAACCCCTTTCTGCGCCTTCCCCAGACATAGGGCAATCCGACTGATCGAAATCCGCAACTCGCAATCATGCCTCGGATAAAAGGATAATAATCGTCAAACCCTCTAAGCGCCTCTACGACCACCCTGTCAATGAGCTGAAATTCTCCAACATCCGGAGGAATATCGACATCGGCAAATCGGCGGATCAACCGGTAGTAAATCTTCCGGGCATAGGCCATGACAGGGTTCTCTTCCCTCTTTTCTCGAATGCCGTAAACGATTTGGTAACCTTCCTCCCACTTTCGAACAAAATCAGGAATCAACGCTGGTGGGTCTTGCAAATCGGCAGCGAGCAAAACTACGACGGCATCCCCTTTTGTGTTGAGAAGGCCATTAAAGGTTGAGCGGAAGGGCCCGAAATTTCTGGAATTGACAATGATCTTAACTCGTCCGTCTTCCCGTGCGAGTTCTTTCAGGATTGCAACGGTACGGTCGGTTGAAGCGTTATCGCAGAAGATGTGCTCAAAGTCATAACCGGCTAAACGCGTCTCAAAGACCTCCCGAACGGCTCCGTAGCAATCACGAATATTCTCTTCCTCATTGTAACAGGGCGTTACGATGCTGATCATCTTTTTCTTAGCGTCCATAGTGTTTGATCCTGAAAACAAACTTCTTCTGCAAGAAGAATGATAGAACGACGACCAGAGGCAGGGCCAACGCCTGGCTGAAAAGTACATTGACCCCTTGTATTAACAGCACTTTCACCGCATAAAGATTTGCGACATAAACAATCCCATAGACAAAGACAAATTTGAAGATCAGACGATTCTTCCGGTTATCAAATACGATCTGGCCCGTCGATTTGAAGTTGAAGAGGGCACCCAAGATCGTGGCCAAAAGGATCGCCATTTTATAATCCGCATGGAGCCCGATGAATAAAGCAAAGAAACCGTAACCGACAAGGGTATTGAGCAATCCCACCATCACAAACCGAAAAAAGAGCAACGCCCAGAGCTTCTTAAGAAGGCGGACCATAGCTTAAAATGGTATCAATAATCTCGGAGTTTTTCAAACAGGCCGATTCTCTCAAGAACTCCTGCCGGCCGACATCGTGAATAAAACAGTCTTGGAGGCTAACACAAAGAATATTCTTCAGGAATCCCTTTGATTGCATCAAGGTGCTCACAAGGCTAAACAAACCATTACTCTGGACATGCTCTTCCATGGTGACCACGAGACCAGATGGTTTCAGGATAGTCCTCAACGCCTCACCATCCAAGGGTTTGAGGGTATGTAGACTATAAACCGAAGCCCTGATCCCCTTGCTGTCCAACGCTTCGAAAATCTCAATGGCCCAGGACAGGACGTTCCCTGAAGCGAGGACGGTCACGCCTTCCGTACCGGATCCCCTGACCTTCAAGGGTTTTCCTATCTCGAAATGGCTTATCGTCTCCAGGGTATGAATGGGAGGGTCCTCAGCCCTATTCAAGCGAATATAGCAGGGTTGATCAAAATCGAGCGCGTGATCCATGATCTTTTCGACTTCGAAGGGATCGGCTGGAGCAAAGACCATCATCTCCGGAAGGGAGGTCATGATGCCTAAGTCCTCGATTGCATGATGTGTCCCGCCCTGCCCCCCATAGGCGAGGCCGCTCCCTATGCCAATGAGTTTAACCGGCAATTTCTGATAACATAAATCATTCCGGATCTGTTCGAATGACCGATAGATCAAGAAGGGGATGATCGAGTACACAAAGACCTTTTTCCCTTCCAGAGCCAATCCGGCAGCCATTCCAACCATGCACTGCTCCGAAACGCCGACGTTTAGAAACTGTCTTGGGAACTTTTCCTTATATTCATCAAAGACAGAAAACCCCAGATCTCCGGTCAGAAGAAGGATCTCTTTATCTTGCTCAGAAAGTTGAATCAGTTTTCTAACGAAGGCTTTTCTCATCGAGCTCCTTCAAATATGTCTCCAAATCTTCCTGCCGGGGTGAACGATAATGCCACTCCAATTTATTTTCAAATTCCTCGATACCTTTTCCTTTTGTCGTGTGGGCAATGAGGATCGAGGGCTTCTCCATCCTGAAAGGGACCCTTTCGAGAACGTTGATCATTTTCCGAATATGGTGACCATCTACCTCTCTCACGGACCATCCGAAGGCCTTCCACTTCGATTTGAACGTATGGATCGGCATGATCTGATCTGTTCTTTCATAGGCCTGCCACCCATTTGCATCGATGATGGCTATTAGATTATCCAGATGTAATCGACTCCCAGCGTTTGCTGCTTCCCACACAGAACCTTCTTGAATTTCACCGTCGCTCATTAATACAAACGTGCGTGAAGCGTTGTTGTTGAGCTTCAATGCATAAGCCATACCGACCGCCATTGGCAGCCCGTGGCCGAGGGAGCCGGTAGAGGCTTCACAAAACGGGGTCAGAAGCCGGTCCGGATGCCCTGGGAGATTGCTCCCGTCGAGATGATAGCGGTCAAGCCATGTCATCGGAATCAAGTCCCTCATGGCGAGGGTGGCATAAAGAGCCGAGGCGGCATGCCCTTTGCTCAGAATGAATCTGTCCCGGCGGAGATGGTTTGGATCCTCAGGGAAGATTCTGAGGATGGAGAAATAAAGTGCGATCAGGATTTCGACACATGAAAAAGAAGATGCGATGTGCGAGGCGTTCGCTTTCGCATGCATCTGGAGAAGTTTTCTTCTGATCTCGCGAGCCATCGCCGCAAAGTCTCTCATCTTTTGTACCCACGTTCATATTCGTCTTTAAACCACGCCACCGTTTCTATCATCGCATTTTTCAGGTCCGTGAGCCCTGTCCATCCGAAGGTGTCTTTAAATTTTCGGTTTTCCCCTTCTAAATGGAAAAGTCCGTCCTTTCGGTACGGGATCGCCCCAAAGACGGGCTCAATGGAGGAACCGAGGCAATCTGTAATAGTGAGAACAATCTCCTTGAGGACATGGGATCTTCCTGAGCAAAGATTAAAGATATCACAGAAATCCTCTTCCTTATTGATCACTCTCCAGACAAGGGGAGGAATGTCCTTCACATAGAGATAGTCCCACCGTTGTTCGCATAAGGTGAGTCTCGGAGGCTCCCCTTTCAGGAGGGAGGTGATGACATAGGGAATCACGTAGTACTCGTGATCTCCTGGGCCGAAGGTGGAAAACAGTCGCAACCAAGCATACTTAAAGTGATACGTTTCGGCGAAGAGACGACCCACGAGACCTGCCGCCAGCTTGTAAACGCCATATAAGGTATGCGGTGTCGGTAAGACCTGTTCATCAATTCGTCTGTTCTGTACACCATATTCTCCCTGTGAACCAAAGCCTATAAAAAGCCGGCTCCCCCCCCTTCCGCTCATCTCCAGTAGATTTTGGTTGATGAGAAGATTTTTTTCCTGGTCCGGGCTATTGCGGTCAGGCCCCGTCACACCACACCAGGCCAGGTGAATAACGATCTCAGGGCGATGTTCGCGAAAAACTCTCTCGAGAAACCCCTTATCGGCCAGATCCCCTTCTACACAGCGAAAGGGCTCTTTGTCAATTCTTTTTGAGTACTTTCCAACATTTCTTGTGACGGTAACCACCTCCATTCCTTTTTGAGCCAAATACTGAGAGAGATGATGACCGATGAAGCTAAACCCTCCGGTAATTAAAATAACCATTTCATCTTCCCATATATTTTTTTAGATTCTCACGGGCCAGCTTGATCTTCTGAATGGAGGGAGATTCCCCGGCTCGATCATATCCGAGCCGGACCCGCAACACACTTTTGGTGATCGCTATTCGCAAATAATAGATCCAGAATTTGAGGTCGAAAGAGTCATCCACAATCGTCTTGAAAGACTGGTAGCCTTTTAAAAAGGAGTCTAAGAACTCGTGCATCCGGTAAAACGAGGCAAACATGGCAATATCGAACACAGGATCTCCCAGTAAGGCATCCTCCCAATCAATGATCGATTTGATCGTGAGCGTACTAAGGTCCACGAACACGTTATGGGTTCCAAGGTCTCCGTGCAGTAGCGACGGGAGGTTTTCCGTATGAATTAATCCGCGACATTCTCGAAAGACTGATTGAATAAAACTTCTTTCCTCACCGTCGATGACCTTGTGACCATAAGCAAAATGCAGGTGGTCCTCCAAATTCAAACAAAAGTAGTCGAGCCAGGATGAAGAAAGGCCTTTGGGTTGACCTCCTTGGAACAACGCCTCCCCGTCGATGAGGCCAAAGCCCGTTGCCGGTAAAGTGAGAGAATGGTAACGGGCAACCACTTTTCCGAGGTTTTCGATGATATCCGGAAAACCCGAGGCATTCATGTCGACCTGGCGGAGGCAAATTCCTTCTGCCTTGCGCAGAATCATAAACGGAAAGGGGTACGTTTCACAACTGATGTCGAAGGCCTTGATGGTTAAACCCAAACCCAATGGATCAAGAATCGTCCTGTAGACATAATTTTCCAGCAGGAGCGAGTGCCTCAACTCCTTGAATTTGGAAATTTTTATAAAATACTCTTCCGAATCGAACAGAATACGGTAAAGGTAATGATAGGTCCCTGGCGTATGGGCTTTGAGCCTTGTTGCTTTCTTGTGAAAAAAATCATTCGCCAGCTTTCGAATGAAATAATCCAGAGTGGATTCATCGAGGTCATGCCTGGATTTGGCTTGGAAATCTGCTTTGCGATAAAAGATTGTTGTCGGCATCGTATCCTTTCCCCTGGAACGATCGTTGGTCAAAAGATTCCGAGTCCCTCGTTTAGTCTCCGAAAGATTCTTTAGGAACCATAGCCCAATTCAGAGGAGCAAAGCCTTGAAATGAGACGAATCTCAGAGATCGTAGCTCGAGGCAACTCACCGATCCTCGCTTCTTGCTCTTCTAAGGTAGGGGAGTGGATTGTCCCCCAAGGATAAATATCCTCCAATTTCTTCCCATTCCAGGAAGGATAGAGCAGGGAATCATGATAACGAATATCTATTCTTTTGCAAAACTCTTTCATCACCTCTTTCTTTCTTGTCATCAGGTCTTCGTAACGAATAAGAAAAAATTTCCGAGGAAACATGGCCCGGTAAGCAATCGCTCTTGATTGGACTGTGTTCCATGCCCAGATATATTTTTTCAAGGAGAGAGGATAAGGGCGGCGTCTTGTTTCAGCAAAACAGGCACAGGGATCCCGGACAATGTGGAAAATCCGGGCATCGGGTAGATCCGAAAAGATCTGCTCCGAATCCACGGCGATGATGGGGCTGTATCCTACAAAATATTTCTCCCTCCCTGTTTTCTCACAATTCTTCCAGGATTCAAAGGTGGCATAAAAAAACCCCATGACCAAGTCCCCAGTGGTACGGGAACGGTTGGACATATATCGCAAAAATAGAAGCCTCCTTTCTTTTTCGTCCATCTGGAGGTCTGCATCTCTGAATTTACTTCCGTCAGGCCGTCTCAAGCGGTTTTTGGTCTCTTCGTCGAAAATGAGTTCAAAGTCATCCTCTGGCATCCCTCCTAACGGGAAGACAGGCCACCGGTATTTAAAGGGAAACATCGATTGCAGATCATCGTTCACATATTTTGTTCCTAATTGGGATTCGAAGGGATAGGCCAATAGCTCGGGATGTCCGTCCAGGTGGCGGTGAAATGTATTTCCTCCATTCTCATACATCGCTGATATCATGATTAATTTCTTTTCCATTTACATCCTCTTCACATCACAAAATTGCGGCGTTCCTGTGATCAGAAACTCGTCAATTTGTTTAGTAACGTTCAAAAGGTGAGGCATAAATGTTTTCCAATACATCCTTCAAGATGAGTAAAGACATCCAGCAAATCTCCCCTCCACCGGTGGGAGGGGATGAAGGGGAGGGGGAAATGATTTAAGTACTTTGAAATTCATAACTTTTCCACCCCCACCCTCTCCCTCCCCCATCAAAGGGGGAGGGGGACATACTGTGGGTTTCAGATTACTTGAACCGGTTTTTTAATTTGTGCCTCACCTTTTGAACGTTATCATTTGTTTAAGACAGACTCCTACAAGATCTTTCTTTTCTATGTAGGCTAATGTCCATTCAATAACGTTGTCAATGGCCTGCTCAATCGTCCACCGGGGCCGCCATCCCAATCGGTCCTTCGCCTTCGAGCAATCCAGTTTGAGAGAAAAGGACTCATGGGGGTGCGCTCCCCTCTCGATCTCATAGAAAGCATTCTTTCCCCATTTTTCACACAGCTTCTTCACAACCCATTGAACCGTCCTTGCATTTTTATCATCGGGGCCGAAATTCCATGCTTCAGCGTATTCGGGACCCTTCTCATAAAGCTTTTGAGCCAAGAGAAGATAGCCGCTCAGAGGGTCTAACACGTGCTGCCAGGGCCTTATCGCCCGAGGATTTCGAATAATTATCTTTTCCCCTTTTAAGAAAGCTTTTATGCAATCAGGGACTAATCGGTCAGGGGCCCAGTCCCCTCCACCAATGACATTACCAGATCTGGCAGTCGCCACGGCCACGCTGTGGGCCGCGTAATCCTTCGGGTTAAAGAAAGAATTCCGATAACATGAGGTAACCAGCTCCGAGCAGGCCTTGCTATTCGAATAGGGGTCGTAGCCGCCCATGGGGTCATTTTCTCTATAACCCCAGCACCACTCCCTGTTCTCATAACACTTATCGGTCGTAACATTGATAACGACACGAACGCTCCTGGAGCTTCTGGTCGCTTCAAGGAGATTGACGGTTCCGATCACATTCGTTGAGTACGTCTCAGCAGGGTTCTTATATGACTCCCTCACAAGGGCCTGTGCTGCCATGTGGATGACGATCTCAGGTTTGGCCGCGTTGAGGGCATTTGTTAACGAACCGATATCTCTAACGTCTCCGGTGATCGAATGGATGAACCGATCTATTCTGCAAAGCTCAAATAGGCTTGGGTGGGTTGGAGGAGGTAAAGCATAACCTGTTATTTCTGCCCCCAAAGAGTGAAGCCACAAACATAACCATGAACCCTTAAATCCGGTATGACCTGTGATAAAAACCTTTTTCTCTTTCCAGAAGCTTTTCTCTAACATGCTCTTGCCAATTGTCTTAACTTATTCCCATACCTTCCATGGGGCTTTGCCCGATTGCCATAACTCTTCTAAATAATTCTTGTCCCGAAGGGTGTCCATGGGCTGCCAAAAGCCCTTGTGGACATAAGCCGACATTTGACCCTCTTTTGCCAGTCTTTCCATGGGGCCATGTTCCCAGACGGTACCATCCCCTTGAATATAGTCAAACACCTTCGGAGACAGCACAAAAAACCCTCCGTTAATATAACCGCCGTCTCCCACGGGTTTTTCTTGAAATTCTATAACCCTATTCCGTTTCATGTTCAATGCACCAAATCGCCCAGGGGGCTGAACCCCGGTAAGGGTAGCGATCGTTTTTTGGGATTTATGGAAAGCAATGAGCTTGGTCACATTTACATCGCTTACTCCGTCCCCATAGGTAAAACAGAAGTCTCCGTCGTTCATGTAAGCCTGTACCCGTTTGAGGCGGCCACCGGTCATGGTTTTTTCTCCGGTGTCAACCAATGTGACGCGCCACGGCTCCGCATTGTACTGATGAACCTCCATCTTATTGTGGGTCATGTCAAAGGTGACATCGGACATATGAAGGAAATAGTTTGCAAAGTATTCCTTGATCATGTAACCTTTGTATCCCAGACAAATGATAAAGTCGTGGATGCCATGTGCTGAATAAATTTTCATAATGTGCCAGAGGATCGGTTTCCCACCGATTTCGACCATGGGCTTTGGTCGCACGATCGTTTCTTCACTGATCCGAGTACCAAGACCTCCTGCCAGGATGACGGCTTTCATTCTAATCTCCCCTTCAATCTTTGAAATCTAAAATGATTATTAGAAGTTTTCCATCATTGAATCTCAATATCGAAAAAAGTTTCTCCCTTATGATTTATAAGTGGCGCAAATCCACCCTCTGATAAGGGAACGAAAAATTCTAATCTGTGTTTTCCTTTTCCCAATTCCGATGCTGAAAAGATTATATCCCACCCCGTTTTTGCAAGATTTTTGTTACGAAGCGCATCTGCGATATCCTGACGGATATACTTTACAGGGACAACAATGAATGGCCTGTCTCTGTCGACGATAAGAACGAAATCAGCAGGTTTCTTAGTATATGGGTCGTGTGCCCATCCTGCGGTGTGTATCGGGCTGACGATTTTCAATTGGAGCAGCCCTCTGTCTGCATCAAATATGTCAATACTTCCAGCGTGCAGACTCCTTCTAATCTTGGATGGGCTATACTGAGATAATATCTCACTGCCTTCTGAAATTAACCTGTCTTCATGCTTCAACCATGACGCCAGATATTGAGAACTGTATAAGACGGAAAGAACATGGGGAGGGTGTTCTTTAGGGGTAATCTGAGTATTTGGATTATAACCGGCTGGTTGGATATCCCCATTGACCAGTAAATGATCGGGTAATGTTTTTTGAAGTATATAGCGGTTTTGCAAAAGGGAATAAACCAAAAGTACACTTCTGTCGTAAGGTATGACGGATTCCCGCTGATCTTCTCCACGACAAATAAAACCCATAGGGTCATTGATACATTCTGTCTTGCGTTTCTTCGACCATAAAAAAACGCGGCCATAAATAGAAGGATCGTTATAGAGGAAAGTCATCCAACATCTGGCCAAATATTCAGCCTCTGTAGCAAGAAAAGGTGCAGGTGGCGGGACATAAAGGATCAGTCTCGTATCCGGCTTTATCGCTGGCACTTGCTCAAGGATCGAACGCAATTCCGCCTTATGTTGTCGCCAGTATCCCAGCAGATAATCCTGACTTTCGAGCCCACCGTAAATCCCGAGGCCAACAAAAAAGGTTGGCAAGATTAAAGAGATGGATGGATGCTTGAAAACAAACGCAACCAGCCCGTAGGTCAGCAATGCGATAGCCATGGACACCCAGATACCAGAGACCAACTGGGTCCGATAATAGGATCCTGAACCCGAACCCGTCGCATAGATTGCATTAGACGCAAACGCCATGAGTAAGCATACGATTCCAATAAAAACATAACGGGACTTTTCCTTAGGGGAATGATCGACTCGGGTTTCTTTTTGTCGCAGGAGCCAAAAACCCACTAAAGCAAACGCGCTGATCCCGATTGTGGAAAGAGCAAGCCGGAGGCTCACCGGCAGCAGACGAGGAGGCGCTGGGAACCAATGCCTCCAACCGAACGCCCACGCCCATGGCGTGAAGTTGTTGGTGAATAACATCATGATTCGTATTACCTTCTGGTTCAAAGTCATCGGCACGGACGCTATGGCGAAATAATAACTATTGCGATCGAACAGCAAACTAAAAAAGACGATCAGGTAGGGGGTGATGAGACCATACCAAAAGATAATTGCTTTTAACAGACGCGTAGTCAAATGAAATTCATCGATCACCCAAAGCAGGATTGGGGTCATCAGGATTGCTGCCAAAGACGCGTCGTATGTCCAGACACTGAGAAGTAAACAGAGTCCTGAGGGGAAAAGCCACTTCTTGCCCTCGTGCTTCCACCATTTCAACAAGAAAACGAGTGCGGCAAAATAAAAAAGGACCGACAAATATAGGGGGGCAAGGGCATTCGTGGCAGAATCACCTGTGGCAGTCAAGCTGAGTGCCCCTGCGACAAAGGCGATCTCTTTGCGTGAGGGGAAAAGCGTTTTTACCAAAAAGTATGAGCACACTCCCATAAAAAACCATGCTGTGACATGGAGAAGGTTCATGAATATAGCAGGTTTTCCAAGCCATGTGGCAATTGTCTGATAGGATGCTATCAATTTGCGTGTGGCAATACGAGTTCCAAAAAGCTGCTGCAGAGGATGTCCTTGATGAGCCGTGGCATAAGTAAATGTAATAATATCGTCGTGGAAGATGCCGCGGTCCAATGCAAACAATCCAGAAACCAGGATCGTTAATGCAAGGTAAACCCCGATGATTGCCATTGACTCCCGACTTAAATTTATTGTCGGATGACTTCTATTCTTCATACGTATCGTTTTCTTTTACATTACCCCAAGGGCCTTTATGGAATAGATTCGATTCTCATCACAGACTCGGAAATAATTCTCCATCCATTTCTGGCCTCGATGATAGCAATGCTGGAGCTATGATAACTTTCATTGCTTCCAGTCTGCTAAACGGGAGGTTACCCTATTGGGACTATTGCTTTTCGATTGATTAATTCTCTACATCGATGTGGATGGCCCCCTTGTTATTCTGTAAAGGTGCAAACGTGCCATCCAAGAGTTCCGCAAAGAATTCTAATCTATGTTTTCCCTTTCCCAATTTTTCACCCGGTAGGATAACGGCCCAGCCCGTAACCAGGAGATCGCTATTTCCCAATGTTGAAGCAACATCTTTACGATTGATATTAACAGGCACTTTAGTCAAAGGGGTTCCATTATCCAGAATAACAATAGACTTTGTAGGTTTTTGGGCAATCGGGTCAAAGGCCCACCCAGCTGTATGAATCTTATTGATTCTCGATTCTTTCCATGGATGTGGGTCCCTGATCACATCCAAAACGTCAATGCTGCCTGCCCGTAATCCAGCGTTAACCTTGCTTGAGTCAAAGGAAAAGAGATCTTCCGTAGTTCCAATTCTCCCATCAATCGCTTGCCTCTTTTTTATTAATTCCACCGCATGCATCTTGTCCGGGAATTTAATGAAAAACAATCTTCCATCCTTACTTATAATCGTATCTGTCTTCAGGAAATCCATAAGCTCTTTTTCCAATGCGGTGCCCATGTCCCCATAACCGAAACGGTCTACATAAATGCCGGTAAACCCGGCAGCAGAAGCAGTTTCGACCAATTCACTCATGGGTAATTTGGACACCATCTTTTGCCACCTATCTCCTTCCCTGCCACGCATTGCTCCATAACTCCAGCGCAATTGTTTCGAATGAAGATATCCCTTAAAAAGAGAGTAATCAAGCATTTTATGTACCGGCCACGATTCTGGGAATGGAACATAGGGAAGTTGAAATATCATTGCATTTTTAGGGGTGGAGGATTCTATTTTCCTCACAAAATCAGCGTCGCTGGAGTATTCCCGTTTTAATGATTGGTAAAGGGGCGCGCAAAACTCAGTTGTTTGGTCCAATATACCTATAATAGCAAGCACGAATATGAGTGGATAGACAAGAGGCATTTTCTTAATTAGATTTACACGCTTGTGCATCAAGTCTTCAAGAACTAAGGTGACAGCGAAGAAGGAAAAAAAAGCAATGTACACGCTAATTCGATTGTAACACCGTATCTGGGGGATTAGAAAAGCGAATAATGCTCCAAATCCACCCATCGTCCCTAAAAAAACAGCAGCTCCATTTAAAATACTGAGATTAATCTTTAATTCTGAATTGCGACTTTTTGGATTCCTGTATAAAAGCCACCCGATTAAAACAAGAAAACCAAGACTTCCGATCCCTCCTAAAGAGGATGTCGTATTTTCGTTGATAAGGGGTCTCGAGGGCCCATAGTTATATGCGTTCTTTAGTTTGTGCAAAAAAGGCACCCTGTGCCCATCCACAGGCAGAATTAGCTGAATGATCTTCAATCCATAAATCTCAGCATCGGCCGGATTTCGTCTTGCTACTTCAGTTCTCCCTTTGTTGTAAATATGCCATAGATTAGGCGCTATACTGATCAAAATCGTAATAGATATAACGAACACGAGAATTCCAGAAACGAGCAAAGGATAAAAGCGCTTCCTGGAAATTGAAGCCGATAGACCAGCAATTAACAGGGAAAAAGATCCGAAGAAAGCATAGTAGATCCCCGTAGATCCGGTCAATATACAAACAAAAATACTCATGATAAATTTCGGGGCAAGAAGATTTAATTTCAGCTTACCATCCGATTTAGAATCAGGTTTGAATAGGATAGCCCCGTTTTCAAATATCAAGAGAATAACCATTACCATCAGGGGAACGGCGTAATAACTTGTCAGAAAAATATGGCCTTCTCCTCTTAATAAATGATACGGAAGAAACGTGAAAAGTATGCTTCCTAAGAAAGAGGTAGCCGAAGAAAATTTGAAATGACGAAATACGAAAAATGATGTGGCTGTTGTTAATGGAAACACAAGTAAATAGAAAATATTCATCGTAGTTGAATGATCAGGGCAAAATAGTGAAATCAATTTAATGAGCAGTAAGTGGAAATTCTCAGCGAATGGGAAGTCATGATAATCCAATCCTGAAGGCATTCCTACATAACTATTATGGAGATACCAGCCATTATCAATTATTCCTTTGACAAGAACCAGATTAAGTAATCCATCCGAATCGTAAATGAATGGAACGCTCAAATCTGCATCCCATAATCGTAAGACCCAAACCAAAATGAAAAAACTGCATGTGATAGCCCCGATATAGGGAAGGAGCATCTTAAGAAATTTTTTTATTCCCATATTAAAAGCTGTTCTAAAAATGGTGAGCTGCCCTCTTTGTGTCTCAATAGTTTTTCGACCCGAGTCATAAATTGATTCAATGATCCCCGGCCTTTCTTAGCAATCAAACGAACTGCGGAATACGGTCTAAGTTGTATGGTTGCTTATCTGTGGTTTGGGGTTCTGTGACTACTCGCTTCCGATAGAATCGTTTCTATCCTCTTTTGAATTATCCTGCTTACTTTTGATGGATTGAAGTGAGTTTTGATTCCTTTTGATCCCGATTCTCCCACTTTTTCAGCAGCCTCCCTATTATTGTAAACAAAGTTCATTAATTCTGCCGCATGGTCCATATCGGGATCTGCCCAAACATTTCCCTTTTCATAAGGTCCAACATCTTCCTTTATCTCGATCAAATTATATTTGACAAGGAAGCTGTTGTTGATATTCATATAATCCATATTCCCTGAATAACCTGTAGCTATGACAGGCTTACGCAAATACATGGCCTCCGCTAAAGGAAGACCAAATCCTTCGGATCTGTGTAAGGATACGTAGCAATCAGACAGTAAAAGAAGGTCGTACATCTCATGCTTGTCGAAATATGTATCGATGATCCTTATAGGCAACCCGCTCATCTTTGCCTTTATTTGATCTAACAATCCTGGATCTGCTTCTGTGTTCGTCATCTTTAGCAGAAGCATACCCTCTCGGCTTGAGAAGTCGTGATAGAGCCTCCTAAAGGCCTCAATGAGAGCCAATGGGTTTTTCCTTTCAGCAAAAGATCGAAAGTCGAAGATATTGAGAAAGACAAAAGATCGGTCAGGAATTCCAAGGGTTTTGCGGTCAAGCAGGCCTCGTGCCTCAAATTCGATCGATATCGGGATCTTTACAACAGGGACAGGAGAAACCTGGGATAGAGCATCTAAGAGGAAGTCGCTGGCTACCCATATTTCGTTGAAATATCGAAAGGAGCCGTGCCATTTGTTTGGGAAATTTGAGAGTTCCCAAAACCAATAGCCTATGTTATATTTGTTCTTGAAATACTTCTCGCCAAGTTGGGCGAAAACATTGGGAACCTGATCAGCATTTACATGAAGCAAGTTGATCTTGTAAGGGTTCTCTTTTGAGAAATTGGTATAGGTTTTATCATTTCTTCTTAACCAGTGTTGTTCGATATTATTTAATACGCATCTCAAATTTGATTTTTCAAGACTTCTGATCATTCCTCTGGCAGCCTCTCCGACGCCGCTCTCGGTATCCAGATAACCAGCTACATTCACCCCGATCTCGTCCGGGACGGTGATGTCGCCAAATCCCTTCGATTGCCGAATTTGATTTTGTACCCCGGGGCTACTGCGTTCATATCCCAGTTCAACCCTTTTTCGATAAAGCTTTATATACTTTTTTTCTGCAATCTCCTTTAACCAAGGTATTCTTTTGATCAAAGCAGCGTATCGTATCCCATATTTCCATAAAAGGTTTTCATAAAAACTCATTTCTATAATAAGCGAAACCGTGACAGGAGCTGGATTGATCTTTTTGGTTTTTCTTAAAGGCTCAAGGAATATTTTTTCAATCCCATATTCTCTTGGAAGTGAAGAGAAAGCCCACCTTAGTAGACGCTCCTCGCCCTTTCCCTTAATTTCAGGAAATACGTTTTGCAAATCTAATCTCGAGGTGTATATGTAAAAAAGCAAGTTAGTGATACGGGAACGGGGGTTAAATGGCGCATTCAACCAATGGAAGAAACTCTCCTCTCCAGAGGCGGCAAATGGATTCCCAAAGGCTTTTGTTTTTTCTCCCAGGGAATGATAGAGTTGCCTGACGATATTCGGTATTTTTGCACTGTTGTCGAAAAAAGCATAGAAATAAGGCCAGTCCTTTGTCTTTGGATACCCTTTCTCCATAACCAAATTCTTATAAGTTTCAAAAAGGCTTCTTAGGTTTTCAATATCGTCGAGTTTAAACCGATTTTGGTATTGAGAAATTATTTCAAGATGATGGAGGTTAATGCCGCTGAAATGGAAAAAGAACAAGGGCTCGGAGTTCGCGTAGTATTCGCCATTGTTCCGTCCGATTTTCCTTTCATGCAAGTTCCAATAAGCAACATTGTATCCCGGATGTCTTAAGATATGCACATCGTCATACATTGAAGGAACGAGATCGACCCATTTTTGATCAACAAAAAGACCTGCTTCCGGGGCAGAGAAGCAATATTTTAAGAGACGATCTTGCCACCATCCAAGAAATCCTCTTACTCGCCCGTAATTGGCCAGACCAATAAAGCCAAGGTTGTAACAACCCACCTTCATGATATCAATTTCGCTGAGATGCTTACCATCGTCCGGGATGGGAGAGGTGAAATGGGGAATCAAAATGAATGAATAACTGTCGAGAATTTCGAATAGGTGGGAGAGCTCTCTTAGGATCAAGATGTCGGGATCAAAATAGATCACCTTGTCATAGCCGTAATTTCTAAAGAGGTATTCGAAGAAAAAGGGCTTTACAGCGGTGTTTAGTTCCATGATGTCATATTTAAAAATGAATGCGTCGCGGTTAGGAATTTCTACCTGCTCTAACTCGGTCGTTCTGAATTTCTCTTTCAAGGGATCAAAATAACCGTCAACCTTGTCCGCAAGCAAGACATAACAGTCGCAATCTGAATGGTACTTAAGAAAAGAATCCATCAAGACGCGGGCGTAGCTAATATAGTTTTTTGATATGATAGTAAAAATAGCATTTTTCTTCATCTATCTTTCCCTGCAGGGCAAGAGAAGAGACGTTTGAACATTTAACCTAATTCTACACACATTTCATTTTTTTTAGTAAGCGGTAAATAGACTTGTTTTCCAATGAATCTAATTTCGAAGTTACCCTTTGTAGACGTTCCTCTTGCGCATCCCTCTCATCTATCAAACGTTTTATATCCTTTTCTTTCGTTCTTACAAAAGTTGTGAGATCGTTAAGATACTGCTCCTTGCTTTCAATGGCCTGCACCAGGTTTTCAATATAACGATCCTTCTCCTTCATCATGGATTCAACACTTTCACGCAGGGTTAAAAGTTCCTGCTCTTTCTCATGAACGGCCCTCAAAAGACTGTCAATATACACATCTTTCTTTCTTATCGAGGTTGCAAGCTGTCCTACGTTTTCTTCCATTGTCCTCATTCTGCTCTGCAATTCTGAAATGTACGATTCGCTGACACCTATATTAGGCACAGACCTTGGCCTGAATCTGTTTGGCCGACCGCAGGTTATTTCGGAAAGCTTTTCCTCTAATACTCTTTCAGAAAAGTCTTGTGCAATGATATCTTTGGCAGCTTTGCCCATTTTTCTGCATAGGGCTCGATCGGAATGCAGCTGTAAGATATAGCCGGCAAATTCGTTAGCATTGTCCGCTATAAAACCATTTATACCGTGCCTGATAGGGATTTCTTGTCCCATGTTTCGAAAGGCGATGACAGGCAGTCCGTGGGCCATGGCCTCAACCACTTTCACCGGCATGCCAGTGCCTCCCATTACCGGACACAGGGCGAACAGGCTATCGGCGTACAATGGCTTGAGATCAGAAACATAGCCTAACAACCGAACCCCGTCAACCGGCAACAATTTCTGGGTCGCCTCACCAACAATATTCGCCTTAAAATCAGGTAATCGGGTCCTAACGGTTGGCAATATTTTCGCTGCGAAAAACAGATATCCCTGGAGGTTGAAGGGATTGTCTCCCATGACAAAAACGGGGGGTCCTCCATAGGAATTATTCACATCTACCACAGGGCTTGTGATGGGGATATTTACAGCACGGGTATAGAGGGTATGTTCACGGATAGCTTTCGTTTCGAAGTTGGAGACGGCAATGGTGTAATCGAACTGGTCATAAATCTGATACTCATCGGGTGTGGCCTCAAGCTTGCTTTTTTTATAAAAATCTTCTTCTAATAAGTGTGGATCCACTTTTTGAGGCGAAAAGGGTGGATCCTTCAGATACCCCCCTGCAAGTTGCCACATTCTTGTGCTCAGAGTGACCAAATCGTGTGTATCGATGATTTTCAGGGCACAGTTGAATTCATCTCCCCGCGCAAGTCCTGCCCAGTAAGCGTAATTTATAATTGTTATATCAGGCCTTAGCTCAATAAAGAGTTGGCGAAAGTTTTCAATCATGCCTGGTGGAGTAAAGAGGTTCCAGTTTACAACACCAGTGCTTACGGAATTCATCGAGTGGATGAATTGGTGATCAGCCGGGGTGTCTTCGTAGACCATCACGTTGACGCCCATTTCATCATGCAGATAACGGATGCTTTTCTCTTGCCAGGGATAAGAACCGGACAATTTATAGCTGAATAAGGTTGCTTCGTAGCCGAGTCCTCTTAATCCCCGGAGTACAGCAAGGCACCTTCTGTGCGCACCCGTTTTGGCAGGGTATGGATTCTGGGGGAAGAAAATGAGTCCCTTCTTTTTGGCAGATTCGAAAGGCGTTGGCCTCGCCTTCGGCGGCGTGGTGGTGTGTTTGGTGAGCCTCTCCCGGCAAGCTGTTCTCGGGAGTTCTCCCGTTCTGGAAGGGTGTTCGTCCTGATCAATGAGTTCCTTCTCCCATTTCTCAGAGAATTTCTTTCTATTCGTTTCCAAATATTTTCTTATTCCGGATGTCAGATCCTTCCCTGCCGTGATTGATTCATGATGGATGATGACCGCTTCCGGGTTATAAAGAACCTGATATCCTATTTTTCTTAGGCCAAAACATAAGTCTGCTTCTTCATAATAGGCTGGAGCATAGCGGACATCAAATCCCCCGAGAGCAGTAAATAAAGTTTTCCGAACAAGAAGACATGCGGCGGAACAATAGTCAACCTCACCTACTTTGTTATAGACTTCATGATACGGGGCATCACCGTTACCGAAATTCCATCCTCTGCCGTCGGAGAAAATCATCCCGCCTGCTTCTTGTAACCTTCCATCGGGATAAATAAGTTTCGCTCCCACCGCCCCGACAGTCGGGTTGCTGCTGATCAACTCAACCATTGACTTCAGCCAACCCCTGGTCACGGTCGTATCGTTATTGAGAAACAAAACAAAGTCCCCTTTCGCCTTATCTGCCCCTTCATTACATGCCAGAGCGAATCCTTGATTGGATTCGTTTCGGATGATGTTCACATTTTCCAATTTCCCTAACATTTCCACCGTTTCATCAGACGATCCATTATCGACAACAATCACCTCATAGGCGACTCCATCTGTGTTTTTCAGAATGGACTCCAAACAACAGTAGGTGTATTTCCAGTGATTCCAAACCGGGATGATAATGGAAACGCAGGGTTTGTCAAACTGATGAAAGTGAAGGGATTTGACTTCCTCGAGGGTTAGCTCCTCAACCGAAGTATGAGCATGGGTGATCAGAGGTACTGGAGAGTAGTTCAGGAAGAAATTCGAGAGACTGTTGTTGAAATCCTCCGAATTCAAAAATTCGGCCTCCCATTCGGCTTTCAATAATGAAGCATAAAACGTTTTAACGGTGTCGGGAACCTCTGGGTCTGACAAGAGTGTCTCGAAATCAAAATGGCTGTGGCGAGAATCCAATTTGAGAAAATCTGACATTTCCCTTCTTAAGCTATCGTCGTCCTGGGGCCAGGGAAGGTTAAAGGCTTCCGAAACCTTCCTTAAGGAGCCTTCCCAGTCTTCAAGTAGGTGATCGTAGTGAACAATGATTTGTTTGGCGCCATGGGTCCAGTAATAAGCTGATGTCGTATAGAGTAGCCACTGCATCAAAGCTTTACTTTTTGAAAAACCGTTACGTTGTTTTAATGATGCCGCAACGTCCAGAGGATTCCTCAGACAGTGCAAGTAACAGACTTCAATTTTCAACTCCCGCAAAATATCTTTCCAAAGTGGAATTAGGAGAGATGTGCGGGGGTCTTTCCAAAGCCAAAGCGGCTGTTCTCCAAACTCTTTTTCTATGATTCCAATTAGTTCTTCCCGATAGGACTTTATTTCGGGTTTTTTCCACCATTCATCTGGCATGGGGAAGAGACTGTCCCATGAACGGGAAAGAAACTTGAGAAGCCTTTCATGAAATGAGTAAATAGCCATATGCTCCCAAAAACCGTCGGGGTTATCTTCTCTTGCCAGCATCAGCTGGTCTTCTCTGCCAATATAGGCCCCCAACAGATTGATGGCTCTTGCAATGGCGGAGGTGCCGCTTCTATGCATTCCTAAAATGCAGATAGCTTTTTGTTTGGTCGTTCTCACCCTTCTCATTTTCAGGAAAACCGTGACATCGCAAACGGGGCAATTCTAAGTTGCATAAACTTATATCATAAAAGACGCCCTTTTTCCAGATAAAAAGGCCCGGGCCAACGGGATATTCCGTAGATTGTGGCGGTTAATAGTTGGGAGGGGTAAGGAGCGAAGGGGAAAGTGGGGTTTGAGTGGTTTCAGGAAGAAACGCTAAAACTCGAATCTGCCTGGTTGAAACACGGGGGAATTCTATTACTAACGCTGGATATTTTCCCCCAAAGCATCAATTTATGGAATTCAAGTGAGGGTAGAACTGTAGATAGTGAAAAACACCACGGGACCTTAAATGACATTAAAAAAATGGCTGAGGAGTTAGGAACTGTTGTTTGTATAGCGGAGATGCATCGCTTTGGAACGCCCATGATTCATGTTTGGCAAGACGCTCCACTTAATTAAGTGCTCTCACAAAATAGAATAGACATCTTTTACAAAATTTGCTGTCGTCCTGAGTCAGGTTGGCTTTATCCTTCAGCGCCTTGATTATCGCTTTTCTTTTGGAGGACTTTTCATGCCTGGTAATTTGATGGGGGAGCACTCTCCGAATCTGAGGAAGATCGGCCTTGTTCGCAAGATTGAACGCCGCGGCATGGCCGCCGGGCCCTACTGCTTCATAGTTTGAGTTTAGCAGTAATGACCGCCGTGCCCGCCGTCGCGGCCAAGGTAAGGGTGACGGCGATGCTGAACAAAGAAGCGAGACAGATCTTTCTCAGCGGCATTGCCGGAATAAAGATAAATAATCTGCTGCCCGGATAATATCAGGCAGCAGATTTCTTTAAGACGATACAATTTAGAAATCTTTATGGTCTTTTGAAGTCTTTTCGAGCATATCAACCTTGGCCGACAAAGCCTCAATCATCTTGTTCTGCTCCTGAACGACCTTGGTCAGGACAGCCACGATGTCCAGTGGGCTTAATCCCTTCCTATCCTGCATAGCTACCAGATCAGGAACGTCTTCAGCAATAAAACCAACGTGACCTTGTTCGGGTACCGCCTTATACGTAAAAGTTACCGGATTAAGAAGCTTGAGCGTATCAATCGCTCTGTCAGCACTAAGAGTTTGAATATTTTCCTTGTATTCACGGCTCGAAGCATCTATCCACGCCAAACCACCTTCATTGTAGGAGCAGCCACTTGTGCCACAAACCTCCAATTTGTGAGTAGGGGTGGTTGTGCCGATCCCAACATTGCCCTCTCCTGTTATGCGCATTTTCTCAGTTTTTGTTGTAGAACCTATCGGCGTTGTTTCAATGTCCAAATATGTTCCTTGTGAAGTTGGAGTAAAATTTTCTGCTGCCCTAAAATATATGCCGACTTTGTTTGCACTAAAAGCTCCTCCACTATGCCACCCAGCAGCAACAAAACCGCCTAACAGGTTGTCCGCAAGGACTTGAGACGGACTTGCTGCTGAGCCCCCTGCAGCCCTAAATACCGCTCCTGGATTGCCCCCAAATTTGGTCAAACGAAAATTGGTTTGGATCCCGACGTCACCTATTACGTCCACAGGTTGCTCAGGAGTAGCATTTCCAACACCAACCCGGCCCGTATCCTGAACAACAAACACCGTATTCGTTCCCCCAGCATCCTTTACAACCAGCTTATCCGCTGCAAACACCGGAACCGCCATCAACCCCGTAAGAGCCGCTACTGCCATCAAAACAACCCATGACTTTTTCATATCTTTTCTCCTTTCAAAAATGGATTTTATGTTAGAGGCAGGTTTTTCAATATCCCGCCAATTCCTTCGCATAAAACACCTCCTTATGCTTTATCCGAAGTACCAACGTTTTTATTATACCATATTATATCATATTCCTGAAGAAAATATTATCATTATTTCTGAGAAAATATTATCCTCCGGGCCTCATTGGATAACCAGGTACTGCACAGTCAGGGTCCCTGAAGTCACCGTCAACGACCCCTGCAAGTTGGTCATATAGGGGTTGGTGCTGAAGATGGAATCCCAGCCGCCGCTTAAATTGACAGCCGAAACGGTTGGGGGCAGATTGATATTGACTGCGTTCCCTGGCTCGCTGTAGAACAGCGTCCTCATGGTCTCTATGACGTCGTCGGTCAGAAGCCCGGCGTCAGCAAGCGCCTGTGTGATCGTCGCATACTTTGTCCCCATCCGCCTGTTGAGAACCACCCCTGCCCCCGTGATAGAAGGCAGTATGACCTGATAGGGCACGGATGCCGATGTGTCAGGTGTTGTCGATGCGAGGTTGGTCCCCACTTTTTTTCTTTGTAAAATCAGTACCCCTTTTGAGATTTCACGAAAACCCCTTCCCCTTACACTAAACCTTGTCCTGAACTTGTTTCAGGACCGTTGAGGAGGGATTAGAAGAACCCTCGGGCTCTCCCCGGCTTCAAGCTGCGGGGGGTGCTTTCTGTGTCAGTTTTCGAGTATTCTCATGCCAGAGTCTCAGGCAGTGGGCCCAGAGGATTGCCCCCCGGGATCTGTATTGCGGGAATCAGGACGCCTGATGGATTTCAGAATGAGTCTTGCCAATGATCTTCTTTTACTGTTCGGCGGGAATAGCTTGTCCACCATTTTATTGCAGACCCAGAGGGCTCCCAGACCATAAGAATGGTAGATATAATTGAGGGTCGCGTTCTTTTTCTCGACGGAGGCATCCAAATTTCGTATCTGGATCTCCTTCTCCTTTAGCTTTGCATCAAGATTGTTGATGTGGGCCTCTTTTCCTTCCAATGACGCTTTAAGATCCGATATGTAGGTGTCTTTATTCTGTGCATCCGAATTCTGAGAAGCGGAACGTGCTCGTTCAGCACAAGAATTAGCTATTTGTTCTTCGTAAGAGTGTGAGAGGTGATCTTCAAGGAATGTCCGATCAATCACTTGCTGATGGCCCTCTACAAAATTCAATAATGTTTGCTGTTCCGTTTCGGTCAAAATTTCCTTCCACTTGCCATTCCTTTGACTATCGATATGATAACCCTCGAGCATTGAGGTGTCGAGAGAAGCTTCCATAAATGAAAGACATCTCGCAATGACTACCTCAGGGCTACGAATCGCCTCTTCTTCTTTTACGGTTAGGGTTCGAGCGGGGAAAATTGATTTGAAAAATTCTGAAACAGCAATATTATTTTCGAGCCAGTATTCAGCAAGGAATTTAATATCTCCACCGGGAAAGCATCGAGAGGGATCAACGTTCTCTGGCAACTTATCTCCGAAAAAACAGCTCCAACAGCGAATTTCGGAGTTCTTTCTCTCGGGCCAATAATGCCACGTTCTTAGTTTCTCATATCCATAAGAGAATAGCTTTTTCAAACTTACAACCACGTCGGGTAAATGTCGATAAATCCAGATAAACTTTGATTCCTTGAATAATTCATTCACAAAAAACAGCTTGTTACATAAATGAGGATTCTTGCTCAAAAAAATTGCATTAGTGTTTTTGTCACCAAGATTCTTCTGATAGACATCATAAAAAGCATTTAACAACAGCAAGGATTGTTCAGGGCGGGCCTGTTGAGCCCCGAGGTGAGGGCAGATAGAATCCCGTGTTTTTGGTGAAGCCATGGGCACTCCACCGACCTTAGACCAGATTTCCCTTAACTCAAAGGGGGCATATACAATTTCCCGGTGTCTGCCAAGCAACTCCGCAAGGAGGGTTGTCCCACTCCGCATGCACCCGACCAAAAAATAAGGCTTAAAGGTTCCACCCGATATGGGCCAGGGATCGTCCGAGAATTTTGCCACTCCAACATTTGGCTCCTGCATACCCTGGCATTTATTAAAGTGCCAAATGACAGTATCTCTATATTGCCCCAACCTCTTTAAATCTTTTGCGCCCCCATTTTTCAGAGTGGTGCTCAGTGGTTCATGGTAAAAGGTAATGTCGCTGCTGCAGATGGGAGGGCTTTCATAACCCGAGATGATCCCGTGGCCCTTCGTGCAGGTGATGACACGATCAACAAAGGCCCGATAGGATTCGATATGATCCAGGTGGATAATCACATCAAAACAAATTGTTAGGTCGAATTGAGGTAAAACTTCTGAAAGGAAATCTCCAGCTATATAATTACGCTTTGGATACTTCCTCCGGTTTTGTTCTATGATCACTGGTGATAAGTCGATCCCTGTGTAGAGATCATCTGGAAGATCGCTTGTTACGAACTGATCCCCACAGCCGATGTCCAAGATGGATTTGGGTCCTAAATCATCCACCATTCTTTTTAGGATCTCCCTCTTGTAGACCAAAGAAGAATCCCTCGATCCAAGCCCGGAACCCAGATCCGGATACTCCGCATATCGCAAATCCCAGAATACCTTGTTGTCAAATCTCTTTCTGCGATATTGTTTCAGACGCTCATTGAATTGAATAATCCTGTTTTGCGCCTTTGGATAATGAGGCGTTTCCTTAATCAATCCGGACGGATCGACCAAGTGATGGTAATGAATGATTCGCGGGTCACAGTTCTTCATTTCCTCAGGGATATTTGGTCCTCCCAGATGGAGCGGAAAGTTCATCGCTGACGGAAGCTCCGTGAATGGGACCCGAGTTTGGGCATAAGCTAAGGTCAGGGAGGCCTGTTCACAGAAATAGCCCGAATTTTCCAAAAGATTGATGTTCCGAGCTAAATCAGATGTATATTCTCGCCAATAAGGAAGCAAGGTTTTTACAATCTCCTGAGGGAAGATCAGAACCCCTGCATTACAGTACCAGATTGTAGGCTCTTGTGAAAAGGTACAGACGTATTCTTGCCTTGGCATAGGCAGTGCGTAATAAGAAAACAGCTTTTTAAAAATATGATGAGGAATGGTAGCCATGTCCGCTATTTTCGCCTGAAATATTCCACCATTGATAAATGGACCGGGATCTTGTACGATCATTGTGTCGCAGTCCAGAAGTATTATCACATCATATCCACCTACTTCGGGTAAATCGAAGAGGCGCAACTTATTTGAATTGGGATGGCAGAAACTAAATCGTTGAATAGTTCGTATGAACACTCTCCATTTGATAAACTCCTGCATGTATGCGGAATCAGTGCCTTCAACAAAACAAACCACAATGTCACACTCTGCGATACTTCCACCAAACCAGCGAATAGATTGGATTAGTCTTAAGGCTTGGGAAAGAAACTTAGGTGTATTTTCAACAATGCATCCGATTAACAAACGGCCTAAGGAAGGTTTGTTCGTAATTACGTAAGCGGAATTGTTTGAAGGGATCATGGACAATCGTCGTATGCAGTGACTCCATTCTTATTCTTGCACATAACGCTATAAGGTTTCCGTGGCCTAAAATTATTTTAGCATTTAAGAGGTTGTCATTGCAAGGTATTGAAATAAAGATCAAAGAGAGCCGTGGGGAAAACCTTACGGCTCTCTTTTGTGGAACTCTCCTAATTCAGTCTAAATTTTTTCGTAATTCAGTACCCAGTTATGTATTCCACAAGATTAGCGGTTGCATCCCGAGCAAACACGTTAAGCGTGCCAACTGCGGGACTTATCGCGATTGCAGGCGAAGCCGTCGAATCGCCGCCCGGTATCTGGGTAAAGAGGCTGAACCCCAAGCCGTTGGTGTTATAGTTGCCCTTAAAGATCTTATTGGTGTAAGTTCCCTTGATAGCTATCTCGACCTTGCCTGCCGCGGAGTTCCAGGCAATTGCCGGAGCAACCGGCGTAGTGCCGGTAAGCTGGACCCAAGCGCTCAACCCTCCGCCATTCGGATTCATATTTGCTACAAAGATGTTGTTCGTGGCGTTGCCTTTGGTTGCGATCTGAACCTCGTTTGTTACAGGGTTCCAGGCAATTGCCGGAGCAGCCGACGTCGTCCCTGTAGGGAGCTGGGTCCAGCCGCTGAATCCTGTACCGTCGCCGTTCACAGTACCCACATTGATTCTGTTGTTAGTACCCCTGATAGCCATCTGGAGGTTGCCTGTCGTGGCGTTCCAGGTGACTGCTGGGACAGACAATGAATTTGCGGGAATCATTGTCCATGAGCTCAATCCAGTGCCATCGGCATTGTAACTTGCTACAAACACGTTGTTTGTGGCGTTGCCTTTGGTTGCGATCTGGACCTTGTTTGTTGTCGGGTTCCAGGCGATTGCCGGGGCATCCGATGTGGAGCCGGAGGGGAGCTGGATCCAGTCATTATTGAATCCGCCGTTTGCATTCGCTGTACCGACCCAAATCCTGTTATTTACTGCTCTGATGGCAAGTTGCAACTTGCCATCCGTTGAATTCCATGCAACCGCAGGAGCAGAAGCACAGGCTATTCCACCTGGGACCGAAGGGGATGTAAATGCCTTCACACACACATTACACTCTGAACACCAGGATATTGAGGTGAGATCTGACCAATCACTCCCGTTACTGCTGATATAGCTTTCTCCAGCATTAGCCGTTGCTTGAGTGCTATAATTTAACCATGGACGCTCGACGGAAATTGGAAAATCATAATTAGGAGTTGTCAGCTTTACCACCACTGAAAAATCTTGTCCTGAGGTGAGAGACACAGGGGCATCGAGGGGGATCGTATGATACCCAGGTGATGCGATCGTTCCGGCTTTGCTTCCTGCAAGGGAGCCGCTTGTGGGGGTTGAAGTGATATTCGTATAAATGTACAGTTCATAGGTTGAATTGAGGGAGGCTGTATAAAAACTCACAGCTCCCAAGGGGTCACTTGAGTCAGCAGTAAAAATATTGGCAAACCATGCAGTAGCGCTGCCAAACCCAATAGAGGACGTCCATCCCAGGGGATCGTATTCGTATATTTGATTATAATTCGAAGTCGGTTCCGCATTATTAAACAGATAGTTTTCCGTTCCTATTTTAGCATCATGATACGAGACATAGAAATAACCACTTTCTCCGAATCCTGTCCCCCAGCTATTTCTGATAATAAATGCCCCGTTGCCAGGAGGGAGGGAGAGAAATTTATTTCGATCAAAATTGTCATCCCACCCTACGATGGCCACAGCGTGATTGGAAGGTAAAGGTCCATTGTAGTAATATGCCGCATATGTGAGATTATAGTTTGCATCATTCCAGTACATGGTGGTAAAGAGAACGCCATAGGTCATTACTACCTGTTTGATATTATCATTGTCTGAAGCATTTGCCCTGTCAGGGATAATAAGAACTTCCTGGACGTGTTTTCTCGGTGATAATCCCGAGGGTGATGTGCCAGAACCTGGGTTGTAGGGATCATCTGACTCACTGATAGGGCCATCCCTTCTTGCAAGATAGGCTGTTGACATATCTGCATTTCCGCCATCGCAGGGGCCCATGTCAAATCCATGGGTATTTTTTAGGTTATTCTCAGAAAAATCCCACTGCTCCAAGGGCATGAGGTTTGATTCAAGAGAACCATAGGTGCCAAATGTCCAGCAACTTCCACAATTCCCCTGATTTCTGACAGGCGGAAGTTTTCCCTGTGTGCGGAGATCATAGGTCACGGGAAACCCTAAAACCCGCGGGCCTTCGAATGAAATCCAGCCCACAAGATGAGAAAGGTTGTGTGGAGAAGGGATCAAACCAAGTCCACGCCCATAAGAGAGCTGTCCCAACAAATGGGCTTCGCGATTTTGGACATAGCTTAGGAAATCTGGATTTATAGGCGCCGTGTTGACTTCGGCAGACCCTTGAGCGATGACGAAGGGAGGACCGCAGTAAATAACGGATGGTAAGAAGATTGTCAGAAAAAAAAGGTATTGACAAATTTTTCGTATGTTCATAGCACTCCCCCTTCTGATATAAAGGATCCGATTTATGCTAAATTGCAAATAATATGCCAGCTTAATCGTTTATAAGTGCTTATAATTCTTGACCCTTAGAGTGAACAGGTGGTTGAATAAGATTCAAAAAGTGACAATTATTGGATGCAAACTGACAGATTTTCGCTTCTCTTGAAAGGTCAGCAGTGTCCTACTTCTACCCGTAATCTCTTACGATGTCTTTTTCGTGCAGCCGGCTTGTATACGTCCACACCCGTTTAGCTCTCACTCGGAATTTTACAGTTAAGAACAGCTTAAGTAAGTCTGACACCACAACCTACATCGGATATGTCAGTTTTGGACAAACCCGGAGTGGCCAAACGTTTGATTACCGAATTGATAAGGGTTCGATCGATTATTTCTGGGCCAAATTGCTTGTGTTGCAGACGTATTCCTGTTAAATCCGCTCGGAACGGTAGATGGTTCCGTCATCAGCCTGCATTAGCAATATTCTAATTCTTCAGAAATGGTGATGGCATTCAATTCTAAATATCTCGACGGGTTGTGTAAAGTTCTTATTGCGATCGGCGGTCGCCTTTGCCGTTATAGCGTTGTCCCAAAAAAATTGTCAAAATGTAATTCGGTAGCACCCGATGCAGATACAGTTAACTCACAAACCCCATTGTTCCATTGTGTTATCAGATCCTCTGATTACGATGTGGAGTTTGTTCGACGACTGATTTGAAGCAATTCCTGGTGCATCAATAGTTGTTGCATAAAGGATCTGAGTCCAGCCGTTGCCCAGGGTGCCGCCCGTGCTGTTGAAGGAACCATCGGCATTGAATGTGCCTGCCCAGAGGGTATCGTTTTGGAAACCCCTGACTACGATGTGCATCTTGTTGGTGGAGGGATTCCA
>Ga0315279_10001468_pt1 | contig 39183 bp, 38 predicted proteins | sample YL17G06_20_MG_FD_203694 | JGI IMG/M metagenome (GOLD analysis project Ga0315279, IMG submission 203694) | Sediment microbial communities from Yellowstone Lake, YNP, Wyoming, USA - YL17G06_20 | ecosystem: Environmental > Aquatic > Freshwater > Lake > Sediment | place: USA: Wyoming | collected...
CTAACACGCCAGGCAGCAACATAACGACAGACATGACTGCGCACGGCGCCTCAGCCGGACCAGGACTCGGACAGGTGCACCCAGTATACTCGCCAAGGGGATATCACAATTACAACCCAATATACGTGGACATCCGCACAGACGACTACAAAACAAACATCGCTCTTTTGAACAGGCTCCAGAATACAACAAAAGTCAACGTCACTGTAACGCTGCTCAACAGATGGACCAACAACGGCGATGGAGGAGTCCTGAACGTCAGCAAGTACGTATACATAGACGGGAACCTGATCGCCGGCCCAGCTGACAGTGTTCTCGCAACGCTGACGCCTGATGTCGAACAGTTCTCGTTGAACTTGTCCGCGGGCGCACACACAGTAAGGGTCGACGTCAACGTTACAGGACCAAACCCCATCGACACTCTTGGCCACGCGAACCCGTGGAGCGGCCGAAACATCACGTCCACGCTGCAACTGTACGTGAGCGCGTGCGAGGTCAAGGTTGACCCCACCACAACCTCAGTCCCTATCGGTCAAACATTCGACGTGAACATAACGGTCACCAATGCTACGGACTTGTATCTTTGGGTATTCAGCATCCGATGGAACCCGGCCACGCTGGAGTTCATGAGCATGACTGAGGGAGACTTCTTGAGCAGAGGAGGAAGCACAACTGGCATTCTGATCCAGAGCGTGAACCAAACCATGGGCTACCTGAAAGAAGCCGCATGCTCACTGCTCGGCAATCTGCCAGGCGTAAACGGCACCGGCAACCTGGCAACCATCACCTTCAAGTCAAAGGCCCCAGGCCTCAGCCTGCTCGACATATACTTCCACGACCTCATGAACTCAACCGGCAGCAGCATCCCAAGCTACGCGACGAACGGCGATGTTACCGTCGAAAAAACGGCCGACCTCTCAATACTTGACATCAGCTTGCCCTACCCAACGCTTCCCAAATACGTGAACATCACGGTCCCGATCAATGTTACAATACAGAATACGGGCACAGGAGCCGCAGGCACTTTCAACGTTTCCTTCACGGCCTACTGGAACGACGGAGCGCTTCTGGAACACTACGAAGAACAGGAAATAGCAGGCCTTCCAGCAGGCACGAACACCATGCTCAGCTTCAGCTTCATGCCCCGCAACGTCGGAAACTACACTTTAACCTTCATGGCTGACTCGGCCGACGAGATCATCGAATCGAACGAGACCAACAACCAAATGACCCTGCCTGTTGTGGTGAGGGTGCAGGGCGACATGACAGGAGACAGTCAGGTGACCTATCAAGACCTGTACATTCTAGCAAGAGCCTACTGGTCAACATCAGCAGATTCCAACTGGGATCCACGCGCAGACATAAACTGCGACGGAACCGTCAACCACCTAGACCTGTTCCTACTGTCCAAAAACTACTCATAAAGGGCAGGATGAATGAACGCGCATGAACAAGAAAACGTTGCTCCTCTTCCACTTTTTTCTGTTTTCCACCATTCTCTTCGGGAATTCGCACGCGCGTCAACGCCAACAGATTCCAATTGGGATGCTCGCGCAGACATGAACTATGATGGGGTCGTCGACTACAAGAATCTTTTCCTTCTGGAGAGAAACTACCAATCGTAACAAGGCCGCCGAACGATGAACAGAAAAAGTCTGCTCAGCACCCACATTTTTCTACTTCTTGTTCTTTTCTCAGGGAGCTTGGGCGCAGACAAACTGGTCTATTCAAACCCATCAGCAACCATTTCACTCTCACCATCAGCACGAGTTCTTATTTCCCAGAATTTCACTCTGAACCTATCCGTCTCTGATGTCACAGATCTGTACCTCTGGGTAACAACGATACAGTGGAACTCGACCGTTCTAAACCTGACAAACTATTCGGAGGGGCCTTTCCTGAAGCAGGGGGGACAGACCACCTTCATGGTGGGAAAAGTGACTCCAGGACAGGTTGATGGCTTGACGTGCTCCTTGCAGGGAAGCGTGCCCGGTGTAAGCGGCAAAGGGTCTCTTGCCACTCTTAGGTTCAACGCGACAATGGTTGGCGCGACCTCAATAAACATAATCTTCAGCGACCTGTTGAACTCTGCAGGAGAAAGCATTCCCCACAACAAAATCAACAGCACGGTGACCGTCACCGTTCCAAGTCATGACGTTTCAGTGGTAAGCGTGAAACCGCTAAAGACTGTCGTAGGACAGGGTTGCGCGATCTCAATAAACGCCACTGTTCAGAATGAAGGAGATTACGCTGAAACCTTCAACGTCACAACATACGCCAACACAACCATCACAGGATCAGAAAACGTTACCTTACCGGCCGGAGACTCCACAACAGTCACGCTCTCCTGGAACACCACGGCCTTTGCTAAGGGCAACTATACGATCAGCGCGTACACTTGGCCTGTTCGAGGCGAGACAGACATGTCTGACAACAACTTTACGGGCGGGTGGGTCGTGGTGTCGATGGTTGGGGACTTGACTGGCGGCTCTGCTAATGCTTGGGATTTTGTTCCTGACGGCGTGGTGGACGGCAGCGACCTGTCCATAGTGGCCAAGTGTTATGGCTCTTGGCCTGGAGCGCAGCCACCTATGGTTTGGAACGTGAACTGCGACGTGAACGACGACGGCGTTGTCGACGGCTCGGACCTATCCATAATAGCCAGGCACTTCGGAGAAGGCAGCCCATAAACCTTTTTTTGATTTCAGAAGAGACAGCAAGATTAAAGAATGGTTTTTGCGAAAGCCTCTTGTCTGGTTGAGCCGACAAGGGGGGGTACTAAACGCAGACATTTAACACGAAGAAAAAAGGAGGATTTGCGGGTGACGTCTCCACTGTCGTATGGGTTCGAATCCGCGCGCGTTATGTTGGTGACAGAGTTAATGTTTACTGCTGCGTAGAGTGCGGGTATGTGGAACTGTACAGGGGGTGATGCCTGTAAGTAGGCGTAGATTTTATGACAGAATTGAATGTCAGAATTGCATCTACAAGGGAAGCACCTACTGCTGGCGACAATGCCCATACAACATATGGAAGAAGGAAGAGTACTGAGCGCGCGCTAGGCGAACCGAACAACACATTTTAAGTACTTGGCGAAACCGATTCTATAGACAGGAAAGGAATGCTCATGAAAGACAGCGAGTTGAAAGTAGTTATTGAACTCATGAAGAACAGCCACAGAAGTGACAGGGAACTGGCCAGAGCAATTGGGGTGAGTCAGCCTACTCTTTCGAGGACCAGAAAAAGACTCGAAGAGCAGGGGATGATCAAAGAATACACGATTATCCCCGACTATTCACAGCTTGGCTTTGAGATCATGTCTATAACATTCACGAAGATGAAGGGGCCACTTTCAAAGGAAATTCTTGATGATATGAAGAAAGGCGCCAGAAACAACATGAACGAACATCCTTCGGCATTGATACTGGGGAATATTGGAATGGGCTACGACGCTGACTACGTAGCCATCGCCTTTCACAGGGACTATGGCGAATACACCGAGTTCATGAGAGACATAAGAGAGTTTCCGAGTGTGAACATTGATGAAACAAAAAGCTTCATCATTAACCTACTCGAAAAAAATCAATTCCAGCCTCTATCCTTCTCTCAGGTGGCAAGAACCTTGGAAAAGGCGAAGGAAAGCTAGCAGACTGACCGAAAACGTCGGAATGTAGCATTGAAAACGCGCACACGCTAATAGGTATTGCGTCAATCACTCTGTGTGTTGTTCTGCAAATAGTAGCCACATTGAAGCGCGCGCGCTTAACGCCTCAACTATGACAGAACTAGGCTTCCTGAAGAGAAAGCGTGTAGTTTCTGATGTTCTGTGTTCCCAAGTTCTCCGCTGAGAAGCCCACGCCCATCACGTGTACGTTGGTGTTGCTTAGTAGTCGTTGCGGAAGATCGCTTGTGAAGGCAAGCGCCGTTCCTGCTGATGCCTTCTGCTCGAAGTATTTCACAAGACTGCTTGTCCATGCTAGGTTTTTTCAACGCAATCAAGCTGATAAGTCCTCACGATGCCGTAGACCTGCTGCTTTCGCTTGCAGACTCCGCTGCTCCATTGGTCGTATTGACTGGCGATTAGGGCTAAGGCTTCAGCCCACTTTAGCACCGCTAAGCTTTGCCCGTCAAGCGTTACTCCCATGTTCAAGTCTCGCGCGCGCCGTTTCTTTTTTGTTTATCCATTGACTAGCGCATGCTGCTAGCATTTGAGTCAGGCTGAATTGAATCGAAGATAGTTCCACAAATCATAAGAATGAAAACAGCTAATGTAACAAAAGGTGCAAAATGAACCGAAAACTCGTTTTGATGTTGACCTTGACGCTTCTCATTGGCATGTTAAACGTGGCTTTCAACATTCTACCAGCAACTGCCAGTCCGCCAGTTCACAACATTGACACAGGTTTGGACTATGCGACAATTCAAGAAGCAGTAAATGCAAACGAAACCTTAGATGGACATACCATACTGGTGGATGCTGGAGTTTACTATGAAAACGTGGTTTTAAACAAAACTCTGTCGCTTGTCGGAGAAAATAGGACAAACACTGTTATTGATGGAAATGGAACCGGAGAAGTTGTCAGCATAAAAGCAGATAACACAACTATTAGTGAATTCACCATTCAGAACGGAACTCGTGGCATTACTATAAAAGGCGAAAGACCCCCCAAAACGGTACGATACTACGGGAACATTATCACTGCAAACGTTATAACACGCAATACAGATGGTATAATTCTTTATGCTTCAGACAACAATAACATTGCTGGTAACACGATAACCAGTAACCTCGAAGGAGGCATAAGGATTGGCGATTTCCCCACCTATCAAGGCTGGGACACCGGCTCTAACAACAACACAATCGTCGGAAACACCATATCTTTAAGTAACACAGGGATTCTTCTTTTGGATTCCAGCCATAATACTTTCAGCGAGAATAGGATATTCAACAACACAGGTGGCATCGTTACTCAAGCCTTCCAGATGCAAATACTAAGCAACAGCATCTGCAGCAACATCATAGCAGACAACTCAATCGGGCTTTCCCTTTGGACTGCTGGCAACCAGATAGCTGGAAATGCCCTTTACTCTAATGAATTAGGCATGTACATCAGCGCAGGAAATGATACGGTTGTAAACAACACTATAGATAACAATGCTTTTGGCATGTGCTTAGATTCTTCAAATAACCTGCTTAGAGACAACGAACTACTCGCAAACCATTACAACCTCATCGGACCACTATGGCCGGGCGTTCAAGCACCTTACAATGACATTGACATTTCAAACGCTGTTAACGGAAAACCCATTTATTACTTAGTTAACCAAACCGATTTAGATATAAGTCCCTCCAGTTTTCCCGGCGTTGGATATTTAGCACTCGTAGACTGTTTTAATGTGACAGTAAAAGGCTTAACGCTGACAAACAACGGACAAGGCATATTGCTATCTCAGTGCGTCAATTGCACCATTGAAGGGAACTCTCTAAAGAATAATCTGATAGCTATTTCTGCCTACACGAATGGCACCGCCTTCTCTAACAATATTATGGCGGAAAACTATCATGGCATAGCACTAATGGGATATTACAACCAAATACTAGACAACACTATTGCTAACAATACGCTTCGTTTATGTCCATATCGATGGCCAGAGACATGGTCATACAGCAATCCCATTTTCGAGTGGATAACTGATTGGCTTATGTGGTATTCGGGAGGAATATATCTTTGGGCGGACAACAACACAATTATCAACAATAGCATCATTAACAATGAGCAGGGCATTCTTTTACACGCATCAAGCTTCAATGTCTTAAGAAACAACAGCATGGTAGGCAACGTTTACAACTTTGGAATAGATTGGACGCGCCTATTTCCATATGAATGGAATATCAGACCGCCAGAACCCCCCCAAATCTCCCCATTCCTTATGAATGATGTTGATGCATCAAACACAGTGAATGGAAAACCGATCTACTGGTGGATAAACCGACGTAATGAACAAGTGCCAACCGACGCAGGGTATGTAGTCTTAGTGAATTCGACGAATATGATTATTAGAGATCTTGTTTTGCAGAATAATACTCAGGGCTTATTACTCATTGACGTCAACGATAGTGTCATATCTGGCAATGTCATTACGGGCACAAGATATGGGATCCAGATAAGGCCAACACTATACACACTTGTCAATAACACGATTATGCATAATAACATGACAAAAAACGGGATTGGCGTAGAATCCGCGATCACAAACAGCACATTTTACGACAATGCCTTAGTTCAGAATTTGGCTGGAATTTGCGACCTCGGAGAAGGCCACAATTTAATCGTTGGAAACAACGTAACAAAAAATGCCTTTCCGCCGAAGGACGAATGGATACTCGGATACTATCCTCCCCACTTTATGTCGATTATTGGCTATCATTGGGGAGGTGTCGGGATTATTCTTGAAAGCTCAAACAACACTGTCTGCTACAACAACGTTCAAGAGAATGAGAATGGAATGAGTGGCTATAGCCTCATAACCCTTCGCGGTGGGAATCACAAAATATACCATAACAACTTCATTAACAACACAGAACATTTTGAGCGAGCACCCAGGGGTTATGTTGTTGGAGGAACGTGTGACAGTGGGTATCCCGGTGGAGGAAACTACTGGAGCGATTACAATGGCACGGACCTGTTTAGCGGTACTTACCAAAATGAGACTGGAAGTGACGGTACAGGTGATACCCCATACGTTATTGATGCAAATAATGCGGATAGATATCCGCTTGCGGCTCCCATTAGCGTTTTTGACGCTGGAACCTGGAATGGAGCAAGCTGCAACGTTGAAATCGTAAGCAATTCTACTGTTTCAAATCTTCAAATTGGTGTTGCCCAAGAAATCGTCAGTTTCAACGTTACCGGTTCAGCGTCTACGTACGGCTTCTGCAAAGTAACCATACCCAACATCATAGCTCAAGAACTTTGGCACGGAAACTACACGGTCCTCCTGAACGGCGAGCCGTGGCCATTGAGAAACTGGACAGACTCAACAAACACGTACATATACATCAACTACACCCACTCACAACAACAAATAGTAATAGTACCAGAGTTTCCATCGCTCCTCATTCTGCCCTTATTCTTTATAGCGACACTACTTACAGTCACAGTCTATAGAAGAAAGCATCCTAGCGCGCATGCGTGTTCCTAAAATGGTCAAAAATGGCCATAATTCCGTTTTGCACATTTCTGCCAGTGCTCAAGAAGACAGATGCTCAAAGAAATCAAGAACAGATACGAAGCCCAAAACCTTCCTTAAATCATGGAAGGCGAATAAAAACCATTTTAGGCCAATTTCGGAACAAGCATGCGCGCTATCATACTTAGAAACCCATTGAACACTTAATCCGAGAGATTCTGCTATTTCCTTTTGAGTTCCTTGCTTTCCTTGCTCTTGAAGAAGCCTTCGACAACACAAAAAAGAGAGGATTGTGCGGGAGATGTCGCCACTGTCCTGATGTTCCAAGTTTATGATGTAGCAACGCAACGAAAAATCTGACAGAGTGAAAACAAATATTAGGACAGAAACTCGAATTCACAAGTCGGACGCGTCTGATTTATGCCTGCGAATCTTCCTCCTGATGCCAGAAAAAAGTGGGCCGAAGTTGAGGCAACGAAAAACCCAAGAGTAAGGCTTCAACGCATGGAAGAATTTCTCAGTCTCGTTCCAAAGCACAAGGGCACGTTGAAACTTCGCGGTCAGGTCAAGAAACAAATGGCCATTATGCGGAGAGAAATCGAGGAGAAGAAGAGGAAAAAAGCTGGCAGAAGCGGGCCTAAGCTTTTCATAGAAAAGGAAGGCGCTGCCCAAATAGCACTTATCGGCTTGACAGGCGTCGGAAAAAGCAGTCTGCTGGCTGCTGTGACAAACGCAAAAGTCGAGATCTCACCAAACCCTTACACTACAAGACAGCCTGTCCCTGGCATTCTGACTTTTGAAGATCTTCAATTCCAAATCATAGAGACGCCTGCACTGATGGAAGGTTCTGCTGACGGAAGAGCGTGGGGACCGCAGACTCTAGCGATAGCCCGCAATGCCGACGGGCTGATCCTAATGGTGGACTTGTCGCAGGACCCAGTCGGGCAGCTTTCGTCAATACTGAATGAGCTAGAGAAAGCCAGAATACTTGTAAGCAGGCCGAGGGGGCGCGTGGAAATTGAGAGGAAGTTCATGGGTGCCGGACTGCGGATAATATTGGTCGGAACACTTGTCGACAGCAGCATGAGAAAAGTTGAGGAAATGCTCAGAAGCTATCGCATGGCAGACGCGGTTGTGAAGATTTCCGGAGAAGTCACGCTAGCCGACGTCGAAGATGCAATCTTCGAAAGCACCATCTACAAGCCTGCGGTGATCGTAGCCAACAAGGTTGAATTGAAAGGTTCAGAAGCAGCCCTGAGACAGTTGAAAGCCCACGTAAGCAACAAGCTACCGATTACAGCTGTCTCATGCGAAAGAAGACTTGGGCTTGAAAAACTCGGCGCGACACTGTTCGAGACGCTGAGAATAATGCGAGTCTACACGAAGGAGCCGAACCAAAGAGAATATTCAAGAAAACCGTTCATCCTGAAGAAAGGCGCAACGGTCCACGACCTGGCCAAAGACATTCATAGCGACTTTAAGGAGAGATTCGGCTTCGCAAAGGTCTGGTCTAAACGTCTGGTTTTCAGCCCGCAGAAAGTCGGAGCAACATTCTCTTTGGCCGACCACGATATAGTCGAGATACACCTGAAGTAACATCAGGAATCGTTTCTATCTTGACGCTTGAGCTATTCTCTCTATCTCGTGACGTTTTGCCACAGCATAGCTTTTCATGTCGTGGCTTCCGGCCAAAACAAGCTCGTCTGCCAAGCATTCTTCAATTGAACGTGGATTGTTTGTCGCTGACTGCCGAGCCCCTTCGCATATGTGTCTAATTGCCAAATCAGCTCTTCTTTGAGGAGCCACGTCAACCGAAAGGTGGTAGACTATTCCTCCATAGCTGATCCTTGTAGTGTCCTCGCATGGCGAAGAGTTCTCTACGGCCTTGACGAGAACCTCAACTGGGTTTCTGCCGGTGCGCAGGTTAACAATTTCAAAAGCTTGCCTCACTATGTTTGTGGCCTTGGCTTTTTTTCCAGCGTTTTTCCCAGGCCTCATGAGACTGTTAATAAGTCTTTCAACGACGTTGACGTTTGCCTTGCGAAAACGCTTATGCTCATGCCTTCCCATGCTGTGCGGGGCCACGACTGGTTTCAGCGATATGTACCGCTCCAGGCCCACGTCTTGGACTCTGATGTCCTTAAAACTCCATTTCCCAAAAAGCTTTACTTCTTGCTTTCCTTCTTGCTTCTGACCCAAAATTCTCACCGCGCTGGCTTCTGCTTTCTCCCGTACACCAGCTCGTTCAAAGATACGCCGTTAACCGTTATGACCTTCCATCTTACTCCTGGAATGTCTCCCATGCTTCTTCCGCGTGAGCCTCCGATGCCCTCAACCAGCACCTCGTCGTGCTCGTCGACGACGTTCAAGGCTCCATCTCCAGGGAGAAAAGCCGTGATAGAGCGGCCATTCTTAATAAGCTGCGTCCTGACACATTTTCTTATGGCACTGTTAGGCTGCTTACTTTCCACACCCACTTTTTCCAGAACTATTCCCCTACCCATGGGTGCCCCTTGAAGCGGGTCAGCTTTCACATCTAACCCCAGAACTCGACGGTTATAGTACCTGTTGCTCCAGCGAAGCTTCTTTCTCCTGTTCACTAGTTTTCTCGCGGCGAATTCGCCTCTTGAAGACTTAGAACCCATGGACAGTTTTCCTCTCGCTACGTCTAATCCCAACTCCCATATTTAAACTAAACTACGATGATTCTCGACATCTTCTCCATAGCAAACGCGCCTCAAAACGGTCAGAGCCGCAGCAATTTTCGCTTCACTTCTGCGTAGATCGTAACAAACAGAGCAAAGACAGCTAGGACTGGCAGAATTGCCAGCTGAGGAAATTCTGGGATTGCTGCTTCGCCACTGAACGCGTGGGGGACATCTGCAATTACGTTCACGGCCAGGTTGAGCGATTCTACGCATCGATTCTTGAATGCAGCGTTGGTCCAATCATAGTTATGGTTCATCCACGTGCAGCTGAAATTGCCATTATCACCGAAGGTCGTGTTAAACGCGAGCTCTAGAGCAGCGTCATATGGACCAGTAGTTTCGAGAACGCCGTCGAAAACAAGATATGAACCAAACTCGTCGCTGTAGCTGCTCGTTCTGCCCTCAACGTAATTCTCACAATCATCATGGTGCACTTCGCTGCCCCAGTCAGTGCCTGAGCCCATAACATGGCCGAAAACCGCAACGTCAGCAATATACTGCGTCATAGCGCCTAGGGCCATCGACGCATTCGCCCAGTCACCATACTTGGCGTAGTTTAGAGCCAGCGTATACTCTTCTTGCGCCCTTTCAGCTGAAGAGCTGTCCTGCAACGTGGCATTATCAAAGTAGTACACATGATGCTTTCCCGTCTCTCCAATACCCCATGGGGCGGATTTATTGTCCGGCAGCTCGGTTCCATACTCGTATGCTGCCAAATGATCAAGGATAAACTGCTTCTCTTGAGGCTGCAGCCAGTCCAGTGCATGCTGTGCGATCCAGTCATGAGTTCCATATCCAGGATTGGACGGGTTGTCACTGTGGCCGCCGTTACTCCAGCCGTAGGCAGAGGACCTGCATGCTAAAAATTGCAAGAATGAGAGCTGGCCCGATTATTCTCTTCACAGCTGCTCCATCTTGCTATCACATGCTTTTCACGAGATTTAGGTCTTATGCAAGAAGACAATAGTTCAAGACGAATGACTTTGCGCAAAAGGCGACTGGAAAAATGCGGGGCATGCGAGAACTAGGGTTTCGTTACATGCAGTACTGATTTTTCTCCGTTGCAATTGTATACAGCAACGTTACTTTCATTTGTGTAGGGAAAGCCCACGATCATCAATATGCTCCCAAAGAAATGATTCAAATCAGCAGGAGAAGGCATCACGTTTCCAGAAGGATGAGAGTGCACGGTTCCAACGATGGAAAAGTCCATCGGCAACATATGAACCCTGATGCCGGCGAAGCCCCGGCCATAGGTTGCAAGGGGAGGAACAATAAGCTCAGAAACTGCAAGGTCAGTCTTCGTCTTTTTCCCCCTGAGGAGCAGAATCATCTCCTTCGGATAAAGTCTTCTTGCACCATCAAGAATGGCCTGCAACAACTCCTCGCTAATCAAGACGGCTAGATCTGACTTCATGCAGACACCAAGATCATCCGTGGCCCAATTACCGCGTTTGTCCAAGATCCAACAGCCATCGAATCACACTTCATCTTTCGAGCATGAAGGCTTTTCTGCGTTCGATCGTAGTTGGAATGCGTTCAATTATCATTCTTTCTTCAGGCTTCCCTCCCAGTCCAAAAGGCTTAAGCTTGCAGGCCAGATCTACGGCTGCTTCCAGCTTGGTGCTCCTTTCGGCGTAGACTTCGAAGACAGTCTCACCTTTTCTGATGTGCTTTCCAAGTTTCGCCTTGAGCAGGACTCCAGCTCCCTTTTCCTTAGGCGCCCCTGCCTCCTTGGCGATTCTCGCGATTTCCTCGTTGCTGATCGAAAAGACCTCGCCGTCTTGATCTGCTGCTATCGGGGCCTTTTTGTCTCCGATTTTTATTTCTTCAGGCATCACTTTAGGATCTCCGCCTTGTGCTTCAATTATTTCTCGCAATTTTTCTTCGGCCTTGCCTGACTTTATGATGTCTTGCGCTCTTTGTTTTCCATTTCTGATGTCGACCATTTCCAGAAGCATACCCGCTATGCTTGTTGCTTTTTCCATAAGATCTAAAGGGCCTTTTCCCATGATAGTTGATAACGCTTCTCTTGCTTCTAGTGCCGGGCCTATGGCGTTTCCTATGGGCTGTTCGCCAAATGACACTGCACAATTGACTTTCATGTTTAGTCGCTTTCCCAAGTCTATGAAATCATTTGCCATGTCCTGTGCTTCGAGCGTTGTTTTTATTTTTGCGCCTCTTCCGGTTGGAATATCTATGATCACGTGAGTGGCGCCTATGGCCTTCTTCTTACTCATAATCGACGGGAGAAGCAGCGGGTCTATGGCCAGTGGATATTCGACCTGAATGAAGAGGTCGTCTGCCGGAGCTAGCTCCAGAGCTCCACCCCAAACCATGCAGCCGTTGGTTTTCTTAACAACCTCTGTTATTTCCTCAATTGTCAGGTTAACAGGACATAATACTTCAACGCGATCAGCGGTTCCAGCTGAAGACGTAACTGCCCTTGAAGAGGTCTTAGGTATCGTGAAGCCCGCTGCAGCAATGATAGGCACTACGAGCAATGAAGTTTTGTCGCCTGGTATCCCGCCAATGCTGTGTTTGTCTAGGATTGGACTCTTGTCAAGGTTCAGGATTCTGCCAGTTTTCACCATTGCCCTCGACAAGGCTTCAATCTCGTCCATGCTGAGCCCGTTGATAAAAAGGGCCGTGACCAAGGATGCGAGTTCAACATCGCTAAGATGACGTTCAACCACGTCTCTCACTATCACCTCTATTTGGTTTTGGCGCAGCCTCTCCCCGCGTATCTTAGCCTGAATGTGACTAAGAGCCTCAGGGGGTTCCGCAGGTTCCACTTCAACGTTTTCTCCGGCTCCCACGTGAAGCGTCGCTGAAATCTCCTCATAAAGCCCCACATAATTGGAAGGAAAGTCGCTGGCAACGTTGAGAATAGCAATCAAGCTTTCGTTCTTGCAGGTGATTTTCACCCTGTCGGACGAATGTGCACCTAGAAAGCTCGCAGTTTCATCGGCCAGTATGGCTATTCTGTTTCCGCCAGTCCGTATGTTTAGAAGTCTAGCTCCGAGTTGCATTCGCATCACATCTTTAATCACATAGGTATTCACAAGTTAAAGGTTTAACCGAAAGAACGGTTGCTGAATTGATCACAAGAATCTTCAGAAAGTGTAGTTCCTTGAAGAACAGAATGATTGATAACCAAATTTTTTAAGGAACCTAGTCCAATGATCAGATTTTGAGGCGCAATCGGTTTGAAATACTTGGATTTTGTGGACTTGAGCCACAAGCCTGAAAATTCAGATGTAATCTGCGTTTTCCACGTCGAACCACAAGGCATGAGCATCGAGGAAGCTGCAGGGGCAGTTGCAGCTGAAAGTTCCATAGGGACGTGGACGGAGCTCACCACGACGAAATCCTACGTGGAGAAGCTTGCTGCTCACGTGGTCAGCATTGACGGAAACACAGTGAAAGTGGCTTATCCGATTGGGCTTTTTGAGCCTGGGAACATGTCAAACATACTTAGTAGCATTTCAGGAAACGTTTTCGGATTGAAAACGATCAAGAACCTGAGGCTTGAAGATGCCGATTTCCCTCAAGAGATAGCACGTAGCTTCAAGGGTCCGAAATTCGGTGTGGAAGGCGTGCGCAATCTCTTAGAAGTGTACGATCGGCCGCTGGTTGGAACGATAATTAAGCCTAAGCTTGGATTGAAGACGGCTGATCATGCTCAAGTGGCCTACGAGGCTTGGGTTGGAGGATGTGATATGGTCAAGGACGACGAAAACCTGAGCAGCCAAGCATTCAATCCTTTTGAAAATCGAGTCACGAGAACCTTGGAAAAACGGAACAAAGCAGAAGACGAAACAGGCGAAAAGAAGGTTTACATGGTGAACATCACGGCTGAGACAAAAGAAATGCTGAAGAGGGCACAGTTTGTCGTTGATCATGGCGGCGAATATGTCATGGTGGATATTCTGACGTGTGGTTTTGCTGCGCTGCAAACGATTCGGGAACAGGATCTCGACCTCGTGATTCACGCGCACAGAGCAGGCCACGCAGCATTCACGAAGAATCGCAAACATGGGGTTTCAATGAAGGTAATAGCCAAAGTAGCCAGAATCATAGGTGTTGACCAGCTTCACGCAGGCACTGTCGTGGGAAAAATGGCTGAGACCCGCAATGAGGTCATCGAAAACTGCGAAGCACTGAAAACAAAAATGGGTGGACTGAAACAAGTTATGCCTGTCGCTTCAGGCGGCTTGCATCCGAGGCTGGTTCCGGCTCTAATCAAACTTTTCGGGAAAGACTTAGTCATACAAGCTGGAGGCGGTATTCATGGCCACCCAGATGGAACGCTTGCGGGGGCAAAGGCGATGAGACAAGCAGTAGATGCAACTTTGAGCGGCATGACTTTGGACAAATACGCCCAAGATCACAGAGAACTGAAACTGGCACTGCAGACTTGGGCATAGGCTACTTAGAAATTCTGGTCGAAAACCCATGGATACTTCCTGCGGACCACTTCCATGATTGAGTGTGGAGAGACGATTCCTTCTTCGCATATTATTCCATGAATGTAGTCTCGTCTAGTCACGTCGAAAGCAGGATTGTGAATAGTAAGCTTTGCCGGAGCGTCTTTCCAGATTTCAGCCGAGCTTCTTTCCTCAATCTTTTCACAGTCGCCATACGCGGTTGCCGGATCAAACTTCAACAGCTCTGAGACAACATAGAATGGCGTGCGGGCTTCATGAGCAGCCAAGGCTATCATGCTTGTTCCAATCTTGTTTATCACGTTTCCCTCTGACGTTATGGCGTCAGAGCCCACAATCACCAAGTCAACCTGATTCATGAAGTACCTAGCAGCTGAATCCACAATCATGGTCGTTTCTATTCCAACCCCTAGCATTTCCTCTGCAGTTATTCTTCCCTGAAAGAGAGGCCTCGTTTCGGTGCAGATCACTTCAAACGTTTTTTCCTCTTGCGCTGCTCTTTTCAGCAGATACGTGACAGTTGAAGAATGACAGTGCGTGAGAACTGCCGAACCATGCCTTATCCTTTTGGCCCCAATATTGGCGATTCTTTCCTTTGAGTGTTCAAGGTCCCTGAGGAATTGACGTGAAGATAAAGAGATAATTTTAGCCAAGTTTTCGACTCTGATATCCCTGCTCTTCTCAACTTGGCTTTCTATCCAACGAATAGCGTTCCTCATAAGAGGCTCTGTCTCTCTTGCAGCGAAAAGAACCTCCTTGGCTTCTGAAATCTCCTCGAGGAACTCTTTCTTACTTTTCGTCTTTGTCTCCCTTGCTAAAATTTCAACAGCCTCAATCGCGGCTATCGCAACGTTTCTAGCACCCTGAATTTTAAGATTCCCAATTTTCTCGGCCGTGCCTTTGACTGTTTCCAACGACCAGCGCACTCCAGTCTCATATCTCTACTTCAAACTCTTATCTTACGCCTTGACTTTAAGACGCTTCTGGTATGAGAGATGCTCCCAAAAAGCAGGTTCAAAGCCGTATTCTTCGATCTTTGTTCGTCAGCGGTTCACTTCAAGATGATTCTGAAGGAGCCAAAGCAGCACCATTGAGACCTTCGCTGGCTAGTCGGAATGAAGAGGCAAAAGCAGAAGCTGAAACCATAAAAGTCTAACCCAAGTGCTGACCCACGCATGGATCTGCCAGCCGGTGCACATGGATTTAAGAGGCCCTATTCATTTTGAGAATCGATCATTTTTCCACGCATCTGCCGTGTCGCTGTAGCCTCTCTTTTCCCAGTAGCCCTTTTCTTTCATGGAGGTGAATCTTATTCTCGTCACCCATAGAGCACTTTTGTAACCATATTTATCAGGCACCACAAGCCTCAATGGGAACCCATAGCCTTCTTCAAGTTGTCTCCCGTCAAGCTTGTACGCCAGAAGAACGCTGTCATGCGAAAGCTCATCAAGCGTAAGTGAGGTCGTGTATCCGTCTGCGCACTCAAAGGTAGCAGACTTGGCTGTTTCTTTGGGCTTGACGAGGTCAACCACGTGGTTGAACTTGATGCCTTCCCATCTGCAACTGAGCACACTCCACCCTTCAACGCAGTGAAAATCGCTTATTGATTTACTTCTGGGAAGCTTGTCAATCTGTTCCCAACTGAGTCTTATGGGCCTCTCAACTTCTCCATCTATTACCAGGGAGTAGGTTTTCAAGTCAATCTTTGGATTAGACCTGGTTATCCCGGGGTGGTCTGTCTCCCACCTTAGCAGCTGTCTGATCGGAGCTTGGCCTGGAGGTAGTTTTCTGCGTTTCGAGTTTTCTTTTTCTGAAGACATGGATGTCCGAGAAAGAGGGAGTGACAGGACAAATAAGGATTGCTGAATTCTGGCTTGATTCATTTTCGAGGTTATTCGATGAAGCTTGTCAACTGTTTTTGGCTCTTTTCAGCTTTGGCGAGACCTGAGACCTTCACGCCCACTCTCCGAATCTTAACATTTGACTCGCTCAGAAATTTCTCCAATAGTCCCCTGACAGTCAGCTTAAGAACTTCCAGCCCGTTTGTTGGACTGTCAAAGCTTCTGGAGCGACCGTGAATGCTCATATCTTTCATAACCGCGATTATCCCTACAGTTCTGAAACTGAGTGCTCTTTGAAGAGTTTCTGTATGAATCTCCTCGCACAGCTTGTTTGTTTTTTCAAGTATATGGCTCAGGTCAAGCGTATCTTCTTTCAAGGTGGAGATCCTACTTATTGATTCAGCTTCTCCCCTTTCTTGAACTGGTTCGTCGTCAATTCCCGCAGAAGCATCGTGAAAATAAAGCCCGAGGTTTTTTCCAAAGACACCGATCAGCTTTTGCACATCGTACCTTGCTAGGTCGCCAGTGGCATTGATTCCTAACGCCTGCATTCTCTCTGTGGTTTTTGCACCAACGCCTATTAGACGATTGACAGGTAACAGAGATAGATACCCAATGAATTTACTGCAACACCAGTCAAAAAATGAGGAACTAATCTTAAACACACTCTTACAAATGAAAGCCAACGGACACGCAGAAAGCACAATAAAAGACACAAACATTCTCTTAACCGTACTAAGCAGAACGGCAGACCTAACAAACCCCGAAGAAGTCAAACTCACAATCGCAAACATGAAAATACAAAACGCAAGCAAAGAGAACTACGCAAAAGCATACACACACCTAGCAAGAAAAAGCCAAATCCAATGGAAACGCCCCACATACAAAACAACCCGTAAAATACCAATAATCCCAACAAGAGAAAACATAATGAAAGTAATATCAGCGAGCAAGAAATACGCAACAATCTTTAAAATACTCATGGAAACGGGATTAATGCCCTACGAACTAAGCCACGTAGAACAAAAAGACACAGACCTCGAAAGAGGAATACTAAACGCAAGAGGATACAAAACCCACTATTCCAGAACCTTCAAACTCACACAAGAAACCAACGCCATGCTGAAACTATACTTCGCAAAATACACAAAATTCCCAGAATCGCCATCCATGCAAGAAGCATGGGCAAGAACCCGAAACAAAGTAGCCAATAAACTCCAAGACCCAACACTTAAAACAATCCGACTATACGACCTAAGACACTACTACGCCACAATGCTATACGACAAAACAAGAGACATACTTCTAGTCAAACAACAATTAGGACACCACCAAATAGAAACAACCATGATCTACACACAACTCATACACTTCAACGAAGAACAAAACTACACAGTCAAAACAACCACCAACATCAAAGAAGCAACAGACCTAATAGAACACGGATTCGAATACATCCAAGAAATAGACGGAATCAGACTATACCGAAAACGCAAATAACCCCTCTTTTCTCTGTTAGCCAAATACTAACTTTGTTTCGCTTATAGCTTCCAAACCAATTGATTCAGCGCGTTGAGCGCGCGCACTATTATTCTGACGTACCCCTTTGTTAGTTCGAGAATATGCTTAACCTGCTTTCTCCGTATCCAAGAACGTAGTAATTCATAGAAGAGATAAATCCCTAGAGCGGACGAGACAATTGTCGCAGACCATAAAACAATTGGCAAAACGATGTAGCTAACCAAAAAGGAGAAAGCATCAAAATATCCGTATCCTCCAGCATTCCAAGCAACCCGATATTCAGAAATGTTTGCATTGAAATACGGCAATCCTCCTAGCTCTCCAGACCGCGACCCATGCTCATAAACACGATTGACAGCATTTAAGTAGCTTAAAGGGACAGAGAATAAACGACCGATGAATGGATAAACAAACGGAAGACTGAGGACAGCGAGCAGCAAGAAAAGGGTGTTCCATCCATTCCTTCGAACCCATGATTCTTCGTGAACCATAGAGAAGATATAGGAAGGTCCCAGCAATTAAAAGTTTACGTCGGTTGCGCTGCACCAGACAGCATAATGCTATTCTGCAAACACAAATAACTCAAAGTGTAAGCTCGCAGGCCGTTCGGCTTGCTCGCTCGTTCCAGAAAACCGATACGCCAAAAAGCCGAAAACACCACAACATTATCAACAAACACACTATACCAAACGAATCTAACGATTCAGAGCAACATCAAGAGCCTTCTCACGAAGAGCATCAAGGCCAGAGGCCAACCACAACAAACAAACGAATCTAACGATTCAAAACAACATCAAGAGACGATACGGCAGAAAAGCCGAACCAAAAAAGCCCACATTAACCAATCGCGGAAAACTCACCCCCACGATCACAGAACAAGCATAATTACCTACGTTCATTATGAACAACCCACACAACAACAATAAACGCAACCAAAACAACAACACAAAACCCATCAAAACCAATAGTATAAATCAAATCCGCGACCACACTAGGGAACAGCGCGCGCTGGAAGACTCTAATCCAAAATGCGTCCAGTCATGGAAAAGCTCAGAGTAGCGCGCATGCGTGTTCCTAAAATGGTTAAAAATGGTTTTACAGCTAAAACTAGACGCAAAAGGCGAATCAGTTTGACCGTTTTAGACAGAAAAAAGTGTAGAACAGAAAGACGAGACAGAAGCGACTTCAATAACCAAAAAACTTTGAGGGTTAGATTAATAAGTTTAGACAGTCGTACCCATTATAAGAGGCTGTTTCATGGGTAACAAGAAAAAACCTGATTTGCTTCTCTACTTTCTCCTGATAGGTCTGCTTATTACTGTTGTTGTATTTGTTGTAACTTCTGGAATAGTCGGACCACAACTTGATATAGGTTTCAAATCGAACCCTGATGGCACCTTCACGATAACCATGACGGGAATCTCAGAAATCATAGTTGCATGTGCCTTCGCCGTTGGAATTCTCTATAGGTATACAAGAAAGAAATAACGAACCGTATTCTATTCAAAACAGAATCTAGAGGAAACACGATAAATACAGAAATCTTGAATCTGCATGGACAAAACAACGTTTAAAGTGTATTTAGAGAGAAAACTTTATTAGAACATTTATGGTAAGGTAAGTCTAGTGTGTTTAAAATGTCTGAACAAGGTGTTAAAACATCGACACCAGTTTCGGTCTATTTGTCTCCACGAGCAATGGCTGTACTCAAGAAATACTCTGACAATTCTGGTTTTGGTTCCATGAGCCGTACGGTCGAAGAACTGATATTGTCCTACGACAAAATCTATACGCATCTTATATCTACATTGGCGACTACTTCGATTCAAGCGTTTTTTTCTAACCCGCCGATGATAGTGTTGACTTTCTTGATGATGATGAACAATCTCAACCTTAATGATGGCTCTCCCTGTGAGCAAGTAATACGAAAACAGCTCGAGCAAATGGTTCAGAGCTGTGCGGGAAAGTGATGTGATGGATAGGTTTCAGCCATTCTCGGTGGAAACCAGTGAGCCTATTCATCCTTCACCCCGAGATATGTATAATCTAGTTCGTGTTCGCTATTTCAACCTTGTGCCCCTAAACCCAATTTCGATGATGAACAAGAGGAACAGAAATCTTAAATCTGCACAACAACAGAAAACACACTAGCTAGAGGTGAGAATATGCCCATAAAAGTTGAGGATGCCAAGAAGTATGAGGGATATGAAGAGGACGAAGTGAAAATTGCTCGTTTTCTTAATGAGCACGAAAAGAACGCATACACGCAAGACGAGATAATGAATGGCATAGGGATGACTCCGACAGTTTATACTAAAGACGAAAAGGATTCTTATTGGACATGGGAAAATGCTGGAAAGTTCGCCCTTCAAGTAGCCAACAGAATTCTTTTCAAAGACACGTTAGAGAAAATGGTCAAGACGGGAAAAATCAAGGCTAGCGAAAGCGGCGGAAAAAGATATTACTTCATAGGAGGCAACGTTCTATTTTAGCCCGCATACAACTGAGAATAGACTAGAGGTTCAGAAATGAAAGAGGAATTAGGAAGGTTCCCTTGTCATTGGTGTGGAACGTTATTCGATGATTATGAACGACTTCGAGAGCATCAACGCACTTGCCCCAAAAGACCTAAGCAAAGCTGAAAGAGGAATATGAGAAGGGGAAAACTTAGGTGAATTCGACCTTTTCCCTAAAATTGATTAAGGCTTTCTTCAATGCTTGAAGGTCTAAAATCGGATCAGCGCCGCGCGCGCTCACAATAGAAAAATCAAAATGGACTTATCAGGAGAATAGACGCGCCCATAACAAAACACAAACACAACCACACAAAGGAAGACCTTCTTAGAAAGCCTTAGGGCATCCAGCAAACATTCAGCCATGAAGTCTTCCACCATAAATAATGAATGCCATCATATAGACATAAACAACGTCGACAGATAGCAACAAAATATGGCCCTAAATGTCGCCCAGCAAAACAATGCTAGAACGCTTCAAGAATCAACCAACCATCCTCAAAAGACCAACGAGTCTTAGGATAACCAGACAGCTTAACCAAACGCTTCAGAGGAACAGACTCAATACGAGAACCTTGCTTACGACACCGAACAAACAAACGTATCTTAGGCATCCTTCATCACCCTTCAAACCATACACAGGGTATAAAAGAAAAAACAGCTATATAAAAACACCCAACAAACACAGGGTAAAACCATAATTCTTAAATCTCACAACGCCTTATAAATACATGAGGAAAACAAAAATGAAAAACAAACAGACCAACAACAAAAAACACAGGGTAAAATCACAAATCATATCAACAACAAAGACAAACAACAAACACACAGTCCATAAATTTACTAAGCCTTATTGGCAGGTAACAGAGATAGGAAGCCCACAACTTCTTCTGGCCTAACTATTGTCAAACCATCCGGTTTTTGACTGTCAGCTGCGATCTTAGCGACAAGCTTGTTAGGGCCAATGCCAATCGAACATGTAAGATTGTGTTGGATCCTGATTTCTTTCTTTATCGTCTGACCCAGTTCCGCTGCTTCTTCAAAGCCTCCTTTCACTCTTCGACTCACGTCCAAGTATGCCTCGTCTATGCTTACCTGCTCGAATCTATCAGCATAACCTCTCAAAAGATCCATAATTCTGTCGGAGACCTCGTCGTAGAAGTTGTGATCCACAGAAAGAAAAACGGCTTCAACATTTTGCAGTTTCGCTTTCGCCAAGGCAATGGGCATCCCAGACTTCACTCCAAGCTTTCTAGCAATGTAGTTTGCTGTGCTTACTGCGCCGCTGTCACCGCTACGTCCGGAATACACGCATACGGCTACAGGCTTATCTTTTATTGAAGGGTTCCTAACCTCTTCGATTTGAGCAAAAAAGTAATCCAAGTCCACCAGCATTATGACACGATGCTCCAAAGACTGCTGCCTCGATGGAATAAGATAGTTACTAAGCGATTTACATTTTTCGCGCGTCTTGAGCCAATATGCAAGGGCTTGACAGAGCAGGATTCAGAAACCCCAAGTTTGGACGATGAGAAGCAATGATCAGACCATTAGTGTGGCGCACGCTCATTCGAAAATAGAATCAAACAAAAGTAGTTGAAATTCAAGTTGAAAGAGAAAGCCAAGCAGATCATGCCGATAATAGTTCCCCTAGCTTTGTCCTCCGCAATTATGGCAGACCTCTCTGAACCCAACTGGCACTCCTTAAAACATGCGAAAACTCAAGGGCACAATGAATAAACAGCAAGAAACATGTGTTAGGAATTTTGTTTTCTGAACAATACTACTAATAACAATTTTTGTTTAATAACGTTTAAACTCTGGCATGTCTTAAGAAGACCCAAAAAGATTCTGCCCATGGAGGTGAAATGATGGGATTAGCTTCAAAAGAAAAAGCTACCTTTTCAATGGTGGGACTAGGTATTGCAGTCGTAATAATGTCCTTGTTGACCGTCGTCTACTACACTAATGCAGCCAACGTTCAGAACAAAGCAAATAACGACATAGCGGAGCTTCAAGCACAGAACACAAATCTGCAAAACGATGTCACGTTGCGTAATTCTCAAATATCATCGCTTAACGCTCAAGTATCATCGCTGAATGGACAGCTAGCAACGCTTACCGCACAAAAGGAGGATCTGGCAAGACAGGTAGATAGTCTGTCCAGAATAGTGAACGATCTCGGGTATCAATTGAGTCTGATGAAAACAGCAGCAAGCCAGAACGGTGCAGGTGGAGGGATCTTCGCACGTATACAGTAGATCAACACCTGCCGCATGCCAGATCAACTCCACTATTTCTAATCAAACCCAAGAACGGCCAGCAGGCAACGCTGATATTTCTCTGATTTGAAACAAGACCGTGTCTCTTGTACCAACTTATCTATTCAACCTATGAGTAACTTCCCTTCTTCTAGGGTACTCATAACGCCGACTTTGGAAGAAGCATGCGCAAGACCTGAGAACACCCTGCGATCCTGCTTTCACTCGCTCTAGGATCCGTCGACGCTCAATGATCTCTTTTCTCGATAGGGAAAAACCTGAAGATGCTTCTGATTGTCTAACGTAATGTATGAGCAGATACAAGAGAGCCGAGGCGCGTCAGCACCTAAGGTTCCACAACCAGCAAAACACGAAAATCTAATCTGCAACGAAGCAAACTCATTCGTATGAGGGCAATTGGATGGACAATTGGCGTTTGATTAGACTTCAAACACATAGAGCATGTGAGAACATGGCCATCGACGAGGCAGTATTGACCGCCAGAATCAAGGGCATTGCTCCGAACACTCTAAGATTTTATCGCTGGAACCCATCAGCCGTTTCCATCGGGAAATTTCAGAAGGTCGAAAATGAGATTCACCTGAGCAATTGTAGGAGTCAACGTGTTGATTTCGTGAGGAGAATCACTGGGGGAGGAGCGGTTTACCACGATTTTGAAGACGAAATCACCTACAGTGTAGTGGTCAATAAGCAAGAGTTGAATGCTTCAGATATAGCCACTGTGTATTCAAAGTTATATGCTGGACTAACCAAGGCCCTCCGAATCCTGGGGATTGTTGCAGATTTTAATGAAGGCGATGCCAGGGCTTGTCCGAACCTGACTGTAAAAGGAAAGAAGATTTCTGGAAGCGCACAAACCCATAAAGCCGGAGTGGTCCTCCAGCATGGCACGTTGCTTTTGAGTGTTGATTTTGATGAAATGTTCAACCTGCTTCGCGTTCCCTGGGCAAAGACGTGCATGGAAGTCATCAACGTTGCGAGCGGTAGGATAACTTCTGTCGACAAAGAGCTTGAAAGACGAATTTCATTCGAAGAGGCCACCCGAGCATTAGCAGAAGGATTCAGTCAAGCGCTTAACGTCAAGCTTACGGAGGGCGAAATGACGCCTTATGAACTGCAACTTGCGGGGAAATTGCAGAAGGAGAAATATTCTAAAGATGACTGGACCTTCTGCGGCAAGACCGCATTGGGCTAGTGTTTCTCTATTCGCCACTTTACGCCTTGAGCCGTGTCTTCGACCACTATTCCCATATTCTTGAGTTGCTTGCGCATTTCGTCGGCCGTCTTCCAATCTTCGGCTTTTCTGGCTTCTTCTCTCTTGAGAATAAGCTTCTCAACCTCTTCAGACAACTTCTCTTCCTTCTCTACTTCACCAATGAAACCAAGGACTCTGTCGAATTCCCTCATAAGATCGTTGAGCTCTTGTGCTTCTTCCTTACTGAGCTTGCTGGCATCGATGAGGTAATTGGCTTCTCTGACGAATTCAAAAATCGTGGCTAGGCCTAGACCTATGTTCAGATCATCATCCATGGCTTTGCTGAAGCCCTTTTGAACTTGACATACTAGCTGCCTTGCCTTTCCTTCTGAGCTTTGTCCGTCTGCGTCCGAGAGTCTTCGCATGAAATTCCTCAGACGGTCAATCGTGTTTTTGGCCGCATTCAGTCCTTCGAAAGTGAAGTTGAACTGCTGTCTGTAGTGCGTTGACAAGAGCATGTATCGAACAGCTGTTGGGTCGTGGCCCTTCTCCATTAAGTCTCTTAGCGTATAATAGTTGCCGAACCTTTTGCCCATTCGTTTGCCCTCGACCAATAAGTGTTCGCAGTGAAGCCAGTAGTTCACGAATTTCTTGTCAGTGGCCGCTTCGCTCTGTGCGATTTCGTTTTCATGATGGGGGAACATGTTGTCGACGCCCCCTGTGTGAATGTCAAGTGTTTCTCCTAGGTATTTCATGGACATTGCGGAGCATTCTATGTGCCATCCGGGTCTTCCTTTTCCGATTTCAGTTGCCCAGAAAACGTCGCCATCGTCTTCTGTCCATGCTTTCCACAGTGCAAAATCTCTTGCTTCTGCTTTGTCGTACTCGTCTACTTTGACCCTTGCGCCTGCTTCAAGTTGGTCAACCTTGAACTTGGAGAGTTCTCCATAGTTCTTGAATTTTGAGATGTCGTAGTAGATGGAACCATCTTCTCCTTTGTATGCGTATTTTTTCTCCATCAGCTTCTTGATTAGAGCAACCATTTCAGGTATGTTTTCGGTCGCTCTCGGATAATGCTCGGCTCTCTCAATGTTCAGTGCAGCTATGTCCTCGAAAAAGGCTTTGATGTACTGCTTCGTGTGCTCACTAAGAGGAATCCCCTGTTTTTTTGAGGCTACGATTGTTCTGTCATCGACGTCGGTGATGTTCATCACCTGGATAACGTTGAAACCGCGATATTTGAGCCATCTTCGGAGTAGGTCTTCGAAGACGAAGGATCTGAAGTTTCCTATGTGAGCGAAATCCCAAACTGTGGGGCCGCACGTGTACATTCGTACAGTGCCTTGTTGCAGGGGTTTGAATTTCTCTTTTCTGCGTGTTAAGGTGTTGTAGAAGTGTACGTTCTTAGCCGTTGTTTCCATGAGTTTCCCATAGAAATAGCGATGGAAGATATTTAAGCATTCTATCTTGGATTTTTCAGTCGTATTTTTTGATGGCCATCATCATTCGGTAGCTTCTTAAGTCTGTGGCCACCTGCTTAAGGAGTCGAAGCTCCTGCATTGTCGTTTCGAATTTCGTGGATTCCTCATGTAGCTTCTGAATGAGGACTCTGCTTTCTTCCATTGTTTTCATCTTTGTGTTTTGGTTGTGGAGGAGGGCTTCATCGTGTGTTGGCGATCGAGTCAGCCATTTCCGTCATCGAGGAGAAAGGAGAAGGCTTCGAAAACGGAGAAAACTATCTGTGGCTGCTCTGAGTATTGCCTTCAACCTTAGCCCTCCAGACTGCATCGTAAGACTTAAGATACAATTGTCCTATAAAAAGCTTACTAACGAGTGCGAATGAGCAAATGCCCTGAACCAGATTAGCCTATGGCTAGTATGCCTTCCAGAATTCTTTTCTCTTCGACGCTTAGCTGCTTGGCAAGCCACGATTTCAGTAGTGAGGTCGGCTTCGGAAGCTCGCCACTGTAGGTTATTATCTGATTGTTCTTCAAGGCGTCTACTTGAAACGCTTTTTCAGCGTCCCTGTACAGGAAGGAGACAGATTGGGCTTGATAGGCCTGGTTCATGAAATCTTCCCACTGTTTGCAACGCAGAATTACTGGGGGCCCTCGGACTTCTCTCGCTGGTATGGCTTCATCTTTTCGTTCAGGCGCCTGTGTCACAGGTACTGAAGTGGCTTCATGAGGTGCTGACAGGTATGTAATCAGGTTGGTTATTTCGTTCTGCAACGTGCTTAATCTTTCTTCAACTTTTTCCACTTTTCCGCTCAGCTCGCCAGTGTCCCCCATTCTGTCAGTTATGGTGCCAAGCTCGTTTATCAGCTTGTCCAGATCCTTTTCATGTTCTTTAAGAACGTTCACTATGAAGTCTATGGCCTCTAAGGCCTCGTCTCTCGATGGGGGCTTCCTAGACATCGCTCTCCAACCAGTCTGTTGATCTATTTAATGCTACCTTTTATAAATAAACGTAGCGAATCCTCAAAACTTATCCATATGAAGACATACCCATACTTATTGATAATTATAACTCTTAGGGGAGAGTTAAAATATCTGGATCAAAATCAATATGGCACCTACGACGAAGATGATGATTCTCCATGATTGCAGCACCTAGATTTTCGGAAAAGGAAGAAGTCGTGAAGTTTGTCTCAGAAAACAACGTCAAGATCATTAACTTCTGCCACGTTCCAGAAGATGGACGATTGAAAGCCCTGAGCTTCTCAACTCTGGATAAGAATCGGATCCTTGAGATTCTGGAATCGGGTGAGCGAGTTGATGGCTCAAGCCTGTTCTCGTTCATTGACCCTCACAAGAGCGACATCTATGTAATGCCTAAACTGGGCCGAGTGTTCTTGAACCCCTTTTCCACGACACCTACACTGAATGTTTTATGCAAATACTTGGATGAAGATGGAAATCCTCTAGACATTGCTCCGGAGAATGTGCTGTCAAGAGCTGAAGACAGGCTTTGCACTGCCACCGGTGTAATCTTGAAGGTGTTGGCTGAACTGGAGTTTTTCATCATTTCTATGCGGCAAGAGAGTGAAGCGCTATTCCCCAGCATTCCAGACGAGAACTACCATGAATGTGCGCCGTTCAGCAAGTTTGAACATGTGAGAAATGCCATTCTGGTTGCATTATCAGAAATCGGCATTAATACGAAGTATGGGCATTCGGAGGTCGGCAAACTAGTTGGGAAAGATGGGGAAGTCATGGAACAACATGAGATAGAGTTCATGCCTCAAAGCATGGTTGAAATGGCGGAAACGATTTCTATCGCAAAATGGGTCATCCGCAATATCTGCGCAAGACATGGAGTTTCCGCCTCATTTTCACCCAAGATATCTCTGGAGCACGCTGGAAATGGAATGCACATTCACTTGTGCGGACTAAGAAATGGCAAAAACATTGTTGAAGACCCGCGTGGAGATTTGAGTGTTGAAGCGAAAGAGATGATAGGTGGAATCCTCAAATTTGCGCCTAGTCTCGCAGCTTTCGGGAATCCGACGCCTATTTCGTATTTGCGCTTTCTTGGACACAAGGAATCCCCAATAAACATCAGCTGGGGTGCCAGAAACCGTTTGGCGTTGATACGCATACCTTTGTGGTGGAGCTTCAAAGGAGCCATGGCAGAAGCGGATAGTTGCAGGCGAACGTTTGAGTACAGAGCACCTGACGCAACTGCCAATGCTTGTCTGCTTTTCGCAGGAATGGCAACTGCCATAAAGCATGGACTTGAGAACCATGAAGAATCCTTGAAAATGGCAGAAGACTTTCACGTTGAAGAGACGACCAAACGCAGAAGACTGAAGCGTTTGCCTCTATCGTGCAGCGAATCTGCAAGGAACCTAAGGAAGGAAAGGAAATGCTATGAAGAAGAGGATGTTTTCCCGAAGGCAGTAATTGACAGGACTATAGAGAAACTCAGATCCTATAAAGACGCAGATTTGGCGCAGAAGCTTAAGGATGAGCCTCAAAAGATTGAGAAGATGATCCAGAGTTACCTTCATTACGGCTAAGCAAAATGCTTAAGACAGTCGCGGGAGGATTCTAGTTTCGTTCGCACCTGGGCGGGTAGATCAGACTGGTACGATCGCCACGTTGGCATCGTGGAGGCCGCGGGTTCAAATCCCGCCCCGTCCACTCTTTGGAGACTTAGAGAGGCTAAATTAGGCCCCTTTTTGTTAGCTAGCGCACACTGGTGAGAAAAATTGTCCTAAGTGCGGTACAATTAAGAGAGTTGGTCATATTGTGGAGAAAGACTCGCAGCTTTCCCTTTGGACATTAGGCTCGGGCATCTATTGGACACCTGGGGAAACTAAGATATATCAAAATCATGAATCCCGAATCCAAATCGACAAAAAGATCACACATCATTTCCAATGTCAGGATTCCATATCTCATCAGTCTTTTCAATATGGTACATAGCGCTCATAGATTGTCGTGAAGAAACTTTTTAACGTGCCAAAAATACAGAATACGCCAAATGCTGGACCCGAAAAACATCGATTTCAAGAAACTTGGTTTTCATGCAGGAATAGAAGTTCATCATCAAATTCGTTCCGAAAGAAAACTTTTTTGCCGTTGTCCACCTACGATGGAGGAGAATCCTGAAAACATGGATTACAGCTTCTACAGGTATTTTCGGCCCGTCCTAGGTGAGATGGGAGACTTTGACGCCGGTATGTTGGTTGAATTCGAAAAAGGATACAAAGTGATTTACTATGCCTGTGAACGAAATACTTGCACTTACGAGATGGATGAAACACCGCCTTTCTACCCAGACATGGAAGCTACAAAGAAAGGTTTTGTCTTGGCTCTTTACTTCAACTGCTCAGCTCTAGCTGAAGAAGTTGTTGTGAACAGGAAGCAGTACCTAGATGGCTCAATAACCACGGGATTCCAGAGAACATTCATAGTAGGCAGGGATGGCTGGGTACCTGTCAACGGAAAGAAAGTAAGGATCAGCAATGTTCACATTGAAGAGGACGCTGCACGCCGAGTCAACTGGCACGACACAGTGAGCCGAACCGTCTATTTCAATCTCGATCGTCTCGGCATCCCCCTGACTGAAGTCATCACTGACCACAGAGATGTGCAGTCTCCTGGCGAACTGGTCGAACTTGCCAAGCAGATTGGCCGGATTTTGAGAATAAGTCGAATAGGCAGAAGAGGCTTGGGCGTGGCGCGCCAAGACGTAAATCTATCAATAAGAGGAGGCAACAGAGTCGAGATCAAAGGCGTGCAAGATCTTGACATGATCGACTTATCTTGCCGTCACGAAGTCGTGCGCCAACATGCACTAATCGAGATCAGGGACAAAATGAAGGAACGCGGAATAAGAAAAGAGGATTTTGAACACACATACGTTGACATTTCTCACCTATTCGGACTTGAAGATAGCAAAGCCTTCGTAACGATATTTCCCAAGATGAAGGGACTATTTGGCTTAGAAGTCCAGCCTAACAAAGATTTCGGCCTTGAGATCTTTGAAAAAAGCATGCTCATCACGGGCATCCCGCGCGAGGATCACTTTCACAGCGACGAGACAGAAGAAAGTGCCGTGCGGAAACGTTCTGATCATCCATCCAGATTGTTGATTGATAAGAAGAAAGTCGCCGAGATACATTCAATCACAAAACCGCAGCCTGAAGATGCCTTCGTCATAGTCCTGGGTCCTGAAAGAAAAGCAATGCATGCCATGAAGAAAATCGTTGAAAGAGTGAAAATGGCATTGGACGGCGTGCCACAGGAAACGCGAAGACTCTTGGAAAACGGAAACAGCGAGTTCCTCAGGGTGATCCATGGTAAAGAACGCATTTATCCTGACACGGACACGCCTCCCATAGTCATCTCAAAAGAGTTAGTCGAAGCATGCAGAAAAGAGGTGGGCAAACGTCCTTGGGAAATCTACGAAGATTTGCATGGCAAATTTAACTTCACCCAAAACCAGGTAGACTTGCTTATCAGAGACGAAAAGGTCGAGAAATTTTACAGTTACCTGGACAATCTGGGGCTTGCTGGCTATGTGGCTTATTACTTGTTGATTGAACTGCCGCACTGGACACGGAGAAAGGGCTTGAAGGTTGACGAGCGGATTATTGATGAACTGGCCAAGGGGTTGTCTAAGAAGCTCATAAACCGCCACCAAATTCATTCTCTTGTTGAAATCTTCAACAAAGAACCAATGCTTAGCATTGAAGAAGTAGTGGGAAAGCTTGGCATTTCAGTCGTCACCAACAAGGAACTAGACGGCCTTATTCTTAGGTACCTGAGTCTTTTTGACAAGTCGAGAATTCTTTCAGATCAAGCTTACAGGGAACAAGTCGTGCCAAAAATAGTTGGTGAAGTGCTAAAATCGGTCAACTACAGCGTAGAAGGAAAAATGATTGCAAAAAAGATTGAGACATTAGCAGGTAGGAGATAAGCAGAAAATGTCAAAGACTGAAGAGGCAAATGGTGTTGGTCCTGAAGGATATCGCGGGGCCCTCCGTCAACGGCTTATCAAAGAGGGAATAAGAACTTGGAGCAAAGTAAGAATAACGAAAGGTAAAGCTACGTATGAGGGGCTGCTGCTTCCAAGAAGTCAGCATACGGCTGATGATTATGTGACGTTGAAGGTGGACACGGGTTACAACCTTGGAGTCCTGATAGATGCCAACACCAAGATTGAAGAGTTCGGCCATCAGAAAGGTCACTACCAGCTTCCTCGTATCGATGTAGAATTCAAGAAAGAGTTACCAAATGTCTCTCTCTTGGGAACTGGCGGCACTGTAGCGTCTCGTTTGGATTACCGAACAGGTGCAGTGCTGCCTGCCTTTACACCTGAAGAACTTTTCTCTGCCGTTCCCGAATTGATTTCAGCCGTAAATTTGACTCCGAAGACTTTGTATCAAATATTGAGCGAGAATTTCAGGCCCGAGTACTGGGTGAAAACCGCTGAAGCCGTAGCTAAGGAAATTGAGAGCGGCGTAGACGGCGTCATAATTGGCCATGGCACAGACACGATGTGCACGACTGGCGCTGCTCTCTCATACTTCTTGCGCAATCAACCTATTCCGGTGGTTCTTGTTGGCAGCCAGCGAAGCTCTGACAGACCCTCTTCTGACGGACCGCGCAACATCCTGTATGCTGCAACGCTCGCTGGGCGACAGAATTTTGCTGAGACGGTTGTGTGCATGCACGGAGGAACGAGCGACAGCTACAACTTGATCCATCGGGCCACGCGATGTCGGAAAATGCACTCTTCCCGCCGCGATACCTTCCGCACATTGGACGACATCCCACTCGGAAAGATTGATGATTCAGGTGTGGCATGGTTCAAGAATGATGTTAAGCCTCGGCGCTCAGTTGAGGATTTCCATTTAGATACCAAGATTGACCCTCGTGTGGGTATGCTTTACTCTTATCCTGGAATGAATCCCGATATTCTTGATTCTATGGTTGACAAGGGCTACCATGGCATTGTTATCATTGGGACCGGGCTTGGACACGTTGGGACGGATATGTTTCCGCCGTTGGAACGTTGCCAAGAGGAAGAGATCCCCGTGGTGCTGGTTGTTGAACCGCTTTTCGGATATGTTCATCTTCGTGTCTATGAGACGGGTCGGGACATGCTTGCACGAGGCGTGATAGAAGGCGGCAACATGTTGCCCTCAGCGGCCTACACTAAACTAATCTGGGTTCTGGGCCATACCCGTGACATGAAAGAAGTGAAGAAGCTCATGCAGACAAACATAGCCGGCGAAATCACAGCAAGAGAAGGCCCAAGAGGATTCTTGCTCCTCCAAGGTGTAGAACCCGGCATTGACGAGATCCTCAAAAACCTTTAGAGCTGGAGCCTGTAAGCACGCTCTCCATCAGAGATACTCTCAATTCTATGATGACAGTGAATTTCAACATGTGTTGGAACAAGGATTTATGTAAATATGCATCAGCTGGTTACACTGTTCAGCTAGCATCTTATGATAGCACCTTGACATGCCCAGAACACGCTGATTGTCTAACTGTGGCGACTACAATATTGAGCAGGTCGATCAGTTATGTCCTTGTTCTTTGTTATGGGTGCACTGTGTCACTTCGTCTCATGACAAGTTTGTTTCCTACGAGTGGCCTTTCTGTATCCTCTTTTTATGTGCAACAGGAGATGTGCCAAGAATCTCTCCTCTTGCCTGTATGCTCTTCTGAGGATAGAATTGCTGGAGAGCATCTCATTTTTCAAGTCAGTCAACTCCTTCTTCGGGGAATACTTGATGTATATCGGTATTCCTATGACAAGTAAGATTAGGCCTTCTGCAATTTGAGTTATTGTGCATTGCGTAATCAAGTAGAAAGAGAAGACCACACCTAGGATCGGTATGACTGAGCCTCCTCTTATGTGAAATTGAGGTTTCAGCTCTTTCTTGCGCAACGCGAAGATCGATGCGCTAGTTGCAAGATACGCGACTGCCATAAAGAACACAGAAATGGCGATTAGAACGCCTAGGTCGCTAGAATTCCTTGCTATCAACGCAGCTGTCAATGCTGTAACAGCTTGAATTACGATTGCTAAATAAGGCGTTCTGAATTTCGGGTGAACCTTGGCGAATACTCTCGGAAACAGTCCATCCGCAGCAAGCGCATATCCAAGCCTTGACGTTCCTATCATCCCGGATTCGTCTGAGCCTGCGACAGAAACCAAGGCGCCAACGCCAACGATCAGTCCGGCAATCAGAGCTAAGGTTGGGTATCCGTTGAGCATGTTGCTCGTGGCTGTTGCTAGTGGTGTACTGTCCGATGCTAGACTGTCCCAGCGTCTCACTCCAAACAGGACAATGTTGGTGATCAGGTAGAAGATTGTGACGATTGAAATCCCAAGCACTATAGCTTTTGGAATCGTTCTACTCGGGTCCTTTATTTCCTCGGTTGGAATAGTTGAGATTTCAAAACCTGCGTAAGCCCAGAATATGAGGACGATGGCAACTCCAAAATTCCCGACACCATACGGCGAGAATGGTGAGAAATTTGTCGCAGTCACAGCAGCATTGAAGACCATGTAGAGCAAACCGATCACAGAGAAAACAATCAGTGGAGCAAGCTTGACAACGGTCAGCACATCGTTCGTCTTCCCAGCAGCCTTGACCCCTACGACGTTAGTTGCCACCAAGAAAGCCACAAATAACCCTTTGACAACTGCTTGGGAAATCCCGTCAAGGGGAAAGAAGAACATAAGATAACGTGTAAAGGCCACGGGAAAAACGGCAAGCGACACCCACTCAGCAAGCCAAAGCGACCAGCCGACGATAAAGCCCGCGAACGGCCCCCACGCCTCTTTAGCATAGGCATACGGCCCACCAACTTTAGGAAGCAGAGCAGCGCATTGGGCAAAACATAGCGCAATTACTATAGCGAAGATTCCAGCTATGACCCAGACTAGCAGCGAAAAAGGGCCGAGATACCCTGCCCCGAATGATGAAGCCACGTAAATGTCGGCCCCTATTATAGACCCAATGACGAGGTTCGTCACATCAAACAGTGTAAGCTCTGACTGGAGTTTAGTTTTCGACATTTAGATCATTCTGAAGAATGAATGCAGATATAAACCACTTGATCCAACCACGTTTTTCACGTCACGCGCACATATGCTTATAAGACAAGATTTCAAGAATGGGCTCAGTAGGTACGCGCAAAAAGCGCATAATGACGGTCGCTGAAGCAGGTGAGTTTAGCTAAGAATGAGCGGTGAACAAATCGCGAAAGGCAAAGTCAAAGTCGGAGACAAAGCTCCAGACTTCACGCTCCCAGACCAGTCAGGGACAAGATTGAGCCTGAGAGATTTCGTCGGCAGAAAAATCATAGTGTTGTATTTCTACCCTAGAGACTTCTCAAGAGGGTGTACTGCTGAAGCTTGTGCTTTTAGAGACAGTCACGATGTGTTTGTAGAATCAGGCGCACAAGTAATAGGGGTGAGCTCGCAATCTGTAGATTCTCATAGCGAGTTTGCTATATTGAACAAGCTCCCGTTTGTTCTATTAAGCGACGAGGACGGAAAAGTCAGGGAGCTTTACGGGGCATCATCAACTCTTGGACTCCTTCCAGGGAGAGTCACGTATGTTATTGATAAAAAGGGAATCGTTAGGCACGTATTTTCCTCGCAGCTCAACCCTACGAAGCACATAGAAGAAGCTCTCAGAATCGTAAAAGAGATCAGCAAAGAATAGCACAAGCCAATGATTCGCGCCAGGCACGATCAACATAGAAGAATAATCATTCGCATGAATTCACAATCCGTAGGAACTGAACGGCGCTTGCGAATGCAGGCTCACTACCGCCGCCGAATTTTCCCTAAAGTCAATTCGGATCATATACTGAACCAGAGGGTGTAGGTTGTGCGAGCACTCTCGTCGGGAGCGGGATGACCCCAAAAGACTCATAGCTGCTGAGAGACAAACAGATGGCCTTTCAGAAGTTGCCACGCGCACGAGCAAGTTTGTATTCTCTATCTGACTCATCTGACTCTTGCTTGATCTTTCTATCTGACTCCTCGATCGCCCGATCGCGATCGATCGACGCCTGCTTGATATAGCTGTGTTCGCTCAGGTAGGCCATCACAATTGATCTGACAATTTCTGCGTCTTTTGTTCCAAAACCTTTCAACGACTGGATGATCTTCGCTTGATCTTCATTGAAGGTCACAAGAACTCGTTTGCGCGAGCGTCCGCTTTGATCAGTCACCTTTGTCACGTATTCTTTCATCTCCATACCCTTTCATGTATTCTTCAAGCGTTCTGGCCGTTTCCTCGCTCACTCTCCCACTTGATCCGTGCTTCTGAATGACAAAGAGGAGCCATTGTTTCCATGTATTCTCGTCCATGTTTACGCTGGTCTTCTTTTTCGGCATGTTTGCCATGTTACCGTTACACTTTTATAAGTTTGCTCTTAGCGCGCTAGAGATAAAGGAGAACAAGAATAATTTTGGTACCAAGAAACGAACTCGTCTTTATTAGCATGGATTTGTAAATGCATCTTCAAGTGGTCTCAAGGATGAAGCGAGTCTCCAACTGCTTCAGCGAAGAAAAAAACACTCGCTATTATCTGGAAACGTTGTGGCTGGGGCTGAGGCTCTATCGTGGACTATTCTCAAACTCCTTGGGAATAAGGGGTCCACTGTTTTGTGGGCACAAGTTAACATACAACTGCAATCTCCGATGTAAAATGTGCCCCTTTTGGAAAAGATCCAGCATGGATTTCAGTCTTGAGAAAGAAAAAGCAATTCTGAAGCAGATTCATGATTCGGGCGTCTGTGGAATTGCGTTTGAAGGGGGAGAGCCGCTCCTGAGAAGTGACTTGGTGAACATTCTTGCTTTTTCCCGATCTCTACTTTTGCATACAAGCTTAGTTACCAATGGGACTCTCCTCGAATCCAGAATAGATGAGATGGCACCATACATTAACGGCGTCATCTATGTTTCGTTGGATGGTCTAGAAAAAACTCATGACACGATTAGAGGAGTTAGTGGATGCTTTAGAAAAGCGATAGAAGGTATAATCGCATCCAAAGAGAAGGTTTCCGTGACAATCAACACAACAATAATGACAGATAATCTCTATGAAATAGAAGACATGGTAAAGTTGGCAAGGGAATTGGATATAGGAATATCCGTAGCCGTAGCTCACGAGTATTGTAATGCCAATGTATCTGCACCTACCGCTGACGAAATTGCTAAGACAGCCGAAAAACTCATTGCGATGAAGAAAAAGGGCTATCCCCTTGTGAATTCAATCAGTTATTTTAAAGTCATGGCAAAAGAAAAAAACTGGAAGTGCAGACCCTGGGCAGCAATTAACGTAGACCCAAATGGAAATTTAGTCCTACCTTGTTATGTTCGTAATGAATACGCGACTAGCGTCTCTGTTCTCGAAACCAACATCAAAACCGTAATCTCTGGATTTAACTGGAAAGAAACACACAACTGCCAAGAATGCACTCTCCATTGTTATGTAGAGCCTTCCCTGGTGCTTTCATGGGATTTTTGGACTTACCTGAACTGGGCGTTTCGAGTCAGGATCTAGAATTTCACACGCGCACGTTGAAGCTTAAATACGACTTGAATGATACGAGACGCTGGTGAAAATGCAAGGTGGTTGGGCTTATGGTATCTCTGCCTGCAAAGTGGGAACAGTTTCTGAAGCATTTGGCCGACGATCACGAGATTGATATCAACACCGTTGTAAGTGAACTGTGTGAGTGGGCCTTTTCAGATTCTGAAAGCAAAGAACAGTTTAAGGTTTGGCTAGACGAGGCTTATCCGCTAAAAGGAGATGCTGAAGAAGAAGCAAGAGACGCAGGAGAAGAAGCCGCCGAGGAAGAAGAAGAGGACGAAGAAGAATCTGAAGAGGAATCCCACGAACACAGAGATTAATCGCAAGAGCGCTTCTTCCCTTGAGATACTAACGCACACTTCGAAACGATCTCAACTTTTTCATCTGTACGTAACCCGCTTTGGGCGCGCACTGGGCTTATGTGGACGGGCGAGAATAGCTTATGCAGGAGATCAGAATAGCAAATAGTAGAATCTGAATGGGGGTGAAACAATACAAAATAGGGAGCTGAAACTTGCATTCATCGATAAGGATGGGAAAGTGTACCCATTAGATGAGGTTACCAGTGGAGAATTAGCTAAGGGTCTTGAGAAAATATCTAGGGAAACTGCAAAAAGGCTGTTGTTATTAAAAGAACAGAGATAGAACCTATTCTATCCGTTTTTTCCTGTTTCGTGTAGAACAAAGCCAATCCATCAACAAAGCTAATGTTTTGATTTCCCTTGTTTGCGATCTTCCCATAATGCCCTAGCATATTTACGGCAGGTTTATCTTGAAAAAGGCGCTATAGACAATTGAAAGTTGAGGTGATAGAACATGGGTAAGGAACAGAATCCTCGCAGAAAACCTATCGATAGCGCTCGACGTGATAGAGCAAAGGGTCATCAAACGAGAAGAGCTCGTGGTGGAAAGAAGCAGAAGAGAAGATGATAGCCCAATTCTGTCTTTGCACCTCCAAAATATGACTGGCAGATGAAATAGATGGCTCGAAAAGAACGATGTTCCCAATGTGGAAGTAAGAAAATAACAGTTCAAGCCAGTTCTAACAAGTGTGAAGTCTGTGGATTTCAGTGGAGTGGAAAAATGGGAAGGAAGACCTCAAGAAAAGAAAGAACAAGATATTGAGAGAAGATTAGATGCTTCGGCTCCAGACTTCTGGGAGTCCACAAAGCCATTGTGAAATGCTGAGCATATAGGGAAGTTCGTTAAGAAATGCCACAAATCATAAGAATACTGTAGGTATTAATCTGCTCTGGGACTCTCTCAATGAAATCACAATCCAGCAGGATTTTTGATTGGTGGTGGGTAGTTCTCCTTGCAATAGTAGTAGTCGGACTAGTGACTTCAAATGAATACGTGATTACGGTAGGTTTGGTTGTGGTCTTGGTCGCTGCAATATTGACTTTCACAATTCGACGTAGATGGACAGCCATGTCATCCCAGAAAGTCTAAAACGCGCGCCAAACTGCCCCCAAAATCCTGAAAGCCGAATAAAATCATATTTTAACATATGGAGGTAGTCCCCTACGTATCTATACCCTAGTGCAAGTCACAATGGAAGCGTGCAGGTGTGAGTAGGCTAGTATATGATATGAGACGTTAGGGTTAATGGTTCAACTGTTGCTGTACACTTTTGGTTAAGTAGCTTATCCATACGTGAGCATGGACGAAGTTGGTATATATTCATAAGATTGTCTTGTGTCGTATTATGTAAGAAGTGATTGAAGAATGCACGAAGGTGAATATATCATCAACGGCAAAAGCATTAGACTAATTGGTGTTGAAGAAAAGCGATTTTTAGAGCTATGCAAAAAATACACGGACACAATTATAAAATGTGTTGAATGCGACATAACCGCTAATCCGCACCCAGACCCAAACACACAAAGCGAACTTATGGAATTCTTCGCATTATGGCACAAAGCAACAGTTAAACCTTAACCTTCCTCTTTTTTATGGTATTCGGCTTTCAGCTTGACTAGAGCCTTTTCTATTGCGCGACTCAGATGGTATTATCTTACTCTCCCGCCATTTTCAAAATTTGCTGGTATTGAACGGCATTCAAATAAGTAAAAAGCCTTCCGAAGTTCTTACGTATTTTCGGTGCTACGTCTTTCTTTGTTGGATGATTGCGGAAGATTTCAATGCTTGACCCGTTGAGAATCATGGAATATCTATAATCGAAATGATCTCTTTTCCTAGCCTGTTCTTGTTCTTGTGGCGAAAGTTCTCTTACGTCTTCCTTCACGGTTGCTTGTCCAAAGATTTGTCCTTGAAATGAAAACAGTACAATTGACCCAGAAGGCAATCCATTCTTGGGTTTTCTAGTGCGAAAATAATAGGGTTTCTCATCCTTGTTTCTAAGCCAATCAACGGCATTAATTCCACGCCCAAATACGTCCGTTTTAGAAAGGGAGAGAACGCAAATCAATCTATCCGTGTTCATTTTTGAACCTCTAGTTTGTTATTGTTATGAAGTGCTGGAACTGAAAAGTTGTAGTTGACCCCAATTCTTTACATGTGATGTGAACAAGTGCTTCATAGCTTGAAACGTTATTGAAACTTGAAATCGAGGTCAATTGATAAAATCCTATTGGAATTTCAAAGACCACTGATTGACTCTTGTCAATTTCTGATACAAATTCGGTTGCTTCCCAAGTTGGGAGTCCGAAACCCGTGAAAAACAGATTCAAGTTAACATCATGTACCGTAGCTGTTCCGTTGTTCCGAAGAGTAATTCGTGTAAAGGTTTGGAACACATAGAAATCTGGTCCAGATATGTTGAATGAAGGCGTTCCGTTCTCCGTTTTGTTCATAGCTGTGAGAAAATTGTATGTTGGTTGAATGACACTAATGATTATGGCAATAACGCTTAGAACAAGTGCAACAGTGACTAGACTCTGTTTCATTTTTGAATCCCTAGTTTGTCTTCTGTTGCTGTGCAGATTTAAGATTTCTGTCTTTTTCAGGAGTGTGGCCTGAGAACTATGATGAAAAACTTCTAGGGACATTGAAACCATTATGGAAGAATTAGAATATTAGAAGGATGTAAGCTTAGTATAAAAAAGGTTGAGTTCTAGCTTTCAAGGCTTAAGCTTGGTTTACATTAGAGTTCCATATCATATGTGCGATAGTGCAAAGGTTAGCCAAGGAAATCTGTTAGAGAGTTGATTACTTCATTCATTTCTTCTACAAGCATATGGTTTGACTTCTCGAGGTAGACAAGCTTAGCGTTGGGTATGGCTTCAGCCAAGATTGAACCGCTCTCTGGAGGTAAACCAAAATCCTTTCTCCCTTGCAGTACAAGAGTCGGTACCTTAATCTGCTGCAATCTGTCATGCGTGTCGAATTTTTCTGCTGCGTTCATTTGACGCTTGTAAGCTTCTTGTGAAATGGGATGT
>Ga0315279_10001469_pt1 | contig 39176 bp, 29 predicted proteins | sample YL17G06_20_MG_FD_203694 | JGI IMG/M metagenome (GOLD analysis project Ga0315279, IMG submission 203694) | Sediment microbial communities from Yellowstone Lake, YNP, Wyoming, USA - YL17G06_20 | ecosystem: Environmental > Aquatic > Freshwater > Lake > Sediment | place: USA: Wyoming | collected...
CTTATATCTGCTTTTGAAATTGCGATGAGCCAATACCCCTTTGAGTCCGGATAAGGTAACTATGGCGAAACCCGTCCGCATGTTGTCCTCTCTTATCTCCTCGGTGTAAAATCCACCTGCGGGGAGTTTCAATTTCTCGATTAGCTTTTTTATAATGGTGGTCTTACCCACACCCGGATGCCCGGTCAAAAGATAATTCATTTAAAAATCCCTCCAACCCCCTTAGAGTTGTCTATAATAAATTATAAACGGAAGGACAACTGTCAAACAAAATTTTCATAAACTCTAAAAATTATCTTTTGAAATCTATTTTAACTTCCTTGCTTCCTCTCATGCTTTTGGCGGGACGGGAAATGAACGGCGGGTGAAACCTGCCAACCGCGGAACACCCACCTGGAGTAGAAGGATTGCTTCGTCGTCCCGCCGAAGGCGGGACTCCTCGCAATGACATGTTACTTAATGCGTTTGTATTAGATTCAAAGATCTCCACAGAAGAGTTGGTGTCTAAGAAATTCTCTTTCTTTTGTTATATGATGCTATCTTAAAAGCAGCATTTTCTTGGTAAGAGTTTGGTTCTTTACTCTAAGCTGATAAAAATATATGCCGCTTGTCGCCTCTTTTCCCTGGTCATCTTTTCCATCCCAGATAACTTCGTAGCTTCCCGCCCTTTCCGGCTCATCCACCAAAGTTCTCACCTTCTGCCCCAGAATATTATATATTGTTAGGGTGGTGTGGAGGGGACTATGAACCATGAACCGGGAACTATAAACGGTGAAGGGGATTTTGGTGGAGGGGTTAAAGGGATTGGGATAATTTTGATAAAGGGCAAACTTTTCAGGCAAATTTCTTTCTTCTTCCTCGTCTTCAACATCGGTCTCTTTGAAATTGACCGTGGAAAAGAAGATGTCAAATCCATGTTCAGGTATGCGATTATCCATCCAGACCGAATAGAGAAAATTGCCCCATAAATCGATGTTCGGAAAAATTTGCAAAGCTTGACCGGTATCGGTGTTCACTAAATGATTTAAGCCTTGAGGTGAACCATTCAAATAGGTCCGGAAGTAAATGTCTGATCCTTCCCGGCGATGATCGGTCCAGGCAGCTACAAAATAACCGTTATCGGTTACCTTAACCTGTGGATTTTGTGGAGAACTGGAGGGATTATCGACCACCACAATATTGCTGGCACTCGGAGTAGCTGAACTATCGTATCGCTGGGCTAAAATCTTTTCTGACTCTACCCAGACTACCACGAACTCTCCTTGTTCATTTAGGTCTAAATCGGGCTGGCTTTGAGTTGGATTGGGATTGTCACTTTGTAGCGGGAAATTGCCTCCGATTTTAACTCCATTATAATTGTATCTTTGCAGATATATGCGCTCCTGACCAGATCTTTTATCCTTCCAGGCTACTATGAAGTTTCCCAAACTATCCGAGCTCACCTTTGGACCGGGATCATCAACCTCCGGGTCAGCATCGTTTATTTTAAAGCAGGTGTCTTTTGGTAGACCATTTGACCAGAAGAGCCGTCCATAGACATTTTGAGCATTCCCCTTTTTTGCCGCCCAAACCACAACGAAATTGCCGTATTTTGACATATCGCAAGAGGGACTATTATGCAAGTCAGTTCCACTATCACCATTCACCTTAAAATTCACTCCAACGGGATTCCCTAAATGATCAAAAAGCTGGCCGTATATGTCCAAGCCTCCCCGAGCATCCTCCCATACCACCACAAAATTTCCTGATTCATCACAGGCTACCTCAGGCAAGCCGTGATAAATATAACCTAAACCATCATTCACCCTGAAATCATTTCCTAAAGGGTTTCCATTGAGGTCAAATCTCTTTAGATAAATATCAGAATTGCTATTTCTGAAATCCTCCCAGACTACCATATAACCACCGTCCGATTTAGTTTTTATCCTTGGAGACATCTGATTGGCGCCTGAGGGGTCATCATTTATGGGAAAATCCTCCTCCTGTTGGGGGAATCCATCCGATCTGACCGTTTGAGCATAAATATCGTAGTTTAAATTTCGTTTGTCCATCCAACACACTACAAAAGCACCGGAGGGGTTAGTGGACAAAGTTGGATTATGACGTTCACCGGTTGCTTCTGGATCGCTTATTCTGAGCCTCGATCCGATAGCTTGCCCCAAGCTATCAAACGTTTGGGTATATATGGTGGGAAAAGAGGGAGTATAATCTGCCCAGGCAATCATATATCTACCGGTGGTGTCCGAATCGACCCAAGGGTTTTCACGTGGGTAAGAGGTCATAGTGGGATCAACCCTAAAGACAGAAGTTTCAGGCGTCCCACTTGAAGAAAAAAACCTGGCAAATATGTTTTTGATGCCACTTCTTAAATCCACCCAGCTAACCATGAAACGATCATTTTTCCCCAAACTTACGCTGGGACTATATTGATCTTCCTTGAGGGAATCTGAATTTGCCTTCATGTTAATGCCCAGTTTATTCCCAGCAGAATCATACCTTTGGGCGTAGATATCGGAAGTTGTGTCGCGAAAATCCTCCCACACGATCACAAAGTTTCCACTTCGCCCGATCGAAACCGAAGGGGATAAATGGAGCATTGTACCTGAATCTTCGTTTACCTTGAAGCTTGCCCCCAGAGGATTTGCTTGAGGGTCAAATCGCTGGGCATATATGTTATTTCCTGATCTGGTGTCCACCCACGCCACCACAAATCCGCCATCCGGTCCACAAGACAAGGATGGAGCCGTGGAGGGAATCCCCTCATCGTTCACCTGGAAAACATCCCCCCGGGGCGAAAGGTCCGCACCGAATCTTCTTCCATAAATATCAAAATTCTCCTCATCCACCCAGATCACCACAAAAGCAGTATCTTCTATGGTTGCAACGCAAGGTAAAAGTTGATTCTTGGGAAAATTTTCCGCACCCACCTCGAAATTGTTCCCTGCAGGTGCTCCATAAAAATTCATTTTTTGGGCGAAAATGTCGATGTCTCCATTTCTTTCATCTTCCCAAACTGCTATAAAATTTCTGTCATCGAACATGGAGACGCAAGGAAGCCTCTGATTAAATGTGCTGGGATAATTTTCGTTATTTACTTGCATATCCGAGATATTAGCAATAAAGGTCTGCCTCTTGGTCAAATTCGATTTTTCTGCGAAATTTAGATGGGAATTTGCCTGCCAGCTTTTTTCAAATGAATTCGAGCTTCTTTTTAGAAAACTATATCTTGTGTCCGCTCCAGGGTTTGGAGTAAATGATGATAATCTTTTTTTAAGAATATCGATGGAGGTATATCCGAATTTCTCTAATCCTGTTCGCACTTGAAGAAGTTGGTCAATAGATAATCGAAGTCCATCCAGATTACCTCCCCAAATAGTTGAACAGAATATCGAAAGAAAAACAAATAAGAAAAGAAACTTTGCCTTCATCTGAGAAAGACCCCTTTTTGATTTTCCAATCCTATAGATCCAGACTTCAGACTCTTCAGACATTGAACGATTTTTCACCAAGCTTTATTTAAGGTCTTTGTGCAAAAGATGTGCCCTTGGTATGAACCATGTGGTTCATACCGTCGCCCAAAGATTTTCCTGCTTTGATAAAGCCGACCATGTTCTCAATAAATACCTTAAAAGAACCTTATTTAATATATCGTCTTCCAACCTGTTAAACACAATCAAAATGAGGTTTTGAAAATGTGCCGAATTAAGACTTTTTGATTCTTTTTGAGGATTTGACCCTGCTCCCCTACTTGTGCAATTCTGTTCATAAAGAGAGCAGAGATTTGCTCATTTGAATCCGGATTTAGACAAGTTATTTTATGGTTAGAAGACCAGCCTATGCGGGCTTAAGTTATTGTTGTGAGGATTTTTCAACCGCTCGTTTGTGATCGGAGATGTATACACATTTTTCTTTCCAGCCTTGCTCTTCGATATTTCAAAGATTCAAGCACCTTCCCGTAATTAAAGTTAGAAGAAAAGCAGGTGTTCATATTCAAAGATTCCACTACTTTGTCTACAATCAGCAAAGCTTGAGGATAGTCTTTTTCCTTGTGTTCGTAATACTTTGCCAGCTCCTCATAAACGTAGAAATTAAAAGGGAATTCTTCCTTTAGAAGATGGTGCCAGATGGAAGCCGCCTGTTTCATGCCTCCTGTTCTTTTATAAACGTAAGCTAAGTTTATGTATATCGCTTGGCGCCATTCGGTAGGCATATCTTTGGACAAAGCTTGCTCGAAACATGCGATGCTTTTGGGATAGTTGCCCAAACTATAGTGAAATATTCCCAAACTATATAGGTCAACTGGACCCTCTATTCCAGCACCGACAAAATCTTGTATTGCCTGACTAATAAGAACCGAAAGACCCACCAGAGATAAAATATCATACATATTATGGTGAAACACCAGTATCAGAGGATCGATTATGCCCGACCTCAAATAGTCAAAATAAATTTGGGGAATCAAATAGCTGGGAATGTCGATCTCTCTTTCCACATTTAAAATCTTCTGTTCAACGTTTGCCAGACTGCAATCTTGAATGCGCCTTTTCCACAGACGCCGGGAAGGAAACAGAAGGTCCAGATGGGACCAAGCCGTGGAATCAAAATCAATGCGATTGACTATAGACCTATTTTCTAAAAGGGGGAGGTCATAACATTTTCCATTATAGCTTGCCAGGGATTGGAAATTGTTTAGCTTTTCGCTTACGGCAAGAAGAACCGCGGGTTCCTCATCGAAATCACGCATGAAATATTGTTTGATTATAAATTCGGAATCTTGTCCTTTGGATCCTACGGAAAAATAGCCAATGCCCACTAAGAAAGCATAGGTTCCCACCCCTCCTGCCAATCCAGTGGTCTCGCAGTCTATGAACGCGGTCTTTTTAAGATCGAAAGGTGGTGAACAGGTAGATGTTTCGCAAGCGGAGCTTTTCGAAAAACAAAGCCGGGCTAAAACATTATCCTCATGCTCTAAATACGAAGCTAATCTGACTTTTCCATGCCAATAATCCAGATCAAATCTTTTTTCTGCCAAAACAAATTTGCCATATCTGTTCTGAAATACCACCCCACCCAAAGACTCTGCCACTTGATCTTGTCGGGTTAAGGTGAAGTCTTTTGTTTTTTGGGGCAGGTTGAATCTGTTAAAACTTTTTAGTTTGTCTTCAAACTTCATGGTTGAGGATATAAGAACAAATGTGGGTCTTTTCCAAAATAGTTGCTAATGTATAAACCTATATTCGTGCCAAAAAGTAAAACCATGCTGTTTTTAACCTCACCCCCTACCCCCTCTCCATGAAATGGAGAGGGGAAAAAGGGGGAGAGGTCATCAGCATACAGGTAATCTGTGTCTTGAGACCAGCTTCATTAAGTCCTTAAATGCCTATTCTACACTGGTCTCAATTTTCATCTCCGCTTTTTGTCTCATTTTCTCTACCAGAAAATATGCTTCTTTTATATCTTTCCCTAAATGTTTCACTGTATGGGCATCCGATCCAAAGGCGATTATTTTCACGTTCATTTTAAGAGCCAAATTCAAAATTTCCAAGCCGGGAGAAAATTCTTTATGTCCCTTTCTCAGAAGTCCTGTATTTATCTCCAGACCCACATCATTTTCCACCATAAGCTCCAACACTGGTTCGACCAATCCCCGGTGTGCAGTCAGAATCTCTTCACCGTAGAAGGTTAAACCATATTTTCTGTAAATATCCAGATGGGCGATGGCATCAAAAAGGCCACTCTCGACAGTTTTACCCAAAACTTCATAGTATTCCAGACAAAGTTCTTTTAAGCTTTTCCTTTTGAAATAACTCTCCGCCTCCTTTGAGGCAGAAATGGCAATATGATCTAAACAGTGTACCGCTCCTAAGATATAATCCAAATCGAATAAAGCCAAATCCTTTCTCAGCCTCTCTTCTATATGTGGAGCATAGTCTACCTCCAAACCTGCTTTTACAGACAAACCCATGGGGCTGTATATTTTCTGGGCTCTTCTTACATCCTCAACATATCTTTTCACATTCTTTTCGTTCAAGGGAACAATCTTTTCATCTATTCGCATGAAAGGATCTTCATCTTTTCTTACCGGATCTGTGTCATAGTGGGTGGTGAAACAGATTTCTTTTAAATCCAATTCCAGGGCTTTCTGACAATATTGGTCAATCGTCCCGCTTGCATCCAGGGAATAGTCGGGGTGGACGTGATAATCGGAAGGGTGTCTTAATTTCTCCATAAGAGATTTTTGTAGCCGCAGGCTTCAGCCTGCGAAGAATTATTAAAACAAGTTTCCATTTAGGAAGGGGTTATTCCTTTTTTCCTCACCAACGGTGGATGAAGGACCGTGTCCCGGATAGATGATTAAATCATCCTCTTTGGTCAAAATTTTATCTTTAATAGAGCTGATCAATTTTTGATAGGATGAGCCGGGAAAATCGGTTCTGCCGATAGAGCCACAAAAAAGAGCGTCCCCTGTAAAAATCATCTTGTCAGTCAGAAGAGAAATACTGCCGGGGGTGTGTCCGGGCGTATGCAATACTTCAAGCTTTATTCCGCCACATTGAATAATGTCCCCTTCCTCCAATAGCTTGTCTGCTTTGGTTGCGATTATTTTGTCTCCCGAGAAAGTGGACAGATTCTGATTAGGATCATAAAGCATGGCAGAATCTTTGGAATGAATCAGAATTTCTGCTCTGGTGGCTTTTTTAAGCTGGGCTAATGCCCCGATGTGATCAACGTGTCCATGCGTAAGAACTATATATTTGAGCTTTAACCTCAATTTCTTCAGATGCTCTTCGATTATTTCAAAATCCCCGCCGGGGTCAATGACCACACCTTGCTTGGTTTTTTCATCACCCAAAATGTAGCAGTTAGTCTGAAGTTCGCCTACGGGAAGAATTTTCAAGATCATGTCTGTCTGACCTCTCTCCATTGGTAAAGAACACCGACAGAAACCAGAGAATTCGTCCATCGTTTATCGGTGGCGAAGCCCGTATCGTAAATCGTATCTCGGTTTCGTCTATCGTTGTCCTTTAGTCGATGAACGATTGACGACAACTTTTTAGACGATGCCTAACCGACTTGTAGTGCCCGCCAGAGGCGGATCTGCCTATGGCAGAAGCGTAGCGAATCTAAACCTTACCCTTTTTGAACGAAACCCAATAGAAAACGAGCGAAAATCAAACATTCACTCCTTCTATTTTGAGTAATTTCTTCTTAAGGCTCAGTCCACCACCATATCCACCCAAACCGCCGTCCTCCCTGATTACTCTGTGACAAGGAATAAGTATCGGAAGAGGATTGGCCCCACAGGCGGCTCCCACCGCTCTGGCTTTGTTTTTGCCTCCCGCTTGTTTCGCCAACCAACCATAACTTCTGGTTTGACCAAAGGGAATCTTCTGCATCGTTGTCCAGACTTTTTTCTGGAAATCGGTTCCGCCTTTTAAGTCGAACTCCTTTTTAAATTGAACTTTCTTCCCCGAAAAATAAGCTTTCAAATCATTTCTCAAATTAGAGAATTTTTTATTATCTTCGATCAGGGTGATGTTTTCATCTTTTTCCAATGCAGAAATAAATTTTTCCCACGTGCTTTTGGGAAAACTTACGAAATTCAAACCTCGGTCGGTTCGGGTGGCAAGTATTTCGCCGACAGGCGACTTAATAGTAGTATAATAGAGTTTCACCTTTCCTCCTTTCATAAAAGCTCGATACTCGTTTATCGTTGTGGAAGCTCGTAACGAAGCTCGTTATTGAAGCTCGATGCTTGAATTTCTCATCTTTGGAGAAATTTCCAGCCTCGATCAACGAGCTTCCAGCATCGATACGAGTTTCGCTAACGTTAAACGAACTTCGAGAAGTTATTTTCTACATAGGCTTTCCATCTGTTTATGTGCCTGATATGAGCTTCTAACCAATGGACCGGACTCCACGTGCGAAAATCCCATCCCTTCTCCTATACTTTTCAATTCAGCAAATTCGTCCGGTTGATAATATTTCAATACCGGCAGATGTTCTCTTGAAGGACTTAAATACTGCCCAATGGTCAAAAGATCACAATTTACATTTCTCAAATCCTCCATCAAGCTGACTATCTCTTCCCATATTTCCCCAAGCCCCACCATGATCCCGGATTTAGTTATCAGATTCTGATCATGATTTTTTGCAACACGAAGTAAGTTCAAAGACCCTTGATAATCCGCACCTCTTCTAACCTGAGGATAAAGTCTTTCCACTGTTTCTAAATTATGATTCAAAACATCCGGCTTTGCATCCAGAACTATCTTCAAGGATTCAAAACAGCCTAAAAAATCGGGGATCAATAACTCTACTTTGCAATCAAAAACCAAATTTCTAATCTCCTGAACGGTTTGAGAGAATACTGAAGCTCCACCATCGGGCAGATCATCTCTGGTCACCGAAGTTATAACCGCATACAAAAGTCCCAATTCCTTCATAGCAAAGGCTACTCGTTTGGGTTCATCCTTGTCCACCGTTTGAGGTGTTCCCCTTTTTACATCACAGAACCGGCATCCTCGGGTGCAGATGTTACCTAAGATCAAAAAAGTAGCGGTTTTGTTTTCGAAACAACGGTTTATATTGGGACAGTTCGCTTCCTGGCAAACCGTATGCAGATTCGAATCCGCCAAAAAGGATTTTAACAGGCGATAGTTTTCTCCCCAAGAAGTGTTCACCCTTAGCCACTGTGGTCGTTTAATATGCAAATTGAACCTCAACGAAAGAGGTTGACTTTGACTCATTATCAAACTAAATTAAAATAACAGTTATGCTTCAAAAAGCAAGACTAAATATGTAAATATGATTGACTTTGTAGCGGCAGGTCAGTTGACTCAAATGAGCTTCAGCCTGCTACACATATTAGCAAAAAGGAGAGAATTATGGCAGAACAAAAAATTTACGATTTAATAATTATCGGCGGTGGCCCAGCGGGTTTGACCGCGGGCATCTATGCCACCAGAGGGAGACTATCTACTTTGCTTCTGGATAAACTCGCCCCGGGTGGATTGGTTGCGACTACTGAATGGGTGGAAAACTATCCCGGCTTTCCAGAGGGAATCACTGGAGCGGACTTGATGAAAAAAATGGAGGAACAGGCACAAAAATTTGGGCTGGAAATAATTTCCATCAAAGAAGTTCTTTCAGTCGATTTCAAACACAAGATAAAAACCATCAAAGTTGAAGAGGGGGAATATAAAACCAAAGCCGTGATTGTTGCCACGGGGACTGAGCCAAAAAAGTTAAATATTCCCGGAGAGGATAAATTCAGAGGGAGGGGAGTTTCTTATTGTGCCACCTGTGATGGTCCGCTTTTCAAAGATAAATATATTGTAGTGATCGGTGCAGGAAGTTCCGGAATTCAGGAAGGATTATACCTTTTGCGATTTGTTAAAAGCGCCACCGTGGTTGAGTTCTTGCCCCATATGACTGCGGAGAAAATTTTACAGGAGAGAGCCTTAAAAGAACCAAAAATGAAGTTCTATCTTAATCATATCGTAACCTCGATAAACGGGGAGAGTAAAGTGGAATCGGTTACCATAAAAAGCCGGCAGACGGGTGAAGAGAAAAAGATAAAGGCGCAAGGAGTATTCTTTTATGTAGGATTGAATCCAATGACTGGATTTCTAAAAGGGCAGATAGAATTAGATAAATGGGGATATATATCGGCGGGAGAGGATACAAAGACTTCTGTCCCCGGAGTTTATGCCGCAGGGGATGTGAGGCAAAAAATATTAAGGCAAATAACCACCGCCATAGGCGACGGTGCCACCGCCGCATTCATGGCGGAAAGATATGTGGAGGAATTCACAACAGATTAAATGATAAAACAGATGGAATAGTAAGCATCGGCATTGGGAAATGCCAATGCTGTATGCTTCGGTAATTCTACACCTTTGGGGGGAACTTAAGACTGTTAGCGGAGCGTCTCCCTAACGAGAGACTAATATTCTACGCCCTTTTGGGCTAATATGCCCTTCTTATATGGATGCTTTATTTCTTTGACTTCGGAGACTAAATCGGCAAGCTGGATCAATTTTTTGGGGGCATTGCGTCCGGTGAGAACTAAATGAAGATCGGGAGGTTTTTGTTGAATAAGCTCTACTACTTCTGCAAGGGTTAAAAGGTTTTTATCCAAGGCAATGTTTATTTCATCTAAAACGATAATATCATATTCTTTTAATAATATTTTATCCTCTGCAAATTTTAAAGCTTGTTTGGCGGCTTTGACATGTTCCTCAAAAGGAAATTTGTCGCCTTTAATCTGGACATATCCTTTGCCCATGGTTTTGATCTCAATGCCGCAATCGTATTTCTTGACAAATTTTAATTCTCCGTAGTTTTGGAAATTTTTGATAAACTGAACAATTAAAATCCTTTTTCCATGTCCAGCCGCCCTCAAAGCCATGCCCAAAGCGGCTGTGGTCTTACCCTTTCCGTTACCGGTGTAAACTATCACCAGTCCTTTGGTTTTCTTTTGCATGCCTTGAAAAACAAAATGCGGGAGACCACAAGGGTCTCCCCTACGTTCAATTTAGAACTTGGTCGGGGGTGAGGGCACCCCCCGACCAACAAGACAAGTTCGGACAGAGGTTAAGCGGGAGACCACAAGAGTCTCCCTTACGTTGAATTTAGCGTAGGGGAGGGGCTCGTCCCCTCCCACAATATATAACAAATCTTTGTTATCGGTGGGAAACCGCTTCTATGATGTTTCTATCTACATTGAATTTATTTAAGAACTCCTCCCGCTCTTTTTTCATCCTCTCCACCCAGGCTCGGTAATCTGCACCTCGACCATTGTTCTCAAAGAAAATTTTGGGATTCAAAATCTCCTTGGGAACCTTTTTTAAAAGTTCTGCGTTTTCTTTGGCGTTCACATCCACGATCTGGTAGCCAAAGTCTGGATCTAGAGTCCATTTTATTTTTCCGGAAAGCATGGCTTCCAGCATAGCCGAGGAGTGTGGGATCTTCACCTTGAGGGCTTTACCCTGTGCCTCAGCTTTCGCATCACCTCCCACATAGCCGGTGTTCATTAGCCAGGTCTCCAGTCCTTCGAGCTTAGAAGCTAACTCACTGAAACGTTTTGCCTGAAGACCAAAGGGACTGGTGAAGAATGGCTGAGTAAATGGAGATCGGGTTTTTCCTCTCTCTTTGCCAGCGGCGGAGGTCTTGGAGGTCTCGCCTAACATGAAATATCCAGCCGCCAACTCCGGTATAGGAAAACGAACTATTCCCGGCATAGCGGCATCTGGACCCTCGTCACGATTTAATATTCCCAATGATTTAACCTGAGGAATGTTATCAAAGCTAGCCGCATCCTTGATGGCTTTCATGGGAATAATGGACCGGCCATTCTGAGTCCAAACTGTAAAATCCCATCCATCCTTCTGTATGTCGTTCTCATCTACCACCTCGTCTATCTTCACTTTTCCGCTGATGAAGGCTTCCACGTTTTCTGGTGGAGCTCCCGAATCAATCAGCATCTTTTTAAGACGAGCTACCTCTTGCGGGGTAAGACGTCCCTTGCTGAAATCATAAGTTCCATCCGGGTTAGGGAAAACATTCTCCACCCAGGCATCTGAATGGATCGTCCCCTGGTAAATTACCGGCTCGGATTCGGGAGTAAGACCATAAGTTTTGGCAAAACAGCCATTTTCGGTTATAGTGCAACTTCCATCAGGCCAAAGGACAATCATGTCGTCCTGAATGGGCTGAGCCAGTTCTCCTTGTTTGCTGAAGGTGGTGGTGGTTTTGCCTGTGCCGGAGAGTCCCAAAATTCCCATGGTAAGGGCTTTTCCACCAACTTTCACCTTCTTAGCTCCAGCGTGCATCACCAGTCCACCCAACCTATACACATACTCATTCAGCATTCGCAGAACACCCTTCTTGGTCTCGCCAAAGTAATCCGAACCCATCACGTAGGTGGTCCAATTCTCTAAATCCACAAAGATTCCCAAATTGCCGGGCATATCTGGGAAACTCAAACCTGCGGTATACACCAAACGGAATTTGGGCTTGAATGGTTGTTTAAGTTGATCTTTGGATTCGATGGCAGAGCGGGAAAAAGCCAAAACCTGCTGCATGCCTGCTACATTGGCGGCCTCTTTGGTATATAGCCACTGAATCGGCATAGCTCCCTTACCGTATCCGTAATATCCATTGATCTCAATCAGCTCCCCCTGCTTCTCAATGTAAGCCCTTTGTCTCTCTATGAGTTCTTGCGCTTTTGCGGGATCTATTACATTACCTGAATAATTGCTCTTTTCGGATTCAGGGGCAATAATATAGGTGTATTTTGCCATCCTGGCTTTCAAACGGGAGAACTTATCTACATTTCCATAAGCGGTCTTCATTATAGCCGGAGTGAACTTCAATGCCAGCTCCCGAAGCTCATTCTGAGTAGGATCTACTATGTATTTCACATTATAAGGCTTCTCTTTAAGGTGTTCTTTTTTTGTGCTTACCATCCTTAAGTCTCCTTTCTGTTTACAAGCATTTAGTTAATGCCGTAATTAAGAAGTTATGTCATCTATCGAATTTGTCTTCAAACTATTCTTCTTCGGGTGACTCTGTTATGCTTTTAAATTCCATGCGAACCTTAGTCTATCCTTTGGCAATAAGTTCTTCTTTGGTTACATAAAAAATTGCCTTGAATTTTGCTTATGAAAACCAATCTCACTCGCTTAATATTTCTACAAGATCTTCTTTGATCCTCTCATATTCAACTGCACCTTCGTATCTTTTTTTGACCAGATGCGGATCCTTTTCGGTCTTCTCTTCCAATAGCCATAAAAAGGGCTGATTCATTATGAATTGTTTGGTAACCTTTTTCTTTCCGAAGATCTGAAAATCCTCCGGATTGCCATAAAGGTTCACATAGAAATCACGTATTCTTTTGTCCTCCACATAAACCGGGAAATAATACAGTTGGATATAACCTGCGGGCAAAATGTAAGGCTCATACTCTATGGCTCCCACTTCGTATCTTCCCACCATGAAATGGCCAATCTTCTTAAAAGGAATCTCTAAAGTTGTTTTATTTTCCGTCGCCGGAGCACAGGCCAGGATAGATAAACAAAGCCAAAGGACCCAAAACAGAATGAGTTTAATTGGTCTCAAATCCTCACTCACTTTTCAAATTAAATTTTGTTTGACCTCCTTAATTTAGAAAGTCTCAAGGTAACCAATTAAGTTATAATTCGCTCAAAATCAAGCAAAATTTATGAGAACTCTGAAAAAATGCCAAAATTCGGCGGGCTAAGAGCCCGCCCTACGCCCTCGACTATTGAATAACAATAACTTAGTCCCGCGTAGGCGGGGCTCCCAGCCCCGCAAGTCCGTTGGACAGATTTTACATTAGGTTATATTTTCTTATATTCTCATCCGCTATGGCTTGGATTCTTTTTATCTCCTCCTCCCCACCCGGCTTTTTGAAAAGGTGCTTGAATCTTCCCTGAAGTTTCAGATATTCTTCCACTGGTTTTCTCTTAGCTATCTTTCTCACTGAGGTGACTTTTCCATATTCCATTTCAAACAGAGGGATAAGACCGGTCTGGACCGCAGTCTGGGCGACTTTGATGGTTAAAGCCGGATCATGAATCCAGCCCAAGGGACAAGGACAATGTATCTGAAGATATTTGGGTCCTTTGATGCTTAAAGCCTTTTTGACCTTCTTTTCTAAATCCGCATAGTAACCCACCGAAGCCGTGGCCACGTAGGGAATGCCATGTGCGGCCGCTATCTCTGGCATGGTTTTCTTGTCAGTGGTTTTCCCCCAAGAGATCTCGCCTGAAGGCGCTGTAGTTGTCGAAGCTTCAAAGGGGGTCAACCCACTTCTCTGGACTCCGGTATTCATATAAGCTTCGTTGTCATAGCAGACATAAAGGATATTGTGTCCACGTTCCAGCATCCCGGAGAGGCAACCGATTCCAATATCTGCAGTTGATCCATCACCTCCCTGAGCTATCACGTAAGCCTCATCTTCTCTTCCCAAAGCCTTTAAAGCCGCCTCAATACCAGATGCCACCGCCGCAGGATTTTCGAATAACGAATGTATCCAGGGCACCTTCCAGGCAGACTGGGGATAAGCTGAAGAGACCACTTCCAAACAACCCGTGGCGCAGGTGGCAATAACATTCTTACCCGCCGCATTCATTACCAACCGTGCCGCTAAAAGCTCACCACAGCCTGCGCAGGCACGATGCCCGGGAGCTACCAAACTTTCAGTAATTGGTTCTTTCTTTCTTTTTCCTTCTACTACTTTTTTATCAGTTACAGTTTCGTCTTTTGCCATGTTTACCTTCCTTTATTATGGCTCGAAGCTCGTATCGAAGCTCGTCTTTGGAAGCTCGAAGCTTGATATTTCTTTTCTTTAGAGAACTTTCCAGCCTCGACTACCGAGCTTCGATACCAGCTTCGTAACCGCCGACCGAGCCTCGAAAACCAAGCTTATTGAGATCCTCTTGCCACGTAACAATGTATCTTCAAATCATTCTCCTATCCCGATAAGTTCCTCCCTGAGATCCACAAAAAAGTCTTCCACATCTTTCGATTCCGCCTTCTTCACCGCATTTATGATAGATTTATTGGGAACGTCTCTTCCCCCTAATCCTACTATGAAGCCGGATATCTTGGGCTGTCTTTTTTTACCATAAAAGGCTGACCTGGTCTCATTTAAAAGAATTCCGCCTGATCCCATAGAGAGGGCTTTTTCCATAATGATTATATTATCTACGTCCTTTAAGGCATCGTATATAGCCTCTTTCGGAAACGGTCTGAAAGCTCTGATCTTCAAAAGTCCAACCTTTTCGTCTTTTTCTCTTAATTCGTCCACCACTTCCCGGATTGTGCCCACCACAGAGCCCATAGCCACGATGGCGGTCTTGGCACCTTCCAGCCTGTATTTATCTACCAGACCACCTGCGTATCGACCGAAGACTTTCTTGAATTCATTGGCTACGTCTTCGATGACTTGCCTGGAAGCCTCAACGGCTTTTTGCAGACGGTATCTGGTCTCCATATAATAGGCAGGTTCAGCTAAAATTCCAAAACTCACCGGCTTTTTGGTGGTCAGATAGACTTTGGGTCTATAAGGAGGGAGAAACTCGTCTACCATCTTCTGGTCGAAGAGCTCCACCGGCTCGAAGGCATGGGTTAATATAAATCCGTCCATGTTGACCATCACCGGCAAGGAAATCTCCGGGTTCTCTCCGATCTTATATGCCTGGACCTGCATGTCAGCCGCTTCCTGACAGTCCTCTGCGTATAGTTGTATCCATCCCGAATCCCTGATGGTCATAGCATCCTGATGATCGTTCCAGATGTTTATGGGGGCGGAGACCGAGCGATTGGCGCAAGTGATGGATACCGGAAGACGCAAGCCCGCAATGTTGAAAATAACCTCTGCCATCAATAAAAGACCTTGGGAAGTTGTGGTGGAATATGCCCTGGCTCCGGTAACCGAAGCACCCAGTATCACCGAAGCGGCGGCAAATTCCGATTCCACATTGATGAACTCAGACTTAAGCTCCCCATCCGCCACCATCTGAGAGAGATTCTCCACGATGTGGGTTTGAGGAGTTATAGGATAGGCGGAGATGACGTGCGGTCGGCAAACCTTGACCGCCTCCGCCACTGCCATTGAACCTTCAATCACCTTTTTCATCATCTCACCTCCAGAACCATTTCGATATCTTTGACCGGACATTCCTCGGCACAGATTCCGCATCCCTTGCAGAAATCCATATCTGCCCAATATTTTTTATCTTCGCCGAATATCACCCCATCCGGACAGACCATCACGCATATCCGACAATCGTTGCATTTATCATGCTTAAATACCGGTTTTTTCACTCTCCAGCTTCCGGTCTTATATTCTTTACTTGAACCCGGCTTTGCTACTATACCTTCCGGTCCGGTGGATCCAAATTCGGATTTAGGCACGTTTTCCTCCTTTCATCATGTCGTAGGCTTTCCGAATAGCCAAAGCATTTTTCTCCCCCACCTCACCCGGGAACCTCTCCTTCACGCTTTTAATTATCGCCTCTACCGAGATTAAGCCGGTTATTCCGGAGAAGGCTCCCATCAAAGTGGTGTTCTGAACCGCCCTTCCAATGATCTCCAAAGCAATCTTGGTGGCGGGAATTGTTCTAACCTCGGCCGTAGTTTTAAGCCCTAACTCCTCTGGCGACTTCTCGGTATCCACCAAAACCATACCATCAGGTTTAAGTCCGCTAAGAACATTGATGGCACCGATGAGGGTGTTGTCTTGGATGATCAGATAATCCGGCTCATAAATCTGACTTCTACTTGTAACTTTGTGATCAGCAATGCGCACGAAAGATTGCACCGGTGCCCCCATCCGCTCACTGCCGAAGAAAGGGAATGCCTGGGCATATTTTCCATCTTCAAAGGCGGCACAGGCGAGAAGCTCTGCCGCAGTCACCACTCCCTGACCTCCCCGGCCATGTATCCTTATCTCCTTTAACATAATCCTCCTTTCACTGCTTGTCATTTCTACTAACGACTTGCGGATAAAAGAAATCCTCACGACCAAGTCTGGATCGGGATTCAGACGAAGGGTAGCGAAGCCTTTTATCCGTTGTTATACGCCGCTGGTTGCTCTTATGTCTTTTCCTGAATTTTCTCTTTCAGCCAAGCATTAAGGAGTGAATCGGAAGACATTTGCCTTGACTTGGCAATTTCTGTCAATTTATCAGCAAGTTCAGCGTCAAGGGCAAAAAGATGGGTTCTTCTTTTGATGTCAACTTCAAAGTGGGCTTCTGGCATCTCATCCCAGTATTCACCTAAATCGTGGGTGTCAAAGAACTTTACAAGTTCATCCAGGGATCTAAAATGAGGCAGGGTCTTAGGTTTACTTTTTGCCATATTGTCTTCTCTCCCTTTTTGCCATATCTCTAGCACTCAATATTAGCGCATCCTTTGTCTTTTTATAGATGAAAAGCACAGATAAATATCGTCCGGCTTTCGTTTGTCCCAAAGCTAAGTATATATCCTCCTCTTCACGCTCCCCTTTCTCAATAAAGCGAAACCTGGGCCTATTCTTGAACACTTCCTCGACCTCATGAGTTTCAACATGATGTTTAGAGGCAATTTTGTCAACGATCTTTTGGAACCATATGATACCTTCAATCTTCATTCACTCTCTCCGATAACCGTTGGCAACCAAGGCAGATGACGCGTTCATATCCGAACAGTTTCGGGTATACCCGGCTGAACTATTCAACCTCGTCCCATCTTTTGTAATGGAATATCATGTATTCTCAGAACTCTATTTTGCCATTATCTGCAGGCACCCGTACGGGTTCACCATCACCTAAAAAGCGGACAAAGATTAGTGAAAAATTTCACAATCTATATATTTACGTATGATCTCTCTTTTAGTTTTAATCTTCTTCGATTTTCTCAATGGTTTGCCAATTACAACTTAGGCAAAGTTATCTTCTTCTGTGCTTGATATTTCCCTTTCTTATCCTTGTATGAAACCTCGCAAATCTCATCTGCCTCCAAAAAAATTATCTGGGCAATTCCTTCATTAGCATAGATTTTGGCGGGAAGCGGAGTGGTATTGGAAATCTCCAAGGTGGCATAGCCTTCCCATTCCGGCTCAAAGGGAGTTACGTTTACAATGATCCCGCAGCGTGCATAAGTTGACTTCCCTAAACAGATGGTCAATATATTTCGGGGAATTTTGAAATATTCCACAGTCTGAGCCAGAATGAATGAGTTCGGTGGAATGAGGCAAAACTTCCCTTTCACATCGATCAACGATCTTGGGTCAAATTTCTTGGGATCCACGATGGTGGTGTTTACATTGGTGAAGACCTTGAACTCGTCCGCCACCCTGATATCATAGCCATAAGAAGAAAGCCCATAGGAGACGATCCCTTTCTTTATTTGCCTTTCAGAGAATGGCACAATCATCTGATGCTCTTTTGCCATCCTTTTGATCCATTTATCTGCTTTTATTGGCATGTTTTGATAAAATAAAAATTAAAAATGCAAAATGAAAAATTTCAATGCAAAATTCAAAATTAAGGGATAATGAACTTTGAGAGTTTTGGATTATTGAAGTGGTAAATACAATTTTGAATTTTGATCTGTAATTTTGCTTTTTGCTCTTTGAATTTTGAACTTTATACGCTATATTCCGACATTATTCTCTTAATCTTCTCGGTTAATTTCATGGCATCTTCGAATTTTCTCTGCCACATGTTACGACCGAAGATGAGTCCAGTTACTCCCGCCTCCATAGAGGCTTTAACCTTATCCAAAAGATCCTCGTCTGAAAGTTTGCTTCCGCCTGAAATTAAAACCAAAGTCCTGCCTGCAGACTTTACCACTTTCTCCAAGCCTTCTTGTGCGGTAAACTTCATCTGATCATATGGCTTGGGTAAGTCCTTAGCTTTTTGTTCATCATATTCCGGAAGGTTAAGTTTGACTAAATCTGCCCCCAATTCGCAAGCTACCCGAGCCGCATAGTCGACCGCATATAAACTATCTTTTCCTCCTTTAGCCTCTATGGCTTCGCCCCGCGGATACGCCCACATGATCAAGGGCATCCCAAATTTGTCACAATCCTCTCTTATTCTAAAAAATTGTTTTATGTCCTCTCCTTGAGCTGGTGATCCAACGTATAAGGTATATCCCACTGCATCCGCCCCTAACCTGACCGCATCCTCAATTGAGGCGGTTTGGGGGGAAAAGGCATACTTATCGGAAGGAATATTAGTCTTGCCATTTAATTTCAAGATCAAAGGGACCTCTCCGGCGAAATGTTTTAGATACTTTTGGGCTAATCCGATATGAAAGACAATTCCAGAATAGCCACCCTCCTTGGCAAGCTTCAATTGAAATAGAGGATCGACCGAATCGGGATTGTCAAAAAAATCAACGGGGCCATGCTCCAAACCTTGATCTATGGGCAAGAACAGAATCCTTCCATTGGCAGGACCATATCTGTAAAAAAGCCGGTGCAACCTGGTCCTCTTTCCTAAATTCAAATCCAAATCTCTCAAGGATATTCTTTCTTTCACTTTATCTTTCTCCTTTCAAGGCTCAAGAAGTGGTCAATACCAAATCCCTTCTGTTCATGTTCAATCTGCACTCAATGGCTCACATGAATGGAATCCAGAAGTTTGTGGGCAACTTTGGCTTTATTTAATCAGATCCGCCAAAGTTTTTTGGGTCAGAATCTTCATGCTATAATCTTGAGCTTTTTTCCAGAGATTTCTTAACTTGCAGATCTCTTTTCTGTCACAATCATACAAATTACTCAGGCATTTGGTAAAGTAAATAGGTCCCTGGATGCTTTCTAAAAGCTCTTTCACCGTTATCTTATTAGCTGGTCGGGCTAAGGAAAATCCTCCTCCTGCGCCGCGATGAGACCTGATCAAACCGGATCTGGTCAGACTCTGAAAAATCTTGGCTAAAAACTTTTCCGGGATATTTTCCGCTTTAGAAACCTCGGACAAAGAGACTATCTTCCCCCGGGGTTGCTTGGCTAAATATATCACCCCAAAAACCCCATAATCACCAGCTTTGGTAAGCTCCATAAAATAACCTTTGAAAAAACAGGACTAATCTTGTTCTTTTTGAGAATATAATAACATAATCTTCAAATTCTGTCAATGAAAATAATCGAAACTTTGTTATTTTTTTCACAAACTCAAGAAGATAGCATTCTTCCATTCGCCTTTCTTATTCAGAAGAAAGTTAAAACCACCTTATACCTTACACCTAACACCTTACACCTTTTATTTCAAAGTCCATCCCAGTCTCTTAAAAATTGTAAAAGGAGCCTGGCTCCAAATCCGATGGCACCTTTGGGGATATAAGGTCTTTCTTTTTCCGAAAAATCAACTCCGGCTATGTCCACATGCACCCAGGGGTAATTTCCTACGAAATTTTGCAAAAAACGAGCGGCGATGATAGCCGCCCCGGGTTTGCCTCCCACATTTTTAATATCCGCCAAATCACTTTTGATGAACTCTTGATAATCATCCCATAAAGGAAGCTCCCAAACCCGCTCTCCGGTTTTTTGTCCAGCCTGGATCATCTTGCTCTTTAGCTTTTCATGGTTTCCAAATATTCCAGCGCATATGGTTCCTAAGGCGATCTTGATAGCTGAAGTCAAAGTGGCTATATCTAAAATGGCGTCGGGCTTAAAAACTTTAGCGTAAGATAAAGCATCCGCTAAAATCAGACGACCTTCAGCATCGGTGTTCAAAATTTCTATGGTCTTTTTGGAATGTGAAGTGATAATATCTCCAATTTTCAACGCCGTACCAGAGGGGAGATTTTCAGCGGCAGGGATTATCCCGATCAGGTTTAAGGGAAACTTCAATTTGGCTGAGGCAGACACTACCGACATTACCACTGCTCCTCCGGTCATGTCTCCCTTCATCTCAAGCATCTCTTCGGTGGTCTTTAATGATAGCCCTCCGGCATCAAAGGTGATCCCCTTTCCCACCAAAACCAAGGTATCATATTTTTTCTTCTTTGCCAGACGCTCATCGGGGCGATATTCCAAGATAATTAGCTTTGGGGGTTCCTTACTTCCTGATGCTACCGCTAAGAATGAATTCATCTTCAGTCTTTTGATTTGAGGCAAAGAAAGAATTCTGCATCGCAAGTTGTTTTCTTTGGCAAGCTTTTCTGCCTCCAAAGAGAGACGAGTGGGGGTCAAAATGTTGCTGGGATAATTGGCTAAATCGCGAGCGAAATTGGTAGCTTCCGCAAAAACCTTCCCTAAAGCTGCCCCCTTTTCAATGGCTTTAATTTTTTCTCTATCCTCCTCCACTATGGTGAAGCCTTCCAAACTCCTTTCTTCCTTTGCGGACTTATATTGATCCATCTGATAATTAGAAAGGAGTATCCCTTCCGCCATGGCTTGTGAGACTTTGGCGAGATCCATTCCTTTTAGGTCAGCTGGGAATACCATGGTGGAGAAGCTTTTGATCCTCAGCTCTTTTGCCCTTCGACAGGCAGAGGCAAAAGCCTGACGAAGCTTTTCCAGGCAGGCGCCTCTTTGTCCATTCCAATCAAATTCTGCACTTTTGCCCAAACCCACCAGAATAATCCTTGGAGTCGGGAGCTTACCTTGCGTATAAATTATCGCTGTTTGATTTGACCTGCCGACAAAGTCTTTGTTTTTTAACAAATGGCTGATCATTCCAGAAAGTCGTTCATCTATGGCTTTGACCAGGCCGGTAAGTTTCTTTTGATCTTCAAAATGTGCCAAAGTGATGGCTTGATCCCCGGTTTGATCGATCCTTCCTCTCTTTACTTTCACCTTCATAAAAAACTCCTTAAATCGAAATTCGTGCGAATACATACACGTTTGCAACATTCATTCCATTCAGACTATACTCAAAAAGACTCAACTTGGCAAGCACAAAATGGTTCATGGTTCACGGTTCATGGTTAAAATACAAGTATATTGATTAGTAAAGACCATCTGATTTCTTGTCGATAAAAAAATAGAAATTCCGCTTAAGATAAGAAAACATTTTCTTTTTACTTTTTTCAAGGGGGTATTTGTGAGCACACACTATCCGGATATTTCCAAAAGGCAGAAGGATGATTCCGATCCTTCGAAGGATTCCCCAAAAGAGACCGGGGGAAAAAATTCAAAAATTGGCACGACTACTGTTGATGCCGACGATCAGCACGAATCTCGGGTCTTGAGAGAGGTTTCAAAAGCGCCCTCCGAAAAAGAGCTTATAGAGAAAGAGGATCCTTTGAAGAAAAGCGAAATCGATCTCTCGTATGCACCCGAAGGAACAGACTCAGTCCAGGATACAGGAAAAACTGAACCAGAGATAGAAGAAGCTGCCATCTCTATTCAGAGTCCCACCGAAGCGATTTTTGAGACGGAAACACGACCTATCGAAGAGCCTTTACCCCAGGAGAAATCAAAAACCATTGCGCCTAAAGAAAGAAAACTCCGTCCCCAAAAAGCAGAAAAGTTAAGTAAAGTTGATCTGGGTGGTAAAAGAAAGGCTAAGGGGGGGCAAGTTCCTAAAAAGACCAAGCCCCGTATCTCCAAACCAGTACCAGAACAAGTGATTATGAGCAAAGGGGTGGCGTATTTAGATGGCAATACCATCAGAATGACTGGTGGGATAAAACTCCACCCCGGAGGCCAGATCAAAATAGGGGAGAAAGAATTTATACTGCAAACCAGACAAAGGAAGAGAAAACCATTATACCTACTTCTCTTTATATTGTTAGTGGGCGTCGTGCTTGTCTCCTCTCTACTTCTGAAAGGGAAAAGCGCAGGTCGGCTCATTGGGATTGTCCTCGACGAAAAAAGCAAGTTGTCTTTATCCAATGCGGAAATCCAGATCAAAGAAGTGGGGAAAATGGTAAGATCAAACCAGTTAGGCTTTTTCATGTTTGATTTTGTCCCTTCGGGCTCTTATACTTTACAGACCGATTTGAGGGGATACCAGACGGTCAAAGATAATATCACCATCACCAAGAACCAAACCAGCACTATAAGTGTATTAGTTTCTCCCAAATATCTCACCGGGCTTCCGGATAAATCTTCTGTGGAGATCGCTCCCAGTGAAAAACCTGCTTTTGGAAATGTAACTGCTGAGGGGACTCAAGCAGAAGAGGAGTATGGAGCCATAAACATAGAGTCCAATGTCTCAGAGCCGGTGGTGATGGTGGATGATCGGATGCTGGGAACAGGAAACAAAGCCTACAAGAATGTATCTATGGGGAAGCATAGCCTGAGGATCACCAAAGAAGGATACCAAGACTGGACCCAGAAGATCGAGGTCAAGCACGGAAAGACCCTAAATTTAAAGATAAATCTGTCAGAAACAGAGACGGTTACTCCTCAGACCGCAGAGAAGTGGTTAGCACTTGCACAAAGTCAGATGAATTCACACGACTTCGCCTTCGCAGTTAACTCTTATACTCAAGCTTTGACTTTAAATCCAAAATCCTCTGAGGCACTCTTGGGTAGAGGGCTGGTTTACAATCAACTTAACGATCGAGCCAAAGCTGTCCAAGATTTAAATAAAGCGGCAGAATATTATGCTATCGAAAAAAATTACAATCAAGCTATCACTTGCTATACCCATCTGCTTACGCTCAATGATCGGGATTTAGGATCTTTAGATAATCGGGGGGTTTGCTATCTCCAACTCGGCCAATATGAAAAAAGCATCCAAGACTTTGAAAAAACAATCGAATTGGATAAGAAATTTTTGTTAGGTTATCTACATTCGGGAGAGGCATACTATAAGTCGGGAAATTATGAAGCCTCTCTTGAAAATTATAAGAAAGCCAAGAAACTTAACGCCGAAAGCCCCCAGGTTTATGCCGGCTTGGCTTTAGTTTATTTTGCCAAAGGGGAAAAATCCTCTGCCAAGAAAAGTTTCAAAAAATTCGAAGAGCTTTCCACCTATATTGATCGAGAGCGGATGAAACAGGATCCCGAGTGGAGAAAACTATTGCAAGGAATAGAAGAAAAAGCCGAGGCAGAATTCTAAAGTCCATACCCAAAAACAGAGTTTCATCTGAAACTTTCCCAAACCCGCTACAAAGAATTTCCATGAGGTGGCAGAACCCAGTTCTGCCACCTCTATCGGTTCATGGTGAGTTCTCTCCTCTGAGCTCTCCTCGAGTCGGAGCGACCTCGGAGTCGAAGACAGATCGGAGGGCTAATTCAAACCATGTTAGATAGAGTATTCGCCCCGATAAATCAAGACGCATCTGACACCTCTGGGAATTTTTCAGAAAACCGTGGATTAAATCTTTCTATATCACCCTTCCTTCCTTAAAAGCTTAGCTCCAACCGTTTCGATCATCTGTTTGACTTGATCCAGATTGAACGGCTTGGTTAATATCGATTCCACTTTATTCTCCTTCAGATTTTCAGCCTCAAGCTGAACTCCCCATCCGGTGATGATCACTACCGGTATTTCTGGTTTTCTCTGTTTTATGCATTTGGAAAGCTCCCAACCCGACATCCCCGGCATTCCCAGATCGGTAATCACTAAGTCAAAATCTTGCTCGCAGAAGATTTCCAAAGCTTCTTTTCCATCTTTTGCCAAAACGGGTTTATGCCCCTCGAAATTCAAAAAATCTTCAAGCATCTCTCTGATATTTTCGTTATCGTCCACCACCAATATGCGAAGCGCACAGCGTCTTGGCGGCATTTCGGCGATTTTGAATTCGCGCTCTGAGGGCCGGGAATTCTCTTTTTCTGACTCTATAGAATGGACTGAAATTGGGGAGGAGAAAACTTCCCTGGGTTTTTTGGCAAAATCTTCGGTCTTTATCTTGTGCCCCTCGCGGTCTCCCAAGTCTATAGTTTTTGTTTTCGATTCTATTTCGCCCTGGACTTTTGTGTTTTTACACATGTTTGAACATTTTCGCTTTCTAGAATTTGCCTCTTTAAGCAGATGGAATCTTAGTCTTTTCAAGGTCTTATTTGTTCTACGTTTACCATCTTTTTTTCTTCGCCCACAAGATTCGAGATTACCTCTAGGACTTGTTTCAGATTGAAAGGTTTCTTTATGACTTGGTCCACGTTTTTGCTTTTCATCTTTACCGGATCGAACTTCACTCCCCAGCCAGTAGACAAGACCACCGGGGTGGAGGGATTTATCGACTTTATTTGATCTGCCACCTCCCATCCGGACATCCCCGGGATACCTAAGTCGGTTATAACCAGATCGAACTTCTTCTTTTTGAAAAGCTCAATCCCCTCTTTCCCCTTGGCCACGCAAGTTACTTCATATCCTTCGGTGGAAAGCATCTCCTTCAAGACTTCCCTTATGTTTTTCTCATCCTCTATGATCAACACGCCAGCCTTTTCTTTAGATAAGGTTTTGATTTCTTCACCTTTTCTTACTTCTATACATTTGGGCAATTTTATGGTGAAAGTGCTTCCCAGGTCCGGGGAGCTTTCTATCTCGATTTCTCCCTCATGTCGAGAGAGGATGCTATAAGCTACGCTCATCCCCAAACCTGTCCCCCGGTCTCCTTTGGTGGTGAAAAAAGGCTCAAATATTTTGTTTTTGACCTCCTGGGTCATCCCTGTCCCGGTATCGCTCACTTTCAGATAGATCAATCGCTGATCCTCTTCTGTCTTCAGGGTGAGAGTACCCCCTTCTGGCATGGCATCCACTGCATTGATGATCAGGTTGGTCAGAACTTCTCTGAGCTCGGTGGCATTTCCTGAAATTTTTCCGATGTTTTCTAACTCTTTTCTCACCTCTATCTGAATTCCAGATAAGATGGCTTGGTCTCTCCAGTATGATCTGGTCATCTCCAAGGAGTCTTCCACTATTTCATTCAAATCCACAAAAGAAAAGGTTGTATCTTTTTTGGTTTTCGTGAACTTTTGGATTCTGGACAAGATATTGGCTCCGTCACTGGCAGACTTCTCTATTAATCGCAGATTTCTTATTAAGTCCTCCCCTTCTTTTGGTTTCTCCTTTTCCATTTTTTTCCACAGAAGTTGAACTCGGCCCAAAATGGAGGTTAAAATGTTGTTAAAATCATGCACCACCCCACCCGCCATCTCCCCCAAAGCTCTAAACTTTTCGGTTTGAATCAGTCGATCCTGAGCTCTCTTCAAGCTTTCGTAGGCGCTTTCCAAATCGGAAAATAGCTGTGAATTCTTGATGGCTACCGAAAGATGATGGCCTATGGAGTTTAGCAATTCTATCTGTTTGGTTTCAAACCCATTGGGTTTTTTGCTCTCCAGGCTGAGCACCGCGATGACTTCTTGATCCTTCAAAATCGGGACCAAGATATAGGATCTTATACCTTCAGAAAAGATCAAGCGATCTATAGATTTGACACAACTCTCCAACGTCAAGGCTGTAACATAGTAGGGTTTTTTGGTTTGAACTACCTCATACATGGTGGTGTCATCAGCCAAAAACATCCTCCTCCCGCCTTTGGCCTTCGACCCTGAGGGCTCAGACCGAAGGGCGGGACTTTCTTGGTCCTGGCAAAAGGAGAGCACCACCTCGAACGAGTGTTGTTCTGGACGCCAAAAGGACAAACTTATTCTATGATATTCCACCACTCTTTTTAACTCTTCGGAGACTATTCTGAAGATGCTTTCTAAATCCAAAGTGGAGCTGATGGCTCGATTTATCTGATCGATCAAAGCTAATCGATGCGCCTTTTCTTTGATCTCCTCGTAAAGATTCACATTGTTCATGGCGGTTGTCAAAAAATCTGCCAAAGTCTCCAAAACCGCCACATCCCGGTCATCGAAGGCATTGGTCCTAAAGCTTTCCACATCCAGCACTCCCCACACCTTCTGTCCGCTCTTGAGGGGCACACAAAGGGCGGATTTGGTCTGGGGGATGCCGGGAATATATCGGGGCTCTTTGGATACTTCATTGGAGCAGAAGGTCTTCCTGGACTTGACTGCCCATCCCACCATCCCCACCCCTACCTTCATTCTCAAACCCTCTTGGACCGAATCACTACCTTCTCCAAAATAGGTCTTTAAGACCAGTTCCCCTGACGGCTCATCTATTAAAAACAAAGAGACGTGATTATATTTAAAATTAATCTGGATGCTCTCGATCACTCTCCCCAGAAGTTTATCCAAATCTAAGGTGGAGACCACCTTCCGGCCTACATCGTTGATCAGTGCCAACTGCAAGGATCTTTTCTTTTCCTCTTGAAACAGACGGGAGTTTTCGATGGCTATCGCAATCTGCGAAGCCAACTGGGACAATAGGCGGACGTCTTTTTGAGTGAAAGCGAAAAACCGGTCTGATTCCGCATCCAAAACTCCGATCACCCGATCTTTTAACTTTAGAGGAATCGCCACCTCTGACTTACACTCCCCCATGGCTTTTATATATCTTGGATCTTTAGACACATCTCCTACCACTAACGGTTGGCCCGTATGAGCCACCCATCCAGCGATTCCCTCCTTTCCTATTTTCAGCCTTAACTTCTTGACCAAATCCTCAGGGAAACCCCGGCTCGCCTTGACATAAAGTTCGCTGGTCTTCTCATCCACAAGCAGGATGGCACAATTAAGATAACCAAAGGAGCCCACGATGACCCTCAGTATTTCGTCCAATAATTGGTCCAGATCCAAAATGGTGGAAAGACTCTGTCCTACATTGTAGACGGTGTAGATTTCATTCACCCTTTGCCTGACATATTCATATAGCTGAGCATTTTCGATAGCAATGGCGGTCTGAGAAGTTACAGACTGGCACAAGTTCAGTTTTTCTAAATCCAGCGGGTGCTGGGCCAAGATGCCTAATCCAGCAATTCCCAAAATCCTTTTCCCCACCGAAAGGGGCATCAACACTACCTCTTCCACCTTATCGGCAAACGAAAGCTCTCTTTCGGTATCCGAGATCTTGTCTCCCCTCATTATTTTTCCCATCTTGCCTGTTTCAATCACATTTCTATGATGGGGCAAAAGCTCCAAGCTGAAATTTCTTTTCTTCTCCATAAAATCGACCTTGTTTTGAGCTGAATAGATAACCTCCACCCTCAGATCTTTTCTATTCTCATCCAAAAGGGCTATATAACATAGCTCCGCCTCTGCAATCTCAGCCATTCTTTGGCTTAAAGCTTCCAGCACCTGACCTAAATTCAGACTGGAAGAGACGGCATGGGAGATCTCTAAAAGCAAGGAAAGATCCCTGGCTTTTTTAGCCCAGCTGGAGAGGAGATTGATATTGTCAACCGCCATCCCCACCTGTTGACAGATAGCCACCAGAAATTCGTTTTCCTCCAGACTCAACTCCCTTAGGTTAAGGCTGCCCAATGCCACCACTCCGAAAAGTTCGCCTTTAGCTAAAAAGGGAACGGCTAAAGCCGATTTCACCTTTTTGTCTTTCCACTTGTTGCCCCAAAGACAGCCATCTTTTTCCACATCCGCAACGAAAACAATTTGCTCTTGTTTGGCGGCTTGCCCAAAGATCCCCTCACCCCACTTAATTTGGTCAAACTCCGAGATTTTATCTATCTCTATTCCCCTCCACGCTTTTACCCTCAAACTCTTCTTCTCCTCATCTGAAAGATACATTATCCCCCAATCAAAACCGGTGACCTCTAAAATGGTTTCCAGCACATCCCCAAACATTCGCTCCAAATCTTGCGTTTGATTCACCGCGGTGGCGATAGCATTCAAAGCTAAAAGCCTTCGCTCTAAGCTTTTAATCTTGTTTTCCCTCTCTTTTAAACTTCGGGCTAAAAGATCCAGAGATTCTCCTAATCGGTCCATTGCGTTTTGACTCTTAATATTGGTAGTTTCGCTTACACCTCCTGGTGAACAGATCTTTTCCGCCTTTTTGATTAGACGATGAAGTCCAGACGCGATCTTTCTGGTCAAAAGGAGAATTAGGGCTATAGTCAAAAATAGACAAATTCCCCAAAAAACCAGTTCCCGTTTGCTCGTATGTTCAGAAGCAAAAAAGTGTGAGGAAAATTTATAGAAACCAAATCCCGCCATGCATGCCAAAATGGTTAGCAGGAGGATTGTCCGGGTAAAGGGCTCGTCCTGAAGGCTCGTCTTGAAGGAAAGTTTTTTAAGAAAAACCTTGAATGCTCCCATGTTATTTTGGTTTCCCCTTGTGGTTTCAGAATTCGTCTTGACTTTTTAGCACACGTTGAAATTTTTAAAAAATTTGTATGCTTTTAAATCTATCTTGAAAACCTCTGAAAAATTCCTTCGTTTTTGTCTTTTCAATCTTGAGCTAAAATTAAGAGACAAAACTTCCTTTAGCCTGAACCTTTAGAATGTTTTTCAGACCCACAAACTACGTTGCAGTCGAATTTTTTTGTAGCTTGTTAGAATTTCGAGTTTACTTTGATTGAACGGATTCCAAGAATTTTTCTACCACCTTCTGGATTCTATCTGCCCCCTTCTGGATGTTTTGGATATATTTGAAGTTCTCCGGGCTTAAGTTAGGTTCCCTCAACCTTAAAAGCTCTGCTGAGCCAAGAATAGAAGTTAATGGATTACTCACCTCATAGCTTAAGGTTGAGAAGGATGACGAGAAGTCGGTCCCAGCCTCTACCTTATTCTTCTTTTCTTCCCATTCCTTGAGTTTTTCCCTCATGCGTTCATTTGAGCGTAAAAGAAGCCCTTTCTTCAAAGCCAGAGAGACCTGATTAGTCATGTGCTTAATAAAAGCCATCTCCTCTTCGGTAAGGGGTTGCCTTTCCCAGTTCCGCATCTCCCCCAAGGAGATCACTCCTATCGCCTCACCGTTTATCAGCAAGGGAACTAAAAGTGCGGATCTAATCCTTTCATCCAGAATAAGTCTGGCTTCCTCATCCGGCATCAGGCTTTCCGGATCATCTTGGTTGACCAGCATGGGTCTTTTGGCTTCCAAGGTCAGCCGATGCCAGGGCAAATCCTCTAAGGAGATTTTTTCCATTTTTCTTAACTTGATTCCCTCGCTTCTTACCTGATGTAGCGCCTGGGTGGTCAGATGATCTCTTTCTTTGTTTAAAAGGCTGATTCTAACAAAGCTTTTTGGTAACTCCTCGGTCAAGCTGGAGGCGACCTGGTCCAAAAAAGCTTTTGTATCCTCGTATTGAACCAGCTTCAAGCTGTGATCAGAAAGGAGTAGACTAAAGTGTTCCTCCTTCTTTAGCTTCTCTAAAAGCTTCTTTTCCTGGATAAAAAGGGAGAACTGTTGGCTGAAGGGTTTGAGCCATTTGGCATCATTGGGCGAATAAAAGCCGGGTCTTTGATGTCCTAAGCTTAGAACCCCGCAGACTGATCTTTTGGACCATATAGGGAGGATGAGTCTGGATCTGATTCCACATGCTTTGAGCAATCCATCATCTCCAAAGTTTTCATCTTTTCCCGGGGTGCTGGAAGACCGAAGATCTTCCTCAATCCAGACCTCCCCCGATTTTATGACCTTACCCACGGCGGAGCCAACCGTAGGAATACTTGATCCTTTATCTACCAGCATTCCCCCTGAGGTTCCAAAAGAGATGCGCTTCATGTTTTGACCTGATCTGTCCGCAATGGCTAAAGAGACATAATCAAAATCAATTATCTTTTTTAGTTCCGTGGAGATATGGGGAAATGCTTCCTCTAAGGAGACCTCCGCTTGAGTTATCCGGGAAATATTCTCTACTGAAGAAATATAGTCTCTCCTTTTCTTGTTTCGTTCTGAGGCTAAGATCTGTTTTGCCGAAAGCCCCAAAGTCTCACCCAGACTGGTCAAAAACTGAATCTCCTGATACCCGAAGCGATCCGGTTTTGAATCATAAATCCCCAAAACCCCCAAAATCTTTCCGCAAAACTTGATGGGCACACAAGCGAAAGAACAGATTTCGTCTTCTGTGGAGAAAAGGGTGCCATATTCAGGTAAACTCATAATATCAGAGGTGGTGGTAACCTCCTTAGACTTCGTGCTCTCTTGGTACAATGTATTGGTGGAATAAAGATTATAAAGGTTAAAGATATTTTTAGCGGGTATGCCCCAATGCGCAGCCAAAATCATCTCCGGAGAACGAAAAGTCGGCTTGAAGATCACTCCCATCTTGTATCCCATCACTTTCATCACCGCGGGGAGAGACTCCTTTAGGATTTCATCCAGGTTTTTATGGTGATTAAGGATGGATAGCACTGCCTTTAGACAGGTCAATTGCCTGAGCCGCAAGGTGGCAGATTGCCTGCTATTTAAAAGCGCGGAGGACCATTTTAAGAAACCGAGCACAACCAAGAAAGCTCCAGCGATGTACCCAAAGATCTCGGCCGTAGAAATGAAAGGATGCCATCTGGGCATAACCAGATTCTCATTCACATAAAAATTGTGGACAAATTTCGTTCCTCCAGCCATAAAAAGAATAAGCCCGCCTAACGCCATGACTCTCCAGCTTTGGGGACAAGTCTCAAAATATTTGCGTTTGAATTTTAGGATTAAAAGAGAGAAAACAAGAGACGTCAAAGGAGGCATCACTTCTATTATGATTTTATACATCTTTCGACCCTCCTAAAAAAAGTTTGAAGGTATGGTTCGATTACGCTCCCCAATAAAAAGATGGATAATGAAAAAGTTCTGCTGAAGGGGAAACTTTTTGATTCTTTCGAATAGATTCGAGAGCATCATGATTGTGAAATCTTAAAATAGAGGACAAGAGAAATACAGTCTTTAAAAAAATCAGCTGGAAAGAACAACCGATCGATGACTTCTCATGAATTCACCACATTTTTATTATCGACCGAAAACCTTGAATTTTTAGCCTGCCTTAGGTGATTGGTTCGGATGGGGCTGTTTTGGAGTATGAAGTAGAAGAATTTTAGCTCTAAAATCTTATTTCTAAAACAAATGGTTCGATTACGCCCAATCTATAGAGGGCGTCCGTTTGTTTACCATAAATCATACCTTTTGATTCTTTCCCGTAAGGTATTTCTGGAGATTCCCAGGATTTGTGAGGCTTTTACCTGGTTATGGTTGCAATATTTTAGGGTGAGGGAAAGGAGGCTCTTCTCCAAACTTGAGATAAGATGGTCATAGATGTTGCTTTTAGAGTTCACCATGATTTTGTCGAAAATAGGAGCTAAAAGCTCTTCAAACATTTGGTAGTAATCCTTTTCCCCGGCAGAAGTCCCTTCCAACATTTCTGCACAATCTATTTTTACCTTTTCCGCGCCTTCCCGCAAAATACTTCCTTTGGCATGAACCATTCGGTTCATACCTGTGGTATGCACCGTATGGTGCATACTTGTGGACAAGGCTTCTTTCACCATAAACGAGAGCCTTTCCGGCTGAATAGGTTTCTCCACAAATCCATAAACTTTCTCTTTTATTATATCCATCCCCCCCAGATTCGATGAACTCTCCGTGATGGCTATGATGGGAAGATTTGAATTCGACTCTTTTAATTTTTTCAAAACTTCAATTCCGGAATGGTTAGGTAGATTGAGGTCCAAGATGACGAGGTCGGGCTTTAGGTTTATCGTAGATGCGATTGCACTTTTAGGGTCATAAGAGGAGAAAAGGATATATTCTTGCGGGTCGAAATGCTGGCGAAGATCCTCGCACGTCTTTGGATCTTTGCCCACCACTAAAATCTTTTTCATGATTTTATTACGCCCCTCTTTTGCATGAAAGCTCAGATTTCGGTAGCCGCAGGTCATTTGACTCAACTGAGCTTTAGCCTGCGTTTATTTTCTTTAAAATTTATATCGGCAGAAAAGAATCCATCTTAAGTGTGGATTCGATTGAAAACATAAATTCTCAAATTTCGTAAGCCGCCCTTGAGTGCGGCGCCGCAAAGAATAGAAAACGGGTTTCTTCTTCCGTCTTTGTTATTTTAAGACCAGCTAAAAACCACTATCAAAATTTTTTTCATGATCTATTGCGCCCCTCTTTTCAATTTCAACTTGCCTTCAAATTTTTCTTCTGTAAGTAAAATTGCGAGTTTGACTTACAAAAAAGTCATCTTTTTGTTAAGAAAAGGACTTGACAGACTGGAGTTAACCTTTATATTATTAACCCCAAGAGGGTTGGTTTTTCTTTTGGTATCTTTTCCTGTTTCAATCAAAAGAGGAATTTGATAGAGAAGAAGGTTAAAGGTCGGGGAGTTTGGCTACTATCATAGGATAGGGGAATCTTCACCTTCAGTGATAATGGCCTTGAAGTAAAAGTGCTTTAGGGAGTGATGTCTTCACTTCGGCACACGTTCGAAGAATCTTTTAATGAGGGAGGGATTATTAAACATGAAGTAACCTAACCTGCGGAAGGAGGTGATTGCTCAACCTAATAGGCAAATTCTAAAAAAAGGAGGTGATGACTGGAGAAAAAAGTTGTGTCAATTGGCAGAAATAAACAAAAACCAGTAATTCTTAATTGAGAAAGGAGAATAAAAATGAATATCAAACACCTCGTAGCCTTTATCCTCATGGCAGGGTTCATTGTTTTCTTCGGCACAATTCCCCTTTGGGCACAGTGCCGCACCTATACAGAGGACGCCGATTTTGATGAGGGACTTTTCCTGAACTTGAATCATGACCCCAACCATGACCAACTCCAGATAGACTCAGTGACGACCACCTTCCCTTTTATATGGATAGCCTTGTCCGGTCGGGGCACCATTGTCAAGGTGGATGTGAACACCGGAGCTGTGCTTGGAGAGTACTGGTCGGCCCCAGACGGACGTGGTAGGAACCCCTCCCGCACCACGGTGGATCTGAATGGCAATGTATGGGCCGGTAACCGCGACGAGATCTCCGGAGAAAAGGGGTCTGCGATTCATATTGGACTGGTCGCAGGAGGAACAAGAGTTAATGCGGACGGATCACCCAATCCCTCCGGGGATTACCTCAAACCTCCTTTTCTTATCTGCAACTGCGTGGATAAGGATGTAGACGGACTCATTAAGACCTCTCGAGGATTGGGTGACGTGCGAACGTGGCTGAATCCCGGTGGCGTAGATGATAACGGCGGGGTGTCTAGCGCTGACGATGAGTGCATGCTCCATTATGTGCGGGTGAACGGCAGAAATACCCGTTCTGTGGCGGTAGATGCCAACAACAATCCTTGGATCGGTGGCTATAACTTTTCGGACGAGTTCGACCACGACTTAGTCGACGGAGCTACCGGAGCCATCCTGCAATCTATCAGCCCTGGCTGTGGCGGATACGGAGGATTAATCGACGGCAACGGTGTACTCTGGTCTGCTGACCTCAGTTTCAACAGACTCTTGCGCTATGATCCCAGCACAAACACGACGACCTGCATTCCCTTAGGAACTCAGTCCTATGGCCTTGGGATCGACAACAATGGCAACATCTGGAATAGCACCTGGAGTAACAACTCGGTGCACAAAATCAGCCCGGCGGGGGCGATCCTTGCAACCTATCCTTTGCCGTCAGGCTGTCATCGCGGGGTGGCGGTTACTCCTGCTGACAATAATGTCTGGATTGCCAATTCCTGTGGTAATCATGTGAACCGACTCGATAACAACGGCAATCTTTTGGCTACGATTCCAGTAGGGAGTACCCCAACAGGTGTGGCTGTGGATGCGAACGGAAAGGTTTGGGTCACAAACTATGACTCTCACAATGCCATGCGGATCGATCCAGCCACCAACACCGTCGACCTTACAGTGCCCTTCGGCTCAGGTGCTTACCCCTATAATTACAGTGATATGACAGGCATCGTGTCTCGGTCTCAGACTGCTCCACAGGGCACGTGGACCGTGGGCTATGATGGCGGAGCTATAGGGAGGAACTGGGGCAAAATCTGCTGGAACAACGATCCGTGTGATCAACCACCTGGCACCAGCATCACCGCTCGAGCCCGCAGCAGTGAGGATCAGGTCACCTGGAGTCCTTGGGAAGATGTCGGCAATTGTGTCGATCTCACCGTTCCTGACGGACGCTATCTCCAGGTCGAGATGAAGCTGATCCCTAATGATGATGGGGAGAGCCCCATCCTCTGCGATGTGACCATCTGTACCGGAGTCCAGTTCGTTAATCTTGACATCAAGCCTCAATCCTGCCCTAATCCATTTAACATGGGTAGCAAAGGTGTTCTGCCGGTTGCCATCTTGGGCACAGAGGATTTCGATGTGATGACAATTGATCCAGCTACCGTGAGGCTGGAGGGTGTGGCTCCTTTAAGATGGAACTTCGAAGATGTGAGCACACCGGTTGGACCTGATGCCGACACTTGCGAGTGCACCACATTAGGCGCGGATGGGTATATGGATATGACCCTGAAATTTGACCATCAGGCGATTGCGGCGGCACTGGGACCGGTTCAGGACAGAGAGGTTAGAGTCTTAACCCTCACCGGAATGACCTACGACAGTAGACATATAATGGGTAAAGATTGTGTGATCATTCTTAAGAAGGGAAAGGCCAAGCTGTCCGATGATGAAACCATAGCTGGGTTCAGTCTGGGCGACGCCTATCCCAATCCGTTCAATCCAGAGACTGAAATCTCCTTTAGTATACCCGAAAAGGCACAAGTCTCCTTGAGTATTTATAACATCTTGGGAGAGAAGGTCAAAGTCTTGGTGAATGGAGAGATGTCAGCTGGAACTCATACTATCAGTTGGAAAGGCACAGACGAAGCCGGAAATCCAGTAGCAAGCGGTATTTACTTCTACAAGCTGTCAGCGGGTGACTTAACCGCTACCAAGAAGATGGTGCTGACCAAGTAAAGTGGAGGTAGATTGAGGATTGTACTTCCTACACCCCAGCCCAGTTAACACCCCGGGCTGGGGTGTTCTTTTTACGAATAGAATCTAAGAAGAATCCTCACAAACTATGCTTTTGACGGATTTTCAAGCTTATCCCCAATCAGGCTTCTTTGACCGCCTGAAGAAACTCATCCAGCGGTATGGCGACCAGATTCTCCGGTGCTACCCTTCCTTTCATGGCTGTCTTAAGGAGAACCTTCAATGCCGATTTCTGATCTGGGAATTCAGTGATGTAAATAAAATCATATCTTCCCAGAAGGGCGTAGGCGTTTATGATCTTTCCTCCGGCTTCGCCTATCTCCTTTTTCGCTTCTTCCATGTACCGTTGACTCTCCTTCAGCCCTTTTGTGCCTTCAGCCGTTGATCTGAAAAGTGTAACATAAATAGGCATACTTTTTCACCTCCTTCAATGAAGATTGTTGTTAGCCATAACGGGTCGGATAAATTCGACCCCTACAATCTACAATCGGTTAATATTTGTAGGGGCTTGATTCATCACGTCCGACCCCTTTCTTAATAAGAAACAAAAACGAGATTTACTCTTCAATCACCCATTCTATTAACTTCAATGCCGCTTGTTTTCCTCTTTCCCCCACCTCCATTTTCGGTCCCACGCAGGAAGGACATCCATCCGCACATCCACAGCCTTTTATAATCTCTTCGCAGGCTTGGAATATATCCTTTGAGAGCTGGAAAATCTTTTCAGAAAAACCAACCCCACCTGGATAGTTATCATAAACATAGATGGTGGGCTTCCCGGAGAATGGTGATTTTACCTGGGGAAACGTCCTTATATCCTTGGGATCGCACATTACCCATAAAGGAACCACATTGCGCAATATATTGGCCAAGGCTCTCAAGCCTCCACCTAAATCCTCTTGGGAAAGTCCAATTTTCAAAAAAATATCTTCAGGAAATTCAAACCAGAATGAGGTGGTATGCATTTCCTGCTCAGGGAGATCAATTTCTCCAAAGCCCACACTCTCATGGGTATGAAACTTTATTTTTTTATACTTGGTAGCCACGGTGGTAACTGAGACTTCACCATAAACTTGGTTTCCTTTTAAATCTTCTTTCTTTTGATCAATATCCAAGACTTTTATATCCGTTTTAGTCATGGCATCTGTATAGTAATCCACCTCCACCTCCTTGGCATAAGCCTTTTTCCCTTCCCAGTCTAAATCCTGAATCTGATATTGATCCGCGCCATGCAGGTAAATTGCATCTTTATGCAAAAACATAGGAGCGCTAAAATAGTCCATCTCCCCAATGACTCTGTTTTTGTCGGTGGAATCCAGGATTACGAAATTTTCCGGAGAAGCACTTCTTAAGCTTACCTTTTCTGCCGGATAGATTTCAGCGGTCCAATGCCATTTTCCATCCACATGATGTAAAATCTTGCTTTCCTCCAAATAGGCTAAAATTTTTTCGGTGGCATCTACCCCAAATTTATCCCCATCTGAAAAAGGAAGCTCAAAGGCGGCGCACTTAAGGTGGCTAACTAAAATGATTAAATTATTGGGATCAACGATGCCGGACTCCGGTGATTGGCTGAAGAAATAATCCGGATGATTGATTATATATTGATCCAAAGGCGAGCTGTTTGCCACCAAAATTGCCACGGAAACGTCTGTTCTTCTCCCTGCCCTTCCTGCCTGTTGCCAGGTGGAGGCGATATTTCCGGGATATCCTGCCATCACGCAGACATCCAATTGTCCGATGTCAATCCCCAGCTCTAAAGCATTGGTGGAAACCACCCCTCTGATTTTCCCCTCCCTTAAGCCTTTTTCGATCTCCCTCCTCTGAAGCGGAAGGTAACCACCTCGATAACCCCTCAACGAATCCGGCGATTTTTTCATTTTTTTCATAACATCGGATAGATAGGTTAACAGAACCTCCACTTTTAATCTTGATCTGGCAAACATGATGGTCTGAATATCATTCTCCAAAAATCTGCCTGCTATTCTTTGGGATTCGTTAATATAAGATCTTCTGATCCCCAATTCTTTGTTTATAACCGGAGGGTTATAAAGAAGGAAATGCTTTTCTCCGGATGGAGCGCCATTATTATCTATCAAAACTACCTCTTCCTCGATGATCTTTTGGGTCAACTCCAGAGGATTGGCGATGGTGGCGGAACAACAGATAAATTGTGGATCCGAGCCGTAAAATCTGCATATTCTTTTTAACCTTCTTATCACATTAGCTAAATGACTGCCGAAAACTCCCCGATAATGATGGATCTCGTCGATCACCACAAATTTCAAATTCTCGAAAAGTTTGATCCAGCGAGTGTGATGCGGGAGAATCCCGGTGTGAAGCATGTCCGGATTGGTCACCACGATATGCCCGGCAGTGCGGATGGCGATGCGGGCTGAACGAGGTGTGTCCCCATCGAAGGTATACGTCTTTATATCGGTGTCTAAATCAGTTATTAATTGATGAAGCTCCGCCACCTGATCCTGAGACAAAGCCTTGGTGGGAAAAAGATATAAAGCTCTGCTTTCAGGTTTTTCCAAGATTTTGTTGACCACCGGAAGGTTATAGCACAAGGTCTTGCCGGAGGCGGTGGGAGTGACGATTACCACATTTCTCTCAGAAAGAATATTTTCTAAAGCAGTAGCTTGATGAGAATAAAGTTTTCTGATCCCTCTTCTTTCTAATACTGATTTGATCTTGGGCTCGATTCCTTGGGGAAATTCCGAAAAGATAGCTTCTTTGGGAGGGATTACCTCCCAATGGGAAATACAATCTTTAACATAATTATCTACCTTGAACTGATCTAAAATCTGTAAGAGATTCATTCTGAGTCTTGATCCTCAACTTCTACCTTAAGGTTCGAATTTAAATTATTGTCTCCGAGAATTCTTTTGTCAAGCAAAAAATGATCGATGTGAGTGTAACCTTTATACCCAAGCAGGCGCTTGCCCGTTCACGGTGAACCCTTGTGGGCAACTTTATACTCCTTTTTTAACCTCAAACCTTATCTAGGTTTCTCTTCCTACGGATCCAGAATTCGGACTATTTTTTTCTAATCTTTGTTAAAAACCTGCCGATTAAGAAAAAAACATCCGCTTTTAGAGTAGATATATAGTAATATCTTTCTAATTTAAAAACATCTTAACCCTAAACCAAAGGAGGCGTCATGGTGACCTGGTGCGCTATTTTATTCATTTTGGGGGTCCTGGCATTTCTGGATGTCTTATTTACTCCGCCCTATGGAGATATTTTCATAAAAGTGGACTCTCTGTTATTCATGTTGATTTCTTTAGGCATGTTGATCAGACTGAGGAAGGAGAGATCGCAACGTAAGGTAAAAAGTTCAGTCCAAAAAACCCAAGAGGTAGAGAAGAGAGAGACCCCGGTTGGCGTGGAAAATTAATACAAACGTAATTATTTCTGATACGATGCTGCCCCCTCACCCCCGCCTCTGGCGGGGGTGAGGGGGAAATCAACTAAAGATAAAAATTTCATACGTTTGTAATAGAAAATTCTATCCAGATATGAATCTCGATTCATGTCTCTCCAGACAGATCTTCGACCTGCTACGCTTTTGAGCATTTCTACCCCTTTTGTTGCTTAGCGATAAAAAAACAATAAGACAGCCCCGCCAGAGGCGGGGCTGTCTTACACGAGCAGACGCTCCTGTCCTGGGGTTTCCTTCTTTTCCACAAACCCTTATTTCAAATCTCGATCCCATAGTCGGGCAAGCCTCTGACCAGTGCGCTAACAAGTGTAGTGATATGGTGCCCCTCTCTATAACCAGGAATTGATCAAAGAGTTTGAAAACCAATAAATTACCTTGCCACGCCCGGTGGACGTCGGGATGCCGGATTTTTATTATTGTGTAAATTCTTTTGTGTAAATTTATATTGACAGGATAAAGCGAAAGGGCATATCCATTTAGGAAACGATAGAAAGGAGGATATGCCCTATGCAGCGAGAAATGGATTTCT
>Ga0315279_10001471_pt1 | contig 39156 bp, 23 predicted proteins | sample YL17G06_20_MG_FD_203694 | JGI IMG/M metagenome (GOLD analysis project Ga0315279, IMG submission 203694) | Sediment microbial communities from Yellowstone Lake, YNP, Wyoming, USA - YL17G06_20 | ecosystem: Environmental > Aquatic > Freshwater > Lake > Sediment | place: USA: Wyoming | collected...
TCTGCGCAGCCTCTGCCTTCTCTGCGATAAGGCCCTGAAGGAACAATATAAAAACACCGGAGCGATAAATACGACCGCTACCTCCTTGGTAAACTGGGCGAGGAGAAAAAAGGCCGCGGTAAGCAGGCTGAAACCTAACGAGTTGAAATTATCGGTTTTTAACAGGCTCCACAGGGACAGAGAAACCACGGCAGCCAGAGGCAGCTCTAACATATTGCCCCTGGCCTGGCTGAAAATCGCGGGACTAAAAGATAACAGCACAGCCGCAAGCAGGCCTGTTTCTTGGTTGTAGAGAATTGAGCCGATTTTATACACGCTGACCAAAAGGATAAGCAGGCAGATAAGGTTACTAAAGAGAATCATTGAATCTATATCCGGCAACCCGATTTTATCCAACATGGTTAAAACCACGCCCTCTAGCAAGGCAAAAGCTTTACGCGGCAAAGGCTCGCGCCAGAACCATGTATTTACGTATTCTCCGCGCGCTATCATCCTGCGGACTTCCAGGCCGGAAGCGATGTAGTATCCTTCATCGTATACCCTGACTACTTTGCTGTTATATAGAACGTAGGCATTGGCAACCGCGTGTAATAACAACACGGCGATAAGCAGGAGTGCCGCCTTAACCCTGAACTTGGATTTCATCATCAGCTATTACCGCATTCTCTAATTAGGTTTTATATCGGCCTAAGGCCAGTCTATAGGCACTGAGCAGATTGTCGGCAGTCACTGCCCAGTTGTATTTCTCTTCCGCCCTTTCCCTGGCCTTCTGCCCCAACTCCTGCCGCAGCTTACTGTCGCGTAAAAGCCGTATGATTGCCTCCGAAAAGTAATCTATGTCTCCGGGGGCAACTAATAGACCGCAGCCTGCGATCATCTGCGGCACATCGCCTACTTCGCTGGCAACTACCGCCTTGCCCGAAGCCAGGTATTCGGCAATCTTTAAAGGGCTCTTGCAGCGGGTTATGTCATTATCTTCAAAGCAGGCTACCGCTACGTCGCAGGCGGCGATATATTGCGGAATGTCTCTATGGGATATCGCCCCGGTTAAAATAATCTTATCCCCGAGCCGCAGTTCTTCGATCAGATTTTTAAATTCGAAAAATCGCGAGCCGTCGCCGACAATCATAAAATCCGCGTTTACCCCCTTATCCAGGATCAGCCTTGCGGACTTTATGAACATTTCGGCATACTGCGCTCCGTGCAATTGCCCCAGATATAACACCAGCGGCGATTTTATATTGTACCTTTTTCTTATCGTGCTGCCGTCAACAGCCGGGTTAAACTGTTCAAGATCAGCCCCGACATGAGAATCGAATATCCTTTCGCTATCAACTCCCCCTTCAAGACATAATTTCCTCAGGCGGCGGCTTGCCCCGGATACCGTGTCCGCCATTACCGGCAAAACCCTCTCCATAATATCCAGATACAAGCCAACTACGCGGGAGGGAGAATCGTAATTGTATATCTGCATTTCCCAGTCGTCCCAGTCGTAATGGACGGGCTTACGGTTCAGCCAAGCCGCAAACAAAGAAGGCAAACAGGCGTGCGAAAAGCATTTTTGAAAATGCACAATGTCGCACCAGGCGGCAAGCTTGGTCATCCGCCGGATGTTCTGAAAAATCGCCGTTTTCTTTCTCTCAAAGGCGATCTCTTCGTAATCCTCTCCACATTCGGGCTCGCCGTCTTGCCAGGGCCTGTTCCAGAGAGGAAAATACACCAGCTTTACCCGGTGACCCCTGTTTACGAATTCTTTGGCGATGTACTTTATCCGGTTGGTCCAGGGCTCCAGATTTGAGTACAAATCGTGAGGATGGACCATTAATATATTCATCTCTAACCTCCGGGAAAAATTCTCCTGCGGCAGAAGAGCCGTAAAAACAGCATATAAATATCGGCGACGACTTTCAGGAAAAGCAGTATCAACAATGCCACAAACCGGCAGGACCTATTCCTCAAGACGGGTTTAAATCTTTTTACCAGGGAGTCGAGCCAGGCAAGAAATTTCAACGCCGCTTTTTGTGCCGGGGTTAAAGCGCTTAACCTGGCGTGGAAGTCAAAATTCATGTTGACATTATCGCAAATCTTATAACAATTTAAATCGGAAAAATAAGCGTGACTCTTGGGGAAATTCCGGGAAAAATATCTGAACCGCCGCTGGGCAGGTGAATTCCATATCCGGGCAAAGCTATCCTTATAGATATTGCCAACGCGATATTTTTCCGCCTTGCAACAAGGAATGACATCGCCGTTTGACTTGATGCGTGAATAAGCCCATCCGGCATAACAGGGAAAACGATCTACCGAGCCCCTGTCATATATGCCACTCTGCGGCGTAAAGTTGCCGATGCGCTCTGTAAACCTTTCCCAGAGATTTATGTCGCCGTCCAGACTAATGCTGCGACCCCGCCCATCAACGTATATGCCGTCTTGGATCCTTTCTCTGATTCTCTGGATTATTGCCAACAGCTCCTCTTTCTGCCGCCTGGATAACAATAGGCTGTCGGTTTTACCCGCCATGGTATCAACAGGGACAAACTCGACTAAGTCAGCGCCCACCTCCAAGGCAAGGTCTATCATCTGCTCAATCTCAAAATAGTTCTTATTACAGATTACGTTAATCAGCTTTAACCGTGCGTGGCCTCTGGTAGACCTCAAATCAGACAACAGCATCAGCAATTCTTTAATCCGGGAGAATGTCTCGGCGCTTTTGTTAGGATGGGTGGCGGTATAGGTCTCGGGCGAGGCAGCCCACAAACTGACGTAGAGTTCGCAGTTGTCCCATGCGCTTATTTTTCTTACAATCCCTTCGTCGGCCAGGACAAAGCTGGTGATAATTGTTGTCGGGATGTCCTTTTCCCGCAGCAGGTCTATGACTTCACCGATGTTCGGGTGCATTAACGGCTCGCCGCCGCCGGAGAGGATTATCCTGCCGACACCCAGGTTATGAAGCTCGTGGATTACATTTTTCACCGATTTAAACGGCATAACCTCTCTTTGTCTTTTCAGGCCCGCCGGCCGGCCCTCTAGAAGCGGAGAGTAACACCAGCAGCCGATGCAGCTATTATTGCAGTCATTGGTCAAGTCTATCTGCATCATATTGGCCCCCCGATGCAATAGATAACCGCTGAAAAACCCTATTAAATCGGAATTATCTTTTAGGGAATCAAAAAAATTACATATGTGCCTGCTGCTTTTTCTTTCGCCGATAAAGATTAAAAAACGCTGATAGAAGTAGTAGAGATGGGTAACGGTTTTTTTGTAGGCCCTAAACAGGCCCTGGCGGCTTACGTATACGACAAACTTCGATAGCAGGCCCCGGGCCGCAACGCTTTCGCCTGCGCAGAGGCTTCTTAAATTATCGATTTGCTTCTTGAGTTCTCCAAAAATCGCCCCGTCTTCTACGCAGGTATCGCGGAACGCGTATTGCTTGCCTTCGCTTATGTTTGTTTCCCAAACTTTAATCTTATAATTGCTGGCCAAGGACAATAAGTCCGCGATCCTGCGGTTCCTTAGCAGATAATCATTCCCGCCATCGGCATACCAGCGGTAATGCGGGTCGCTTACCGGCATCACTACACCGTATTCGCCGGCGTTTTCATACAGGTCCGTACCGGGGACGATGTGCACCGCGTTTATTGATTTTATCGCGGCAATATATCTTCTATTGTCCTTTATAAACCGCACCGTCTTCTGGAATTCCCTCTCGTCCTCTCCGGGAAAACCGACTAGGATAAACAATTCGTTGAGGATCCCTGCCTTATGGGATTCGCATAACAAGCGTCCAACTTCAGGGGGGGTAAACAGCATTTTGTTCATATTCTTTAACACCTTCTCCGACCCGCTCTCCACACCCCACTGTAATTTCCAGCAGCCGGCCTTTCTCATTTTTCTCAACAGGTCCGCAGTCATCGCCGCCAACGGTATCGCCTGCGCCGTCCAGCTTATCTTAAGCCCTTCTTTAATTATGGCATCGCAAATCGATTCCAGTTCCCGGATGTTACCGTTAACCAGCGAATCGCATATCGTAAAATCCCTGATATCCCTCTGGGCGATGTGGAACTTTAATTCTTCAACTATAGAGGCGGCGCGGCGGTGTCTATATTTGTCCACCAGGGTTCTGCCCTTACAGAAACTGCAGCGGCCGATGCAGCCGCGGGACCACTCTAATATCAGGGTCTTTGCCTTACTCTCATAATCATCAAAATTAAAATCCTGGTAGTCGGGGTAGGCGAGCTGATCAAGGTTTTCCATCAACGGCCGGGGCACATATCTCATCTTGCCGTTGCCGCAGCTCATCACGCCGGGGATGCCTTCTAAATTCCCGCCGGAGCGCACTACCTCTATACAATCGCAAAGTGTCGCCTCTCCTTCGCCGATAACAAAACCGCTGACTGAATCCTTTAGATTATCCAAAAAAAACTGCCTCTGCTGGGGTGTGGAGGTCGCCGGCCCTCCGATAATTATTCTGCAGGAGCCGTTTCTCCTGCGGATGCGCTTTATCACCTCGACGGTAATCCTCTCTTTGGGGTCAACTACGGAAAACCCGATTAAGCTTGTGTTTAACGACAGTATCTCATCCACGTACCGGTCTATTTCTTTATCGAATAGCCTAAGCAGTATCCTAAAGGTATTTTCGTTGCTCCAGAAGTTCTTATTTTCTACATGCCAAAGATGGTGAAAATCGTCTTTAAATTTATTGTATAAAAGCACGTTGAAATCGATCACCTTCACCCTCAGCCCCTGGCGGCGGGCATAATTGGCTAAATAGGCCAGGCCCACAGGCGGATTTTCCACACCCCAGGGAGGACAGGTAGTCAGCAAAACATCGGCTGCGCTACTTTGTTTAAATTGCTGAGCCGAATTTGTATCACCGTGCTTGACGAAATCTATACACTCGGCATCTTCGGTGTAGGCAACCCCCAATTTATCCAAAAGGTCTTTGAGTTCGCGCACCCTCTCCGCCCTCTGTTCATAGGTATTATCTCCGCAAAACCACCTTGAATCGCCGTCGGATTCGGGAATGGTCACCCCGTATTGCCGGTAGTCCCTGCGTATCCGCGAACCGGCCATGATATACAGCGGGTTTATCGAACGAACCATGGTGATAAAACCGGCATTACGCCTTAAGAAATCCTTGGTCTCTTCCAGTTCCTTCCCGGTCTCTCCGGGAAACCCTACCAACAGATACAAAAGGGTCTGAATCCCGCTTTCAAACGTGTTGCGTATCGCCTGCTCTGCGTCACGGCAGGAGAATATTTTGCCCATCGCTTTTAATGTTTTGTCCGAGCCGCTTTCCAGTCCGTATTCCAGCCGGTAGAACCCCGCCTTTTTCATTTTATTCAATAAATCCTTGCTCATTTTTGCATGGGGAATCGCCAGGCCGCTAAAACGCACCTGAATCCCTTTCCGGATGACTAAATCGCAGAGCTCTGCCAGCTGTTTTACGTTGCCGTTTAATGCCGAATCGCATAAGCTGAAATGCCTGACATTGTATTGCGCAATATAATACTTTATCTGACTTATGATATAGGCGGGAGATTTTATTCTGTAGTGTTCGGATACCGCCTTAAAATCGCAAAAAGTACAGTTGCCGATACAGCCGCGGGAAAACTCCAGCAATAAACTCTCTTTTGACCGATAATCAGACAGGTTAAACTCCTCAAACGTAGGAAAAGGCAGGCTATCTAAATCCAGCTGCCGTGGCTTGGGCCCCCCTAAACAATACCCGCCGTCTTGATATGTGAGCGTTGCGGGGATGTCTTTAATTGTTTTATTCAGAGCAGCGGCTTTGACAACATCTAATAATGCCTGTTCCCCCTCCCCGAGCACGAATACGTCCACCAGCCCGGGAACCTCACCTTCAATAAACCCTCTCTGCTCGGCAATAGATGCCGACACCCCGCCGCAAACAATAATTTTATCCGGGGCGAGTTGTTTAACCCTCTTGATGAAATGTATAACCAAATAGTCGCTGCAATTGCTGGGCAGGGAAAAGCCGATAACCTTAGCGGGACAACCGGCGATCTTTACAACTGTCTTCTCTATCTCTTCCGAAAACAAATCGTAAATCTTTTTAAACTCCTCCTGCTGGCGCCAGAGATGGGCATAGTTCATCTGCCATAAATACTTGTGTTCGCTTTTTGATTTATGGAATAATTCGATATTAAAGTCGAATACTTCGGCTTTAACACCTTGGGTTTTAAGATAGGAGGATAAACAGGCAATCCCCAAGGGCGGAGAATCCGTGCCCCAGGGAGGAAGCATGACCAACAAAACATCGGCATCTTTCTTATCGCCCTGTTTGACGGTTGCTGATTCGCAGCGTTTACAAATAAAGTCCGCCGGGCTATCAACCCGGCCGTCTCTCATCTCTCTAATCCGGTAGTATTCTGCGCTGTTCCAGACATCGCAGACAGTTTGCCGCCGCACGCTGCCTAAGATAACCTCTCTCTTCCAGTCCATGCAACAAAGGATGACATCGCCGTTTTCTACGATATGAATCATCTCGTTCGCCCAGATAGAATCGCACCCGCATATTTTATCGTGATGTACCTGCGGTAAATCCCTTACATTGCCGGCGCGGCTTACCGGACCGTCAAAATAGCTGATTCTCTCTATGCCTTTGTTTCGCCAAAATTTTACTGCCTCATCCTTTTCTTCAAGGCTTAAGTATTTATGGCGTAAAAACGTAACCATGATAAACTCTTTAACGTTGCGCCGGAGCTTGGCCTTGTCAATAAAATCCAAGGCCCGCCCAAAGGTCAGTTCGTAATCAAGTCCCATGCTTTTTTCCACGGTCTCTTTTTTTATGCCGTGCAGGCTGATCCCAATCCAGTCTAATTTCGAATTTATCAACCCCTCTGCCAATTCCGCGGTCAGCAGGCTGGCGTTGGTTAAAATATGCACACTCGCCCAGGGGACCTTTTCCTTGGCGTAATTTATTCTTTCAACAATACGGGGGTCGGTTAATGGTTCGTTATTGAGATAGATAATTATCCTCTCGGCTTGCGGATAAAGGCTGCATTCGTCAATAATCTTTTTGAATAAACCGTCCTCCATAATATTACTGGGGAAGCGATCTCTTATTTCATCATAAGGACAAAAAATACAACGGCCATTGCAAAGAGATGTGGTTTGAATGGATAAATATTTAGGATAATTTAGGTCCTTTTTCACCATGAGAGTTTTGGCTCCAAAGCCCAAGCTTCTAAAATGCCCCACCCGAAAGAACGCTATCCTATCTTTTTAACGAAATATAGCCTGAAAACATCTTCCCCTACTTCGCGTTTCTCTTTGCAAACATCGGACTTGATCAATCTATAAAATAAATTTTCTTGCTCGCACATCCTTCTAAAATCTTCGCTACTAATATATGGAGAGACAATGACGTAGGCTTTTTTCATATCCACTACGGATTTTAATTCACCAACCTCTTTTATATTATGGTCGGGGGTTTTGTATCTTACGATTAAGGTGAACAAATCTGCCTCGCACTTGACTTCATATAATCTATGAGGCGTCTCTTGCAGATAAAAAACGGGCAGATCATTATATACATTTTCGCTTATTGCTCTGCCAAACCTTAAAATGCCGGATAAAACTCCCGGATTCCGCTTATTGAAAAATATATTTTTAGTTATATAACTTAAATCGGACGATACCGCAGAAGACGCTATAATCATAACCAGAAACGCAGCTATGCCTTTAACGGTTTTATTCTTAATAAGACTCAAATAATATACCAGTCTTGCGCCGCCTATGCCAACGAGAAAATATAAGGGGATACAATATAGTATGTATCTGCGGACCTGATTATGGAAAGCAGTAGTAACTACGGGGAGGATGCAAATTGCAGCTATAAGCAACAAAAATACTTTATTAATTTTATAATTTAGGTTCCTCATAAGGTAAATTAATCCCGCAATCAGCGGAATGAGCAAAACTTTATTTATTAACCAATAATCGGCATCTATAAACCCATGGCCTGTTATAATTGCCCATAAAGACTTAACGTTGTCAAATATAGTTAAATAAAAGGCTTTACAATGTCCCGGTTCTTGACGAAAAATATTTTCTTGATCGAAAAAGTTGCCTTTATTTATGATTGTCAAAATAAAACCAATTAGGCTTACGGCCGTAATTCCTGCCAAAAAAGAGAGTAGATATCTATAAAAAGAATCCTTTCTCCCGGATAAAGCCGCCATCATCGCAACAGGAAGAATGAATCGTAACGGACCGTAATAATACCAGGATAGGCCGACGATCAGCCCCAGGTAAAATTTGGCCCTTGCATTGGAATCGTTTAACGCTTTAAAAATGAAAAAAATCAAAATTAATGCTACTAAAACACTGGGGGCATGGTAGCTACCTGATCTTGCAAGCTCTTGAAAAAAGGGCGAAAAGGAAAAAAAACATACTCCAATATTTGCTGCCGTATTACCCCAGTATTTTCTAAGTAAGCAATAAAATAAAAACAGGCAAAGAATGGAGCTAAGGCAGACAAATAAATGTAAAGTAAATAGACTAAGCCCGCCTGTAAATTTTGCAAAAAGGAATAACGGCAGGAGGTAATAAAAAGATTGCCAACCGCTATTTGTGTCTCCTTCGTGAAGGGGCAAGGTCCTAATCATAAAATTGAAAAAATTATTATTGTAACTTTTATAATTATCCAATAAGACACCTATACTTCTTTCAAAAAAGAATTTATCTACAGTCATATTATTTTTGAAATTTATACATAGAGAGATTGCGCACAAAATTATAAAAAGGTAGCCTAAATTATTCTTCATTTTTTTACCGATAGCCATCGAATCCATCAATTTATCGGATTATTTTACCGCACAAGGCGGAATGCTGCATATTACATTAACCTGTCATAAATTCAAACCCAATCCACCTAAAGCCGCCGGTAAGAATAACTGCGCCTAAAATTCGTAATAATTCTTTAATCTTCAACTCGTTGCCTCACCCTTGAAGATTAGATTAATGCCTTCCCCGATAAGATTAGTTATGGTAGTAAGGTTGCCGCCGGATGCCTGCCCTTTTATCCTTTTGAAATGCGTCACAGGCAGTTGGACAAACTTCTTCTTTTCTTTAAATAAATTATTTAATATTTCAAAATGAATTAATATGCCCGTAGATGTCAATAATATTCTCTTTAGGTCTTGAACCTTAAACAACTTGAAACCGCAATCAATATCTTTTATTCTCTCTGGCAACAATAGATTTGCAAGAGTATTTCCAAATTTAGCTAAGAGAATTCGATATAAGTTATCTTTTCTTTGTCTTCGATAGCCTATAATAAAATTGTGATATTGTTTATTATGCCAAAAGGGAGCGAAATCTTTAATCCGCAACTGGCCATCCGAGTCCATAATCAAAATCCATTCCTTTTGTGATAACTGAATTCCTGTCCTTATAGCAAAACCATATCCTTTATTTCTCTCGTGAGAAACAATTCTTAATTCTGAATGCAACTTACTTATTCCATTGATCACATCCAACGTTGCATCCGTACTTCCATCGTTAACCACGATAACATCGAAGTTTTTAACATGGCCGGGCACGTAAGAAATAATATCAGAAATAACCTTGCCGATATTTGCCTCTTCATTAAATGCAGGAAGGACGATGCTCAGGCTTTCTTCCGGGGGTAGCAGAGATTCATTATTTATTTGCCCGTTTAATCCAGAAGATTCTACTTCCATATTATTGTAAATACCCTAAAGACTTTAACCTCTTTTTGGTTTCCTCATCCAGGGGCTTTGCAGAAGAGATTATATTTGGCTTTGGACGATTCATCCACTCTTCTAATCTCGCTTTCAAAACTTTAAATTGTTCTTTTTCGATATCTACTAGATCGGTTAATTCTCCTGGGTCATTTTTTAAATTATACAGTTCATATCTGGCACCATATTCTGATGTCTCATAAATCAATTTCCATTCTCCCGTAATAATAGATTTTTGTTCTGCATTCGCTTCTGATCCATTTACCATTTTAGTTACCCCTGCCTCAGAAAAAGCGGGAGTCACAAGTTTATTTTTATTTAAAATTAACGGAAAAAAACTTGAACCTTCGGCTTTTATATCTGCATTTATTCTCAGCATATCGACGATAGAAGGCATAAGATCAATTAATTGTACTGGATATTTAATTATCCTTCCCTTGGGGATGATTTTTCCCGTAATTATCAAAGGTACTCTTATCTCGTGATTATACAAACAATCACCGTGTTGAAAATATAAATCCCGTTCTCCTAGACTTTCGCCATGATCTGCCGAGATAATGATTATGGTCTTTTTATCTAAATTTTCATTCTTTAGTGTATTTAGTATTTCCCCGATCAAACTATCAACAAATGCGATTTCGCCATCATATTGAGAAATATAGTAATCAACATCGGTTATATTATTAATTGCTACCCATTCTGGAATTACACCATAAAACTCATTACCTTTACCTATGGGAAGATGTTTAGATTTATTATTTGTTACAAACATCTGATTAAATGGATAAGGCGGAACATAAGGGGCGTGGGGATAATCAAAGAAATGTATCCAGACGAAAAACTTTTTATTTTTAAAATTCCTTATCCATTTTATAATGTCTTTGGTTGAACCTAGAGTATCTTTACTATCAAACAGATAATCAAATCCTCTCTCAAAACTAGTAAGGGCTTTGAAGTGCCCCGTTTCACCAACCGCGGCTGTATAATAATTCTTTCTCTTAAAAACCTCCGGCAGGGTGACTAAACTCTTATTTATGATATTTCCAAATTCATTTACATGATGAGTGCTGGGATAGGTTGCCGTTAAAATTGATGCCAGCGAGCCTCCGGTCCATGGCGTCTGACTAATCGCCTGCGTAAATAAAACTCCTTCCTCAGCAAGTTTATCGATATTTGGGGAGGTATTTCGTCTATATCCATAACACCCTAAATGATCAGGCCTTAGGGCATCAATGGTGATGAGAAGGATATTGAGATTACTTGACCTATTGAAATTAATATAAGAAAACAATCCACCAAGAATTACAAGAAGAATGGATAAAATTATAATAAAACTTAGTTTTTTATTTAATTTCATTCTTTAATAAATTTTTACCCTGCATTTCTTTGGGTTTTGAGATACCAGATTGCCCTAATATAGTAGGAGAAAGATCTATAACCAACGGCTCTTTTATTCTACTTTTTTATTAATAAATATCACTCCCGGGACTAATTTAGGATCAATTAAATGATCGCCGCTCCATTTCCTTTTATTATCTTCTATAAGCAAGTCTGATGAACCACCCAAAGCAGTCTTCCAAGAAACACGATAGCCCGCATTAAATCCCACAAATAAATCCGGGGCATCATTTACATAAGGGCCTTTAAATATTCCTTCTGAAGTGTAAACATTGTTAACAACCATCTCAGTCGTCTTGGGATCCTGAAATTGTTTTAGCTTTTTTATAAGTTCCTGGCTATTTTTTAAAATTCTACATAATGTCTCTCCTTTCTGAGCAACCATAAAAATATCTACTACCCCGGCTGGAACCGATTCTAAGGTTTTCACATTATTAAATACTGGGCTACCGAAAATAACATATTTAGAGGGCATCCACTTCTTTAAGATCGAAGCTATTTTTTCGCCACTGCTTCATTCTTTTTCAAAAACAATACAAACCACCCCCACGGCCCCTTTATCTATTTCTTTTTCGTGGTAATCGCGAAATGGCCCTTTATATGAATGGTGTATCTTCCATAGCAAAGGGGAAAGGGAGGGAAGCAACCATTTTATTCTTTCGCACCTTCCCGCTGAATACGCCTTGCCAAAACTTATTTTGCGCTCTCCGAAATAAATAACTTCTTTAACCCTTAAGTTAGCCGGGTCGATTATCCTGCTCTTAATTGAACTGATATTATATATTCGTTGGAAATACCCGACACCCGCAGGATTATCCTCCTCTATATGATCGCCATTGTTAAATGGAAAGGTCACCACTGCCCTGCCATTCTTTTTTAAAATTCTGGCGATGTTTTCCATCATCATGCTGTCGCCATTACCTCTAATATGCTCTAACGTAGAGATGCACGAAATATTATCAAAAAAATAATTTGGAAATTCAAAAGCCGTAACCCCCTCGCTAATTACGTGAAGAAATAATCTATTATCCAATAAATAATTCAGCTCCGCCGTAGTCGCAACGCCCCTATAATAATTTAAACTGTCCTTAATTATTGATTGATCATCAATAATGTGCACGATGCTTCTTGTTTTTAACAATACAAACAAAGGAAAAATTGACTTTCCACTACCAACGTCTAAATACTCTCCTCCTTCTACAAAATTAAGATGGTTATAGGCCAAGGGGTATTCCAGCCACTTAAAATAATAAAATCCGTTAAAAAAATCCTTGAATCCAAAACGTAATAAAAAAATCTGAAAACTTAATGCGTTGACTCGAGGCATTATATTTTTAGCAGAAAAAGATTTTGTTAGGATTGCCGGCCTGTTTCCGCAATCCTAACATCAGGCTTAACAATTCGCAACCCAATTTCCCTAAGGCCGCCGGGCACTTTCCCTTTTATCCTTTTGCAATGCGTCACAGGCAGCTGGATATTGTTTTCTTTTTTAAATGAATTATTTAATATTTCGCAATGAATCAATACGCCCCTCTAACCCGTTAATCCTGCTGATTGCTTCCTCGCTGTGCATCAGATTATCGCACATCTTAACGCAGCCTATCTCCTCAAAATAAGGATCGGTCTTAGGCAGGTATCTGGCCTTGATGCGAAATTCCGCGTAAGCGCGTCCGTGCCAGATCGCCTTAAAATCCCGGCTGTTGATGTTGCCCATTGGCTTTGTCACTGCCCGGCAGCAGGGTACTACATTGCCGTCGGCTAAAACCCGGGCAAATATCCAGCCGACTAGACAAGGTATCTGGTTTACGCGGCTGCGGTCGTAATCGCCCGCCAAGGAACCTTCTTCTTTAAGGCGGGAAATCAGCCCGTCAAAATAATCCAGCTTTATCCTCTCCTGCGACGGTAAGCCGCGCCATGCCGCTTGAATCTCCCCGGCCTGCCGCAAGACGCTCTCTCTCTGCTCTGCGTCCAAAAGCAGGCTGTCGGTCCCCTCCAGTGCATCAATAAGCGTAAAGTATGCCCCATCCGCCTTAACCTGCGAGGCAAACTCAAACATCCGCCTTACCTGCGAATAGTTTAGGCTGCAAATGACGTTGCACAAAGTAAGAAAAGGCCGGTCCTTTTTTTCGCGGGTCAACACCCGTAAATTGCTGACAATCCGGTCAAAGGTGCCCGGCATAACTCGGTAATGGGTTTTGGCGTAGGTCTCTTCATCGGCTGCCCAGAGACTGACTGCCAATTCGTCTACCCCCAGCCGGATTAAATCCCGCACCCTGCCTTCATTGCATAAAGAAAAATTGGTGGTAATCCCGCAGAGTAACCCCTGGGACTTGGTAAACTCGATTAATTGCATAATCTTAGGGTGCATCAATGGCTCTCCGCCGCCGGTAAAGCGGATTCGGCGGGTGCCAAGTCCCGCCAGGCAGGATATCAGTTCCTTTGCCTTCTCAAAATTTATCTCTCGGCCAAGGCATTCCTCCGAGGGTTTATTTTTTAGAAGCGGCGAATAAAGCCAGCAGCCCATACATTGTTCATTGCAGCGGTTGGTGATATCAATAACCACGTGTTCCGGCCCGGCGACCGGCCTGCCTTCCTGCGGCTGCCCTACGGCAGAATCTCTGCGATTGCCAACCATCAGCCTCAATCGTTTTTTTAACGCGCCTATCACCATTTATATGCTATCGCCGTTTACGCCTCTGGTTATTATCCTCTCCCCCAGCGCCTTCGCCCCGCAGCTTAATGCCATTCTTTCAATCGCCGAAAGGGAAAGAAATATGTTGTGGTTATGATAATTCCTGCCCATATCGTCGCAGCCCTTATAGCAGCCGACCGCTACATTGGGGTCATTGCCGATCAGTGAGAAAAACGGATCATCCTTCTTAGGTCTGCCGGTTTTAAGCCGGAATTGTTTCTGTGAATCGCCGTTCCAGATATCCCGGAACCTCTGCTTATGGATATTCCCCGCGGGTATGCGGTGGGCCTTAAGGCAGGCGTTCACGTTGCCGTTGGCCATTATCCTGGTAAACACCCATCCTGCATAACAGCGCAGGGAATCAATTACGTCTTTGTCGTATTCTCCGCTAGAGGCGTAGGAGTGAGAGACTCTTCTCACGAACTGGTCAAACTGAAAAAGCACCAGCCCGTTATTGGCCGCGGGGTCTCTGAATTTCTCTCTGATGTTATGGCACTTCTCTACCAGCACCCTGCGCTGCTCCTCGGAAAGCAGCAGGCAGTCGGTTTTGCCCGGCACGGTATCAATCACCGCGAACTCCACTGAATCTACGCCCGTTTCCCAGGCGAACTCTATCATCTGTTCGACATCGGCATAATTCAGGTTAAAGATAACATTGTACAGCTTCACGAAGGGCGGCCGGCCTTTCTGCCTTAAGGAAGTCAAGTACTTAAGCACCTTCCTGATCTTCAGGAAGGCCTGTTCGTCTTTATTGGGATGGGTGAGCGCATATACGGCAGGTGAACCGGCCCAGAGGCTTACGGTTAGGTGGTCGACGCCGCACTCGACCAGCTGTCTTGCCCTGGCCTTGTCCACGAGAGTAAAATTGGTATTTATATGGCAGACCAGCTTCCTTTTTTTTATGTGCCTTACGATTTCCATAATGTCAGGATGCATGAACGGCTCACCCCCGCCGGCAATGTATATATCGCGGGTATACATACTGTACAATTCGTCTATTAATTCCTTCACCAGCGCGTATCCTAAGGTCTGGCTTTTTTCCAAGGGGTCTATATGACCTTCGTCCAAAAGCGGAGAATTGCACCAGCAGGCAATACAGTTATTATTGCATTTGTTGGTCAGGTCAATCTGTGCCATGTAAGGCCCCAGATAGGCATGCGAACCGCTGATCACCCCCATCATATTCATATAGTTGCGCAGCCGGTCCTTTATTCTAGTCTTATAACGATGGTGCGCCAACTCAAGCGCTAGCGAGAACCGCTCAAGCACCCGCCGCATAAACTGGAATATCTTTTTTGCCGTATACCCCAGGCCCGCTATTTTTAAATTTAAAAATAACTTGTGCATCAGAGACCTGAGGGTGAAATCGCCCCGCCTGCGGCAATGCTCTCCCCAGAGAAAGTAGGCTTTATCCCTTGCCTGCTTTAACTCCTTGGCGCTTAACTGCGGGGTATTAAATACCGCGTTGTGGTTGCCGTCATAATCGGACCAGTCTGCAGGCGTAAGCAGGCCCTGTTTTTTTAACTGGTCAAAAAATATTGTCCCGGGGAAAGGTGTAGCGACGGAAAACTGCAGAGAATTGGGATTAAGACGCAAGGCAAAATCAATGGTTTTCTTCACTGTCTCCCTGGTCTCGCCGGGCAAGCCAAACATAAACGTCAAGTGAACCTTTATTCCCAGAGCCTTTGTGTCCTTAACCCCTTTTTCCGCCCTGGCGAGGTCGAGATTTTTACCGCAGCGGTCAATTATATCCTGCGCCGCGGATTCCGCGCCGTACTTAACCGCGAACAATCCGGCCGCCTTTAACTCTTTTAAAATTGCCGCATCCAGGCAATCGGCACGCGCCATCATTGCCCAGGGCGCCCCCAATCTTCTTCCTTTAAGCTCCCGAGCAAATTCTCCCAGCCATTGCCTATCCAGCCCAAAGGTGTCGTCATCAAAGTAAACGGAGCGAAAGCGCATGCGCCTTACCAGATGCTCCATCTCATCAACCACGTCTTTGGGGTTACGCACCCTGTAGTTTCTGCCGCCGTACATAACCTGCGGCCAGAGGCAAAAAATACAGCTGTAAGGACATCCCCTGCTGGCTAACATCTGAGCAGAGGGAAGCGGCAGGCCGCCGGGCGTATCCAGATATCTCTGCATCGGCAGGCCCTCTCTCAACGGCCAGGGTAAATCACTGAGATTATCAATCAACGGCCGCGCCGGATTTACGCGTATCTCTTGGCTGCCCAGACGGAAATTAATACCCCTGATATCTTTTAAATCCCGCCTGCCCCTGATGCCGGCGGCCAAGTCCAGCAACGAATATTCATACTCGCCTCTGATCACGTAGCCTATACGTTTGTTCTCCTCGAGGAATTCTTTGCTGGCGATATTAGTGTCCGGCCCGCATAAGACAATGGGTATTTGCCTGTCGATTTTTTCGATAAACGCCAAGTCGTCCTCCAAAGAAACGGTTGATGTCTCAATCAACAGTAAATCGGGAGCAAAATTCGCCAGGGATTCGAGAAATTCATTTTCGCTTAAACCTTCGGCTATGGCGTCGACCAGGCGAACGTGGAAATTATTTTTCTTCAGTAAGGCCGCGGCATAAGCCAAGAAGAAAGGGAACGGCAAATAAGCGCCCTCGCAGTGGTCTTTTATGTGCGGCCAGCGGGAACCCGCCCTTACGCCGCTGCGTCCGTATTTGTACCAGGGAATATTCGCCAATAATACCTTCATCGCTTCTTACGCGTAAAATGGTTACCGACTTTAATCTGACCGGTGAAATAAGATTGCCTGCCAGGGTTAAGCTCTGTGTTGCGGCCGGAACGCACCTTTAGACACTGTAATACCCTAGCCTCAAAAAGCCGGTCTGAATTAACAATGTTAACCGTATGCCCGCTTTTCCGCAGGGGGCAGTCGAAAAGAACCGCTGGTAAAATCCCATTACTTGTCCCTTTCTTACCGGCGCAGGATACGGCGATAAAACCCGCGGCCGCAGCCGTCTTCCACAGGCTTTGCCAATCGCCTCCGTAATCGTCATTAAATTCTTCCGGGAAGGCACCTCCCCGGCCGCTGCGCGCAAACCAGCTGTGATAATTATCGCTGAGCATGACGTTGGCCTGTTCCCGCTCTACCTGCACTCGGCCGTAAATATCCATTTCAATCCGCCATAATATCCGGCCGCTGTCCAATATTTCGATTTCCCAAATTTGATTTATCGGCAGTTGTAACCATTCCAGGCAGGCGCGCATCTTGACCGCGCCTATCTTTTTCAGCGTCCATCGCGCACGCGTTGAATCGTGCCAAATCCCCGATGAGCGGATTGAAACATACAGCCCGAAACGCTTGGTCAACTCCTTATCTTTATAAAATAGGCTGACCTTGCCTTGCTCAAAAACAAGCCTTAACGGCTTCTTGCCTATGGATATCCCTCTCACATATCTACGCACGGAGGAATCGATAAGGCTGCTTTTTGCGCCGATAGCTATTGCCGCCGAACTAAGCGGTTCGCCTGCGGTCAAGAGTCCACCGTTTATCCCGGCGGTCAATGACCGGATGATCCTGGCGTTGGTATGGTAATCGCTATTCTCAATCACAACCATGCTTTTGTTCTCGCTGGCGCTTACGTCAAAAATCACGGCGGGAAATGTCTTGTCTTCTTTAATCGCCGCCTTAACGGCAGCAAACCAGCTCGCATTATTCTTCGGTGCCACCTCCTGCCAGTAGTTATCTGATGCGGCGATATCGGGAAAGGCACCCTTATGTTGCGCGTATATCCATTGCCGGTATTGCGTGGAAATAAAAATATTCATCTGGCTCTGGGTTATCTTAACGTCGGCCCCGGCATGAATATAGGTATGCCATTTTATAGAATTATCTCCTGGCAGATTAATCCGCCAGCTCTGCGCGACCGGCAGGCCTCTCCAGCTGAGACGAACGAGAACGCCCGCGCTGCCCGCCTCTTCTATCTGCCAGTCTGCCGTCTTGGATTCAAACCAGGTGTCTCTATACAGGAATGCGGAGTACATCCCCCAGGCACTGGTAATCTCGCAGTCATCCCAGAGAATTCGGACTTTTTTATCCGCAAATACAAACCTAAGTCTTTCCTTTTTTACGACGTATCTTTCTCCACTCAGGGTTTTCTGCCGGATCGCCTTGATTATCTCGCTGAGTTCGGCCAATGAGCAGAGGGTCTTCTGCCGGATCGCCTTGATTATCTCGCTGAGTTCGGCCAATGAGCAGAGGGTCTTCTGCCGGATCGCCTTGATTATCTCGCTGAGTTCGCGCCAGATAATTTTTTTTAAGTAAGCATCCAGTTCTTCTCGCGTATCGAATACGTATATCCCTGCGGAGAACAAATTAACCCGCGGTTGTTGCGCAGCCGGCGAATCGGCTATCTGGGCATTCAGCACCCTTGCGCAGGCAAAGGAATCACTATTATACACGGAAAGAAATGGCTCTGAGGGATTCTCCGAGAGGTCCCAGATAACCGCCGGTAACGCGCCGTGGCATTCCTGCGCTGCAGCGGATACTCCCAAAAAACGCCTGCGCTTATGGATAAGGCTGACGCGCTGCCAGTCTTTGGCGTTGGTGAATTCGGGAAAGTCGCCCGCGTCAAAGGAATTCAGCCATTGCCTGTATTTATCACTGACCATAAACTCGAACCGTATCTGACTTATTGCCGCGGCCTGCGGATTATCCAGGCCCACTTGCCAGGAAAGCCGGTTACCGGAAAAACCCAGATACCAGGTCTGGGTTAGCGGCGGCGTAGCGCTCCTGCCCCTTGCGACGAGGGATCTCTCATCGCAGGCCAGTATCTCCCATTCGGCACCGAATGAGACATACTGACTATTTTGATATATAAAGGATATGTGCCCTCCTGTGCCCTTGGTAATAATACGCTTATTCCAACACAACAACACCCTGCCGTTATTAAATATTGCTTCCAGGGGGCCATTTTTTAAAACGGCGATGCCTTTCTTCTCCCCCGCCGTCTGCAGATAAAGACTTATGCCCTCGCTCGCTGTGCTATCGCTGATTATTTTGCCCTCTCTTAACACAATCACCCTGTTGCAAATCTGACTCACCAAAGACATATTATGGGAGACAAAGATAATCGTCTTGCCCCGCGCCTTAAATGATTCAATCGCCTTAATGCATTTCCTCTGGAAGGCTTCATCGCCCACTGCCAAAACTTCATCAATGAGCAAAATATCCGGATTTACATTTATGGCAATGGCAAATCCCAGCCGGACATACATGCCCGCAGAATAGGTTTTAACCGGCGCATCAATAAATTTATCCAGTTCTGCAAAGTTAATAATATCAACCAGTTTGGAGTCTAAAATGTTCTTGCTTAAGCCTAATACTGCGCCGTAAAGATAAACGTTTTCCCTGCCGGAAAGCTCGGGATGAAAAGCGACGCCCAATTCCAGCAGCGCGGAGACCCTGCCCTTAACTCGCATTTCTCCTTCATCCGGGCTTAATATACCGGCAATCAGTTTTAACAGTGTGGTCTTGCCGGAGCCATTCTCCCCGACGATGCCGACAACTTCGCCCCGGCCGATGGCACAGCTTATATTTTTTAAAGCCGAGAACTCCTGCCGGGGTGAAGTATTGTTCTGTAACCAATTTATAATTTTGCCTTTCAGGTCGGTTTCTTTCCGATGATAAAGCCTAAATTTCTCGCCAACATTACAAAACTCAATCATTTTATTAGTGTCAGACATAGGTAACTATTTGATACACAAGTAATTGTGTAATAATCTCTTACGCGGCCTTCCCCTTCTACTTGGCCTGGCAAGCCGCAACCTCTCCCTCATCCCCTCTTCAAATGGTCCATCGGCGAGAAAAAGCCCACTGTTTATCGAGTTTTTTATCCGGGTAATTATATCTACGGATGTCTCTTGCTGAATGAAACGCACGTATGAATCATGCCTTTCCTGCGTCGTATTGCCTAACGTGGTGAACACCGGATCTAAATCAAGTAGCCTGTTGTCGCTATCAGTGCCGGTATGAAAGTGAACGCTGGACCATTTATAGTGAAGCGGGGTCTGCACAATATTGGCCCTCACGGGATTAAATTCTATATATTTTATGCATTCCAGTAAATAAGTGTCGGACTGCACAATAGGATTTTTAAATCTTCCCTGCCAGAGGTGACCCGAAGTTCTATATTTATAATGGTGGAGTTTTGTATGAGCGGTAGTCAAAGACTGCATGATTTTAGACAAAGTGTTAGCTTGTGTTGGCTGAATAATAATATGCACGTGGTTGCTCATCAGGCAATAGGCATAGATTTTGAAGACGAATTTTTCTTTGTATCTCATTAATAGCCCCAAATATTTAGCAAAGTCATCTTCATCGTGAAATACCGCCTGACCATTATTGCCGCGGTTTATGATGTGGTAGGTGAAATTTTCTAATGAAATACGGGGAGGCCTGGACATTCTACAAGCAGTATAAGTCTCTGGGAAATAATTGTCAAGAATAATCGCGCAACTACTGTCATAAGAATTGGTTATTTATGTCTGACACTATAATTTATAATTCCTTAGACAGACCCGATTTGCATCTTGTAAAAATAAAGTGGCCGATTAACAGCGCCGCTCCCGCCGCCAACAGCGCCCCCGCCAGACTTATCGCTCCCGGCGCCTCACCGCTAAAAAGCACCCTTCTGTACATCCCTACCACCAACGCCATAGGATTAAGCTGGTAAAGGTGATAAAATTTTTGCGGCACCATCTCCAAAGGATAAACTACGGGGGTGAGATAAAACCAAAACATCAGCAAAACGTTTAACATCTGGCCTACATCCCGAAAGTAGACGTTTGCGCAAGAAAAAAATAAGGCCAACCCGGCGGTAAACAGAACGTGGATGGCTAATATCATCGGTAAAAAATAAATAAATCCCGGATGGGGGAGCCTGCAGATTACCAAAATTGGCAGCAAAATAGCAAGGCTGAATAAAAAATTGATAAAGTTGCTTAATACATAAGAAATCGGTAAAATCTCTCTGGGGAAATAGACCTTTTTCACCAGATTGGCATTATCGATGATGCAGCCAGCGGCATCGGTTAAAGACGCGGCAAAGCATGTCCACGGCAATAGCGCCGACAGCAGGAAAAGAGGGTACTGCTTTATCTGTATCTTGATCACCCTGGAAAAGACTATGTAGAAAACGAGCATGGTTAGCAGGGGATTCAGGAATGCCCAGAAAAATCCCAAAACCGAGCCCTTATAACGCACCCTGAGGTTTCTCAAAACCAGATTGGTTAATATTTCTCGGTGGGGAATAAGTGCATACAATCGACGCATCGTTATTAAGATTATGAGTTGGGTGAAGGAGTGCAATACGTGCTGCTTACACCATCATTATACCGTCTGGCAATAAAAAGTCAATTGTTTTGGCAGGCGGATAGGCGAGAAATCGAAGAGACGATGCCGGTCAAAAGCCAGAAGGGATAGGCGATTAAGGCAATCATAAAGGCGGTTGAGGTGATGCTGTGCACCAAGACCCCGCAATAAGCAGCGATAAACGCCTTGGTCACAGATCGCAATTCCGCATCTTTAACGCTGCTATAAACGCCGGTTGCCGTGGTGTAAACCGCCGCGAGCAGCCAGAAAAAGACGACGACGCCTACAACGCCCGTCGCTACCGGCACCAGGGCAATCTGGCTGTCGTATTCATAAAGCGGATAAAACCCCAGGCCTTTACCGAATAAGATATCCCGCGGGAAATCCCTGAATACATACAGGCATTTAGCCCGATGTAGTGCCATGGAATCGAACGCGTCGCGGTGTTCGATTCGCGTACTAAATATATCGCTAACTATATTGGCGGCGCGCCTGCCCAATACCGCGTTGGGGAAAATAGCGGGAACAATCACGAACAGCGTAACGGCGCATATTACCGGTATCACCAGCAGCTTCCTGTTGTGCAACGCATAGAATACGGACAGCGCCGCCAAAGCGCTAATATAGGTAGTTCTCGATAGATTAAACAGGATTGCGCAAGAAATCACCGTCAGGCCCGCGGCAAACAACAACTTGGTACGCCGGCGCCTGCTAAAATGAAAAAGGCCTAAAACGACCGTCAGGGAGACCATCAAAAATCCACCCATGTGATTTGATTGATGGGAAAACCAGCCCCGGTCATAGAGCCCCGTAGGGCCGGAGATTCCTAAAATATGGTCGGCAATGCCGTAAAGGGCGACTGCCACGGCAGCGATCGTCCAGACATGCAGATAATCGATTATCTGCTTTTTTGTTTTTAAAATATTGACAGCCAGGAAAAATATTATATAATACTCTCCACTTCTTAAAATAACGCCAAGGCAGTACAGGGGGTCAACCGCGGGGTGGTGACTGTAATAGCCTAACAGCGTAGCTATGAGCCCGACAATAAAATATGACCCCAGAGGAAGATAAAGCCGGGAATAGACAAGCCGCCTTTTCTTGAGCAATAATTCGCTAAGCCAGATGAGAAACAACGCCGGGACCAATAGGTCATCAAGCCTGATAAAGACTAAGCTGCCTGAAATACTAAGCGGGATCTTGGGCGAGAAAGAAAAGATAAAAATAAAAAATGCCAGGCCGGCTTTTGAAAACATAGGCTAATAATAGCATAACATATTTTTCTTGCAATGGATATTTTATCTGCTATAATGGTGTCGTTATTCAGCCGCAATCTGGATTTCTACAGGGTTATCCAACCTGTGAATAAGTTGTGGATATTGTGGACAATTCCCGAATCTACGCTATAAATGCATACCGCTGAACTCTGGAACAAAGCCCTAGAGCATATAAAAGAGCGCATCGGCACCACTGCCTTTGAGGCCTGGTTTCTACCTCTGAAATGCAGGGAAATCAAGGGTCAAAATTTAACCCTAGAGGCGCCGGACAGCTTCTTTAAAGACTGGGTAATAAACCATTATTTAAATTGCATTGTCGAAGCAACCAAGGAGGTAGCCGGCCAGGCGTTCCACATAGAATTTCAGGTAAACCCGTCCCTCTTAGACAACCAGGAGCGCAGCCGGTTAGAAGAATTCAAAACCCGCATAACACAACCGCAGGAGAGCATGGCCTTAAACCCCCGGTATACGTTTGAGAATTTTGTTGTCGGGCCGTCGAACCGCTTTTCCCATGCCGCTTCTCTGGCTGTGACAAATTCTCCTGCCAAGGCCTATAACCCGCTTTTTATTTACGGCGGCGTGGGCTTAGGCAAAACCCACCTGATGCAGGCAATCTGCAACGGCGCCAAAGAGCGGTTTGGCCAAGAGTTAAAGATCTGCTATATGCCCTCTGAAAGGTTCACCAACGAGCTGATCAGCGCAATCCAGCACCATTCCACCGCGCATTTCCGGCAGAAATACAGGAATGTAGATATATTAGTGATTGACGATATACACTTTATTGCGGGCAAGGAGGCGACACAGGAAGAGTTTTTCCATACCTTTAATACCCTTTACGATGCCCACAAACAAATCATCATCTCCTCGGACCGTCCGCCGAAAGAAATATCGCGGCTGGAGGAAAGGCTAATCTCGCGTTTTGGCTGGGGTTTAATTACCGACGTGCAAACCCCCGATCTAGAAACGCGTGTTGCAATACTCAAGAAAAAGATTGAGCGGGAGCCGGTAAACCTGCCTGATGAAGTAGTGTTTTTTATCGCGGAAATTATTAATACAAATATCCGCGAACTGGAAGGTGCTTTGATCAGGGTAATTGCCTATTCTTTATTGGAAGAAAAAGATATCACTTTGGAATTAACCAAGGATGTTTTGAAGGACGTAATAAAAACACCTCAAAAAACAATCAATACTAATCAAATCCTCCTGGAAGTAGGAAGGGAATTTAACCTCTCCGCACAGGAGTTAAAGAGCAAGCGGCGCAGTAAAAACATTGTCTTGGCGCGCCAAATTGCAATGTATATAATCCGGGATTTAACTGAGCTATCCCTACCGGAAATTGGAGAAATTTTTAATGGACGCGACCATACCACTGTTTTACATGCCTATAATAAAATAAAGTGTGGGTTGGTTAATGATTTGGGGGTGCAGAATAAAATCCAAAGGATAACAAAAAGTATTCAACAGTAAATTAAGATGATTTTAAAAGGTTGTTGTATTTATAACCGATGCGCTGTATAGTGTTGGATGGTTTTTAAGAGGAACAAAACTACTTATTACTATTATTACTTAAAATAATAAATATATTTAGTATTATTAGTAGGAGGATTGATGAGACTAAAGATTAATAGGGATGATTTATTATCCGGGATCCAGGTCGTACAGGGTGTTATTACGCCAAGATCAGTGTTACCAATACTTTCCAACATCTTACTTGATGCCGACCAGGATAAATTAAAACTAACTTCCACCGATTTAGATATAGGAATAAACTGTGCGATTTCTGTGGGGATTTTGGAAAATGGTTCGATAACCGTTCCCGCAAAAAGGTTTAGCGATATTATTAAGGAATTGCCCAATGAAGAGATAACCATTACCACCAAGAAGAACAACCAAGTCTTTATTGAAACAAACACCTGTCAATTTAAAATAATGGGTTTAGCCGCGGAGGAGTTTCCCAAACTACCCGAGTTTAAAGATAAAGAAATGATAATAATCGACCAGGCGATGATAAAAGAAATGGTCGCGATGACCTCTTTCGCGGTTTCTCTCGATGAAACAAGGCATATTTTAAACGGGATACTTTTTAAAATTGATGATAACCACCTAACCTTGGTGGCCACCGACGGCCGCAGGCTGGCTATGATTGAGAAAAAAATAACCAACCCGATAAATAAATCCATATCCATCATTGTTCCTATAAAGACCATACATGAGTTAAGTCGTAACCTGCAACAGGAGGGTCCGTTATCTCTGGTGTTGAGCGGCAATCAGGCGTTGTTCGGATTAAGGGATGTGATAATTGTCTCCCGGCTGATTGAGGGCGAATTTCCCGATTATAAACAGGTAATACCCCCCCCATCTGTCAATAAGATAAAAATAGACCGGCAGTTATTTTTATTAGCGGTAAGGAGGGCGGCATTACTTACCACGCCCGATTATCAGGCGGTTAAGCTGGAATTGTTTAAAAATAAACTCGTGGTTTCTAAGGCTACGCCCGATATCGGGGAATCCCGCGAGGAAGTCGGCGCAGAATATCCGGGACGGGAACTGGCAATCGGTTTTAACCCGAACTATCTTATCGACGTCTTAAAAATCCTGGAAGACGATACGGTAGGGCTGGAGGTAACCGATAGCGAAAAACCCGGCGTCGTGCGCTCCCATGATTATGTCTATATCGTATTGCCGATGAGGCTGGGGTAACAATAATCTTGCGGGTTTTTATGGCTGGCGATGGAACATATAAGGCAAACGCTTCCTGGCGTAATCAAGACGATTGAGCAAAACCGCCGTGCGCAGGCAGAGGCAACCCTCGGGTTCTTACAAGACAGCCTTTCGGCGGGGGAGCGCAAGCACGTCAAGTGTGTCGCGCTGCATAGCGGCGTATTAACGGTTAACGTGGATTCTTCGGCTTGGCTGTACCAATTGAGCCTGAAAAAAGAGGGCTTGTTAAAAAAATCAGGATTAAAAAATATACGTTTTCGGATCGGAGAGATAAAGTGAAAAAGAAAATAGCTGCTAAAAACCCTCCCAGGGAGAAACCGGCAACGCCGGCTAAGGATAAGACATACGACGCTACAAATATCCAGGTCCTGGAAGGAGTGGAGGCTGTCCGCCGCAGGCCGGCGATGTATATCGGCGATACCTCAACACGCGGCCTGCATCATTTGGTCTTTGAGGTGGTGGATAACAGCATCGATGAAAGCCTGGCAGGGTATTGTAAGAATATCACTACGGTTATCCATTCCGGCAACAGCGTCTCGGTCACGGATGACGGCCGGGGAATCCCTGTGGATATGCACAAGACCGAGAAAAAGCCGGCAGTAGAGGTGGCTTTAACTACTCTTCATGCAGGCGGGAAATTCGACCACCGTACCTATAAAGTTTCCGGCGGCCTGCATGGCGTAGGGGTAAGTGTGGTTAATGCGCTATCCGAGAGGCTGGATGTAGAGATTAAACGCGATGGCAAGGTCTACCATCAACGCTACGAGCGCGGCAAGACCGCTTCCAAGCTGACCGTAATCGGGACGGCCAAGTCCACGGGCACTAAGGTAACCTTTAAGCCCGACCGCAGCATCTTCAGTTCCATAGAATTTTCTTACGATATATTAGCGCAGCGCTTAAGAGAATTGGCCTTTTTGAACAAAGGGCTGAAGATTACGCTATTGGACGAACGCACGGATAAGGAAACGGTCTTTGAGTTTGACGGCGGGGTGGTTTCGTTTGTCGAGTATTTAAACAAGAACAAAAACCCCCTGCACCACAAAGTGATCTATTTTGAAAAGGAAAAAGACAGTGTTAAGGTAGAATCCGGCCTGCAATATAATGACGGCTACGGAGAGACCCTGTTCTCCTTCGCCAATAATATTAATACCGTCGAAGGCGGAACCCACCTATCGGGGTTTAAATCTGCGCTCACCCGGGCGATAAATCAGTATGCCAAGAACAAAAATATGCTTAAGGACGGAGAGCTGGCGATCACCGGGGACGATGTCCGGGAGGGGTTAACCGCGGTGTTGAGCGTTCAACTGTCTAACCCCCAGTTCGAAGGCCAGACCAAGACCAAGTTAGGCAATTCAGAAATCGAGGGCCTGGTCGCATCTTTCAGCCTGGAGTCTTTAAGCGCCTATTTTGAAGAAAATCCCTCGGTCGCCAATAAGATTATTGACAAGGTGATTGTTGCCTCGCGCGCCAGAGAGGCGGCACGCAAGGCCCGGGAGTTGACGCGGCGTAAAGGCGCTTTGGAAGGCGCAGGCCTGCCGGGTAAGCTGGCTGACTGTTCAGAAAGAGACCCCGTTTTATGCGAATTGTTTATCGTGGAGGGCGACAGCGCCGCCGGCAGCAGCAAGCAGGGCCGCGACCGCAGGTTTCAGGCAATACTGCCGATTAAGGGTAAGATTTTAAATGTGGAAAAGGCGCGCCTGGATAAGGTGCTGAGCAACGAAGAGATACGTACGATAATTACGGCTCTGGGCACCGGTATCGGCGAGGAATTCGATATTAATAAATTACGCTACGGAAGATTGATGCTTATGGCGGACAGCGATGTGGATGGCAGCCATATCCGCACGCTTTTATTGACCATGCTTTATCGGCACCTGCCGAAACTGATTGAAGAAGGCCATGTCTACATTGCCCAGGCGCCTTTATTCAAGATAAAGCGCGGCAGTCGGGAAGAGTACATACAGACCGAAGAGCAGATGAACGAACTACTTTTAGACCTCGGCAGGGAGAATTTGACCTTAATCAATCTGGCAAACAAGGATACCTATTCTGATAAGCAGTTTAGAGAAATTTTAAATATACTTGTAGAAATTGAAAAAATTGGCCGGATTATCAATAAAAAGGGAGTGAATTTTGAAAAATACCTCGGTTTTAGACAACAAAAGCCCAAAAAATTGCCAATTTATAGGGTAAAAGTGGATGGAAAAGAGCACTTTATCTATTCCGATGCCGAGCTGGCGAAGATAAGCGGAGGGCCGAAAGGGGAAGGCGCAGAAGATGTTTTAGAGATATTTGAGGCAGAGGACTTGGAAGAACTGATAGGCCGTCTGCACAAGCTGGGGCTGGCGATTGATAATTATTTACCAGAGCAGGAGCCTGTGGTCAAGAAACCCAAAAAACAAGACGCAAGGCCCAAGCCGTTATTTAAAATAGTTGATCAGGACAAGGCAGAGGTGGCAAAAAAAAGCAAGCAGGAATATTTTTTCTTTTGTTTAAAAGACGTCCTGGATCAAGTCAGGCAAGAGGCGAATAAGGGTATGAATATCCAAAGATACAAAGGCTTAGGAGAGATGAACCCGCAGCAGCTCTGGGATACTACTATGGACCCGGCCAGGCGCACCCTGCTAAAGATTACCCTGGAGGACGCGGTTGAGGCAGACAGGATATTCACTGTGCTGATGGGCGATGCGGTTGAGCCGAGAAGGGAGTTTATTGAGAGCTTCGCCCACCAGGTTAAGAATCTGGATGTTTAGGAATAAGGCGGCGCAGAATAATTTAACAGATACGGTCAAAGCACGAGGATAGCAAAAAAAATATGTATGCACAAAACGAAAAGATTATACCGGTTTCTATCGAAGAGGAAATAAAGGATTCCTATTTAAATTACGCGATGAGCGTAATTGTCGGCCGGGCACTTCCCGACGTAAGAGACGGCCTGAAGCCTGTCCACCGCAGGATTTTATACGCCATGCAGGACTTAGGCCTGGAGCACACCAAGCCCTATAAAAAGGCCGCGCGTATCGTCGGAGAGGTTCTGGGAAAATATCACCCCCACGGCGATATCGCGGTTTACGATGCCTTAATCAGGATGGCCCAGGATTTTTCCCTGCGCTATCCCCTGGTAGAGGGGCAGGGTAATGTGGGAAGTGTAGACGGCGACAGCCCGGCGGCGATGAGATATGTCGAGGCGCGCCTGGCCGTGATTTCCGCGGAGATGCTCGCCGATATCGATAAGGAAACCGTAGATTTTAGGCCCAATTTTGATGCCTCTTTGACTGAGCCGGTGATCCTGCCGACCCGGCTGCCTAATCTTTTAGTGAACGGCTCATCCGGTATCGCCGTAGGCATGGCGACCAATATCCCTCCCCAAAATCTGGGCGAGGTAATCGACGGCATAATACAGGTAATAGATAATCCGGACATTGAGCCCAAGGATTTGATGCGCTATATTAAGGGCCCGGATTTCCCCACCGGCGGCTTAATCTGCGGCAAGAGCGGTATTAAAGACGCCTATTTAACCGGCAAAGGAAAAATTACATTACGCGCCAAGGCTTCGATAGAAAGGCAGAAGGCGGGTAAAGAGCAGATTATTGTTACGGAAATCCCCTATCAGGTTAATAAGGCCTCGCTTATTGAATCCATTGCCAACTTGGTGGAGGAGAAAAAAATAGAGGGCATCTCCGATATACGCGACGAATCAGACAAGGAAGGCATCAGGGTAGTTGTAGAGCTTAAGCGTGATAGCGAGCCGCAGATCGTGCTCAACCAGTTGTTTAAACACACTACTCTTGAGACCACTTTTGGCGTAATTATGCTCGCCCTGGTGAATAACCGGCCGCGCATATTGAACATCAAGCAGATGATTTCTTATTATATAGAGCACAGAAAGGAAGTCGTCCGCCGCAGGACTTTATTTGAACTGGAAAAGGCGCAGAAGCGCGCCCATATCTTGGAGGGCTTAAAGATCGCGCTTAAATTCATTGACCAGATAATAAAAACAATAAAGACTTCTAAAAATACTCCCGAGGCCAAGGCGCGCCTGGTAAAGGAATTCGGGCTGTCGGAAATCCAGGCGCAGGCGATATTGGAGATGCAGCTGCAGCGGCTGACCGCCCTGGAGCGCGATAAAATAGACGCCGAGTATCTGGAGCTGATTAAAAAGATAGAGTTTTACAAATCCATTCTCGCTTCGGAAAAGAAGATTGAGGAGATTATTAAAGAGGAGTCCCTGGAGATAAAGAAAAAATATGCCGACGAGCGAAGGACAGAAATCGTAGGTGAAGTGGAAGAGATCGAGGTCGAGGATTTGATTGCCGAAGAGGATATGGTCATCACCGTATCGCACAGCGGTTATATCAAGAGGCTTTCTACCAGCGCCTACAGAAAGCAGCGCCGCGGCGGCAGAGGGGTTACGGCCATGGAGACCAAAGAAGAGGATTTTGTAACCCGCCTGTTTGTCGCCTCCAGCAAAGACTACCTTTTGGTCTTCACCAATAAGGGCAAGGCCTATTGGCTGAAGGTCTACGAAATCCCCGAGGCATCCCGGGCAGCCAAGGGCAAGGCGATTGTAAATTTACTGGGCATGGCAAGCGATGAAACCGTTAATTCGGTAGTAGCAGTCAAGGAGTTTTCCGACGACAGATTTTTGGTAATGGTCACAAAGGAAGGGTTGATTAAAAAGACAAGACTCTCCTGCTTCAGTAACCCGCGCAAGGCCGGCATAGTCGCGATTACCCTGGATAAGAACGACCGCCTGGTGGGTACAGACCTTACTGACGGCAAAGAGCAGATTATCCTGGCGACCAAAGAAGGCAAGAGCGTGCGCTTCAAGGAAGAGCAGGTGCGCGATATGGGCCGTCAGGCAAGGGGGGTCAGGGGCATCCGGCTGGGGAAAAAAGACGAACTGGTAGGCATGGAGATAGTCCGGCCGGAGGCAAAAAAGATGGGCCTGTCTCTTTTGACCGTAACCTCGGGCGGTTTTGCCAAGCGCACTGATTTTGAGGAATATAGATTACAATCCCGGGGCGGGAAAGGGATTATCAATATAAAGGTTACCGGAAAGAACGGCTATGTAGTGGGAATCCAGTCGGTCTCCGAGCAGGATGAGATAATGGTGGCTACCGAAAAGGCGATGATGGTTAGATGCCTGGTGAAAGAGATACGCATGACCGGCCGTAATACCCAGGGCGTTAAGCTGATTAGCCTGGAAAAGAGCGATTTTGTATCCTCGATTGCCAGAGTGGTGATCAAGGAAGAATAACCCGCAGTTATTTAATAACAAGTCTGACCCTGTCGTCTAGCCTGGTCTAGGACAAGAGCTTTTCAAGCTCTCGACACGGGTTCGAATCCCGTCAGGGTCACGAATTTTGTCTGACTTAAACGGAGGCAAAATTGGCAGAGTCCGCCAAAGAACTGTGGCGGACGGTCTAATGTTCTAATGTTCAAACAATGTGCGGAATAATCGGTTACGTAGGAGAAAAACAGGTCCAGTCCATATTACTGAAGGGGTTAAAACGCCTGGAATACCGGGGCTATGATTCCTGCGGCATGGTTACCTTTCTCGACCAAAAGAATTCCCTTTCGGTAAGAAAGCTGTCTGGTAAGGTGGCAAATTTAGAGAAGCTGTTGGAGAAAAGGCCGCTTTTGGGCAAAATTGGTATTGCCCATAACCGCTGGGCTACCCATGGCCTGCCCAATCAGGTCAATGCCCATCCCCATCTGGATTGTAATAACGAGATTGCCCTGGTGCATAACGGCATAATCGAGAACTACGCCCAGCTTAAAAGCGAACTGATAAAAGAAGGCCACCACTTCAGAAGCTCAACCGACACCGAAGTTATCGTGCACCTGATTGAGAAATTCTACAAGAACTCTTCCCTGCTGGAAGCCACGCGCAAGGCATTGATTAAACTAAAAGGCTCGTTTGCCATAGCGGTAATTTCTAAAAAAGAACCGGATAAACTGGTGGGCGCAAGAAGCGGCAGCCCGCTGATTGTGGGCATCGGAGAGGGCGAGAATTTTTTAGCCTCCGATATACCTGCCGTATTAGACCATACAAAGCAAGTGTTGTTCCTGGGCGAGAATGAGTTAGTGGCTTTATCAAAAGATAAGGTTTTGATAACCAATCTTAAGGGTGAATCCGTCAATCGCCAGAGCGAGGAGGTTTCCTGGGATGTAAAAGAGGCCCAGAAACAGGGTTTCCCTCACTTTATGTTAAAAGAAATACACGAGCAGCCTAAGGTCCTGGAGAATATCCTCAAGCAGAGGGTGGTGAAGGAGCGCGATATATTTTTCGAGGAGCTGGTGATAGCGCAGGAATATTTATCCCGGGTAAATAATATCGTGATTGTCGCCTGCGGTACTGCTTATCATGCCGGCTTATGCGGTAAATATATATTAGAAGAGACCTGTGCTGTGCCGGTAAGCGTTGATTTATCCAGCGAGTTCCGCTATCGTCGCCCCCTGCTGGGTAAACAGACGCTGGTAATTGCCATAAGTCAGTCCGGAGAGACCGCCGATACCTTAGCCGCGGCGAGAGAAGCAAAGGAATTGGGTGCGCAGGTATTGGCAATCTGTAATGTTTTAGGCTCCAGCCTGGCGCGGGAGGCAGACGGCGTTATATTCACGCGTGCCGGTCCGGAGATCGGTGTCGCCTCTACCAAGGCCTATACCGCCCAGTTGGCAGTATTATACCTGTTTGCGATGTATCTGGGCAGGATTCGTAAGACGTTAGCTCCAGACCGCCAGGAAAAACTCCTGGAGGAGCTGAGTGCCGTACCCCAGCTGCAGGAAAGTATTTTAAAAAATCAGCGTCAGATAAAGCTGATTGGCCGCCGGCACTCCCATTTCGGCTGTTTTTTATTTCTCGGTAGGAACATAAATTATCCCTCTGCCCTGGAGGGCGCGTTAAAGCTAAAAGAGATTTCTTATATTCCCGCCGAAGGATACGCCGCCGGAGAAATGAAGCACGGGCCGATTGCCCTGATCGACGAATACCGGGCAGTAGTCTGCATCGCGGTAGAATCCAGGGTATATGAAAAGATGATTTCCAATATCCAGGAGATCCGTAGCCGCCAGGGCAGGATTATCGTTATCGCTACTGCCGGCGACAATAAGATAAAGGAGCATACCAGAGAAGTGATTTATCTGCCTGCGGTCGATGAGTTTCTTTCTCCGTTATTGGTAGCGCTGCCCTTACAATTGCTGGCTTATTACGTAGCCGTGAAACGGGGGGCGGACGTAGACCAGCCGCGCAACTTAGCCAAATCGGTAACTGTGGAATAAAATTAATGCTTTATATAGTCGCTACCCCTATCGGCAACCTCCAAGATATTACCCTCCGGGCATTAGAAGTTTTAAAAAACGCAGACGTAATTGCTTGTGAAGATACGCGGCATACCAGGGTCTTACTAGACCGCTATCAGATAAAGAAGCCTCTTATAAGCTACCATTCTTATAGTAAGGCAGATAAGAGCGACCATATTCTGGATTTGCTCAGGCGGGGCAAAGACGTGGCTCTGGTATCCGACAGCGGTACGCCCGGGATAAGCGACCCCGGAGCGCATTTAATCGCCGCCGCGCAGGATGCGGGTATCCCCGTAACTGCCGCTCCCGGACCGGCTGCCCTGGTTGTTGGCCTCATACTTTCCGGCCTGCCTACGGACAAGTTTGCTTTTGAAGGTTTTTTGCCGGTTAAAACAGGAGCCCGGGAGAAAAGATTGAGGGAACTATTAGGCCTGGGCAGGACGATTATCGTCTATGAATCTCCCCATCGCCTGGTCAGATTATTGGAGCAGATAGCGCAGATAGAGCCCGGGCGGGTTATTGCCTGTGCACGGGAATTGACCAAAAAATTTGAGGAGATAAAGCGCGATAAAGTAACTATCCTACTTGACTATTTTTCTATCCATAAACCACGCGGAGAGTTTATCGTAATTTTTTAAATCTTGTAATTGCTTCCCAAAACCTAAGGTTGGCACTTCACAACTTATTGATTATATGGAAGTAAGAATAAAAAATCTGATTTATGTCTAAGTTAAATCTTAGGAGCTAATCTTGGATGAATCGTCCCCTTAAGCCTACTTGGCCGTTGAGATACTATTTAAGGTTGGCTAACGCAAAGACGGAGAATCTAGAACTTGTGTATAAAAATAGAGATTATAAGATATACAAAATTGAATAACTTAATAATCCAGCAGGAAGGGTGAATGCCGAGCCTGTCGAACCATAAAGCCGCCAAGGAACGGTGAAACTTCCCAATGAATATATTGCTCATCAGGAATAGCGATCGCGGTGATATAAATACCCGCTTACCAGAAAGTTTAAACAAAGTCCGTGGGGTGCTTCCTCCTTTGGGCATTGCTTATATTGCTAGTGTTCTTGAAAAGGAAGGATATAAAGTTAGGATCCTTGATGCAATGGCATTAAGTCTCGCCTCTGGGGAGGTGCGGGATAAAATAGTTAATGAGGCGGCGGATATTGTTGGCGTAACAACGATGACCTCTTCGATAAGAGAGGCTTTAGAGGCGTTACAGTTAGCCAAAGAGGCAGGTTCGATTACAGTCATAGGCGGAGCACATTTAGCTGCATATCCAAAGGAGACTTTATCATATGATTTCATTGATTATGGTATCGTTGGTGAAGGAGAATATCCATTCTTAAGTTTAATAAAAGCAATCGAAGAAAAAAGACCGATAAAAGACATTAGCGGACTTATATATAAAGAAGGTGGAGAGGTTCACGTAAATGAGGCCTATATTCATCTAAACTTAGATGAGATTCCGTTTCCTGCTTGGCATTTATTACCGATGGAAAAATACTCCTCTATTATTAGTTTACATCCGGTAACGACAATGATTTCTAGTCGTGGTTGTCCGTACCAGTGCGGTTTTTGTTTTAAAACCCCATCTGATAGGAAATATAGAACTAGAAGTGCCAAAAATGTTGTTGATGAAATGGAGCTTATTGTAAGGGAATACAAAGTAAGAGAAATCATGTTTTACGATGATACCTTTACTTTACAAAGAGAACATATAGTAAATATTTGCAATGAGATTCTAAGGCGAGGGCTAAGGGTAAGCTGGGAGTCTCCCGCGCGAGTAGATAATATTGATCTTGAACTTTTGAAGTTAATGCGCGAAGCAGGATGTATAAGATTAAGATACGGCGTTGAATCTGGCGACCCCCGGATTCTAAAACTTATGAACAAAGGTATAAACTTATCGATGGCGAAAGAGGTTTTTAATTGGACAAAAAGAGCAGGCATAGAAACATTTGCCTACTTTATAATCGGTTACATTCACGAAACTCCCCAGACGATGAAAAATACAATATCTTTCGCCAAGAAACTCAATCCAGATTTAGCTATGTTTACTGTCGCCACTCCTTACCCAAAGACCCCTTTGTATGATTTAGCACAAAAGGATGGCTTAGTCCACGGCGATTATTGGAGAGAATTCGTCTTAGGGCTGCGAGAGGATAGCTTGCCTTATTTAGTTCCCAACGCTGAAAAATGGGTACGCAAGGCTTACCGAAGTTTTTATTTTAGGCCCAACTATATACTTAAAAGGTTATTTAAGGTTCGGGGTTGGCGTTACTTTAAAAAATATTTTGATGCAGCCAAGGGCATTCTGTGTTTTAAAATGAAAGGTAATTTCAGTTAAAATTTAGTTAAGATAAACAACAGAGGAAGGCTTGATATGAAAGAATTAAAAGGTGTGATAGCGGCAGCCGGAAGAGGTTTGCGTCTTTATCCTTACACTGCCCACATCCCAAAAGTATTATTGAATATTGATGGCGTTCCAATTTTAAAACGCAATATTGAATTAATGAGAGATGCCTTGGGCATAGACGAAATATATGTTTTAGTCAGACATGAGAAAGAGAAAATTATATCTACCCTCGGAAACGGTAATAATCTAGGAGTAAATATTAAGTACATAGATGTTAAGTATGATAAGGGGTTAGCCGAAGGGCTTCTTTCGGTAAAAGAATATATTAATGATATTTTTTGTTTGATGTTAGGAGATGAAGTTTACCATAATTCCAATCATAGCGAAATGTTAAAATTGTTAAATGAAGATTTTTCTGTCGTTTGCACAATAAAAGAATCGGCTTACCCTCATGTTATCCAACGCAATTATTCTGTTGAAATTCGAGGTGGTCTAATAACGTCTTTGATTGAGAAGCCGGCGAAAGTGCGAAATAACTGTTATTTAGGTTGCGGAACATTTTTGTTAAAGCCAGATGTTCTGAAATACATCAAAGCGACCCCGGTTTCCCGTCGAACTAAAAGAGTGGAATTAATTGATGTGATAAATTTAGTTGCAAACACGGAAGGCAAAGTTTACCCCTTTATGCTTAAATGCGAATATATGAATATAAATAACATCGATGAATATAATGCGGCAAATTATATGGTAAGGTCTAGTGGTTTTGATAAAAAAAAGATAAGCCTAGTAATCCCCGCCTATAATGAAGAGGCCACCGTTGGATATGTTATAGACGATTTTAAAGATAAGGTTGATGAGATAATAGTTGTAAATAATAACTCAAAAGATAATACAGAAAAAATAGCAAGAGAAAAAGGAGCAAGGGTTTTAAGCGGAAATTTCAGAGGCTACGGAGACGCTTTAAAATTTGGGATGGATAATGCAGGCGGAGATATATTTATTTTGACTGAAGCAGATGGGTCTTTTCTTGCAAGAGACATCGGGAAAATCTTAGAATATCTTAAGGATGCGGATATGGTGTTAGGCACAAGAACAACCAGTCAGATGATTGAACAGGGTGCGAATATGGATTTTTTACTGCGATTAGGAAATCTAATAGTAGCAAAATTGATTGAGTTGCTATGGTTGCGTAAGCACGAACCCAGACTAACCGATGTCGGATGCACTTATCGAGGAATCTGGAGGTCTGTTTACTATGAGATACGAAAGTCGTTAAAGGGGGCTGGTCCGGAATTTTCCTCTGAGATGATAATAGAGGCAATGTGCCATAATAAACGGGTAATCGAAATTCCTGTTACATATTCCCGTAGAATTGGCGGAGAATCTAAGTTTTCAGGCAGTATCTTAGCAAGCCTTAGGACTGCCCTGCGCATGCTTGTATTGATAATTAATAAAAAAGTTATGGATATATTGGACAAGCTGGTTTTATTGAAACAGAATTTGTTAATTAAACGATGATGAATGTAGGGCTCTAATGAGACCAGCGGGGTTTTCCGCCTGTGAGACGCGGTCCGACAAGTAAGTTTCGTGGATGATTTTTAGTATTTATGTAACTCCCAATCCTTTTGTTCTTTCTAATCTTTCTTAGTTATTTCAAGTTTCTGGCGCATTTTATTGTAGCGGAAATTCAACTTAAGAAAGTCCTTATGGACAAGATAGTGCAGGAGCGTAAGCGAGTGCCTATCTTGTAGATGAAGTCTATGTTATCGTATAGCTTTATTATTCTGTATCTGGAGCTTCCAGTGCATCTTCCGAAGTATTTGCAGTTTTGACAGCGGTTGCAGCGATAGATAAAAAACTGTTTCCTTTATCATCTGTTTCTCTGCGCTCAAAAGAAAGCTCCTTGCGGTAAGGTTATTAGAATACATCCTTGTCCTTGATAGATAAAGCGTTTCTTATGAAATGGCGAGTCTTCATCAGTTCTGTTGCCACCTTGGCTTGCCTGGCATTTGACATCAGGAATATAGGCACCAATATTTTGTTTGGACTGTAGTCTTTCTAAATTTTTCATAGACCTGAAGTTGCTATCGGCGGTAACTGCCACTGCATTTATTTTAGATGGAGATAGGGCATAAAAATACTATGATAGGAGATAAACTACGTAAATTATTATTTTTTATTATATGTCTATTTCTATTTGGCTTAGCAATTTTTAAAATTAAGCCAGAATCAGCCTTGTGGCGTTATCCTCTTGCACCTCACTCCTGTATGTATCACCATACCATAATTTCTGTCTTAGACGATTTATACAGAGATCCTAATTTTCTAAAGGGCGATTTAGTTGTTGAGGCAGTAAAGAAATACTTCTTACCCTATAAATATATCCAATATTTTTTTGTTAATAAATTAGGAGTAGAGTTAGCGTTATTTATTGATATCTTTACAATATTAGGCGTGCTTGCTAATTTCATCGGTATAGCATTACTTTCATTAGTTTTAAGTGGCAATAGAAGAATATCGGTTATACTTTCCTTATTGATCTTAGTAGCTTCTTTAACTTCTAAAGATGCTATATTGTTAAGAGAGGCCTCTATAAATTTCCCACGGTTTTTTGCGCAAGGGGTTTGTTTAATATCTTTAGTTTATTTTTTTAAAAAGAAATATTTAAGCTCTTTGATAATATGTTCCCTGGGTTATATTTTTCACTACGGCATGCCTTTCTATCTTTCTCTGATTTACCTTTTTTATTTTTTAATGAGGTTAAAGACATTTTCAAAAAGAGAACTCTTTTTATACCTTTTTGTTTTTGCGATTCTGACATCGTTAATTTCTTTAGAGCTCATATATAGACTTTTTTATTTTTTAAATGGCAGTGGATTTGATTTTGCTTTGTGGAAGAAGATTATCTACGATACTCTCGGCCCTTATTTCTCTTATAAATATCCGGCTAAACTTTTTATAAATATTTTTTTTCCATTTTGTTTTTTTTATATTGCAATAAAAGTTTTGAGGTTTAAATTAGAACTCGCTTATATCTTTCTTGCCTATGTATTAACTCAAGCAATACATTTTTTTGTTTTTGATTTATTTTTTATACCCAACCTAGCTAGAGCGTTACTTTGTAATACTAGCTATTATATGCCCATATTTATGGTTGTAATTTATAGTGCTATTTTTTCGGAATTTTATTTTAAACCTAAAATTTCTCGTCAAGAAATATTAATTCTAGTTTTTTTGACTTTAGTTTATTTTACTTATCTTTTTATACCTTATCTTCGTTTTAGATTTTTAATTTTGTCTTTTTTTGCACTTTATATAATAACAATGCTTGCACCTTATTATAACCGGTCTTTGCATATAAAAAGAAGATACCCTTTAATTTTATTATTCTTATTAGTTACATTTTGTTGTGGATTTTTTTATATAAAAGAAGTCGTTGAGAATAAAAGCCAACCTCAGCTTTATAATAATTGGCTTGATGTTCAATTATGGATAAAAAATAATACCAATAAAACCGATAGAGTAATTATCCCTTTTAACGATGACACATTACATGGGATGAGAATATACGGAAAAAGGTCTGTGATGAGTTTAAAGCCGTATGAATCGCACTTTATATTATTGTTAGACCCAAACCTAACCAAGGACGCAGTAAAAGAATTTACATCGTATTGGAATGTGCCTAAGAAAAATGATATCCCCTTAAATTTTTCTGAATATAATATATTGGAGTGCCCTAAACTGTTTGGAAACAATCTTCAAAAGAATGATCTACTAAAGTTAAAAAATAATTATACTAATTTAGCTTATATAATTACGGATGGAAGAGAAATAGAGAATCTAGAACTTGTGTATAAAAATAGAGATTATAAGATATACAAAATTGAATAATATCTAATGGGGACGCTTAAAACCATTATAGATATAGTCGCCTTTTTATCAAATATCATTGCAATTAGTTCGTTGTCTCTAGGTTAATTAAAAGATTATAAAAATTTTTATTTGCGCAAAGATGTTTACTTTGCAGGCGAAAATTTCAATGATAAGGGCGCTATTGACTAAAAATTCGCCTGTCTATGTTCAATTTTATATTTCTAAAGATTGCTATTTAAAATGCAAAATGTGTAATATTGTTGAGGCAAATTCAGATGTTTTATATTAGAGGCCCAATTTTTAATAAAATAAAAAATTGATATTAGGGCGCGGAATAGACATCATACCCCCCTGTAGTTAGAGTAGCAAGTTTTTTGTTAAGTAAAGCGTCTAGGTCTACTGGTGGCAGCATTAGGGCTTCCATAGGAATATCCGGACGTTTTTCTTGA
>Ga0315279_10001472_pt1 | contig 39149 bp, 32 predicted proteins | sample YL17G06_20_MG_FD_203694 | JGI IMG/M metagenome (GOLD analysis project Ga0315279, IMG submission 203694) | Sediment microbial communities from Yellowstone Lake, YNP, Wyoming, USA - YL17G06_20 | ecosystem: Environmental > Aquatic > Freshwater > Lake > Sediment | place: USA: Wyoming | collected...
CCGGATGCACCTTCCCCTCTCGAAAAGGAGCATTCGTACGACAAATATCAAGATGAGCCCGCGATTCTATCCACACCACTTCAGCCCCATGATCCGCTAAGTACTTGGTTATCAAAAGACCTGTTAAGGAAGAGGACAGGTCCAACACCCTGAGCCCTTCTAATGCCTTCTCCATCATAGGATTCCCCCTTGAACCAGTGCAATATATTCAGCCTCGCTCATACCCAACTCGTGAATATATATTTCTCGGTTATGTTCACCAACTCTCGGCGCACGCTTCGCAGTCCACGGGGTTAAGCTCATTTTATAAGGAGCCCCTGGGTGCCGTATTGTGTTGCCCAAATCAGGGTACTCTAAATCGACCCAATAATCTCTATCAAGCAGTTGTTCATCCTTTGCAATATCTTCAAAGGTGTAACAGGGGAATAGGGCGATGATATTTCTTTTCAAGGCTTCGGGCTTTATTTTCTCTCGTGTCTGTTTTTTGAAGAATTTTTCAATTTCCTCCTCCCATTTATCATATTCCTCCTGGGAGATCTTAGACAGATTTAACGAATCCCAGTCTACATTTTCGAGGACTCCCGCAGTACCCTCCTCTTCCCTCATCCATTCAACAAGCCCTTTATTTCTTCTTCCGAAAGGCCCTCCAAAAATTCGAAAGAAAACGAGTCCGTCCTTGCACTCCCAAACCTCTCTTTGTCTGAGTTTGAAACGTTTTATGTGATGTCCGTCACGCCGGATGACGAATTTTTCTATGTCCCAGAATAGAGGCTCCATAAAAAGCACTCTTGCAACAGCTTCATGGATCGATACATCGACTTGCTGACCGATCCCCGTTCTTTCACGATAATAATGGGCTATTAGTGCTCCGCCCGCTCCATGGCTGCTCCCCAAAAGAAATGCCTGTGGGATCCCTATGCGAACTGGGGGACGATCGGGATATCCGGTGATGAAAAGCAAGCCTCCCATGGCCATTGAAACAAGATCCGAGGTTTTAAAATTGCTGTAAGGCCCTTTTTGACCAAAGGGAGTAATGGATACTAATACTAAGCGGGATTTTATTTTGCTCATCTCCTCATAACTCAAACCGAGGCGATTTAGATATCCTGGAGGGAAGGACTCGATGACGAAGTCCGATCTCTTGAGGAGTTCTAAGAATATAGCCTTACCATCATCGGTTTCAATGTTTAAAGTAATTCCTCTCTTGCTCGTGTTTAGGGCCAGCCAGAAAAGACTTTTCTCGGAATGGGGATCATTCTTGTGAAAGGGTCCTCTCAGCCTTCCCTCATCTCCTCCGGGCCGTTCCACTTTTATAACATCAGCCCCCAAATCTCCCAGTATTTTCCCGCAAAAATATCCCTTTTCGTCTGTTAAATCGAGAACTCGGTAACCCGATAGACTAGCTTCCATTGAAACCTCCATTTGTCATCCGCATTTACTTTCTCTTCGTCCCTTGCAAAGAAACTCCAGAATAGTCATTCCCTTCCTGTTAAAGCAGGTGACAGCTTAACAATTAACCGAATCTTCACCTTTTGGTCAAAGCTGAGATGAGCTTTGAAACGTCTGAAGCTCGACGTAAGGTGTAGATCGCAGATACGATGCGGTCCGCTTTCTTTCCAGGAAACACAGAGGAGACTTGGGTGCGGAACTTATCCAAGATTTCTTCTTCGGTCAATGGATTTCCAGGATCTCCTTTAGGGTTTTCTAAAAGTTCTGAATACTCTTTCCTATCTTTCGTTACCACCCGAATACTCGAATATGCATAGTGGGGGAAGGACTTATCAGGATAAATAGTAATCTTCTCCATTAAGGCTGATGCTCCTTCCTTAAGATAGCGATTGAACTGAGCTTCCTCAGTATCCTCGGGTTGAATGCCCTTTCTCGTCATCGCCGAGACTGAAAGGAGGTACTTAAGGGAAAATTTAGATGCTAATGCATTAGCTGGTGCTGGACCACCTACCATTGGGATAACGTATGGAGAGACTTTGACTTCCACCTGGGCAATATCGGCAGGGTGGAGATCATATTTCCGAACAATCGATAACATACCATCGAGCGGTGAATGGGTATAACCACAGCAAGCATGGGCCTTACGACGCGGCTTCATCAATGCCCAGTTCTCTCCCAGCGCATCCGATAAAGGCCGAAGATCAAACTCTCTTGACCACGTCCTAAGAAGACCCATCTTCCCGTCCAGAATAGTTTTTGTGCCGGTGATCCCTTCTCGGGCGCAAATGGCAGAGAATATTCCCACGCTTGCCGGCCATCCACCAAACATGTAAGGCTTGACGAACCCTCCTGCTTCCAGACTTTCGGAAGGGCAGACGCCTAAGAGCGACCCAGCGATGAGCATCGCTTCCTGTATTCCGGACTCGTCCAGCCTCATGAGTTTAGCGGAAATGGCTGCTGAAGCAAATGTGTTGGGCGGCCCGACAGGCGTTATGCAACACTCCGTATAGTCCTTTTTCCATTGGTAAAATGTGCTGTAGATTCGACTCGTCACTTCATATCCCAACACTACTGCTGCAATAAAAGCTTCCCCTGATGCCTTCTGCCACTCCGCCACAGCCGTTGCTGCTGATATAGTTCCAATCCCTGCATGGCCACTGACCAAGTCATTGAACTCCATGATATCCCCGAAATATCCATTGGCGCGGGCAGCGGAGATGGCAGGTACGCGTTCTCCAGATACAAAAATAGTCGATTCGCGCCGACCTCCAAGTGACTTCTCTACAGCAACGACCTTTTTAGCCTCTTCAGTGCTATACCCGCGTATCATGCAGCCATACGTATCCACCAGGCTCAATTCTGCCTGATGAATTACTTCATCGGGAATTCTTGCAAGATTAGTCTCGCTTACCAGGTGCGCTAAAGGTGCGAGAATAGAACCTACTTGTTGTTTACTTGCTTCCATGTTCAATATGCCTCCTTTCACTGTATGGATAGTTTCTTTTTACCAATCCTTGTAAAATATTCCTCGGGTATTAGCTCAGGTTTCTTATAATAAAGATGAACACACGGATCCTCCGGTTTCTCACCTATAAGAGTGATTCGCAATGGATAACCGCGTAACTCAACAGGCAGTATCTCCCACATGACACAACAGTGGACACAGTAATATGGAATTCCACTCTTGCCCCATGTCCAAGAATATCCCTTCTTCATCTTTCCAACATCTTTTGTTCTTCTCAATTGACCCCCACTACCGCAAGGATCACATCTTAATACATACCTGTCCGGTTCCTCAGTAAGCGTGAAATTCCCACCATGGCTTCGTTGATACTCAGTACCCCTTTCAAGGGACTCTTTCACACCGGGCGTATCAGACAACCAACGACGTATCACCGGCTCGTATCTCTTCCTTAAGACCTTGTAAATCTCTTCCTCATTGAGGCTCGCAAGGTGAGTCAAGACCCCGTCAACAAATGAACATAGGCTATCATGCTGAGTTTTAGTCTCCCAACAAGCGTAATCAAGAAAAGTGAGTGCCTCACCGGCTTTTCCCGCCCGGATTGCCCTGCGAATCAATGTCCAGGTAGGTATTACAAGTTCTTTCGCATCGTCTTGACGAATTTTTCGGCCTAAAGCTTTCGATTTTTTTAATCGGATCATGTCATCCTCCCTTCTATTATTTGCAGACTTTAAGTCTATCCCCTCACCGTCACACGAATGTCTTTTGAAAAACTCCCTTCCGCTGATAAAGGCTCTTCTCTTACCATCCTAAACTCCGGCCACCACAGACCGCATAATTCTGACCGGTTATGTAACTTGCCTCATCAGAAGCTAAAAAAACGACCACATTGGCCACTTCCTCGGGTTTCCCCAACCTCTTCAAATAAGTAAAGCTCTCAAGCTTTTTTATCGTCTCCGGTTCAAGCGTGAAGAGGTGTGGAGTCCCGATCGGTCCCGGAGAAACACAGTTAACATTTATCCCGTAAGAGCCCAACTCTTTCGCGAGTGCCTTTGTAAAGCCAATAACGCCAGCTTTTGCTGCAGAATATTCAGCCATTCCGATTGAAGAGCCTATCATCCCGGCAACAGAGCCGATATTGATAATTTTGCCCCTTCCTTTTTGTATCATAGGTTTAATGACCTCATGACAACATGCAAGCGTTCCCTTAAGATTTAAATCGATGACAGCGTTCCAATACTCATCCGCCACCTCATGAAAGTAACCTCGTCCTTTCCCGCGAGAAGCTCCACCTGCAACATTGACCAATATGTCTATTGTCCCAAATTCGTCTAACGCAGCATTTACCATCTGTCTGACCTCTTTGGTATTTGTCACATTGGCCTTCGCCACTATTACTTTACGTCCCATAACTTTGCTTTCGTCGGCCACTTTATTGAGAGGCTCTATAGAAATATCATTCAAAACCAAATTAGCTCCTTCTTTGGCCAACGCCAGAGCGACCACTCTTCCAATTCCCCCACCGGCTCCGGTTACTATAGCAACCTTGTTTTCAAGTCTCATTTTCTTCCTCCTCCAGGCACAGTCCTTTTACACTGTTTTGCCCTATAAGGTTTTAATTTAGACTTATTAATTCCTTTCCCTACATCTTAATGAAAGATAACTCTGCATTATTCAACATCAGCAATAATCTCGTTCAATCTTTATCAACAACTTATACAGCCTCTCGTGCCACGAACGTTTTAAATATTTTCTTCCGAAAAATTATAAGAGTTAAGACAATCGTGCAACCTATATCAACGAATACGCTCGTAGGCGCAATGAGGGCAAACCCACAACCAGCCGCTATGACTCGCTCAATTGGGCTCAACTTGTTCAAGACATAACCCTCAAGTGCAATGGAAAGACCTATTACCCCGATGATCGCAACAACGACACTATGAAGAACAGCTAACGGTGAACCCATTAAGAGGAGATGGGGGTTGAATATGAAGAAGAATGGGACGATATAACCGACGGCAGCTACTCGCATGGAAGCCCACATCGTCTTGAATACGGGAGCTCCAGCTATCCCCGCTGCAGTATAACCAGCCAACCCTTCGGGTGGGGAAAGTTGAGACAAACAACCATGATACAAAATAAAAAGATGGGCAGCCATTGGTGGTACCCCCAGCTTAATTAAGGCAGGAGCAACAACAAATGCCAAAAGTAGGTAGCATGGAGTTGTGGAAAGTCCTGTTCCCAGGATCAAAGAAGCCAAAGCCACAACGAATGATAATAATAATAGGTTCCCGCGAGCCATTTCGATCAGAGTTGAAGAGATTGTCACCCCGGTACCGGAAAGATCGATAGATGCAATGATAATCCCTGCGGCAGCACAAGCAATCCCGATCTGAACCATTACCCGCATTCCACTTGTCAACCCTAAATAAAACAATTTGGGGGTCATTCTTCTTCCTTTTTGAAGCCAAGAGGCAATAATGACACCTGCTATAGCCATGAGCCCCGCCATTTGAGCAGTAACTTTCGCAATTCCAAGACCATAAATCAGTGCAGCAATGGGAATCATCATGGGCAGAGCTCGGACTAAAGTTTTTCCAAAAGGAGGAAGTTGGTCTCGGGGAAGTCCCTTCAACCCTATTTTGGCAGCACGCAGATCCACTTGGATAAATAAACATAAGTAATAGAGACAAGCAGGAAGAGCAGCGGCTACAGCTACCTCCCAGTAACTTACTTGCAGAATGTCTGCCATAATAAATGCTACGGCACCCATAATAGGTGGCATAATCTGTCCTCCACAGGAGGCCGCAGTCTCAATAGCCGCTGAAAATATTGGGCTATAGCCTATATTTTTCATCATAGGAATAGTAAATACTCCAACGGTAGCCACGTTAGCCGTCGGACTTCCGCTCAGCATACCCATTATGCTACTTCCTACTACAGCCACTTTTGCAGCTCCTCCCCGTTGAGTGCCAAACAATGTCTGTGGTAGGTCATTAAATAATGTATAGCCGCCTGCTGTTTGCAACAAAGCCCCGAAGATAACAAGAACCACAACGACTGTAGCCCCCACATAAAGGGCAACCCCATATATTCCATAGCCGCTATACAAAACATAATCGACGATAGATACCCAGCCCCCGGATTGAGGAGAAATCTTGTCAGAAATCATATTCCCCCATCTGCAAAAGATAAGTGCCGCGATAGCAATAGTAACAAACGGTACCCCAATCGATCGTCTCGCCGCCTCAAGTAGTAGTAACATATATATGGCCCCCGCGATGATTTCATAGTTGGCAGGACCGGTTATAGCACGCGACTCCATTGCATAATCATATAAAAATGAGGGGATAAAAGCCGCTATGGCAAGCAAGGCGAGAAACAAATCCCAAATGAATGAGAGGCGGGAACCAAGCTTTTGGGTCGGGTTTGCAGCCAAGAATACAACAACTATGCACAGAGTAAGCAAAAACCCACGCTGCCTTGTCACTCCCCACTGTCCCACCGCTGCTGTATAAAGGTAAAAAGCTCCAGCCAATCCCATTATATACCCCATTATCCTGTTCGACCACATTCGCGTATCGTCCATTTCTGACCCCCGTCGTTAACTTTATATATTTTCAGCTAATTCTGATGAGAACTCCTTACTTCCTAAGTAAGCCCACCTCTCTCCAATAATTCTCCGCCTCTGCGTGATACGGGATTCCAAAATCTACAATCAAGTTCATCTCGATACCTTCCTTCAAATGTTCGTACATAATCTTGCAAATTTCGTAACCCACCTCATACAGCAAAAAGCTCAAGAGGTCCAGAAGCAGGGTACCCCTGCATCTGACCGACGACATCTGCATGGCCATCTCTTAAAGCACCTAATTGAGCCTTAAAGAAAAAATGGTTAAACACGCAGCCCACGACTTTTCCAAGTACCCGATGGTTGAAGAAATTTCATGTTCCCATCGCCTTTTAAGGATTCCTAAGCCCTCCATTGTAAGAAAACTTTGTTTTCCAAAGCTATATTGCCAGTCCGGCCTCCATGCCTTCACGAATTGCATCGAGACCGTCCCTCGGATCGTTGCAGTCTCCGGCGGTGTAGACCTCAGGGGCAACCCCCTTCAGTTCCTCGGTAAGCCCTTTCTCGGAGTTGTAACCAATCGCCAGCACCACCGTATCCGCAGGCAACCATAGTATATCTCCGCCATCATTAGCGAAAACGCCGTCCAGTCGTATTTCTACGGCCGGGGTGCTGGGGAATATCTGGACGCCATGCCTGATCATCCTATCTCTGAGAGTACGGTAAATGTTCTCTTCAAGCTTCTTACCGTTCTCTCCCAGTCGCCTCAAAGTGATGAGAGAAACTTTCTTCCCTTTCTCGGCAAGGTAGTATGCTGTTTCCATGCCGATCATGCGGCCACCGATGACCACCACTCGATCTCCGATCTTCTCCTTGTCCATGACTACGTCGATGGCCTGAACGACATTGGGTCCATCGGCCCCGAGTATCTTTGGTGTAATAGGTGTTGCTCCCGTAGCAACGATCACTGCATCGGGCTTTTCCGCTTTCACGAAGGCGGCATCCACCTTTTTCTTAAGGACAATCTTGACTCCAAATTCTTTAAGCCCCCTGTTGAGTTGGGACGTCAGGCTCCGGTAGTTTTCCTTACGGGGCTCAGCTGAGGCAATATTCCAAGCACCGCCTAGTTCACCACTCGCTTCATAGAGGATTACAGAGTGGCCACGCTGGGCGGCTATTTTGGCCGCCTGCATGCCGGCAATCCCCCCACCGATGACCATGACCTTTTTGGGTATTGTTACCTTTTTTATGACGTATTCCTTTTCCCGGAACAATGATGGGTTGACAGTACAGAAGAGCCGCTTATGCTCCCTTGTGGTTGTGAATAGCCTCTCAACACAATTGTTGCAATAGATACACCGGTTGATCTCATCTATCTTCCCCTCTTTAGCCTTGTTGGGCCAGTATGGGTCGGCCAGAAGTGGCCTGCCCAGCGCAATAAAATCGGCCTTACCCTCTTCAAGCACCTGGTTGGCCACCGCCGGGTCCCCAAGTTTGCCGACAGTACAAACCGGGATGTTGACGACCTTTTTAATCAGTGAGGCGAGATCTGTCAAATATGCGTCAGGCCAGAGGTAACTCAAAAACTGCACCTCTGTGTTCTCATGTGCGCCCGCGGAAACGTGGAGCAGGCTTGCACCGGCCTTCTCAAACATGGGGGCTTGGATGAGGGAATCCTCAATGGTATTACCGCCAGGAAGAAAGTCAGCACCACTGAATCGGACGCTCACAGGAAAGTCAGGCCCGACCTTATCCCTGATGCGGCCCAGGATCTCACAGATGAATCTGGCTCTGTTCTGCGGGCTACCACCGTACTCATCTGTGCGCCGGTTAGTGAATGACGAAAGGAAGCTACTCAACAGGTACCCGTGGGCTGCATGAATTTCAACCATGTCGAATCCTGCCTGCATCACCCGCCACGCTGCATCAGAAAAGAGTTCAACCAGCCGACGAACCTCTTCTTTTGTAAGTCCCCGAGGAATCACCCCCGCTTTAACATACATAATAGGTGATGGGCTTGCGAAAGACTCAATAGGTTGCCCGTCCTTAACATAGGTCATTGCCTTCCCTGTATGGTGTATCTGCAGGGCACACTTGGCACCCGCCGCGTGAATCGCGTTGCCTATTTTAGCCATAATAGGGATGTACTTGTCTTCAAACAGGTTCGGCAGACCAACGACCCGGGTCTCAGGCGCCACACGCACTCCGTGGCAAATAATGAGCCCCACACCACCCATCGCTCTCTCTGCGAAGTAGTTCACGGTTTGCTCAGAAGGAACGCCATCGGAATCGTAGGAAAAGGTTCCCATCGGGGCCTGCAGAATCCTGTTCTTGATCTCAAGCTTGCCAATGTTCCCTGGAGTAAACAGCTTTGCCAGCGTAGTCATGGATTTTAAGCCTCCTTTCGATCCCTTTCCACCAACTCGATCCGAATGCCCTCCGGCCCGTCAACGAAAGCATATTTGGCCCCAGTACCAGTAGAGACGCTTGGTTCAACGCTGAATTTTGCCCCTCTTTTTTTTAGGTCTTCTGCTGTCTTTTCAAGGTCCTTCACTTTGAACCCAAAATGGTCGAGCCCGCCATTCCCCTTCCCGGACGTGAGCTGGCCCGCTTCCGGTCCCGTTCCAATCAAGATGACTTGTACCTCTTTCACGTTTATCCGAATCAGGGGAAAACCCCGTACTTGTCCACGAAACACCTCCCGCCCCTCGAAAACATCCAGAAAGTACTTCAGTGCCTTCTCTATGTCACGGCATACAATGTGTACATGGTCAAAACCTATTATCATTTTTTCCGCCTCCCTAAATTGCAGATTAATTATGATTCAACTGGACTTAGACCTTGCTCTCACTATCCCCTGATCAGCATCAACTTCGACAAAATCCCCTGTTTTGATGATTTCGAACGGATCCTGCTCTGGTTTATCCATCATAGGGATACTACCCATAATCGCTCCCACGGCAACAACAGGATCTGCTCTGAGATTAATAATTGCCCTCGGAGCCTTATTGTTACATGCAAGCTCGTATATTTTATAGGAACCTCCCGTCGAACCCTTTCCAATCGGAAAGATTAAGATCTTGTCAGCAACACTCATTCCTTCAAGTTCATGCCCTTGTTCGACAATGATGCCGGTATCTGAATTCACCCCGCCCAGGAATGAAATAGGAGATTTGGATACAAGAGCTTCCCCCTGAGCCTTCCCTTTAGCAACTTTGTGCCCCTTTAAGATGATCTCCGTCATATAATTACCTCTCTCTTATATCCTCTTGGTGACCACATCGACAAACTTGTCTAAGCTTCCGTAGTGGCAAGGCACGTCTTGCGTCGTTGACGCATAGTAAGCCATTTTAGGCGAGTCCGTAGCTACTGCTCGGTAGCCGCGGCTCTTGAAAAAACCTCCAGGCATAGGAGACGGACATGTATCACTCACCAATTTTGCACCCGTAGATTCTATCCTTTTGGCATAACCGATATTTTCAGCATATTTCTTTATCATGTTCGAAACGAGTATCCAGATCTCTACTTTGTCCTTTACCCTCCTTTCTGAAAGAACTTCAATATACTCCTTTATTTGTTCAATTGAGGCATGAGGACACCCCAAAATCACAAGATCAATTTCTTCGGGCCCAATTTTGGAAATAGACTCTTCAGTTTCCTTCAATTCTTTCAAGGTAAACTCAAAGGTATCGGAAGAACCTATTTTCTTATGTCCAGAGGCAATTCCCTCGGTAGGGGCCTCAGGTGTAACCCCAACCACATGAAATAGACCAACAGTCCCTGAAGTCGCAAGGGCCGCTCCGAGATACTTGAGCTCATGTAGAGAAACCGATTGAGGTATACCCGTGAATATTGGAACTCTGTCTTGAGCAATTTTTCCACCAAAATAACCCAACGTCGCGTAATCAGTAGCTCCTTTCAGCAAAGTGCCATTAACTATAATTTTGAGTTTCCCATGCCGATTCTCAGCTAAATGATAGCCGTACGCAGGCGTTCTGCCTGTGAGGCCTGCCGCTAAGGCAGAAGGTGCCCCTTCTCTATTCGTCCTGCTCCCCAATACAGAGTTTGCATAAATAACAGCGGAGCTCTCGCTCCAGGAAATATTCTCTCTCACCCTCGGAACATGCCCAATGAGGTAAGGAGTACAGGTATTGCAGACAAATCCCCCCATTTCGGCAATCGCATTAGATACTGACAACTGCTCCCGGTAAAGTCTCTCACTAAACCCCATTTCTCTCCAGGTCCAGGGATCAAGGGAAGCCGGATTGGTAGTAGTAGGAACTGCAAATTTACCTCCTTTTTCTGCCATTTCCTTGATAAATCTCGTTCCACCTTTCCCAGCGCTAACTGGATTGGCGCAGGATAGGTGGGCCGAACCCACCTCTACAAATCGCTCGGCACTATAGCACTCTCCTACAGCTACCAGGAGCTCTATCGATTTCTGCACAGCCGCGCCATATTTGCCATCTAACATCTCCTCTTCTTTTTTTGTAAATCTCATTTATTCTCCCCTTCTCAATTTTCTATGCTTGTACTTAAGGTCGAAAAGACATTATTTTGTGTGCCCCTTGCCATTAACACTTTACATCTTATACCCACAGTTCTAACAATGGCCTGTTATTTCTTAAGCAAACCAACCTCCTTCCAATACTTCTCTGCCCCTGGATGATAAAGCACTGCAAAATCTACAAAAAGATCTTTATCGGCTTTCTTCCTCCAGTTAAATTTCTGTTACGTTAAAAGTCCTCCATGGAGGTAAAGCATCTGACCTATCATGTAATCTGACGCAGAAGAGGCCAGATATAGGGCCAGGAGACCAACCTCTCGAAGACGCCCTTCCCGCCCTACAGGAACCGAGGTCCGTGCTGCTCCAACGGCTTGCAGATACCCCTCCTCTCCTGTAGTCACAGGATCGGGAAAAGTCCCCGGACAAATTCCGTTCACCTGAATGCCATAAGGAGCCCATTCAAGAGCCAGGGACCGGGCGAACCCTATTAGGCCACTCTTTGCCGCAGAATAAAGGGTCAAATTGGGACGCCCGTGGACTCCTGAAAAGGATGAAATGATGATCAGCTTTCCTGAACGGCGTTCGAGAAAATGGGGACCCACAGCCCTGGTACACAGAATAGCAGAGGTCAGATTTATATCAATCACTTTCCTGATTTCTTCATCCGATGCAGGGCTTCCCTCATGGCCAGGAAGGGGAACGAGAGGCTTGGCAATTGCATCGCCCAAATTATTAACCAATATGTCTATCCGACCAAATTCTTTCAACACCCTCTGAAAAAGATCGTCCACTTGCTCGGAGCGGGTAACATCTGCAGGATATGGAATAACGCGACGTCCGGTCCGTTCTTCCAATTGCCCTGCGAACTTCACTACGTACCGAGGCGTGAGTGCATTAAGGGCAATATGAGCCCCCGCTTCTGCCAAAACCTCAGCAATACCAGTCCCAATCCCCCTCCCCGCGCCAGTGATCAAAGCAACCTTACCTTCCAGACGGTATTCGTATACCATTTTGCCAAATCTCCGATTTCCTAAACCTGACGAAAGATATTTGAAATTTCAAACCAATATATATCCAACCCCTCTTCACGGATAGGGGCGACATCACCTCTTCCAGATAAGGTGAAGATGGATAGAATCAATTTGGTACTCCCTTCGCTTCATCCCCTCCCTTACCTCCTTCTCATCTGTTGCCTTACAATAATTTCCGGATTGGTTTACATTGTTTTTCCTAAGGCATCATATATTCTACGGACACTATTTTTAATAAAGTTGCCTTTTCTCTCCGAATAAGCCGGGGGATATCCAGCATGCACGTTGTCTATATAGCTCACCTCTTTAACGACTTCCTCCTTACTGAAGCCTTTGCCCATGCTTTCTTTGACTCGATCTATCAGGGAAACAAGTTCCGAGCGGAACTTCTGAATGGAATTCTTATCCCCTATCTCCCCATGTCCGGGCACCAATACCTCTATGTCCATCTCTTCCATCGCTCTAAGGGCCTCCAGCCACTCGAAAGGACACGACTCGCTCAGGTTTGGAATCCCGCATGTACACACATTGTCTCCGGTGAACAATACCTTCTTCCGAGGCATATACACGATGGTCTCATACTCCGTATGACCCTGGATGTGGATCAGTTCAAAAATTTCTTTCCCCAAGTAGATATTCATCTTATCCTTATACGTAAATTTCGGCTTCTTGATATAGTAAAGTCCTTGATCCAGCATCTCTACCAAGAACTGTGAAGATGGGCCGAACAATTTTTCAACAGTTTTTAAATCCTCGATTCTATCTCCGGCGAATAGTTTCTTCATCGTCTCTTCATGGACGATGATATCGCCGCTGAAGAAGTAATTTCCCATGCAGTGGTCGTTGTGGTGATCCGTGTTGATGATGTACACAATCTCGCCATGTTTTGCGATCTCCTTTTTCCATGCTAAGGCTTCAAGGGGTTTTAGGCCCGGAACATCAATCAACACGATTCCATCTGAGGTGACAACAAAGCTCGGGTTACACCCTAAGTATTCGGTTTCAACATAGATGTTATCCTTGATCTTCTCCATTTAGATCTCCTCAGGCATGAGGCGTCCTGTTTTATAGACTCATGCCTCTGTTTTAGCCTCCTCTCTCGCGTTTCTTCCTGCAATGCGCCCGGATACCAAAGCCCAACCTATATGTACGCCATGACCAGCGAGCATCATGCCTCCCTGCCCAACTGAGCCTGCAGCATAGAGTTTTGGTATTATTTCCCCTTCTTTTGTCAAAACGCGGCATTCAGAGTCAACAGTTAGGCTGCCCTCTGTAGAATAAAAGTACCCTTGTAGTGGACCTAACATATAAAATGGACCTTCATGGAAACCTTGACCCAGTTCTTTTCGCCCGAAGTCATCGTCCTTCTGTGATGTTGCATAAACGTTATACTTGTTTATGGTTTCTGCTAAGGTTACTGGATCTATTCCAACCCTTTCGGCCAATTTGGGGACAGTATGACCGGTGTGTACGAGATCCCTCCTGAGAACCCGGTAGTCATCAAAATATGCGTAAGCAATACCCGGAGCAGTTGAAATATAATTTGGAGGATTTGAGAATGTCCGTGCCAAGTTGGCATCCAAGAATATGTATGCTATTTTCTCAGGTTGTTTAGCTATATCTATCACTCCTGTCGTGAGAACACTCTTCTCCCACTCATTAGTGAATCGTTTCCCTTCCTTGTTGACTAAAATGGCACCCTTCCTGAATATATCAATCGATGGGGCGGTATGGACTGTCAGGAATCTTTTAGCAATAAATCTGAAAAAACTCTTCGGAACATGTCTTGCGACCGCACCCATGAGCCTCGAAAGGGAAGGAAACGTTGGAAGTGATTCGACCCATAACGGCTTATTTGGGGATACAAATCTTATACCCATCCCTTTAGGAAGATCCATATTGCGTACCCCTGCTCCTATTTTCATAGCCATAAGATGCCCATCTCCTGTATTGTCTGGATTAACCCCATCAACCTGAGCTAATTCTTCTGACAAGTATTCGGCCTTTAGTTTCCTGCTTGAGGTATAATCGCCTGTAGCCAAAATAACAGCCCTCTTCACTCGGATCGTACTTACTCTATTTAAAGTACTTGCTCTCACCCCTGTAACGATTCCATTTGAAGTGATCAGTTCAAGTACCCGTGAACTTGTTCTAATCTCAACTCCTTTTTTGACTGCCACCTGTCTCATAACAGCTATATAACTCTTCGAGTTCGGAACAATATTGTGCATTCTTGGAATACGATGAATACCCTGTTCAGTGAAAGGTCCGACGAAAGAAGCCCCAAGATCGGTTATCCAGTCTATAGCAGATCCTGCATCTCGAACCAGGACCTTCCTCAATTCTATATTATCCCTATCTTTTAAACCTAAATTATTCACAGCAGCATCCAAATCGTTGAAGAAATCCTCCTTTGAATCTTGAACCCCGGCATGGGATTGTAACCGGGTTCCACTCCCTGTTATTGATCCAATTGCCATGGCAGTGCTTCCACCGAGGACAGGACACTTTTCTAATAGTAGAACCCGACAATCCGGCGAAACCGCCGTAACGGCTGCAGCTAAGCCTGCTCCCCCTCCCCCTACCACCACGATATCCCAGGTTTCATCATTTTTCATATTTTCCCTTACTCTGTCGAACCGGCCTGAATAGCCAACGACGAACTATCTTGCCTTTCTATCCGTCCCTATTCGTCGCTCACATAAGATCAGCACGTCCGCCGTCCATGCGAATAACCTGGCCGCTCATATAACTGGAATCTTCGGAAGCCAGAAATAAAACCAAGTTAGCTATATCCTCTGGCCTACCCACGCGGCCGAGAACAGATAACTTCTTTCTTTCTTCGATGAACTTATCCCCCCCTTCTTTCCCCCTACTCTCATACGTTAATGGTGTAACAATGGCACCGGGTGCAATACAGTTGACATTTATTCCGTAGGGGCCGGCTTCTCTCGCCGTAACTTTCGTCAGACCTATTACACCAGCTTTGGCTGCTGCATAGTTAGCCATGCCTGCATTTGAAGCCCCAAGTCCCGCAAGTGAGGAGATATTGATGATTTTACCGTACCGTTGGGACATCATCTGTCTCAGAACGGCTTGTGTGCAATTGAATACTCCTTTGAGGTCAACGTCCAGCACAATATCCCAGTCGTCCTCAGTTAATTCAATGAGAGGCTTATGTCGTGTGATACCAGCATTGTTCACCAAAATATCTATTGCCTTGAAATCTTCCAAGGTCTTATTAATTAAAGAATGAACTTCATTTCTCTTACTCACGTCTGTTTTAAAAGCGAGGGCACTCCCTCCTTTCTCCTTTATCTCGTTGGCTACGCGGAGTGCTTCTTCAATAATAATGTCAACTACCACGATGGCTGCACCTTCAGAGGCTAACTTCTTGGCTATTGCTTCTCCTATACCTCTCCCGGAACCCGTTACTATGGCTACTTTATCCTTTAGTTTCATTATCCTCCATACCTCCATTACTCTTTAGAATCTTTCCGATTACCTTGAACCATTCCTCTTCAAGCTAACAACTCCATTGTTATGTTCACTCTTTCCACCCGCTTACTTGATGTCCTGTGAAATAGTTAAAAATTCATCCCGTATATGTCTCTTTTTCCTCCGCCCACTTATACATAAGCACTTAAATAACTGCGCATGATCTGCCCAATGTATCATTCTGTGTGTGATTTGCTTTTTCCAAACAGTACTAAAGTCACTTTTTTTATCATCAATCACGGAGTCGGAGGTGCTTCCTACTCCGATTCCACACCTGCTGGTCTCTTATCCCAAATCCCAATCTCTTTGTAGTATTTTACAGCACCGCGATGAACCGGTATAGTAGCTCCTAAGAAAACTCTGTCTAAGGTCATATCCTTGCATACAGGATGAGCTTTATAAAACTCTGGGAGGTGTGTTAACCATTGTTTAACGATCTCATAAGCTGCAATTTCAGGGACAGTATCACGAATAATACAAAAACTTAATATGGTCCAGGTTGGGGTATCGACATCTGTTCCCTTAACAGTTCCCTTGGGAATAACCGTCCAACCACCCAGACCCATAATCTTAGTTGTAGCTCCCTTATCTACTAACGGTATAACTTTAACATCATGCATTGACATAAGGTCCATAACCGCTGAAGGTGGTCCTGTGGGGGCTCCTCCCATAATTAATCCTGCCTCGATGTTACCATCCCTCAATGCCTTGACGCAATCACTGTATGTGAGATATGTAGCCTTACAATCTTTCTGTACATCGAGACCATTTGCTTTTAACACCCGTTCAGCCACTATCGTGGCACTGGTTCCCGGGGGTCCTGGAGAAACTCTTTTCCCCTTGAGATCGCTAAGAGTATTGAGCCCTGACTTCTTTAAAGTGCAAAGCCATTGAACAGCGAAATGGTGAAATGTCAGGAAACGCAGATGCTTATGGGGCTTTCCTTCGTAAGCGCCTGTCCCAGTGTAAGCCTCGTAGCAGGTGGGATCAATACCATTCCCGAAATCAAGTTTCCCTGGTTCAATTCGTTCGTAGTTCTCTGCGGTGCCCCCACCACCTTCACAGCTAACGCGAACTTTATCTGAATATTGTGAAACTATTGCAGCCATGGTGCTATAGACGATGTAAGCAGTGCCACCTACAGGTCCCCCTGAGGTGGATACCATTATCTTCTCTGCCTTCCCGGGGGCATAGACAGGCATCGCTACCAGGGCTGCGATTGATACCAATGCCAGTAATATAGAAACTCTTCTTCTACTTGTCATTGATTTCATATCAACCTCCTTTCCCCTCCTTAGATAAGACCCAAATCGGGAACTCTCCTGTGCTGCACTCCCTTTTCCAAGACATCTTTTACACCTCAAAGGTATAGGGGCGTCATCGATCGAAAAATGACTCAACATCTGCCTACAATCGGTTTTCTCAGAACAACACGCATCTGATCTTTTAAGCAACTTCTTTGAGAGAAACCTTCGCCGCCTTGAGTCCTCCAGGCTCTTTAACTGATTGAAGTAGTTTTGTAAAATAGTTCATTTTTTTTCTTTCGGTTCGTTACGAGCTGAGCAAAAACTACCAAACCAGCCAAGATAAATCCTATTATGCTTGCTAATTGGTTTGGGACAATGATGAGAATAGCTCCGGCAATGAGCGATACTCTCTGCCATAAACCTGCTCTCCTTAAAAGGTACCCTTCGGAGCCAGCAGCGAGAAGGAAAACAGCGATAAGCCCTTCAATGACGGTTAGTATTACGTCGATGGGACGTCCTAATCCAATCATGCCATTGTCATAAATGAATATGAAAGGAATAATATAGCCGGCAATGGCTAATCTGGTCGCGACCCATCCAGTTTTCCATGGGTCAGAACCTGCTATTCCCGCTGCAGCATAGGCAGCAACTGCCACAGGGGGGGTAATAACTGAGATACAGCCAAAGTAGAGGACGAAAAGGTGAGCTGCCATTGGGTTAACCCCTAATGAAACCATGGCGGGAGCTACCAAAGTTGCCAGTATAATATAAACCGCACTTGTAGTTACACCCATACCCAGGATCAGTGCGACAATCATTGTTAAGAAAGCCAATAAAGGCAGAGAATTATGTGAAATGTAAACCAGAACAGATGATAGTCTTAGCCCTAATCCAGTCATACCAAAGACACCGACGATGATCCCTGCACAGGCACATATTGTAGCTATATCGGCCACAGATCGGGCACCATCTGTCACGGTCTTCATCAGCTTTCTGGGGCCCATTCGCGTGCTTGACTTTATCATACTGGTTATCCAAATGCACACGATAGACCAAAAAGCCGCCTTCCCTGGAGACCAATCCAGATAGATAAGGAGGTAGATAAGCAGAAGCACCGGCAGAATCATATAAATGTTTGACCATATCTTGTTAGCTGGAGGCAACTCTGCTTTATCCAACCCCTTCAACCCCAACCTTACTGCCTGAAAATCTACTGCCCACAGAAGGCCCCAATAATAAAGAAATGCCGGGATAAATGCAACCAGGCACACCTTAGCATAAGAAATTCCTAAAAGTTCAGCCATAATAAAGGCAGCCGCTCCCATAACCGGGGGCATAAACTGCCCTCCTGTGGAAGCCACGGCCTCCACTGCGCCAGCAAAATGTGGCTTGTATCCCACTTTTTTCATCAGACCAATGGTCAGCCATCCATCGACCATCACATTGGCCACAGCACTACCTGAAATCATACCAAAGAGACAACTCGCTATGACAGATGACTTCGCTGGCCCGCCCCTGAACCTACCAGTAAGCTTGAATGCAATGTCACTAAATAAATCGCCTAAGCCTGAGGTGGAGAGGAAGGTGGAAAAAAAGAGGAACATAGCAACATAGGTAGCTGAAGCGCTAAGCGGAACGCCCAAGATACCTTCGGTCGTATTTGGCCCAATGAAGGTAAACACACGCTCAAAATCGAACCCTCTGTGACTAAGAAGATCGGTCGGAAGGTACCGACCAACGAACGCATACGCGATAGAGAATAGAGCAATTACAGGCATCATCATACCGTGGTGCCTGCGAGTTGCCTCTAAGGTGAGAAAAACCATAAGTATCCCTACCACTATATCAACATGCGTTATGCGCCCAGGGTGCCACCTGGCTAAATACAGATGGTAGTAGAGAGAGTAAAGCATAGAAAAGATAGAAAGAAGCGCAAGAAGGATAGAGGCAGTTACGTCGACAAGTGCTACGCCTTTACTCTTGGGATTTTTCACTGCCGGAACCATGAAGAAGGTAACTAGAAAAGCAAACATAAGGTGCCCGGTCAGTAGTTCAAATGACCCTAATCCCTTGGTAGCATCAATGAAGTGAAATAGAGCAAAGGCTACGCAGACCACGGCTACTGCCACAGACATAACAGCTCTCAGCCTCAACAGCCATTTCGGCAACGTAACCGTACCTTCTTCAAACTGCATCAAACGAGCCTCCTGTGATCTCTACTTCACTCTGATTCGACACCAGCAGGCCTCTTATCCCAAATTCCTATCTCTTTATAGTACTTCACAGCGCCCCGATGAACCGGAATGGTAGCTCCATAGAATACACTGTCCAAGGTCAAATCCTTTGCCACAGGGTGACTTTTATGGAACTCTGGAAGATGTGTCAACCATTGTTTAGTTAATTCATAAACCACATCCTCAGGAACGGTATCACGTATGGTACAAAAACATAGGTTGCTCCAAGTTGGGGTATCAACATCTGTTCCCTTGATAGTCCCCTTTGGAACAATCATCCAGCTGCCAAAGCCCATAATTTTCGTCGTCGCCTCCTTATTCACCAAAGGAATGATTTTTACCTCGTCTGTTGACATAAGCTCTAAAATGGCTGAAGGTGGCGATGCAATATTGCCTCCAAAGATACAGCCTGCAGAAATGGTTCCGTCCCTCAGTGCCTTGACACAATCACTATAGGTGAGATTTGTAACCTTGCAATCTTTGTGGACATCGAGACCATTGGCTTTCAGCACCCGCTCTGCCATGATTGTGGCGCTGGTTCCAGGGGGTCCTGAAGAGATCCTTTTCCCCTTAAGATCGCTGAGAGTATTGAGCCCTGACTTTTTTAAGGTACAAACCCATTGAGTAGTAAAATGATCAAATGTCAGAAAGCGCAGATGCTTATGGGGTTTCCCTTTATAGTCCCCTATCCCCGCATAAGCCTCGTAGCAGGTGGGGTGAATAGCCTGCCCGCATTCAAGCTTCCCAGCTTCAATCCGCTCATAGTTCTCCGAAGTTCCGCCACCAGCTTCACAGCTAACACGAACTTTATCAGAAAACTGTGAGACTATAGCAGCCATAGTGCTATAGAGGATGTAAGCGGTGCCACCCACGGGTCCCCCCGAGGTGGATACTATGATCTTCTCTACCTTCCCGTAGACAGGGATTACCATCAGGAATGCCATTGCTAATGTCACTGTTATAAAAACTCTCCTTTTCTCTTTTGTCTTCATTTCGCTCTCCTTTCAAATTTTCAAAAAGCCACTTACTTCTTCAGCAAGCCAACTTCTTTCCAATACTTTGCTGCTCCTGGGTGGTAAGGTACTTCAAGATCCACGAAAAGATCCTTAAAGTCTCCATAGGGTTTAAACATCTCAACACCTTCTTTATAGTGCTCGTGTGAAATCTTACAAATTTCATAAGCCACTTCATCTGGCAGCCTAGTTGTCGTTGTCCAGATAGTAACATATCCTATTGTAGGAGCAGGATAATCTTGTTTTGGATATGTATTTGGGGGGATGGTTATTCGGGACCAAGCAGGAGTTTTTACTACAGCCTTCTTAGCTATCTCGTCCGGGATGGGAATAAGTCGGCAATGCCTAATAGTAAAAAGCTCCAAAGTCCCAGAAGAAGGAACACCCGTTGCCATAATGATTACGTCGGAATGACCATCCTTTAAGGAATCAAATTGAGCGTCCATGGTTGCGTAATTGGTCGTCTTCATGTCCTTATCCTGACTCCATCCAGCGGATTCTAAGATAGCTGCATTTAGTCTCTGGGCGCTCATGGCTTTGGGCTGGTCGGCTACTCTCTTCCCCTTGATATCCCAAAAAGTCTTTACCGGACCATCCCACAAGGTGTATATTTGCGTGGCCGTGACGTTTGCGGAAAACAGCAATCTCAGGTCTTTTCCCTTGCTGCCAAATCTAGCCCAATCACCTACAGCATTATAAGCGTCCAACACAATGAATGCATTGCTAAGTCCAACATCTATTGTACCCTCGATCAACTGCCTTGTATGTTCTACAGTCCCTTTCCCGGGGACCACAGAAATATTCAACTTTGGCAAGCCTGGAAGAGGAGAGTATTTGTTAATCAGCGAAGCCGCAGAGACAGCAATGCCATAAGTGGTCCCGGTGGTTCCAGTGGGATACCAGGTCAAACTGTATTTCGTTAGCTTTGGTTGCTGTGCAGCAACACTGCCAACTACCACCATAGCTCCTAACAATACTAAACTCACCACATAAACCGTCATCCTCCATTGCTTACGCATTGTTCATCCTCCTTTGCTTTAATCTTCAACAGCTATGAAATATCATTTGAGCCTCTCTTGCTCTCCGTACAACAATCCCAGATTTCTAATATTTCAACCTCTCAAACTTTCAAACCTGCTTCTGCGCCTTCATAAATAGCTTCCTGAATTCTTCTCGGTTTTACACAATTACCCACTTCGTAAAGCTCTGGGACTTGACCCTTTAGGGACTCAAGTAAGGTTTTGTCAGCTACTGAGCCGGTACATATTACTATGTCATCGGCCTCCAAAAACACTTTTCTTCCTACTTCATCTATTATTTCCATCCCTTTGTCAGTTATTTCTTCACCCTTTACCCCTGTAAAGGCTTTCACACCTCCTTCATCCAATCTCTTTACCATCTGATTAGCATACGAATAATAAAGCTCAGAAGCTAATTCTGGTAAGACCTCAACTATGCTAACGTCTCTCCCCTTCTCCCTAAGAAAATCAGCCACTTCACACCCAACAAAACCACCCCCTACCACTATCACTCTTGGGCCCACATCCACTTTCTCTAATAAAACGTCCCTATTGTTGACCACTTTCTTTCTTTCTATCCCCTTAATATTGGGAATAAGCGGTTTTGATCCTATAGCTCCTATAACCGCGTCAGGAGAAAACTCCGAAACCATCTTTCCAGTCGCTTTTCTCTCTAATTCCACAGTCACTTTCAACTTACCTAACTGTAAGCTTAAATGCTCCGTGAAACTATTAAACTCCTCTTTATGAGGAGGTATTGCAGCGATATTAAGCTGCCCTCCAAGTCTATTCCCCTCTTCCCATAAGGTTACATCATGTCCTCTCAGGCTGGCTATAATCGCTGCCTCCATCCCTCCGGGGCCACCTCCTATTACGAGAACCTTTTTTCTCTTCGGTGCGGGCCTAAGGCTTGATTCAAACTCCTTCTCCCTTCCCACTGCAGGGTTTACTGTGCAAACCATGGGACCTACTGGTGGTTTGAGAATGGATTCCTTACAGCGTACGCAGCGAAGGCATTTGCGAATATCATCCAAATTACCGTCTCTTACCTTTTTAGGAAACTGAGGGTCTGCAATTAAAGCTCGGCCTAAGTCAACAAAATCAGCCTTCTCCTCCCTTAAAATTTTTTCTGCCACATAAGGGTCATTGATGTTGCCAGCGACTGAAATAGGAATGTTCACTGCCTTTCTTACAGCCTGAGAAAGATCTGCATTACAACCATGGGACATATACATATTAGGAACAACCCAGTGATTTGTCTCGCTCGTTCCGGAAACTATGTCGATCGCGTCAACACCATCCTCTTCAAGAAGTTTTGAAACGCCAATAGCATCCTCAATTCCAAAACCACCCTCTAATTTTTCATCCGCTGTCAGCCTAAATACAATGGGATAATCAGGACCCGTCTTTCTTCTCACGGCAGCCACCAACTCTAAGGCAAACCGCGCTCTTTTTTGAGTATTCCCTCCATACTCGTCTTCTCTCTTGTTCGTTCTTGGAGATAAAAATTCTGATACAAGGTATCCACTCGCCCCATGAATCATGATGCAATCAAATCCTGCTTCTCTTGCGCGCCTAGCTCCTTCCGCAAAGTCATATACCAGCTTTTCTATATCAGCAATACTAAGTGCTCTCGTCCTAACACCTGTGCTAGGGTTTATTTCTCCCGAGGCTGACGCTGGATCAATTTCATCTACCCGACCCCTGTGAGGATTAATTTCGATTCCTGCTCCTGCTCCTCCCGCATGAATAATCCTCACAAGCCTTCTTAAATCTGAGATAACCTCATCGTTCCCAAGGTAAATTCGCCCAGGATATCCTCCGGAACAGGGGTAAGATGATTCGACGAATACCAAAGCACAGCCTCCACGACTCCGCTCTCCGTAATAATTCAACATTTGCTCAGATATATATCCATCTTTCGAAACGTAACGGGTCAACATCGGTGGCATTATCATCCTGTTCTTAACCTGTAACGTTCCTATCTTTCCTGACTCAAAGAGCTTTGCAAAAAGGACCATTGCGTCTGTCATAAGATTAACTACTTTTTAAGCAAACCAACCTCTTTCCAATACTTTTCCGCACCTGGGTGGAATGGCACTATGAAATCTACAAATAGATCTTGAAACTGTCCATAGGGCTGATACATCCCAACACCTTCTTTATAGTTCTGATGCATAATCTTGCAAATTTCGTAAGCGACGTCATCAGGCAACCTGGTTGTAGTACCCCAAAAAAGAACTACCCCTATTGTCGATACGGGATAGTCCTGCTTTGGATATTGATTCGTTGGTATAGTTGTCTTGTACCAATATCTTTTGTCCATTAAAGCTTTTTTGATCACTTCATCCGGCAAACCGACAAGTCGACAATGTTTGATGGTGAAAAGCTCCTGTGGACCCACAGAAGGAAAGCCCTGAGTATGAATAATAACATCGGCATGGCCGTCCTTTAACGCTTCATACATAGCCTCCATCGCTTGGTAGTGGGTAACTTTAAAGTCTTTCCCTGGCTCCCACCCAGCAGCTTCCCATACAGCCGCATTTAAGCGTTGCATAGACATTGCTTTAGACTGATCCGCTACCCTCTTCCCCTTAATATCCCAGAAGGTCTTTACTGGACCATCCCAAAAAGAATATATTTGTGTACCCATGGCTGTAGCAGGAACTAAAGCTCTCAGTTCTTTACCTTTGGTACCAAATTTAGCCCACGCACCTTTCCCATCATAAGCTTCTGCTGCAATATCCGGACCTGTAAGCCCAATATCTATTTGACCTTCAACAAGTTGCCTGGTATGCTCCACTGTACCCTTGCCCGGGACGACGGAAATCTGCAACTTCGGTAATCCCGGAAGAGGGGAATATTTGTTAATCAATGTTGAAGCAGCAACAGCAACGCCGTAAGTTGTCCCAGTGGTTCCTGTCGGATACCAGGTTAAATTGTACTTCGCTAGCTTTGCTTCCTGCGCGAAAGCACCCCCAACAAAAACCACAACCATTGACAACAGCAAACTCACCACACCAACCATCATCCTCCATTGTCTATCCATTTGTTCATCCTCCTTTCTCGATTTCGTAAAACTGATTAAATCATACAATAACCACCATTGACACTGATGGTTTGCCCAGTTATATGCCCCGCTTTCAGTATTTCCTTTTGCTAATAGGCTTCATATATCTCCGATACAATAAAATTGATGAAACTGTTGCCACAAGCAGCACAATACCTATTAAATCAGTATACTTCTCAGGAAAGAAGAGCAGTAAACCAATGATCCCAAATAATAGTCGTTGCATAATATTCAGTTTTCCTATTCCCGATAGGTAGCCTTCTATGCACGAGCCAAGAATAAAAACCCCAATGAAAGCGGTTAGGACTGATTCCACGATCGATAATGTAGAATTTCCATGAAGGATAAGCTCTGGATTATATACAAAAAAGAACGGAATAACATACAGAACAAAGCAGAGTCGCATCGCTCGAAATCCGGTCTTCCAAAAGTTTGCACCACCTATGATCGCAGCAACGTAGGCAGCCATGGCCACAGGAGGCGTGATAAATGAAAAAAGACCACAATAAAGTACAAATAGATGCACAGCGACTGGGTCAAAGCCCAGAGGAGTCAGCGCCGGGACAAGCACGATGGAGAGCATGATGTAGCAGGCCGTTATCGTCATCCCCATACCAAGTATATAGCTTACAACCATTCCCATCATAAGCATTGGTAAGGCATGTTGTCCGAACAAATTAACTAACTCTGACGAAAAGGAGACGGCCACTCCAGTCATGGACATTCCACCCAAGATGAATCCTATCCCGGCCAATATTGCGATCATTTCTACCAGAATTCTTCCTGAATTTATAAAAAGATTATAAATCGTCTTTAGATTAGGTCTAGTCTCTTTTCTGAACATGGCCCCGAGTAAAAGGAACACAGAAGCGATATAGGGAGCTTGGGCTTCCTGCTTCAGTTTAAAAAGTAAGTATACCAAAACCACCAGAGCCGCGAAGTATATCCATCCCTCCTTCAAGGTCTCTTTGAGAGAGGGAAGTTCACCCTTAGGAAGCCCAACGAGTCCTCTCTTGGCTGCATGACAATCGATCTGAACAAAAAGACCTAAGTAATAGAGAATGGCCGGTACTGCGGCTGCAATAGCAACTGTCGTATAGGGAACCTGAAGGAAGCTCGCCATGACAAAGGCAACAGCTCCCATCACTGGGGGCATGATAGCGCCCCCGGTAGAGGCACAAGCTTCCACGGCAGAAGCGTACTCTGGCGAATAGCCGGTTCTTTTCATTGTAGGTATGGTTATCCAACCGTCGACTGCGACATTTGCCACTGCGCTTCCACTTATAGTCCCAAATAAGGCGCTTGCCACAACCGACACCTTTGCCGGTCCTCCCCTCACTCCCCCGAGAATTGCGGAAGCAAATTTTGTAAAAAACAATCCTCCCCCAGTTGCTTGTAAGGCTGAGCTGAAGAGCATAAAACCAATCACCAACTCGCAAAAAGTCCTTGTGGGTATACCGATAATACTCTCGCGCGACATGACGTGAAACTTGGCAGCTTCTGTAAACGAAAAGCCAGCCCCCTCCAAAAAGCCAGGCATATGGGCAGCAATAAGGGGATACACGGAAATGACTCCAGTGAAGATCAATAAGGTTGAGCCGCCCGCACGCCTAAGTGCTTCCAGGATGAGCCCCCACATCAAAATGCTTACTACGATGGAAAAAATCGGACCGGCCGAAACCCAACCCTCGTTCGCTATTCTAAAGGCATTGAGCATCAGATAGCCACAGCAGAAGATTGTCAGCAGAAAGAGCGAAATGTCGTACCAGGGAGTCTTGCTCTTAGAAGCACCTTTTGATATCGGAAAAAGGAGAAAGGAGGAGGATAAAAAAACAGCGAGCATTCCATAGTAATATGCATTTTCATGGTACGATAACCAACCTAATCGAAATATCTCGTTAATTGAGGCCAAAACCCCAAAAAAGGTAATAATAGCAAATATGGGTTCCCATACTTTGCCCAATTTTCGATACCTCTCAACCGCACCGGAATCGAAAGAAGGCTTAGAAAGAAGGCTCCCTAGATCCTTATTTTCTTCTTCTTTATTCATTCTGGACCTCCGTTGTATATATCTCTATATAAGCCCTGCCACCTACCCCAATGCTACAACGTTAATTCAACTCTCTGGACATTCTCATGAACAAGAAGAACGCGTTTCCATATCTAAGGCAATAGACCTATTTCCTGTTCTACAATCAACCGCCATTCCATTACAGGGTCTACCTTCTTTCCGGTTTTAGCCATCTTTTCATGGGCTTCATCAAGATAAGCTAACCAGCGCTTATTCACTTTCTCCATCTGCACTAACCGCTTCTTGTTGGCAATTTCATGAGCTTCTTTCCAAATGCCAATCTCCTTAAGAAACTTTATTGCCCCAGGGTGAAAGGGCCCCAGTGCCGTCATTTCGGGGATTATTTTCTCTGGTCTCATTCCCTCAAGGCCAGAATAAGCCAAACAAATCTCATTCATTTTGCTGTAAATAGCCTTGCATATTGCGTATACGAACTCATCAGGTTGGCTTGCCAGAGTAGTAGTAACTGGATTAGCGTACTGTGGAGTTGGAATCTTTTCTCCCTTTTTTACTCCAGCCCCCTCAGTAGTATACCCGGGTACTTGATAGGGCATAAATTTTCTGTATCTCTCCCAGCCCTCTTTATCCTCATGAGGATATCTTACGATATAAAGCCCATGGGGTCCTGCATCCGCTTCATAAAATGTAGGAGAAGCATTAGAACCCATGGTAAAATCTCCCTTGCCCTCGGCAAGGGCTTTATAAGCAGCTCCGGCAGTTGAAACATCAACTATAGTAACATCATCTAAGGTCAATTTTCCGAAGGCAAGAGTACCACGAACCCCCTCGGTCGACCATGCTGACCCAATGACTCGGATCACCCTCTTCCCTTTAAGATCATAGGGCGTTTTTATGCCTGATACAGCAGTCGCATCGCCGATCGAGGCACCAAAATTTGGCCATCCGGCCCATATGATCCTCAAAGGTTGTGGCCCAAAAGCAAAGGCGCTGTAATGCGCCAGCCCCATTGAAGCCCAATAAAGATCAGCCCCCAAATAAGCGATGTGTGCCCTCCCTGCGCGCAACATATTAATACGTTCCGCATCGTTACCAGGAATTAATCTGATTTTGCTGCCTAATGCAGGCGCAATCTTTTCTGCCACTACTGCATCAACAACATAGGTTGCCGAACCAACATCACCTGTCCCCCAATAAATTATCGAAGGAAATTTATATGCTGCTTGTGCCTCAGTCAATCCAATGGTACCAATGAAAAAAGCTAACAAAGCAAATACCATCAACACTCTTATACCCAGTAATGCTTTCCATAATGATTGCTTTCTACTCATCTTAAATTCCTCCCTTCGATAAAATTTGTTGAACTTCAAAGTATGCTATTTCACCCCAAGGCATCCCAATTTCAGATCTCTTTTGAGAATATAATTTGGCTCTTTCATTTCTTCTCCGAGTGTGAACATGCCGGAACCTTTTGCCGCCTTAGTTTAAAAATAATAGAAGGCCTCATCTTCTCAGAGTAGAAGAAGCCCTCGGCAGCTCGTGTATCTCCGTACTTAGTTCTTAGCTCATCTATAGGACCAGCATCCAGTGCCCGCATGGGGCATGCCTCAACACAAATGGGCTTCTTACCTCCAGCCCATCTATCAAGACAGAGAGCACACTTCTGCATTTTTGTACCCGGCTCGAATCCAAATTCGGGAGCGTTATAGGGACAAGCCTCTTTGCAAAAAGCGTCACAGCTTGCTTTGCCCAAGCATGCTTCTCTATCAATAACAACTATCCCGTCTTCTTCCCTTTTTGTAATAGCCTCAACTGGACAAACTGGAACACAAGGGGGATTGACACAGTGATAGCAGGTGAGAAAGAGATAACTCACTGATAGGTCGGGGAACTTACCCTTCTCCATAGTGTTTATGTTTATCCAGTTGGCAGGCTCTGACCCCAAGTCATACTCATGCCAATCCTTACAAGCGATTTGACAGGTGAAGCATCCGATGCAGCGCGATTGATCAAAGTAAAAACCATATTGCATTGTTTTACCCCTCTAAACTCTCTGAACCTCGACAAGGCAGGTATTTGTAGGCCAGCCTCCCCCGGGTGAATAATCATCTTTGGTTAGAACATTAGGGGACCCACCTCTATCAGCTCCTGTTTCATCGGGTCTGTACCAAGCTCCTTGACGAATAGCCACCACTCCAGGCATGACTCTTTCCGTTACCTTAGCCGGTAAGATTGTAATCCCCCTACCATTAAAGACTCTCAACTCATCCCCATCAACGATACCTCTATCTTTAGCGTCAGTGGAGCTGATCCAAACTGTTTGGGGCTCGAGATCTTTTAGCCAGGGGATAGTATCAAAACAGGAGTGTGTTCGTGTCTTGGTGTGGATAGTAATAAGCTGCAGAGGGTACTTCTCTGCTAATGGATCGTTTGGGCTTTCCCACGGCTCAATATACTTTGGCACGGGGGGAAGTTTTGGATTGTTGAGGTCGGCCAATCTTTGAGAGTAGATCTCGATCTTCCCGGATGGAGTGGGGAAGGGGTTATTTCCCGGGTCATCAATCTGCTTCTTAAATGCAATGAATGGCTCGGTAAGCTTTAATTTATGAGCACCGTTCCGCTTAAAAGTGTCATAGTCAGAAATATCTTTAGCCAAGTCGGGCGTTGTCTTTGCCAGCTCTCTCAGCCACTCTTCTTCTGTTTTATCACTATAATTGGAGACACCTAACCGTGGAGCTAACTCCCAACATATCTCAAAATCGGACTTTGATTCATACAACGAATCTATAACTTTGTTCGCAGACAGGTAGTAGGCCCCTTGTTGCCACGGCCGAAAAATGTCATTTCTTTCCCAATTGGTATTTACAGGAAGGAGAATGTCAGCAAACCTTGCTGTGGCTGTTATGAATTGCTCGTTAACCAGGATGAAATCGAGTTTATTCAGGGCCTGAACACCTTTATTGATATTCAGATATTGATTTAACATATTCGCAGGGGCTGCCCAGAGAAATTTAATGTCAGTAAGAAAGCCGCCAGATCTGCCTCTGAGGATAGTATCCCAAACATCGCAACGGTGGGGGTTGAACCTGTTACGAAGTCCGGTATCAAGACTGTCTGCCCCTACGGCTAGCCCTCCCGCTACTGGTAAATTTGAGGTGCGGCTTGCACGGGGGACACCTTGAACCGGATTCTTCCCTTCAGGGAGCCCGGGACCGAAGGAATAGACTAGCGCACGGTCGCGCCCACAAGCACTCCCTCCGGGAATGCCAACGTTTCCCGTCATCGCTGTTAGAGTTGCTGCTGCCCGGTGATACTGCTCTCCGTAGGCAGTACGACCTGGAGAATAACCAGCGATTAGGGCTGCTGGCTTGCAAGTAGCATACTCCTTTGCTAATTTTTCAATAACGGCCGCTGGCACCTTCGTGATGGAGTCAGCCCAGGACGGAGTTTTTGGTACTCCATCTTCAACACCCATCACATAATCTTTGAATTTGTCAAATCCAACAGTATATTTTCCAAGGAATCTTTTATCGTGAAGGTTTTCCTTAACTATCACATAAGCCATAGCTACCAACATCGCAGTATCAGTTCCCGGCCTAATAGGTATCCACTGGTCGCCAAAAACAGCGACTGAGTTGGTGAATCGCGGGTCAACACAAATAATCTTAGCGCCTGCTTCTTTAGCTTTAGCTAAGTAAAAGTTCGTATTAGTACTAAATATAGTGGCAACTGGGTTCCATCCCCACATGATGATCAACCGAGAATTGACAAGGTCATCTCGCGTATTGCCAGTAATTGTAGTTCCGTACATAGATAGAGAAGCAAAGTCTAAAGCCTCAGCAGAGGCACCACCCCACGACCGGGTGCACCCGCCAAACATGTTGAGCAATCTGTAAATCGCATGATGCCCATGGAGATCACCGGGAGTGGCGCCGTGGCTAGCGACGACAATAGCTGACGCGCCGTAGGTGTTCTTCACCCTGATTAGCTCTTTAGCTATGGTATCTAAAGCCTCGTCCCAAGAGGTCCGCTCAAACTTGCCTTCACCTCGAGTCCCCACACGCTTCATTGGGTACTTGAGACGATCTGGCGCATAAACGAGCTTCCGATAAGCCCGCCCCCTAAGACAAGCTCTTAGCTGAGGTTCCTCTCCATCGTCAGTTTCCGCTCTGATAACGACGCCATTCTTAACATGAACTTTAAGGAGGCACTTACCTCCACAGTCATAGCAACCTATGCCAGTTGGAATCACTCTGATATCATCCCCAGGACTTTTTCTTTTATTGTGGATCATCCACTACCTCCACCCTCATTTATCATTGACTATTTGCTTCTTATCTGTCCTCTCTTCCATAAACCACAAAAATCTTACTTAGGCAATCCAACCTCCTTCCAATACTTCTCTGCCCCTGGGTGATAAGGTATTACAAAATCTACAAATAGATCCGGATACTGTCCATAGGGCTTAAACATCTCAACCCCTTCTTTATAATGTTCGTGCCAAATCTTACAAATTTCGTAAGCCGCTTCATCAGGTAACCTTGTTGTAGTACCCCAGAAAAGGACCACCCCTATCGTGGGTACAGGATAATCTTGCTTGGGATATTGATTCGGAGGCACTGTTGTTCGATACCAATACTTCTTGCCCGCCACAGATATCAACTTGAAAAGCCCAGTCTTCCCTTTTCTGCTTAACAAAGAATTCCGTTTGCCATGCCCCAGCATTGTTCACCAGAATATCAATTTGACCAAATCTTTCTATCGTATCGGCTACGGCCTGTTTCACCATGTCCCAGTTGGCCACATCAACCTTAACGTAAAGGGCTTCCCCCCCTTATCCTTCACCTCCTTCGTTGTCGCCTCACCCCTCCCCTCATCGAGGTCGGCGATGACCACTTTAACGCCTTCATCAGCGAACCCCAATACTGTGGCTTTACCCATTCCCCAACCACCTCCCGTCACAATGGCTACCTTATTCGTATGTCCTAGTTCCATCTCTTCACTCCGCCTTTCTAAAATCTATCAACATCTTGATTCTTGTATAAGTTTACCACTTGGCTCGAATTAATACGCATTAACGCATAGGAAGATCTAATCCATACCTGAAACATCTCGCCCAGTTTCTCCTGTTCTTGCACTTTTCCACTAAAAAGCTTGTCTATGGCCCCATCGGACTATTAACGTTTCACTCAGTATAAGGAAGAAATTTACGTCCTATCAGGTCACGAACAATAACCAGTTTTTGCGCTTCAGCAGTGCCGTCAGCGAATTGATAACCCATCACATCGAGCATGCGCTGTATCAAAGGATACTCTGTGCTGTAACCATAATGGCCCATCATTAGGACACAATCATGTATGACTTCAAAGGCAATTGCCGGAGCATACCATTTGCACATGGCTGCCTCTTTTGAATGCCTTATCCCTTGATCGCGCATCCACAACGCTCGATAACAAAGCAACCTCGCTGCATCAAGCTTGGTCGCAGCCTCAGCAATCTTAAAAGATATTGCTTCAAACTTCGCTATCGGATGCCCAAAAGCAGTCCTGGATTTAACATAGGCCGCAACTTCGCTCAATGAAGTCTGAGCTTGTCCTAAAGCCACAAGAGCCAACAACACCCGAATAACGTCAAAGCGATCCATCAGCATATAAAATCCTCTACCCTCATCACCGATCCGGTTGCCGATGGGTATCTTAACCGAATCAAAGAAAACCGCGCCGCAATTTAGGACGATATGACCGGCATACGGAATCTCCTCGCGAGAGATCCCTGGAGTATCGATAGGAATAAAGAAACAACTTACTCCTCTTGCACCCGCATTGCAGTCAGTCTTGGCCCAAACAATCAAAGCATTCGACTGCATTGCCCGAGTCACTGGTGCTTTTTCCCCATCCAGAATATAACTGTCGTTGCCCCTTATCGCTCTCATCTTTATCGCTGCTGCATCCGTACCACAATCAGGCTCTGTGATCGCCAAAGAAGGCAATAGATCTGCTTTGCATAACTTCGGTATCCATTCTTGCCTTTGTTCTTCCGTCCCAGATTTAAGTAAAGCACAGAATTGGGTGGGAATTAAAACTATGTGAGCGGCACCAATGTCAGCCTTGCCAAACTCTTCAACGACAATGCCAACCGAAGTCATATCCATACCCTGGCCGCCGTACTTCTCTTCGGCAATCAATCCGATGTACCCTAACTCCGCTATCTTCTTAATTATCCAATTAGGTATGCGATTCGATACTGCTCGCTCCTTGGCACCTGGGATAAGCTCTTTCTTAGCAAATTCTCGGGCTGCACGGCGTAAATCATCATGCGTTTCACTAAAGCCAAACTCTGCCACCTTTCACCCCCTGGAGTGGCTCACTGTAGAAAAATATCCACTCCCTTTTCATTTCCATGTATTTCTCGTCGGTGGTGTTGATCTTCTCATAACAGAAACAAATCAGAACTTCACTCAAAGCTAAATCACTGGAGCAATTCTCTATAATTCAGCAATTATCTATCTTCCCTTAAAAATCGGTTTTCTTTTCTCCAAGAAGGCTTTAAAAGCCTCCTTATGATCCTCCGTTTGTACTAATAAACATTGCAGATTCGTGGTATAGTCCAATGAAGAATTCAGGTCCATGCTCAATGACCTGTTCATTGCAACTTTGATCATAGCGATCGTCTTGGAAGGGCCCTTGGCCAACTGTCTTGCCAATTGTTCGACAGCAGCCATGAGTTGATTTTCAGGGAATACTTTATCTACCAATCCAATACGCTCAGCTTCTCGGGAATCAATGATATCCCCGGTGAATGCAAGAAGTTTTGCCTTGCTGAGACCGATCAATCGTGGCAAAAAATATACTCCCCCCAGGTCAGGGATAATCCCCATCTTTGCAAATATTTCGCTGAAACGGGCCCTTTCAGATGCGAACCTAATGTCACAGGCCAGGGCAATATCGAAACCACCGCCAGTAGCTATCCCGTTTATCGCTGCAATTACTGGTTTCTCCATTTCCACTATTTTCTTAATTACGTTGGTGTGAATGTAACCTCTCAGTTCAAAAGTCCCCATGGTGGAAAGCATAGAAATATCATTCTTGACATCCCCACCAGCACAAAAAGCCCGCCCAGCACCGGTGATAATTATTACTTTTATAGTTTCGTCACGAGCAGCCTCATGGAATACCATGGAAAGCTCGTCAAACATCTTCAGACATAAGGCATTTAGCACTTCCGGCCGGTTTAGAGTGATGGTCAAAATACCATCCTGCTCCCTACAGATAATGTTTTCAAAAGTTTCTCTCATTTTTGTACCCTCTGTCCTTTTATAAAATTAGAAAAACATCATAAATTTGTTAGTTCCTTTTTAATGAACAATTAAAGCAGGCCTGTTATCTCCGTTATATCCTTTACATCTTCAATCTTCTCTATTCGGTTAAGGACAGTCTCAGTCCGATGGGGAGACAAAAATCCAGATACATTCACTCGAAACTTCTCTTTGATCTCCTCGTGAGTCAGACGATAGTGAGGGTCCCATGAGTCACCCCGGGCATAATCAGAACTTTCAACAAAGACTCTCTCCCCAACTCGAACCTCAATGGTTACCGGGAACCTTTTGCGAAAGGCTCCCGGGGGTCCTTGATACCCCAGCATAAATTCTGCAGTCTCAGTAGATACGGGGTTTTTTTCTAAAACGATTTTCTTGCCAAACTCAACCAGTTGAGGGTCGTGCATTCTCTCCGATGTGTGCCACTCCGGACCTGGAGGAATTCCAAAAGCAGCGCAGGCCATATTATAAGGAAAGCTAAATTCGCTGCTGGTGTAATCCTTCGGCTCCACACTGTCCCACCTTTGGACTTTGTTCCATATATATTCGGGGTTTAGCAATAAAGGCGGGACTTTTATTTTGATGCTGTCAATATCATCGGGGAGAAGAGTATTTTGTTTCATAATTTTGGTGAGCATATCAATCGAAGAGTTAAATTGTCGGCAACATGGATAGGGTTTTATCGAGGATTCTGTAATATGCCACTTTCTGCCTAAGTCCTCGAGGAATACGCTATGTTTAAAACTCGATACTCCACATGCCTTCCAAAAATCATCCGCATCCAGTATCGCTTCATCACCCGGATAATCATTCTGCGCCAGCAGGGCAGCAGTAACACCGACCTTCGTAATCCATCCCAAATCAGCATATTTACAGACATTATGAGGAGCTCTTCTCCTCCAAAGTCCAGCTAACGGGAGGGGGGCAAAGTAGGCAGCAAGGGATAGAGCATTTCTCATCTGCTCCCGGTTGAGTCCTACCAGCTTTGCCGCCGACACAGCAGCCCCAAAGACATTGAAGCTATAACCCACTACGGCAGGATAGATGACTTCCTTTTCAGGGGTTATCTCTACCAGGGGAACAGCTAAGCCGCAGCGAGCGCAGATATCATACCCTAATACTGTAGCCAATATTACATCTTTCCCCGAGGCATGTACTCTTTCTGCTGCAGAGAGAGCAGCACAAAATGGGATGGTACCGATATGCATTCTGGTTAAGAAGACATCATCATTATCGTGAGTATTGCCCATCTTAGCGTTCACCATCGCTGCCATGGTGCAAGAGGTTCTCATCCCTGTCCCCAGGATGGTGGCCTCAGGATTCCCTCCTTCGTCTTTCGCAAACTTTATTAGTGCCTGCCCGACAGACGAATTGCAACCTGAAATCACATTACCTATATGATCGATAATGTAATCTATTGTATGAGTTACTACTTCCTTAGGAAGATCGCCAAAAGAAACGTCTAAAACTAATCTGATCCACTCTTCCGTTGATTTTCCGATCCCTGCCATCTTTTTCCCTTTTCTCAAACTTGGGCAATTATCTTTCTTGTATTCAAAGTTAGAACTAAAACTTTTTTCTCCGACTTCTTACATTTCTACCCCGGTTCGAAAACCAGATTCGATAGCTTCTCTAATTTTACCAGGCTCAGCGCAGTCCCCGATAGAATAATAGATAACAGAAGCCTTATCTTTTAATTCCTTGGCAAGTACATCGTTTGATCGCACCCCTTTCGCCAACAAGATTGTATCCGCTTCAAAAAACTTAGCAGAACCCATGTGGTCAAATCTTACTCCCTTGTTGGTTATCTCTGTAATTCTTGCATTGGTTTCCGTCCTTACTCCAAATGTTTTCAACCTATTTTTAGTAACCCATCTAGTGGACATCCCAATGTCAGCGCCGACACGGTCAGATTCTTCTAAAATCGTTACTCTCTTCTTTTTCTCACCCAAGACTTCTCCAATTTCACAACCAGCGAAGCCGCCACCTATGACGACGACCTGCTCCCCAATAGGAAAATTGAATCTCAGAAGCCACCTTATCATATACGGACTATAGAAAAACCGTAAAAAAACCGAGCTTAGCTGCCAGAGAAGTTTTCTTCCTATCCCACCCTTTTGGGAGGGATGACCATTCATAACCCCATGAAAATCTTCCATGCTAAAAACAATATCATTATTGATGCCGGGGATTGCCAGTGTGATGGGACTTCCTCCCAAAGCTAAAACAATTACTTCGGGATTTATTTTCTCAACTAAAGCAGGCGTTATTTCTGTTCTCAGCTTAACCGTAATGGGAAGCCTTTTGATTTGATTCTCCATGTATTTCAATAAGTTTTCGATTTCCTTATTAATGATGGCCCCAAATATCATGGATCCACCTAAACGTCGCTCCTTCTCCAAGAGTGTCACTTTGTGACCTCTTTGGAATGCTACTTGAGCCGCTTCCATGCCAGCAGGGCCTCCCCCTACGATGAGTACCCTTTTACTCTTTAAAGCGGGCTTAACAGTCCTTTCCTCTTCTTTCCCTACTCTGGGATTAACGCTGCAAGTCACAGGTTTTCTCGCGAGCTCATCATCAAGACAACGGCAACAACAAATACAGTAACAAATATCTTTCAGCCTTCCTTCTTTACTTTTTTGGGGTAATTCGGGGTCAGCGATTAAAGCTCGGGCCATCCCTACAAGATCAGCTCTTCCTTTGGCTATACTCTCATTCGCCAAAACAGGGTTGTTCATTCTAACTGTAGCAATCACAGGGATACTGACCACACGTTTGACTTCCTCTGCCAGATAAACAAAGGCTCCCGGTCGAACAGATTGTTGAATGAGTGGTATAGGAGACTCATGCCATCCTGCCTCCACATCAATAGCAGCGATGCCTGCCTTTTCTAAGGTACGAACCACTTGCTTTGTGTCCTCAATAGTGTTTCCACCCTCCATAAACTCATCAGCAGAAAGGCGACAGATAAAAGGACAATCACCTCCTGCCTTTTTCTTAGCTGAGTCAACGATCTCAAGAAGGAACTGCATTCTGTTTTCCACAGTCCCTCCATATCGATCACTCCGCTTATTCGAATAAGAAGACAAAAAGCGATTGATGAGATACCCCATTCCTGCTTGAAATTCCACCATATCAAACCCAGCATCACGAGCTCTCCTCGCCCCCTCACCAAACTCTTCAACAATTTGCTGGATTTCACTAATGGTTAACTCCCTGGGCTGAGGAATACCACGGTGAATGGGTATACATGAAGGCCCAACAACTTCAACAGGAGCATCTTTCCCCTTGGTCCACTCATAGTGCAATATCAGTTGGGCAGCCACCTTAGCCCCATTGTCATGGATCACCTTGGTCATCTCTCGGAGTTTGGGGATGAGCTCATCACTGCATATTACTAGGTGAGAGATGCTATCCGTAAAGACTGATTTTTTTGAACGAAAATCAGCAGGCAGGACAGATCCTACGATAATAAGCCCAACACCCCCTTTGGCCCTTTCGACAAAAAAATTCTTTAGCCGATCGGTTACCCCGTAGTTCTCCGCGTAGCTAAGGCCCATGCCCAGCAATACTATCCTATTCTTCAGCTCAACTCCTCCTACATTAATGGGGTCAAAGAGACTCTTAAAACGAGTCATCATATCAATACCCCCTTCTCCCCAAATTTAAATAGGGCTCTAGTTATTTCCACATCTCGTTTTCTAAATTTTAGTCTCCTTTTAGGCCTCATAAATTCATTTTACCTATAGGGCAAAAATTTCCCTCCAAGCACCTCTCGAACAATAACCAGTTTTAAGGCCTCCGGCGTTCCCTCGGCAATTTGATAACCCATAACATCGAGCATCCGCTGGACTAAAGGATATTCAGTACTATACCCATAATGTCCCATCATAAGAATGCAATCATGAATTATATCTACTGCAGTCTCTGTCGCATACCACTTGCACATGGCGGACTCTTTTATGTTTTTTTGTCCTTGGTCAAACATCCATAATGCTCGGTAGCAAAGTAACCTACCCGCATCAAGTTTCGTTGCTGCTTCAGCAATTCTAAAAGATATGGCTTCAAACTTCGCTATTGGATGCCCAAAAGCAGTCCTGGATTTAACATAAGCCGTCACCTCATCTAATGAAGTCTGGGCTTGCCCTAATACCGCAAGACCTATCCATACTCGAAGTAAATCAAAGGCTTCCATCACGATATGGAACCCTTTCCCTTCATCCCCTACTCTATTGATACTGGGTACCTTAACCGAATCAAAAAAGACTGAAGCGAAATTTGTAGGCCTCTGTCCTGCAAAAGGAATCTCAGAGCAGGAAATCCCAGGAGTGTCTGAAGGTACGAGGAAACAACTTATCCCTCTGCCTCCATCTTCGGGAGAAGTCTTCGCCCAGACTAAAAAGACGCCCGCTTGCATTGCCCGGCTTACTGGAGCTTTTTCCCCGTCCAGAATATAACTCTCCCCATTTCTTGAAGCCGTCATTTTTAGAGCTGCTGCGTCCGTTCCACAACTTGGCTCTGTTAATCCAAAAGCGCCTATCAATTCCCCTCTGCATAATTTCGGTAGCCATTGTCTGCGTAGTTCTTCACTTCCATATTTAAGAAGAAAACAATATGCTGAAGGAACCGTCACCAGGGTTGGAGCGGTTATGTCGGCCTTTCCAAATTCTTCAGCGACGATGCCAACCGACATCATATCCATACTTTGGCCACCGTACTTTTCTTCGGCAATCATTCCAACGTACCCTAATTCGGCTATCTTCTTGATCATCCAATTGGGTATACGAATTGTTTCTGCTCGCTCTTTGGCACCTAGCGCAAGCTCTCTTGTTGCAAATTCTCGAGCGGCACGCCGCAAATCCTCATGTGTTTCACTAAAACCAAACTCTACCAAATTATCTTCTCCAAACGTGCACTTCTAATAGATTTCAGCAAGAAGGAGACATTATCATCCCAATGCTTTTAAAGCCCCTTCCTTAAGCTCCTTCCTTTTTATCTTACTCCCCTCTGTTTTGGGAAGTGCCTCCATAAATTCTATCTCTCGTGGATATTCATGCTTGCTCAATCTATCTTTTCCAAAACCCTGCAATTCTTTCCTTAGTTCTACTTCGGGCTTTTGACTGGCTACTGCGAATGCTTTCAGTATTTGACCGCGTTCTTTATCAGCGATACCCACTCCTCAATTTTAAGAAACTCTTAACTACGAAGAATTAATTATCGATCTTGTTTAGAATTTTTTCCCTTAATTTCTGATGTGCTTTACGTTCTTAGCCCAGAGATAATGGATATTCTCGTCCGATCCGACTTACAGATTTAAGAATGCCCCATAACGCCTCCATCGACAGAATAAACTTGCCCGGTTATCCAATCAGAGGCTGATGAGGCCAGGTAGACCACTAAGGGAGTAAGTTCTTCAGGTCTGCCGTAGCGTTTCGTTGGGATATACCTCGCTATCCTTTCATCAGGGATCTCAGGTGGTTCAAAAATCCAACCCAAGGTTACTGCGTTCACCGTAATTCCGCTCTTTGCCCATTCCAGCGCTAATGCCCTGCTAAATTGAATCACCCCTCCAGCCGCTGCACAATAGGCAGTGCAATTAGGTAACCCCCTCTCGCCAAGACAAGTCGTAACATTGATGATCTTGCCCGCCTTCTGCCTAAGCATTTGCTTCCCTACTACCCGACAGGTAGTAAACACGGTAGTT
>Ga0315279_10001473_pt1 | contig 39094 bp, 36 predicted proteins | sample YL17G06_20_MG_FD_203694 | JGI IMG/M metagenome (GOLD analysis project Ga0315279, IMG submission 203694) | Sediment microbial communities from Yellowstone Lake, YNP, Wyoming, USA - YL17G06_20 | ecosystem: Environmental > Aquatic > Freshwater > Lake > Sediment | place: USA: Wyoming | collected...
CAATCATCATATCAATCTCGGCATCGCCGGTCTCCGGAGCCCTGCAGGAAAAGACGATCTTATCCTTTCCTATCGCCAGCTTAATTCCCCTGGACTCCTCGCTGGTCAGCAGTGCCGCCCGCCGGACCGCCGACAGCGCCGCCTCCGTTGAAAGTTTCATTTTCTTCTCGTAGTCGGTCGGGATTATGTCCTCATACTTAGGGAAGTTGCCTTCAACAAGATTGGATCCTATAATCACATTGGCGCAGCTAAAAAGGATTCGGTTTTCCTGGAGCTTGACCGCAACAGTCTCCTTTTCATTGCCTCCGATTTTCTCCAGTAAGGACATTGTCTTGGCCGGGACAATTATGTTCCCGCCGCCTGCGGTCTTGACCGGCTTCTGCGGCGGCTGCGACAGGGTGACCTTGCTGCGGGCAAGTCTTCTGCCGTCGGTGGCGACCAGGTGAAGTTTCTTGTCTTTTATCTCCCACAACACGCCGTTAATAGCGTACCGGCTGCTTTCCCTGGCTGTAGCAAAAAGGCACTGCTCGATTCCGACCTTAAGATGGCCCATCGCGACATCCAGGTCCGCCTCCCCCCCAAAGGTTGGAATTTCCGGAAACTGGCCCGGCTCCTGGCTGTAAATCATAAAGTGGCTGTCTGCGCCCTTTACGTGGCAGGCGCTCTCGGCAGCCTCCAACAACAGGACTTCATCCACGCTCTCGCGCACTATTGCCGTCAGTCTGTCCGCCGGTACGACAACTTCCCCGGCATTCTCCACTTTCACTTCGGAGACGGTGTAGTTAATGCCCACCTCAAGGTCTGTTGCGCAGATGCGAACGCTCTGGGCCTCGGCGATAATTTTCACGCAGCGAAGTATCGGTTTGGGTGTGCGACTCGGCACGACGGTACTTAAGACGCCAAGAGCTTCAGCAAAAGCTGCTCGATTGAAACTTACTTTCATAGCCAACCCTCTACTCTAAAAGTAAAACGAACCCACTATAGCAAACACCACGTAAATATCGCGATATAGTCTATATAAACCTGCCGTCAACAACAAGTTTTTTCCCAAAAAAATTTACTCGTCTCGAAATTGTTTTTGTGGCTCGTTGTTCCAGCAATTGGGCGGGTGTTGCTTATAATTACTTCTAATATAGTTTCTCTAAAGTAGTATTAAAAGTAGTAAGCACTGTTTGTTTGTGATTTCTGACGGCAGAGGCGTCTTTAAGCTGCTGCATAGAGGATAGTTGGAGATGACAGGCGGGACGCTCCCGTGTGTGGATAAGCTGTTAAATCAGCAGTGGAATTGTGTTAGCTGGCGAGCGTAGAGGCCCGAGGGCTTGATGCCGTTGTGAAATTAAGATGCAGCTCATAGGCGGGCTAACAGGTAATCCACGATTGCTTCAACACCTGCGGGAATAGCAGGAGTGAAGCAGATTTTTTTGAAAAATAATATTGACAGATTCGTTCATTACTTAACAATATATATGTGAATGGTTTCTATGACAAGCAAGGAAATGACAATGCCCCTGGAAGAAGAAATCGGTTTTAGAAAGCCGATAGCCCTGCCGCCGCATAAGGCGCTGCTGAGTATTTATTACACGGCGGTTCGCCTGCGGAAACAGGCGGCGGAGTTCCTGCGCCCCTTCGGTCTTACGGATGTGCAGTTTAACCTGCTGATGATTTTGCAGCACCAGAGCGGGCCGAACGGTGGCTTGAGCCAGGCCCAGATAAGCAGTATGATGCTGGTCAACCGTGCCGATATCAGCTCGCTTATCGACCGGATGGAAAAGGCAGGCTTTGTTGCACGGACCGCTGCGCCGGCCGACAGACGATGCAATATCATTAGACTGACCGGCCGGGCCAGGCAAGTGCTGGCGCAAATCGAGCCGCTCTATGCAAAAGAAGTCAAAAGGATAATGGCCGGCCTGAGCAGCAGGGAGCAGACGAAAATGGAGGAGGCCCTTGAAAAGGTGCGTGCGAGCATCTCTAATTCCGTCCAGCAAAAAGGATAGACACAATTTTCAAACGGAGGTGATTATGAACGAGAGGATGCATGCGGATCTGGGAGTATCGGATACTGCGAAGCGGTATCAGTTGGAGCCGCTGGGGGCTGTCGGCGGCGTCCTGGTGGGCATCGACATCGGCTCAACCAGCAGCGATATTGTCGTGCTCGACCAGGCAGGCAAGGTCGTTTTCTGTGATTACAAGCGGCACCTCGGCAGGCCGATAGAGGCGGTCCGCTCCCAGCTGGAGCAGGTCTTCAAGCGTATAAACCCATTGCAGGTTACTCTGACAGCGGCGACCGGCAACGTCGGGCGTCTGCTTGCCCGGCTGCTGGACATCACCTTCGTCAACGAGGTTCCTGCCCAGGCGGCGGCCATATATCATTTGTATCCGCAGCTTCAGCGGGCGACGGTGATTGATATGGGCGGGCAGGACAGCAAGCTGATATTTTTGGCTGCGGAGAAAGGCGCCGCCCGCGTCCGCGACTTTGCGCTCAATACCGTTTGTGCTGCGGGGACAGGTTCATTCCTTGACCAGCAGTCCCAGCGGCTGGGCATCAACATCGAAGAGGAGTTTGGCCGGCTGGCGCTTGAGAGCAAAAGTGTGCCGAGAATGGCGGGACGCTGCTCGGTCTTTGCAAAGACCGATATGATTCATCTCCAGCAGCAAGCGACGCCGATGTGCGACATACTGGCGGGGCTGTGCCTTGCTCTGGCTGCAAACCTCAAGAGCAACCTCGGCTGCGGAAGGGAGTTCGTGAAGCCGATTGTGTTCACCGGCGGCGTGGCCGCCAATATCGGGGTCGTCAAGGCCCTCGAACAGGCCTTTGAGACAAAAGACGGCGAGCTTATTGTCCCGGAAATGCACTTCTTCACGGGCGCCATCGGCGCGGTGCTCATTGCCAGACAGAGCGCAGGCCGCAAAGGCGGCAGCGTCCGCATTGATATCGGCAAACTCGACAAGTATCTGGCGGAAAGAGGTTCGGCTCTGGAGCGTGCGCCGCGTCGCGAGCCATTGAAAATACCGGTGTTACTGACTCCAAAAAGTCGTGTTTACGAGGAGCTGCTGGAGAAGGCGACCGAGCCGATAGAAGTCTATGTCGGGCTGGATGTCGGCTCCTTGAGCACCAAGGTTGTCGCTATGGATAAGCAAAAACGCATCCTCGCCAAGGTGTATCTGATGACGGCGGGCAGGCCGCTCGAGGCCATCCGCCAGGGACTGGACATCGTCGGTAAAAAGGTCGCAGGGAAGGTGCGGATTTTGGGCGCAGCTTCCACCGGCTCGGGCAGGTATCTGACGGGCGACTTCATCGGCGCCGACATTGTCATCAATGAAATTACCGCGCAGGCCGCCGGGGCTGCGATAGTTAATCCGCAGGTCGATACGATATTTGAAATCGGCGGCCAGGACAGCAAATACATATCGCTGGAGAACGGAGTCGTCGTCGATTTTGAGATGAACCACGCCTGCGCCGCCGGCACCGGCTCGTTTCTTGAAGAGCAGGCCCAGCGGCTGGGCATAAGCATCAACAACCAGTTTGCGGACCTCGCATTTCAGAGTAAGTCCCCTATCAAGCTGGGCGAGCGCTGCACGGTCTTTATGGAGTCGGATTTGCTCAGCTATCTGCAGCAGGGGGCGGAGACGGGCGACTTGGTTGCAGGCCTGAGCTACTCCATCGTTGCCAACTACCTTAACCGCGTGGTTGGGCGGCGCAGGGTCGGAAACAATATCTGTTTCCAGGGCGGCACCGCATACAACAAGGCGGTCTGGGCCGCCTTTGAGGAAGTGGTCGGCAAGCCCGTTATGGTGCCGGACCACCACGAGGTGACGGGCGCATTGGGCGCTGCCGCCATTGCCCTGGAGTATATGGAAAAAAGGGCCGCCCAGGAAGGTCAAGTCCCCACAAGCAAGTTTCGAGGTTTTGAGAACCTCGTTTCACTCAAATACACTGTTGAGTCTTTCACCTGTGAGCACTGCCCGAACCACTGCGAGATAAAGAAGGTCGAGCTGCCCGGGGCAGACCCATTGCACTATGGCTCCCGCTGCGACAGGTACAACCTCAAAAAGAAGGAGAAGAAGACCGAGGAGCTCGGCGCGTTTGAATATCGCAGGCGGACGCTTCTGGAGTTCGCGGGCCTTGCCGGCAAAGTGGTGCCGCCGAGCAAGTCGAAAGGCAAAGTCGGCATCCCGATGGCCTTGATTTCCTGGCAGTTTCTGCCGCTGTATTCGCGGTTCCTCAAGGCCCTCGGCTTTGAGGTGGTGCTGTCGGGGCCGACTGATAAGCGGCTTATACGCATAGGCATCGAGGCGATTACCGCTCAGCCTTGCTTCCCCGTGAAGGTCGGCTATGGGCACATTACGGAGCTGCTTGAGAAAAAGGTTGATTATATCTTTCTGCCGAGCGTTGTCTCGTCACAAGCCGCGTTCCCCATCAACAAGCACAACCAGATGTGTCCGTACGTGCAGTCGTTTGCATATCAGGTCAAGGCATCCTTTGGCAGCAAGCTGGGCAGGACCCAAATCGTCGCCGCTCCCATTCGTTTGGGCGAGGGCGAAAAGCTTATATTCAAGAGCTTCGTCGCGCTCGGCAAGCAGTTGGACGTCTCCGCATCGGCTGTCCGCAAGGCGCTCGAAGAGGCCCTTAACGCTCAGGCGGGCTTTGAGCAGGCGATGAGGAATAAGGGCAGTGAAATCATGAGTAAAATCGGCCCCGACCAGAAGGTCTTTGTCCTGGTCTCCCGCCCGTATAACGGCTGCGATGACGGTATGAACCTGCAGCTGCCGAAGAAGCTCGCCGAGCTTGGCGTGCAGATTATGCCGATGGATATGCTGGATGCGGCATCGGCTGAGCTGACGGACGAGCTGCTGCACAGCAACGTCTATTGGGCGTATGGGCAGCGGATTTTACGGGCTGCTGAAATAATCCGGAGAGACCCGCGGCTGTTTGGAGTTTACCTATCTAATTTTAGCTGCGGCCCGGACTCTTTTCTCTCGACGTTCTTTAAGGACATAATGGGGCAGAAACCCTGTCTGCAGTTGGAGATTGATGAGCACTCCGCCGATGCCGGCGTGCTGACGCGGCTGGAGGCGTTCCTCGAGAGTTTGAAGAACTATCGCGTTGGTTCTGCGGAGCGGACGGCGGCGCCGAAAAAACGGCCTCACTGCGCCCTCAATAGAGAACGAACGCTTTACATCCCGTATATGGGCGACCCGGCGTACGGGATTGCGGCGTGCTTCAGGGCACACGGCCAGCCGGCGGAGGTCATTCCGCTTGCAGATGAAGCGGCATTACTGCAGGGTAGGCAATTTACCAACGGCAAGGAGTGCCTGCCCTGTGCCATTACCACGGGCGATATGATAAAGCTGGTCCGATCCGAGGGCTTTGACCCGGCGAAGGCCGCCTTCTTTATGCCCTCCGCATCAGGCCCGTGCAGGTTCGGAATGTATAACTGCCTGCAGCAGCTTATCCTGGAGGGCGCCGGCATAGAGAGCGTGCCCATCATCGCCCCCAATCAGGACAGCAGCTTCTACCGCGAGTTTGTCGAGTGCACCGGCAGCGCATCGGTGCAGGGTTTTATGACGGCCGTGTGGATTTCCATTGTGGGAATCGATTTGCTGCACAAGGTAATTCTGCGTCTGAGGCCGATAGCAAAAGACGCTCGCCAGGCGCAGCGGGTTTATGACAGGGCCCTTAGCATGTGGGTCTGCGCGGTCGATAATCGCACCACCTCTGCCCAGATGCAGCAGCTTATGGAAAGTATTGCAGGCGAGTTTGCGGCTGTCAAAGTGGACTCGGCAAGCGTGCGAAAGCCGAAGATAGGAATCGTGGGCGAAATCTACGTCCGCAGCCACCCGTTTGCCAACGACAGGATTATCGCCCGCCTCGAAGAGCTCGGCGCAATCTGCGACCTCGCATCGCTGGCGGAGTGGATTTATTACACGAACTTCACGCGAAGGAATATGGCGAGCCGAAGATGGTTGTGGAAGGACCTTGTTACGAACGTGGCGCTTAACTGGGTGCAGCACAGGATTGAACGGAAGCTCGCTGCGCCGCTGGAGAAGTGGTTCGGCAGATTGGCGGAAGTGCCTGTCGAGCACGTCATCGAGCTGGCCGAGCCGTATCTGCATCGCTCGTTCGAGGGCGAGGCGATATTGACCATCGGCAAGACCATTGAGTATTATCACGATGGATTCTCCGGCGTGGTCAATGCGATGCCCTTTACCTGTATGCCTTCGACGATTGTCAGCGGAATTTCGCAGACCATAAGCGCCCACTGCGGCGGGATGCCGATTCTGAGTCTGAGCTTTGACGGCCAGGAGGATTCGACATTGACTACTCGTCTTGAGGCCTTTGTCGAACAGGCGCGGCAGTTAGATGAGACATCAAAGCAGCCCGGAAAAGCCCACGTGTCGGCCTCTGTGTAAGACGCGAGATATTTTCGGGTTACGATTGTCAATTTTTGATTTTGTCCATCAAGATGTCGTGGCAGATTCGAAATTCCTCCCCGTCCAACCGGGCCTTTTGCGTTTGCAACTTGTACACTTCTTCCTTTTGTGCCTCTGACCCTTTGTTCTTTCTGCGGGCAAATCCGCCGAACGTCTGGCGGATAAATTTCGTTGCAAAGCTACCCACGTAGAGATATTTTGGCGGGAGGTTCGGTATATTTACCGTAGCGCGTTTGACGGCATTGCAAGGACGGTCTTTAGAACGTTTCGAAAGGAGGCGTAAAATGGCTCCACAACACCACGAAAAAACGTCGTATCTGAACACAAAGTTCTTCTGGTTTGCCGCTTTAATCATGGTGTCTGTGTGCCCGTTCCTGTGGGGCGATTGGAAGCCGGCTCCGGGGCAGCTTATGACCCACTGGGCAAAAGAGGTTTCGCTGGATGATGTTCATCAAGAGTATCCTCGCCCGCAAATGGTCCGCAAGGATTGGCTCAATCTTAACGGCCTGTGGGAATATGCCATTCGCGCCAAAGATGCTCCGCAGCCAGGCAAGTTCGACGGCGAGATTCTCGTTCCGTTTGCCGCCGAGTCGGCTTTGTCAGGCGTCGGCAAGGCGGTGGGCGAGGCAAACCGCCTGTGGTATCGGCGAACGTTTGAAATCCCCAAAAGCTGGGCGGGCAAGCGGATACTGCTGCACTTCGGCGCTGTCGATTGGGATGCAACGGTGTGGGTCAACGGCAAAGAGCTGGGGTCGCACCGCGGCGGATACGATGCGTTCACTTTCGATATTACCGATGCGCTCAAACAAAAAGGCAGGCAGGAAATTGTCCTCTCGGTGTGGGACCCGACGGATGCGAGCCATCAGCCGAGAGGTAAGCAGGTCAGAAAACCGGGCGGAATCTGGTACACAGCCGTAACAGGAATCTGGCAAACGGTCTGGCTGGAACCGGTCAATCAGGCGTACATCCAGTCGATTAAGATAGTTCCCGACATCGATGCCGGCGCTGTAAGCGTTACTGCTGTCTGTGTGGGCGCTGCAGAAGGATATACTGTCGAGGCCGGGGTGAAGGATGGCCTGTTCACCAAGGCGAAGAGCAAGGCGAAGGCAGGAGAGCAAATCATTTTGGACATCAGGAAGCCCAAACTTTGGTCGCCCGATTCGCCGTTTCTGTATGGCCTGAAGGTAACATTGAAAAATGGCGGCGGCAAGCAGGTCGATGCGGTGGATAGCTACTTTGGTATGCGGAAAATTTCATTAGGCAAGGACAAGAACGGCATCACGCGTATGTTGTTGAACAATAAGCCGTTGTTCCAGTACGGGCCGCTCGACCAGGGCTGGTGGCCGGATGGACTCTACACCGCACCGACGGATGACGCCCTTCGCTATGACATCGAGGTGCTAAAACGCATCGGCTGCAATATGATGCGAAAACACGTCAAGGTCGAGCCGGACCGCCTGTATTACTGGTGCGATAAATTGGGACTGCTTGTCTGGCAGGATATGCCCAGCGGCGACAGGTTTATCGGCGGCAACGACCCGGATATAGTCCGCAGCGAAGAGTCCGCGAAGCAGTTCGAGATGGAGCTTGGCCGGGTTATTGACTCGCTCCGCAGTCACCCGAGTATCATTATGTGGGTGCCGTTTAATGAGGGCTGGGGGCAATACGATACGCCGCGGATAGTCGATTTCATCAGAAAGTGTGACCCGACGCGCCTCGTGGATAACGCAAGCGGCTGGAGCGACCGCGCCGTCGGCGACGTGTATGATATTCATAGCTACCCAGGCCCCGCTTCGCCGCCCGTGGAGGAGAAGCGCGCTATCGTGCTCGGTGAGTTCGGCGGATTAGGACTGCCCGTGAAGGGACATGCGTGGGATAGTGAAAAAAGCTGGGGCTACCGCCGATTCAACACCAGCGAGGAGCTGACCGGCGCGTATGTGGTGCTGCTTGATAACCTGCGGTCGCTGATTGCCGGCGGCTTGTCTGCTGCGGTCTATACGCAGACGACCGATGTTGAAGTTGAGGTCAACGGGCTTATGACATATGACCGGGCAATGATAAAAATGGACGCCGAAAAAATCACTGCGGCCAATCGCCGATTGTATCTGCCGCCGCCGGTCATAAAGGTGATTGTCCTGACCTCGCAGCAGCGGGGGCAGCAGTGGCGATACACAACGACCAAGCCCGCTGACGGCTGGGAGAAGGAGGGCTTCAACGATTCTTCCTGGCAGAAGGGCGAAGGCGGCTTCGGCACGAAGGGCACGCCTGGTGCGGTTGTGCGAACGGAGTGGAATTCGCCGGATATATGGATTCGCCGGACGTTTGAGGTGAAGGACGACAAGCTTGCGGAACTGCACCTGTCGATCCACCACGATGAGGATGCTGAAGTTTACATCAATGGCGAGCCGGCGGCGAAGCCGACCGGCTTTACAACCAGTTACGTTCAGACGGCGGTTGACGAAAAGGCAAGAAAGGCGATGAAGGTCGGCTCGAACTGTTTAGCCGTCCACTGCCGCCAAACTGGCGGCGGACAGTACATCGATGTTGGTTTAGTTGAGGCGGTGGAGCAGTCGGTCAAATAGTCTATAGACAGGTTTGATAAGAATAGCGTTTTGCCGGAAAGGACAAGTGGGGGACGTAAAGATGGAGGATATGTTTGTGAAAAGTAGAGCGATAAGTCGGCGGGAGTTTGTGAAGCGGTGTGCGGCTGGTGCATCCGCACTCGTAGGAGCGGGATTAGTTGGAGAGAGGTTGATAGCAGCGGAGCAAAAGAGGACGAACATTGTCTTGATAGTGGCCGATGACCACGGGCGCGAGGCGATGGGCTGCTATGGCAATTCAGTCATAAAGACGCCGAACCTGGATGCGCTGGCAAAAGAGGGCGTGCGGTTCACACGCTCGTTCTGCACGACGGCAAGTTGCAGCGCCAGCCGCTCCGTGATTTTGACGGGGTTGTATAATCACGCCAACGGGCAATACGGCCACCAGCACGCTTATCACCATTTTGCCTCGTTTGACAATATCAAGGGCCTGCCGGTCCTGCTTTCTGAGGCGGGTTACCGGACAGCACGAATCGGCAAGCTCCACGTTGCGCCGGAGCAGGTTTATAAATTCGATGCGGTGCTGGGCAACGAGAGCCGTAACCCTGTGGCTATGGCGGAGAAATGCAGGGACTTCATCGCCGCCGGTGATGCCCGTCCGTTCTTTTTATATTTCTGCCCCAGCGACCCGCACCGGGGCGGAGGCAAGGCCGAAGAACTGCCTTATAAGCCGGACCGTTTTGGCAATCGCCCCGAAGGTCATCCGGGCGTCGAGGAGGTCAAGTATGACCCGAAGGATGTGATTGTGCCGGAGTTTTTGCCGGACACGCCTGAGTGTCGTGCGGAGCTGTCGCAGTATTATCAGTCTGTGTCGCGAGTTGACCGGGGAGTTGGCAGACTGGTGCAGATTTTGAAAGAGACGGGTAGATACGGTGACACTCTGGTCATATACATCTCCGATAATGGCGCTGCATTTCCCGGCGCCAAGACGACTCTGTATGAGCCCGGGATGAACCTGCTCTGTCTTGTGCGAAGCCCGTATCAGAAAAAGAAGGAGTTGGTATCGCGGGCAATGATAACATGGGCCGACATCGCTCCGACGATACTCGATTTTGCAGGCGCATTGTCGGAGAAGGCAACGTTCCACGGCCGGTCGTTCAAGGCATCGCTTGAGGAAGAGGAACCAGGCGGGTGGGATGAGATTTACGCATCGCATACCTTCCACGAGGTAACGATGTATTACCCGATGCGCGTGGTGAGAGGCCGCAAGTTTAAGCTCATCTGGAATATTGCGTACGGCCTGGAGTATCCGTTTGCCAGCGACCTGTGGGAATCAGCAACCTGGCAGGCGGCGCTGCGGAACGGCGATAAGCACTACGGCAGGCGCACGGTCGAGGCGTACCTGCATCGGCCGCAGTTTGAGCTGTACGATTTGGAGAGCGACCCCGCGGAGCTGAAGAATCTCGCCGGCAGCCGCAAATATGAAAAGGTTCTCGACGAACTTAAAGAGAAGCTCAAGGCATTTCAGAAGCGCACAGGCGACCCGTGGATAATCAAGTGGCAGCATCAATGATGTCGGAGCATTTTTGATAAGCGCCGGTTCTGCGCGTTTTATGTCCTCCCGATGTTTTCTTAAGGCAGCTTCCGCGTTACATTACAATTTGTTGCGGCTTGACTGTAATTCCAGCTTGACGAATTGGGGCGGCGGCAATAGATTTAACAAACCATCAAATCTCCATAGATTTGGCGGTTTGTTCGGATAGTGTTTTTCAGGAGAAACTGTTGTGGAAGAGGCCATAGCAAAGGCCGGCGCACTTATCGAGGCGATGGGATACATCCGCAGCTTTCGCGGGCGAATCGTCGTGGTCAAGCTCGGCGGCAGTGTCCTCGATGATGAGTCGCTGCAGAGGAAACTGCTGACCGATGTCGCATTTATGGCGACCGTGGGGATGCAGCCGATTATCGTCCACGGCGGCGGCAAGGCGATTACGCGGGCAATGAACGAGGCGGGCCTCGAGCCGGTGTGGGTGCAGGGCAGGCGATATACCGATGAGCGGACCCTTATAATAGTCGAGCATACGCTCGTGCACAAAACCAGTACGCCGATGTGCCAGACCCTCGCCGAGCTGGGCTGCAGCGCGATGGGGCTGCACTCGCTGAGTAGCTGTGTGCTGTTTGCCGAGACGCTGCGGCTTAATAGCGACGATGGCCGCAAGCTCGACCTCGGACTTGTCGGGCAGGTTACGAGGGTAAATGGCGAGCTGCTGAAGACGCTCTGTGCGGCAGGGACCATACCGGTCATTGCATCGATAGGCAAAGACAAGGCGGGCGGCAACCTGAACGTCAACGCCGACAGCGCCGCCGGCAGGGTCGCCGCGGAAGTCGGAGCCGAGAAGCTGGTTGTTGTAAGCGATACGCACGGAATCTTAATGGACCTGAAAAATCCGGAAAGCAGGATTTCGAGTTTGAACGAGGCGCAGATTAAGGAAATGATTGATGCCGGCATTATCGGCGATGCGATGCTGCCGAAGGTCGAGGCGTGCCTGATGGCGCTCGACGGCGGCGTGAAAAAAACGCATATTATCGACGGGCGGATTCCGCATTCGCTGCTGTTGGAAATTTATACCGACAAGGGAATCGGAACGGAAATAGTAAGAACTGAAAACGCAAAAGTCAAAATTTAAAATTAAGGAGGTTGCGAGTCCATAATTATGACAACACAGGAGACCATAGAGTTGTTCAATAAATACGTTGTTGGCAACTACCGCCGGCTGCCGCGGGTCATCGTCAAAGGCGAGGGCTGTTATTTGTATGATGCAGACGGCAACAAGATACTGGATATGTTTCCCGGCTGGGCGGTCAGCGGGATTGGGCACTGCCACCCGAAGGTCGTTGCGGCGATTCGCAAACAGGCGGGCGAGCTTCTGCACATCGACAACACCTTTTGCTCCGAGCCGCAGGGCAGACTGGCAGAGATGCTGAGCGAGCGGGCGTTCGGCGGAAAGTGCTTCTTCTGTAATAGCGGCGCCGAGGCCAACGAGGCTGCGATGAAGCTGGCACGTCTGCACACGCCGGCGGAGAAATATAAATTCATCACCGCTGAAGGCAGCTTCCATGGGCGGACCTTTGCGACGGTTACCGCAACCGCGCAGCCGAAGTATCACGAGGGCTTTTTGCCGCTGCTGCCGGGCTTTGTCTATGTGCCGTTTAACGATGTTGCCGCGCTGGAGTCGGCCTTTAGCAAGGAAGTGGCTGCGGTTATGGTCGAGCCGATTCAGGGCGAGGGCGGAATAAACGTTGCCACAAAAGAGTACTTGCAGGCGATTCGCCGGCTCTGTGACGAAAATGGTGCCTTGATGATACTCGATGAAGTGCAGACGGGCGTGGGCAGGACCGGCAAATGGTTTGCATATCAGCATTTTGACGTTGAGCCGGACATTATGACGCTGGCAAAGGCCCTCGGCGGCGGCGCTGCAATAGGGGCAATGATAGCCAAAGAAGAAATCGCCGCATCGTTCACGCCCGGCAAGCACGCCTCCACCTTCGGCGGAAACTGCCTGGCTTGCGCAGCCGGCATCGCTGTCATCGAGGCGATAGAAGAAGAGGGCCTTCTGCAAAAGGCAGCGGAGCTTGGGCGGTATGCAAAAGAAAGAATCGAACAATTGAAGCAGAAGCACCCTATTATCGATAGCGTCCGCGGGATAGGCCTGATGATTGGCGTGCAGTTGACGGGCCCCGGCGAATGGATTGTGGATAAATGCCTGGCCAACGGCCTGAGGATAAATTGCACCAACGAGACGGTGCTTCGGTTTATGCCGCCTATGATTGTCACCAAAGGCCAAATCGACCAGGCCGTTAGTATCCTGGATGGCGTTTTGAGTGAGGGCCGGAAATGAAAGACTTTATTTCCATAATCGACTGCCCTGCGGAGATGCTGCGGGAGCTGCTTCGGACGAGCGCGCGGCTGAAAAGTTTATACAGCGTCGGCGGCAGGGACCTGTGCCTTGCGGGCAAGACACTGGCGATGCTTTTCGAAAAGCCCAGTCTCCGCACGCGAATCAGTTTTCACGTTGCGATGACGGACCTCGGCGGCAGCGCAATTTACGTCAAGCCCGAGGACATCGGCGGCATCGGCAAACGCGAGCCGATTAAGGATATGGCGCGCGTCCTGAGCCGCTATGTCGATGGCATAATGGCCCGCACCTTCGAGCACAGCACACTTAACGAGCTGGCGAAATATTCGGATGTGCCGGTGATAAATGCGCTGAGCGACTGGTCGCATCCCTGCCAGGCGATGGCCGATGTGCTTACGATTCAGGAGAAGTTGGGGCGGATAGAAGGCGTGAAGGTCGCTTATGTCGGCGACGGTAATAATGTGGCGCGCTCGCTTGCCTTTGCCGCCGCCAGGCTCGGTATGAAAATGGTTGTTGCCTCGCCGCGGGGTTATGAGCTGGATGCCGATACGCTAAATAAGGCGAATAAGCTGTCACCCGGCTGTGTGCGGCAGACGAACGACCCCGGCCCGGCGGTTCTTGATGCGGACGTCATTTACACCGATACGTGGGTCAGTATGGGGCAGGAGGAGGAAAGGCAGAAACGCTCGGCGGACTTTGCGGGTTTCCAGGTGGATTCAAGATTGGTTAAGTCTGCGCCATCGGGCGTCAGGATTATGCACTGCCTGCCGGCCCATCGCGGCCTTGAAATCACCGACGAGGTCGCCGAGTCGCCCAATTCGATTATGTTCGACCAGGCCGAAAACCGCCTTCACTTCCAAAGAGCACTCTTAAAAAAGCTGCTTGGGTAAATCGCTTATGACGCACCACAAAATAATCATTGGCGATTCGAGGCATATGGTAGAGGTGCCTGATGAATCTGTCCATCTGGTTATTACTTCCCCGCCATACTGGCAACTGAAGGATTACGGGAATGGCAGCCAGATTGGTTTCAACGATAGTTACGAAGATTACATCAATAATCTTAATCTTGTCTGGAACGAATGTCACAGGGTATTGCACAAGGGTTGCCGGCTGTGTGTGAACATTGGCGACCAGTTTGCCCGCTCGGTTTATTACGGAAGATATAAAGTCATTCCCATCAGGACTGAGATTATAAAATTTTGTGAGACCATAGGATTTGACTATATGGGGGCGATTATCTGGCAGAAGGTCACCACCTGCAACACGACGGGCGGGGCGACAATAATGGGGTCGTTCCCGTATCCGCGCAATGGCATTATTAAGATTGATTACGAGTTCATCCTGCTTTTCAAAAAGCACGGGGCCGCGCCTGATGTCAGCAGGGATACAAAGGAAAAATCAAAACTAACCATCGAAGAATGGAACGAATTCTTCGCCGGCCACTGGAATATCCCCGGAGAAAAACAAGATAAGCATCTTGCGGTGTTCCCGGAGGAAATACCTCGCCGCCTCATCAAGATGTTTAGTTTCGCAGGCGATATGGTTCTCGACCCGTTTCTCGGCAGCGGCACAACGTCTCTGGCCGCCAGAAAACTCGATAGGAACTCTGTCGGGTATGAAATAAACCCCGATTTTCTGCCGTTGATAAAAGAGAAATTAGGCATACGGCAGAGGACGATTTCTGAGAAACCCGACTTTGAAATAATCAGGCAAAGCAAAACGGATATAGACTATAAGGTAGCGGTTAAACAGCTACCTTATATTTTCAAAGACCCTGTAGAATTCAATAAGAAAGTTGACCCTAAAAAGTTGCGGTTTGGCTCTAAGATAGATAACCACCATTCCAGAAGAGAAGATTACTATACGGTAAAAAGTATAATCTCTCCTGTGCAATTGGTTCTTGATAGTGGAGTAAAAGTAGGGCTTTTAGGGGTAAAGGAGAAACCGGAAACTACGGACCAGGCGATGAGTTTTCTAAGAAATAAAACTCGCGGCCAGAAAGTTTTTCTGAAATTTGATTCAGTAAAGTATGATGAGGATAACAACTTGCTTTGCTATTTGTACCTTCAGAACAAAACTTTCGTAAATGCCCACCTGATTAAAAAGGGATTAGCGGATGTCGATACTTCTATTGATTCTAAATTGAAAACAAGATTTTTAGCCGCCGCAAAAGGATAGTGATGGCAAAAGAGTGGATATTGAATCAGGGGATGAACAGATGGAGGTTGAACAAGAAAAGGTCCATGGGGCCTGTTTCGGCGCTCATAAGAAAATGCGGTCCGAAGAAACTCAAGGATTGGGAAAGGTATTACTACGAACAAGTTTATCCCAAAGAATATCTGGAGGAGCTTGGAAGGAAACTTTACACAAAAATAACCGAAGTCATCCAGTATGAAGTCGCAGAAGTAACAGAGCGGGATTGCATTGATTACATCAAGACAGTGGTGATAAACAGAACTTTCGACGGATATCAAAACGAAATTCAGACCATATATGGTCAGTTGCAAGACAGCCTTAGTATTTCCATAAAACCAGCCTCGGATGAATGGGACCGCCTGTACAATGTGGATTTTTATATTGAGATAAATGGGAAGTACATTGGGCTGCAAATAAAGCCCATAACTTTTGAGCACACATTCCAAGATTACAAGTGGAAAGAAATGCAGGAATCGACCCACCTTAAGTTTGAGAAGAAATACGGCGGAAAAGTTTTCACAGTATTCTCGGTGAAGGTTGGGAAGAAAAAAGAAATATATAACAAAGAAGTGGTCGAAGATATTAAGAAGGAAATCCGGAGATTACAAAACTGATAGTACTTGCAGGCGATTCGGGACCTTGGATACGTGTCTAAGAAAACTCAAAAGATTCTTGTTGCGAGCAGTAATCCCGGCAAGGTTGCCGAGATAAGGGCGATGTTAGGAGGAGGTATTGAGTGGGTGGGGCTGGGGGATTTGCCAAAGGTCGGTGAAATCAAAGAAGATGGTGTGACATTCGCTGAAAATGCCCGCAAGAAGGCCCTCGGCTACGCCAAGGCGACCGGTCTGTGGACGATTGCCGATGATTCGGGGCTTGTGATTGATGCCCTCGGCGGACAGCCGGGGGTGAAATCCGCCAGGTTTGCCGGAGAAAGCCCGAAAGGAACGGACAGGAAGCTGATAGACCGCCGGAATATTGCGAAATTGCTGAAGCTTCTTGAGGGTGTGCCGCGAGACAAAAGGACTGCGAGGTTTGTCTGCTGTTTGTGTTTAGCCGGCCCGGAAAAAGTCCTGGTTGAGACAGAAGGGACGTTGGAGGGTTTGATAATAGATAAAGAGGCCGGCGAGAACGGCTTTGGCTATGACCCTGTTTTCTTTGTGCCGCAGCTAAATAAGACTGTGGCCCAGTTGGCTGCCGAGGAGAAAAACGCAATCTCGCACCGCGGCAATGCCCTTCGGAAATTGAAACCTCTGCTTGAGCGTCTGCTGAGACGTGAGTGAGGGCAGGTCCACCAATCTTCGATTGCCGATTTTCGATTTTTTCGTCTTTGTCGGAAACAACGAACTATGAGCTCACAGCTACGGACTACTATCCACATTTTTGCACTTTGCTTTTTAATTTTTGATTTTCTTTATTTGTCCAGTCCTAAATTTTTCTTGTCAAATCGCCGATGAGTTATTCAATTGCAGGCTCTGGATAACAGGTGTGTGGCATAATGTGAGCTGCGCCTCGCAGGATATAGGTTGAATCTATGGCAAAATCGGGCTCGTCTAAAACTAAATCTTTGGTGGTGGTTGAGTCGCCCGCCAAGGCAAAGACCATAAACAGGTACCTGGGCGCCGGCTACGAGGTGAAGGCCTCGATGGGGCACGTGCGGGATTTGCCCCGGAAGCAGTTCGGCGTCGATGTGGAAAACGACTTCGAGCCGACCTACGCCATACTACCCGGCAGGAAACGGGTCGTGACAAGTTTGAAGGCAGCGGCGAAAAACTGCGATAAGCTGTTCCTGGCGACCGACCTTGACCGCGAAGGCGAGGCCATCGCCTGGCATCTGTCGCAGATACTCGGCGTGCCGCAGGGAAAAACTTTCCGGGTGATTTTCAACGCGATAACCAAATCGGCCATCGAGCATGCATTTGCCGAGCCGGGCAAAATCGATATGGACAAGGTTATGGCGCAGCAGGCGCGTCGCATCCTCGACAGAATCGTCGGCTATCAGATAAGCCCGCTACTGTGGAAAAAAGTTACGCGGGGCCTGTCTGCCGGTCGAGTGCAGTCCGTGGCAACCAAGCTGATTGTCGAAAGAGAGCGGGAGATTCGACAGTTCAAGCCCGTCGAATACTGGCTTATACCTGCGGTTTTTACTACTGATTTACAAAGCGACTATCATCAAAAATGGGTGGATTTTGTAAAGGCAAAAACTGAAAGCGATAAGCCTCCTACTGATGCAGAACGAAACAAATGGCTTTTAGAGCATAATGCCTTTAAGTCACAACTTGCCAAGATCGGGGACAAGAAGCTTGAAGCATCAAACAAAGAACAGGCTGATAAAGTGTTCCAGGCATTACAAGGTGCGGAGTTTACCATCACTGACATGCAAACCAAAGAGTCAGTATTATCACGACCTCCACCTCCATTTATAACCTCGACGCTGGAGCAGTTAGCGGCCGATCGGCTGGGTTTTCCCACCAAAATGACTATGGCCGTCGCTCAGCAGTTATACGAGGGAATCGACCTGGGTTCGATGGGTCGTCTTGGGCTTATTACGTATATGAGGACTGACAGCACGCAGCTTTCGAGCGAAGCCGTCGGAGAGGTGCGTAATTTCATACGCGGACATTTTGGACAGAAGTATCTGCCGGAGAAGCCCAACTTCTACGCCTCCAAGAAAACAGCCCAGGAGGCCCACGAGGCCATCCGGCCGACGGATGTTGACCTGACGCCATCCGATATAAGGTCGTTTTTGACCGATGTGCAGTTCAAGCTCTATGATCTTATCTGGCGTTGCTTTGTAGCTTGCCAGATGACACCTGCCAGATGGGATGTAACAAACCTGAATATTGAAGCTGGGACATCGCTGGGTCAATGTTTATATAAAGCCACAGAAAGGGTTCTGGTGTTTGACGGCTTTACGAGAGTCTGGCCAATTGCCTCAAACGAGCAGCACTTGCCTGCAATGAAAGTGGGGCAGAAATTAGCGGTGGTTGATATCAAGGCGGAGCAACACTTTACAAAACCCCCTGCTCGATATACCGAGGCATCTCTGGTAAAGACCCTCGAAAAGGAGGGAATCGGCAGGCCCAGCACGTACGCCGCAATCATAAGCACAATTCAGGAGCGGGGCTACGTCGAGCAGAAAGAGAAGAAATTCCTCGCCACCGACCTCGGCGAGATAGTGACGGATAAGCTGAACCAGTATTTCCCAAAGATAATGGACATCGCCTTTACCCGCTATATGGAAGAGCAGCTCGATAAGATTGAAGAGCAGCATTTGGACTGGCTGAGCGTTCTGAGTGATTTCTACGGGCCGTTCAAGGACAACCTCGAAGTTGCGCAAGAGCAGATGAAGTCCGCAAAATCGGAGATTACGCCCAGCGAATACAAGTGCCCGAAGTGCGGCGCGCAGCTTGTCTATCGGTTCGGCAAAAACGGGAGATTTCTTAGCTGCTCAGGCTATCCGAACTGCAAGTTCACCTCACCGTGCGATAAGGACGGCAAAATGGTTGAGCAGGTCCTGAGCGAGCACAAATGCCCGGCCTGTGGAAAACCAATGGTTGAGAGACGTGGTCGGTTTGGCCCGTTTTTGGGATGCAGCGGCTATCCGAATTGCAAAACGATTATGAATCTGGATAAACAGGGGAACATCCTGCCGGCGAAGGCGGCGCCTGAGCCGACCGAAATTATCTGCCATAAGTGCAAAGAAGGCCGGCTGGTTATTAGGCAAAGCAAAAAAGGGCCGTTCCTGGGATGTAATAGATTCCCGAAATGCAGGACCATTGTCAGTATTAAGGAGTTAGACCATCTAAAACAATTGCAGTCGGCGGGGCAGTGGCCGCCCCAGACAATCGAGCAGGCCGAGGAAATCCTGGGGGTAAAAGAGACCAAGAAGACGGCGGCGACGAAGAAATAAGTGCGGACAAGGCGGGAGAGAAAAGGCCAGCTCGGGGTGGTGAAGGTTGCAAATCTGTATGCGGCAGGGTATAATACTATCGTGCGAAAGTGGTTCTTCTGCAGGGGCTGATGCAAATGAGTAAAAAGGAACAAACTGAGGCCCGCAATCAGGGCGGGCTGGAAATAGTCGAGCCGATAGGCAAGCGAATCCTTATTCGCAAGGACGAGGACAAAAAACAGACCAAGGGCGGCATTCAACTGCCCGACAATATAGAAATCCCGACGATAACCGGCAGGGTCGTTGCGGTCTCATCCGAGATTGAGAACTCATCCGACATACCGCTGCGCCGATACGACAAGGTGCTTTTCAATCCCAAGGGAGCTATCCCGGTCGATTTCGAGGGCGACAATCGCCTGTTCGTGGTCGAGGTTGAGAACGTCGTGGCGGTCTTCAGAAAGGCATAATTTCGCCTATCGTAACAATTCCGAAATCTTCAGTTTTCACAAAGAGGGGCAGGTTTCGCTGTGCAGGTCCAATCCTTATTGAAAGAAAGAATATGATTAGCAGAAGACGATTTATTTACGCGATGGGGGCGACTGCTCTCGGTGAAGTTTGGCTGCGGAAAGATGCGGCTGGCGAAGACCTTGTCGCAAAAGACAAAGCAACTGAATCACAGAAGTCCTCGATGTATGTCGGCACACAGGAAAGTTCCAGCGACAAAATGCTGCAGTTCTACAAGCGATGCGGCGTCAACAATATCTGTGGCGAGCCGCAGCAGTGGTCGCGCGAAGGGCTGCTGGAATTGAAGCAGCGGTGCGAGGCCGGCGGCATAAATCTTGATATGGTGCCGCTCGGGATGCCGCGCTCGGTGGGCCTGCTTGGCGACAAGGACCGCCGCGACAGGCAAATCGAGCAGACCTGCCGGCAGATAGAAATGGCGGCGCAGGCGGGTGTCCCTGCAATCAAATATAATATGACCGTCCTGGATGTCCTGCGAACAGGCCGCACCCCCGGCCGAGGCGGCGCAATGTACAACACGTGGATATACGAAAAGGCACCAAAAAATCTGCCTTTGACCGAGGCGGGGCAGTTTCCGGCAGAGGTTTTCTGGGAGAGGATAACGTATTTTCTTGAGAGAGTCATTCCTGTTGCAGCCGAGTATAAAGTTAAAATGGCCTGTCACCCCCACGACCCGGGCGTGCCGGAGTCGGGCTACCGCAGTGTGCAGCGGGTTCTGGGGACGGTCGAGGGACTCAAGAAATTTATTGAGATATCGCCAAGCCCATATCACGGCCTGAATCTCTGCGTGGGGACCGTCGCAAGCAATCTCTACAATCCTGCCGGCGAGATATTTGACGTCATTCGATATTTTGGCCGGCGCAAAAAGATATTCAATATTCACCTGCGCAACATCAAGGGCGGGCGCGACAGTTTTCAGGAAGTCTATCCCGATGAGGGCGATGTCGATTTACTCAAGGTGGTTAAGACCCTGAAAGAAATTGGCTATAGCGGAATGATAATGCCCGACCACGTGCCCACGCATCCTGATGACCCGGATGAGCTTCAGGGGTTCGCCTTCGGCTTTGGATATATCAAGGCCCTTTTGCAGGCGGTGTATGCCGAGTCGTAGAAATGTTTCTGCGCGTCGCACATCACCACACCGCCGGTCTTGAATCTTGTCCAGGTGATTGTGCTTGGCGCAGCGGCTGGCTGGCTTTGCCTGCCCAACCTGCGGATTTACGCGAGGTGCATTGAATTTATTGGAGGGAAAGATTATCCAGGTCTGGCTGTGTAACCCTTTACTGTATTCCGTGCTTGGAGTATTTGCAGTAAGTATTGCTGCGAGACTGTTTCTGGCCCGAAGCGTGCGGGTGCATTTGTCCCGCGCAGAACGCACGCTTGCGTGGATTGTTGCAATGGTGCTTTTCCTTGCCAACTGGGTGTATGTGATTTTCTATGTCGGGTGACACGGCTCGACAGGTCTGTTGAACTGTGCGTTTGTGATGTCTGCCGGGCTGTAAATCCTTGACAATTCCCCCTAATACCGTTATTCTGACGCACAGATTTGGTAGTGTTTTTTGTCCTGATATTGCGTCTTTTGGCCCGCCGCGGGTGTGGCGGGGGACGGGAGGTAATTTGAGAGTTCTGTCGGGCATACAGCCGTCCGGACGGCTTCATATAGGCAACTTCTTCGGCGCGATGCGACAGCACCTGCAATTGCAGGCGGAGCACGAGTGCTTTTATTTTATCGCCGACTTTCACGCCCTTACCAGCAACCCTTCACCGGCCGAGATTGCCGGATACACGATTGATGTTACGATGGATTATCTGGCGCTGGGCCTTGATACCAAAAAGACCGTTTTCTGGCGGCAATGCGATGTGCCCGAGGTGACGGAATTGACCTGGATTTTTTCCTGCATAACGCCGATGGGCCTCTTGCAGAGGTGCGTCAGCTTCAAAGAGAAGGTTGCGCAGGGGATGAGTCCGAATCACGGCCTGTTTGCCTACCCGGTCCTTCAGGCGGCGGACATCTTGATTTACAAGTCCGATTTGGTGCCGGTAGGCGCCGACCAGAAACAGCACATCGAGGTTACCCGCGACATCGCCATTCGCTTCAATAATGCCTACGGCGAAATCTTTCCCCTTCCCCAGGATTATATTATCGAGTCCGTGGCCGTTGTGCCCGGCATCGATGGGCAGAAGATGAGCAAAAGCTACGGCAATACCATAGAGATGTTTGAGCCGAAAGACAGCATCCGCAAAAAGGTTATGCGCATCGTTACCGATTCTACGCCGGTTGCGGAGCCGAAGGACCCCGGCAAATGCAAAGTCTTTGCGCTGCTGAAGCTGGTTACCTCGCCGCAGGAATTGGCCGAGTGGGAAAACAGATACCGGAGCGGCGGAATGGGATATAGCGAGGCCAAGAAACGACTTGGAGAACTTTTGGTGGAATACTTCGAGCCGTACCGGCAGAAAAGGGAAGAGCTTGAGAAAAATCTCGACTATGTTAGAGACGTGCTGATAAACGGCGCCCAGCGGGCAAGGGCCATCGCTTCCAAGACACTTGCAGAGGTCCGAAAGGCAGTTGGGCTGGAGCTTTACCGTGGATGAGAATCTTGTTACGGTTGCGCGGTTCGGCGATTCATATCAGGCCAATCTGGCAAAGCAGACACTTGCCGATTTCGGGATAGAGGCGGTTCTGGTCGGCGAGAATTTTGCAAACCTCTACTTTGGTTGTCCTTTGCAGCCGATAGAGCTTCAGGTCTGCGAGAGCCGCAGCCAGGAGGCACGAGAAATTTTGGAAGCCGACAAGACAGAGGAGTGTTGATTGAACGATTACCGCGTAAATCTTGAGATATTTGCAGGTCCTCTGGATTTGCTTTTGTATCTGGTCCGCAAGGAGGAGGTGGACATCTACGATATTCCCATCGCCCAGATAACCGACCAGTATCTGCGCTACATCGAGATAATGAGGACCCTCGATATAGATGTGGCCGGCGATTTTTTGGTAACGGCTGCAACGTTGATGCAGATAAAGTCGGCGATGCTCCTGCCAAAAGCCGAACCCCAGCTTGGCGCCGATGAGCTTGCGGACCCGCGGGCGGAGCTTATTCGCCAGCTCCTCGAATACAAGAGGTTCAAGGACGCCGCCAATCTGCTCGATGCCGCCGCCGAGCGGCAGATGGAGAGGTTCACCCGGCCGGGCAGTATCCTCGAGCGGTTAAGCCCGGGCGGCGAGCCGGAGATTGACCTTGAGCAGATTAGTGTCTGGGACCTACTTGAGGCCTTTGACGCAATATGTAAGGCCACCGGCGTGGGCGTTGAGACCAGTCAAATCAGGGACGATACGCCGATAGATTTATATCAGATAGAGATTCTGCACCGGCTGCAGACGGAAGGTCCTCTGACGTTCGAGCGGATATTTGAGGGCCGCAGCGGCCGAATCGTAATGATTGGGTTATTTTTGGCGCTTCTGGAGATGATTCGCGAAAAATTGGCCTGGGCGGAGCAGCCGGCGTCCTCTCCTTCCATATACGTGCGTGCCCTGACCAGCGAGCCTGCCGAGCAGGCGGTGCGAAACGCCATTCTCGCTGCCGAGGCCGAGGGCAGGAAGTCTCCGGAGGCGCCTGCACGGGAGGCCGCTGCGGGTGCACCCATAGCAATTTCGGAATTGCCTGCGAAGGCGGAGCCGGCGGTTACACTGCAGCCCGAGGAGTCTGCGGTGCCAATTCCAATAGCGGAGGTGCCCCCGAAAACGGCGGGCGCCGGGCAGCAACAGCTACAGCCTGCTGAAGATGAGCGCCTTGAGACAGCCGATTAGGGTTTGACGAAACCTCGTCTGATTATTAAAATAGTCTCGGTATCAGGAAACGCTTTGCAGCTTGTGCATTTGTGACCTGCGCGCCCTAATAAGGACAACTGATGGCCGACGATGTGGACAATGTGATTGAATTGACGGACGCGACTCTCGATGAGGTGATTCACAACTCTGCCGAGCCGGTGCTGGTGGATTTTTGGGCGCCGTGGTGCGGGGCCTGCAAGGTGATGGCGCCGATTATCGAGGAGGTTGCGAACGAATACGCCGATAAGGCCAAAATCTGCAAGCTCGATACCGACCAGGCCCGCGACAGCGCCCTGGAGTTCAGCATAAGCGGTATCCCCACTACAATTCTGTTCAAGGATGGCCGCGTGCAGAGAAGATGGGTCGGCCTGATTAGCAAAAGAGAACTCTCCTCCGCAATCGACAATCTTCTTGAGGGCGCATAGCGAACTCGCCGTTCGTATTTCGTATATCGTATATCGCAGGATCGAAGACAGGTAGAAATCGTAAATCGCAAATTGAAAATCGCAAATCCTATTCCTATACGCTATCCGCTAAACGCTGAACGCTATTTAAGGACTACCTTGTTCGTCCCCGTGGTTATCCTGCCGATTCGATAGACTTTTTCGCCGAACTGCGTTAGTTTTTTCTGAATCGAGTCGGCGAAATCCTCGGCGACAATCAGCACGTAGCCAATTCCCATATTGAAGACCCGAAACATCTCCGATTTCTTGACGGGGCCTTTTGCCTGCAGGAACGGAAAAATCTTCGGCACAGACCAGCTCGACTTTTTTATAACGGCGTCGCAGTTTCCGGGGACAACGCGAGGGATGTTGCCGAACAAGCCGCTGCCGGTGATGTGCGCCATCGCGTGGACGACCTGCTTTACCTTGTATTGCGACAACAGCTTCACGATAGGCCGGACGTAAATCCGCGTCGGCTCAAGCAGCACGTCGCCGAGAATTGCGCCGTCAAGCTCATTTATCCTGTCTGTCATTTTAAGGCCGGCCCTTTTGAAACAGATGTTCCGCACCAGCGTGTAGCCGTTGCTGTGCAGGCCGCTCGATGCCAGGCCCAGAATGACGTCGCCGGCTCGCACGTTTTTGCCTGTGATTACTTTTTTGCGTTCGACCACGCCGACCGCGAAGCCGGCCATATCGAAGTCGCCTTCGGCGTAGGTGTCGGGCATCTCGGCGGTCTCTCCGCCGATTAGCGCGCAGTCGGCGATTCGGCAGCCGGCGGCGATGCCCTTGACCATTTCGGTGATTACCGCCGGTTCGAGCTTGTGAACGCCCAGGTAATCCAGAAAAAACAGCGGCTCGGCGCCCTGCACGAGCATATCGTTGACGTTCATCGCCACCAAATCGATGCCGACGGTGTCGTATTTTTTTATCATGGCGGCAAGCCGCACCTTGCTGCCGACGCCGTCGGTGCAGGCGACGAGCACCGGGCTCTTGTAGTTTCGCTTAAAGAGCTTCTCGTCGTAATCCAGCCGAAACAGCCCCGCGAAGCCGTCTCTGTATTCAATGACTTTCGGCCCAAAGGTGCTGACAAGATATGAGTAAATCTGCTCTGCACTTTTATCACTGGCATCGATACTTACGCCGGATTGCTCGTATGTGATATATTTACCCATTGACCCTCACCAAGAAACTCAAAATTCAAAACTTAAAGCTCAAAACTGCGGAAAAGACTACCACAATCAACAACACTGGTCAAGCGATGAAACTGAAAACCTGAACCTTAAAATTGTGGAAGTTTTACCTGCCGATGGCGGGCTTGATTTGCGTCACGATTTGGCGAGCGGTGTAACCTGTATACTTACCAGTCTAATTAATGCCGCCCCCTCCGAATTTTCAAAAATCTTCACCGCGTTAGTGTTGTCCAGGGTAGCCATTACAGCCAAATGTAGTTGTCTGATAACATCCTGCAGTTCTGTTTCTCGCTCCTCCAAAACTTCAATCTTGTCACCAAGACCAAGCTTCCGCAATTGAACCGCATCAATTCTTCTCGCGTGCGACAGCGTATTCTTCTCCTTCGTTAAATAGTCGGCAATCTTCTTGGCCTTTCTCTTTGCGTTTCTTTCACCGCGAAACATGTAATGGGCTAACCAATCAGTTACCAACTTCTTTGAAAGGTCTATGAAGTTATCACATTCGACCAGAAGAGAGGGGGCAAACTCCTGCAAGATAGGTATCCAAACCGGTAATTGAGAGGGATCTTTTCTCAATTCCTTCGCTGCTCGGTCGAACTGCTCAATTATGGACCCCGCAGGAGAAAACCGCCCGCGAACTCTTACCTGCGGATCAATAGGGCCTAATTCAGCCGCTGAATCCATCAAGATACTATCCCCGGATAAGGCTAACATAGTAGCGGCGCTCTTCGCCGCGCCAGTAACAATGAATCTTATCCTCTCGAATTTATCTCGAAGCATCTTCACGATTGACTCTGTCGCCTCCGCGGAACCGCCCGGGCTATGTATGAAAACGTCAACTTCCTTCGCCCTTATATTGCGGATTATCTCATAAAAACCATCCTTATCCGAGAGATCTATCGGAAGGAAAGGAGAAGCGAATTGAGCTTTTACCGGATTATGAAAAGCCGTAGCATAGACGAGAAGAGGACGCCCTTTTACCTTGCTGACAAGCTGATATTTACTCCTTCTCACACCATCATAATCGCCAGATGGTTTGTCTGGCGTCTTGCTATCTTGTATTTCTTTCTGAATATCTTGCCAGCTTGTCATTATTTGCAGGAATGGGATCTAAACCCCACCTTGGGAGGCGAAGTAGATACATCCGTATAGAAACTGCATCCACCTTCGAGAGCTTTCTGATACTGGTCATGCGAAATTTCAAATACGCACAAAGCCTCTCTAATTGCAGGATTCCTCTTTAGAAAATCCTGCACCTGCCCGGCCGCCTTTTGAGCTTGCTTTTTTCTGTTCATTCGTGTCTCTTGCATATCTCCGCTCGATGACTTCCCTGTTTCGCCTTACTCGTCTTCTGATACAATCATGCACTCGGCCTGTTGCCATAGTTAGGGGTTTGCGCACAAAGTCTCACAAACAGACATAAGACGGCTGATGCCGCCCGAGACGGACGGCATCCTTGCTCCTTCTACACGTGCTAGATGAGCTAACATTATTATCGTAAAAGCAACTCCATAAGTCAACCCTTTTTTATTTTGACTCTAACATATTGTAAATACAGAACTTACTGCGACAAAATTACGCTCTCATTTTTGCCACGATTTGGCGGGTCTGGGGGGATTGTGAACTAAGAATTTACTGATTGGCTATTAAGGATTTCTCTCTGGCAATACTAATTATATGCCTCTCCCTTTCAGAACCACGTAATTTAGAGAAATCATCAACCGTCTCTGTAGCAAGTCGCAGACTGTCTTGGCCGTCGTTGAGGCGAAAGATAACATGCAAGTTATAATCTGCTTCTGTACGGTTTTGTAGAAGCGTTTGTAATCGCTTGTAGATGCCTAAGATAGCACTGTCCTTTGGCCTGCTCTTCCCGCTAAGTTCCCTCTTGGCCTCGGAGCTATCTTGGAAGAAGCGGGCTTCACGGATGCACTCGAGGACGAACTGATGATGGGACTTTCTATTTCTGTCAGGCAATCTGACCCCATTTCTTGTGAGAAATTCGCGTAAGTACAGGAACAAACCGTAGTACGACCTGTTTATTGTAGTCCGGATATGTGCTTCTTCTTGCTCCCCACTCAGAAATTCCGCAGTCTTGTGAAAATCCGTAGGATCCATTACCCACTCCGCCTTACGACTACCACAAAATGCTCCAGGCCTTCATCAGTTATATTCTCCACCATCCATTTGTTGTAGATATCGTACTCCTTGAAAACATTATCTTGGTCAGAGCTAACCGTAACTCGTATGACAATATGTCCTTCTTCCTCGTAGTCCTCTGAATGAAAACAGTCATACTCAGCCACAAAACTTTGTATATTTGAGAAGATGACTTGGGCTTGATTTAAACACTTTATCAAGTCCACGATTAAACCATGACTTCTACAAAACTCTTTAGCTATTTCTTCAACTTGACAGACAACCAGCCGCTCCCCTTTAATGGTAGTATCCTGTTGTGGGGTGGTTAGAGACAACACAATTTCTCTTCTTGTGTCGCTGTATTCTTTATAGGCCAAGAGCACCATTTGCTTCAAATCATCCCACACAAAGCCAAAAGAAAAAGTGCTTTGTAATTGCTCAAAGATAGGGTCAGTCGTATTCTCTACCCAGATGCTGATCTTACGATTAAGCGCATTTTCCAACCCATCAAGCGCATTTTCCAACCCATCAAGCGAATCTTTAAGCTGGCCAGCTCTCTTTGTTGTAGGCGTCATACTAAATAGCCCCTAACAATTGATCAAGAATAGAATCAGAGTATGCTGCTATCTCTGAAATCTTTCCTAATTCACCTCTAAACTTTGACCAATCGGTGAAGTCAAATTCGTAGTTAAAATTGACTGCTCTTTTCTTATTCTCCCTACTAGGTTGCTCAATTGTTAACGTAATTCGCCCCCCATCATCAGAATAGGGGTAACGCAGGACTGAACTAGCGCTGATGCTATCATTAGATATGATCCTTGCAAGTTGGCTATCTTTAGGCAAGCATAACTTTTGACAATTGTGTGCTTCTTCTGAAGTAGCAAAAGTAATTGTTGAGTTGAGGTTGACCCCCACGAGTTTCAGAGGGGTATAAGGCAAAACCTGAAAATACTTATTGGCAATGTCTAAAATATTTGTTTCTGCCCACTCAGAAATTTTCGTATCACGTAATTGGAACCTTTGCTCATCAACAAGAAACTCTATATTCGCTACCACTAGATTAGCAAAGCCGGGGAGCGAGATGAACTTGTCGGGAGCAACTCCTTGTTTCAAAAGCTTGTCAAAGGGAGGGTCATTTACCGAAATAATACTGCTCGCCTTCAAAAAATCAACGTTTAGGATCTGTGGATTCAGTCCACCTAACGCTACAAAACTTATGAAGTTTTTGCTTTGAGTCGCCATTTATAAGTGTCCTACTAACAGGTACTTATCGACCAATTACGCTCCTGACTTGAGAAATTACATGCTGTGCTATTTTCTGCCACTCTGATAATACTGATTGAAAATATATAACAGTGTAACAAAAAGCAAGCTCTTTTACAACATATTTTGCGTTTTCGCCTGTGTTACGATTTGCCGGGTTTGGGGGGATTGCTTCTGGTGGGCATCCTTGAAGGCGCTAACCTGCGACTGGTTGTTCTTTTTGAAAAGCTCGTTGCCGGCGACAATTTCCTGCAGCGCCTTCGATTTTGTCCGTGCGCCCTTCAAGAACTGAACGGCCCTTGTGCCATAGACCCCGCCAAACAGAGCACATATCCCGATGCCAAGCTCCAGCGCGGAATCGGCGACCTGCCACGCATCAGGCCGTTCGCCCGATTGTCTCAGAGCCGTCTGTGCAAGCTGCTGGTTCGATTGCGCAAGCACATCTTCGGCGCAGGTCGCCTGCGGGAATTCCTTCGGCAGGCCGAAGTAAGAGGTGAACGCCTGGCTCTGCAGTTCGCTCAGCTCGGCCAGGGCCTGTAGCTGCCCGGAGGCCTGCTCATCCCTGGCGGTGTCAGCCGCTATCGTTGTGGTGCGGTTGTGCAGCCATGCGTTTTGCTTTTGCTCCTCGCTCGGCGCAAAACGCAGACTGTTGCAGCCGGCAGGCAGCAAGGCAAACGTCAGAAGGCAAAAGGTAGAAGTAAAAAGGTAAAAGGTAAAACTCTTCGCTCTCGTCTTTGTCACAGAAATCTCTTTCATTGTTTCTCTCCCTTTCTGTTCGTTATTGTGTGTTTATTGTTCTTTGTCGATGAACTATGAACAATGAACTACGAACTCGTTTCTTAATTGTCAATTCTGACTTCTTAATTCTTCAGGCCGTTTTTCGAGTGCTTGCAGGCGATATTCGTAGGAAATGCTCTTTGCGGAAAGTAGTTCGAGCTTTTGCTCAAAACTTCTTTGACACTGCAATAGCATAGTAACATCTCTCTGCAGCAGGTCGAGCTGCCTTTGCAGATTCACATAGCTGCCCACAATCAAAGAGGCAAGCAGCGCCAACTGAACCAGAACGGAAACGTTTATCTGTTTGTTGAATTGCCAGCCCCGCGAATTATTCTCAGCCATCGGTTGGCCCTCCGTATATGAGTAAATGAGTCGTCCACTCACGAAATACGAGACACGAGATACGAACAACGAATTACGGCTTCACGTGGAAAACATTCTTGTCTCCCACCCTGAACATCACCGCATACATCCCCGCCGACAGTGTCCCCTGTTCGCTGAATGACTCCGCGAGGTTGACTGCCTGCATTTGCTGGCCTATCTCGCTCGGGACCGTCCCCGCATCGCCTGTCACGACCGCGACAACGTTATAGACGTTGTATGATAAGTTGCCCTTGACCTTGATGGCCCACGCGGCGGCCCTTGAACCCGGCGAGGCGACAACCGACACTTCGCCGGGTCCCCGCGAGCCTTCGCGGGCGATTCTGGATAATTCCTGACCACTTTCGATGCCGGCGCCGTTGCTCATAGCTGCACCTTCCTTCTGCGCAACACCCTTAAATTTGTACACTGCTTTCGAAAATTCATCTGCACCCGCTCTATGCAGCTTGCGCTGCGGTCATCGCTCCAATAGCCGAGCAGGTCCCTGCCTTCAGGACTGCTGCTTACTCTGTCGCCGAGCTGGTAATCGAGCACGAGATATGGCGTCTGGACATCAATAGTCTCAATAGCCCCGGCTGCCCCCGCCGCCCAGTGACGCACAAATTCATAGAGCGCATCCGAATCGTCAGCTTCATCCGCCACACCCAGCGCATCGCCTGCGGCATTTGCAAAGACGCTCCGGTCTGAAACCCTGCGGAACTTAAACTGCCTGGGCAATGTCACTATATGCTCAACCGCCGGTGCAGCGGAATTGACCGGCCCATCGGCGGCCTCCGCAATCAGCCGTTGGTCGCCGACCACAGACGCGGTTATTCTGAACCGCAGCTCCCCCTTCAGCGACGCAATCCACGTATCGACGTCGAGCCGGTCGCTCGATAGCCAGATGCCGCACTCATCGAGCAGGTTGTTAAAGGCGTGCAGATACTGCCACCAATGCGTGCCTCCATCGAATGACACCTCCAGGAAGTAACCCAGAGATTTACCCTGCTTGTCGGCAGACAGGGCTGGCCAGAACCGTCTGCGGTGGCGAGCGAAACTGTCACCCTCGAAAATCCTCGAAAAGTCAAACGCATCGCCTCGATTGTAAGGCGGCCCGTTGTAGTCGCCCGCCTCGTTCAGACACCACTTGCGATACACATCCTTCACCTGATAGAAAACAGGATTAGTCGAAGGCGAAAACTTGTCATAGTCCGTATCCTCCAGCGCAGCGTCCCACGCCTTTACCAGCTCAAAGGTCGCCTCATAGACCTTGAAATCTCCCTGCCCGATATATTTGTGTGTTATCGGCCGGAAATTTTTCTTACTGTGCAATAGCGCAATATTTGTCTTCGAGATGCTCAGCACCTCTTTCGCCTGCTGGCAGTTCAGCTCAACTACCCTGCCTGTCCCGTTCTTGTAAAACACAATCGCCTGGCCCGGCCCTGTTGGCGCCGGCCGGGGAACAAACTTAAATTGCAGGCCGACCCTCTCGCAGCACCGATGCAGGACCTCTAAAAGATTCAGCCCCGTAACATCGAGGTCCCGAACTATCCTGTTCTCTGTCAGCGCCTTTAGTTGCTCGATGCCAGGTGTCTGCAATTGCCCGCTTGCTAAATACTCACATAGCAGATATTCAATTACCTCCGCACAGCTCCACAATTTGGCCTGCGAAGGTTCCGCACAAAAGACCGTGTAACTTTTGCCCTGAAACACAATCGCAGTTCGAGCAGCATTGCCCCTCCCATCGGGATTGAACACGGTATCGAGACCGGCCAGAAAAACATTATCGCCTTCACCTTTCGCCGCCCGCTGGCCATAAACGCAAATACGCTCCAGGTTCGCACTAAAGTCCCTGGCGACAATCTCAACCTGCTCGCCTTTAGGTCCCAGCTTTGTCTCAATTTCCTCTATCTGTCCGCAAAAAATCGCAGCGCTAAAAACCGCGGCGCCCGGCGGGATGCCGTTGTAATATTGCCGAATGCAGACCGACCTTCCCGCAGCGAATCGGCTTGGCACATCCTCCGCTGCTTCTGATTTTGCATCGGTAGAGGCGGCTGGATTGTAGGCCAGCCTTGCCCGGCCGAATTCCGGCCAGGTTCCACGCACTATCTCTACCGGCTCCAGCTCCGCACACAGCATCCCATCGACGAGAATCGAAACCGGCCCCGCCGGCAGCGCCAGCCGTGTCTGCTCCGCCTGATAAAAGTCAATCCTGTTGGACATAAAGGTCCCTGCGTCTAAATTGCTTGTGCATTCAAAATGCTGATTGAATCAGGCCTGCTGTCGCTCAAATCGAACCGCGCTTCTGCAGAGGAACTATGTTTTGTGCCGTCTGCATTTTCAGCTCTTACAGCAAACAAATATCTGCCCGCCTCCAGCGCGCCGCTCTTGTGGTTGTAATATCTTCGCCCCTTATATTTGATATCCGCTATCGGATTCTCATAGTCTATCTGTCCTGTCCCGTTGTCACAGTAAATCCTGAAACAAGTCGGCTTTGTCTCTTGTCCGAGCGGACAATAAAACCAGACAAATTGTATCCGATTTCCATTCACCTGCTTTAATATCAAAGCAAAGATACTGTTCGGCTTCGGCCCTATAAGTTTGCCATCGACATCGAACGAAACCCTGACCGCAGCACCCATCGTCTGTTCCATATACCCGTGGTTGAACCGTCGGACCACATAATAATACTGCGTACTGCTCTCGTGCGAGAGACCGACCGGCGTCTGGATTTCAACGGCATCCAAATCCGCCGTCACCAATACATTCTCGAAATCTATCTGCTCCATACTGGGCCCGCGATAGAGTGCCTGGTACTCAAGTTTCTCGACCATCAACTCCGCACCCGCGGCGGAAGTCGCGCCCGCAATTCCGGCGAGCTTCAAATCTATCGACAACATCGCTGCCGCCGCCGATTGTGCCTGCGCTTCACCGGCCAGAGCCAAATCTATCGACAACATCGCTGCCGCCGCCGATTGTGCCTGCGCTTCACCGGCCAGAGCCAAATCTATCGACAACATCGCCGCCGCCGCCGATTGTGCCTGCGCCGAACCGGCCAGCCAGACGTTCTCTTCACCTAATGGCACGCTGTACAACGCTCCACTTCTGGCCTGCTCGAACATCCCAAATGGCTGCATATGAATCCGGATAATTTCGTCCCTACTGAGAACGCGGTTATACCCAAAGACGTATGAAATTCGCCCATCTAATCCTCTGCTTGCCAAACCGGCGTACGAGCCTATCCATATTTCCGAAGGGATACGCAGCGTGCCTGCTATTGTGGTGTCCTCTGCCTTCAGAACTCCATTAATATAAAGTCTGCCGGCCACCGGCGACCAAGTATAAGCAATCGTCATCCACTTGTTCGTGGAGACAGCCGCGTTTATGTCTATCACTATGGCGTTCGCAGTATTATAGTGCAGCACCCTGACCGTACTACTGGCGGTGTCATATATAAATATACAATTAGCGGCGCTCGAATCCTTGACGATAATATGTCCCCCGTAGGTGACTATACTATCCATTACCACTGACCATACAAGTGTCCCCGATGTGCCGAAACCCAGCGCCGGATTTATCTTAATGAAATCCGAACCACTGTTTGAAAAATCAATCGCCCAGCCGATGTTTCCTGGCCTCCACGCCGCAGCACCGTTAAGTGTTGCTTTCATTCCATTGTAACCGGAATAATCAAAAACCTTTCCGCCGGTCCCCTCGTTGGCAACCAGAGCCAGAACCATACCGCGGGCCAAAGGATGGCTCCTGCTCAGTTGCAGCCCTCTTGTCGGCTTAATTAACGGCATATTCTCATCCCTCGGTGATTTGGCGGACAGTGCATAGCGTACACACTAAACGCTATCCGCTGAACGCTACACGCTTTGATATCTCCACGGCTGATACTTCGCCGTCACCGTGATTGTGTCCGTCGAGCCGCTTCGTTTGCAGTAGAGCCGAAAGCTCGCCACGTCTTTTACAATGAAACTGACTTGATTGGGGTCTGTGCCTTTGTCAAGGACGAAGGAGAATATCGCCGTGTCGTCCCAGTTGGTGCCATCCAGGGAACCCTGGGCATAAACCTCTAAGTTGTCCGTGGGGCTGGCCGGAAAATCCGCATCGACAACGACGTGAGCGCCCTCGTATCCGTTCGTCTCCAAATCAACGGCGTCCGAATACGAGCCGGTTGTAACCATCACCGCATTCATAATCGTTGTTTCGCTTCCCCACACCTTGCTTGTTGTCGCCATTATGTATCTCCTTAAGGATAGCGTATAGCATTCAGCGTTTAGTCTTTCCTTTACGCTATCCGCTATACGCTATTCTAGTGACACAGCCAAATCCCCTGCGGCAAACTTCGCCGTGTCGCCGTTGCCGATAGTCTTGGATGCGTTCAAAGCGCCATAGACAAGCAGATTGCCCGCATATTTCCTGCAGGTCCAGACCGCCGTTCCATCCAGGACCGTCTGCCCGGGCGAGGTCGGCCAGGCCGGCTCAGCTGCGCCGCTTGTCCCGGCAGTCGTGCACTCATAGTGGTAGCCATTCTCGTTCACCGGTTTGACAAAATTGCCGAGACTGTACGCCGTTGATGCCGCCCAGTCGTTCGGGAAGGGCTTGTCCAGAAGCGCAAAATGTGTCGCCGTCCCCCAGTTGCCCGTGGCCTGCGGAAAGCTTATCTCGGTCACATTATCTATCGACCCGTCGGCGGCATCGTTCCAGTTGTCCTCGGAAGTCATAATCCTGTTGTAACCATTTTGTGCGTAGGGCTCCGCCATCCCGGACCCGCTCTCCCCCGGCTCGGCTGTGGACAGCGCAACATAAACGGTCGGCGAGTTGTAAGTGTCCTTGCAGAACAAATGGTCCAGAAGTCTTTTTTCCAGATAATTGGCAAAACTACCCATTTTGTATCTCCTTTATCGCAAAATTAACCCGGTGTCCGCGTGATGCTCGCTTCGCCGTCGGCAGGCGTCAGCGTAAGAATAATCGTCTGCACGTCGTCATCGTAGTATTTGATTTCCCCGCTGGCCTTGTCCTGGCTGGCCTTATTGGCAAGCAGCTTCTCCGCCGTCACCTCCGCCTTGCCCGACCAGACGATTTCCCTGCCTCCTGCGAGCTCGTCGCCGTTCGCAGGATTGGCGCCCGCCTGCAAAAACACCTGCATCCCATACCTGCCCGCCGCGGTAATGGCTGCCGGAAAATCGCCGACGTATCTGGCGCCGCCCTTATCTGTAAGGGCTATGTCGTAAGCAGCCGCATTGCGACCGCCTGTCCCCCACGCCTCAAAGACCTGCCCCGCGGCATACCAGACCTGCCCCTGTTTGTTGCGGACAGCCGCATACAGCGTATTACCGCTTTCGTAATTGACATAAATCTCATTGGCCATATCTCACCCAGAAAAGTTTTTGTAATCTCTCCCCGCCCACTCTGACCGTCTTGGCAGGTTAATTGGTGATTGGTTAATCGGTTGTGCCTTCAAGCGGATTCGACATTCCGTTTGTTCTCGCTCGAGCAAAGCAAGAGTCCGCAGTCGTTTGGCGTAGCAAATCGTAAATCAAAAATCCTCTCCCCTATCCCCTATTACGCTTCCTCCGTCCACGTCCCGTTCTTTGCGATTGTCGCCCAGTCTCCGTTGGAGTCGGCAACAAGCGTGATGCAGACCCCGATTGTGCTTGCATATTTGTATTTGTCCGCCGTCTGGCCGCTGTCGTCTCTTATCGCCTTGCTGCCCGGGTCGATGCGCAACTGCTGCGACGCCTGCACGGCGAAGGCGAAAAATGTCCCCGCCGGCGCCGATGCCGGCAGCGTAAGTGTCACCGTCCCCGTCGCGCCCAGATTGGTGTGAACGCCTCCGGATTCCGCAGCCGTCAGCGTGTCGTTACTGGTGTGGGCTTCGATTGTCTTTTTTGTCCCGCCCGCTCCATATGGAATCACAAAATTGTGCCCGCATCGGGAGTCGATTATCGAATCGATGTCGCCGTCCGAGGTCGCCACTGTCGCCAGCCGAATGTGCGGCGTGGTCGCCATATTCGGAAAGCCGTTGTATTCGTTGGTGACAAGGTTGCCGGACGAATCCAGATAAATGTATATATGCTCTTTGTCGTCCGCCAGCGTATTGCCCGATGAGCCGGCGCAGCTCACGAGTTGCATGCCCAGCCAGAACTTGCCGGCCTTTACTCCAATATCCAGCCCCCCCTCGTCATAAACCCGAAGGTCGTTTCCCCGCCGCACTGCCAACAGCAACCGATACAGCAATTTCCGAAACTGCAGATAATACGGAGCCGTCCCCGTTGCTATATACTCCACGCCCGTCTCGTTCTCACTCTGAATATTCAATAGCTCATTATCAGATGGATACGTCTCAACCATATTGGTCTCCTAATGTCATTCCTGCGCAGGCAGGAATCCGCCTTTCTATACGCTATCCGCTATCCGCTATCTTTAGTGTCAGTTGCCCCGTTTCCCTGTCGAACGACTTGACAGTTACTTTTTCCGCCGGCCTCGCCCCTGGTGTCACCGTTATCGGCCCGGTTTCGCTTGCGATACTTTCCTGGCCGCTCTTATCGGTTATCTTAACGCCAAATTTATAGACCCCCGAAGCCATCACCGGACTTACCCATTCAATCACGTCCGCATCCAGGCCGAATTGGCCGTCCCCGAAGCTGCCCTTGCCGAACCCCGCCGCCGCAGCCGAATCCCAGCCGAAGTCACCGACCCCGAACCTGCTCATCCCTAACCCGGCCTTGTCCTGCCGGTTTGGCCAAATCCTTATCGGGAAATCGCTCAGAGGATTCTCGTAATCAATCTCGCCGCTGCCGCCGTCAAAATAAACTTGTGCGGCAGCGCCAGCCGGCAGATTCTGACTGCGGAGCAAACTTATCTTCACGCGTCCGCCGTCCGTGGCCGGCTTGACAAGCTCGCTGCTGAAATCAACGTGCGACTCCTCCGGCTCGACTGCAAAAACCTCTATCCGAACCGCCGACTCCGGCGATGTGGGCAGTGGCACAATCATTTCCCTCTGCTGCGTATCGATAGTCGCGTCTGCATATTGGCCGTTGACATAGACCTGATGGAACTTGTCACCGCGGCTCGACCGCCACCGCACAAGCGCCGCCCTTGGCGCCCCGACATATCCGCCGTCCGCCCATATCCCGCACGGCAGCTCAAGTGCCCTGACCAATTCTATCCCCTCGCTTATAAGTCCCATTTCTGCTAAACCGCCAACTGCGTATAAACGATTTCGTAATCGGCCGCCACGCCCGCCCCGCTTGGCCGTTCGCTGCTTATCTTGAATGAATCCATCCGCAAATTGTCGAACTCTTCCCCCTTGCCGCTTGCCAGCGTATGGATGTCACCATTCATAAAGGCCAGTATCGTGCTGATTTTCTCATTCATTTGTGCCCGGCTTGCAGCCCGCAGGACGCCGGTCTGTTTTATTTTTCTGCCCCGGCCGCCCAAGTCGATGCTGAGCACGCCTTCCAGCCCTGCGATGTTCCGCTCTATCGACTCGCGCGCAAAACCGCCCGCCTCAATCTCCTCGCCGCCCGCAGATTCATCAAACAGGATTTGCCCGTCCAGTCTCGCCCCCATATCATTCTTCCCCAGCCACAATCATCAGTAGCGCAGCTCCGCCGTCTTTTGGCGGAGCAAATAGTAAATAATAAATTCTCAGTCTCTCACCAGCTTCGCCGCCCCGCCCTTGGTCAGGTCCACCGTCCCGTCCGAGCCGGCGTCGATGCTCAGTCGGCATCGCTCCCTCGCCTTCTCGAAAAGCTTCTGGTAATGCAGACTCTTTTTCCAGAGGCCCTCGTCCCCGGCCTTGCTCGCCAGCATCGCATATACGCTCGCGACTACCGCAAACACCGATGCCCTTTTTAGTACTTCCGTATCCAGAATATCCGCAGCTTCGTAGCTGCTTTCAGGATTGCCGGGCCGCAGGCCGAAGTATTCGGTCAGGTGAAAGGCGACCTCGCTCGCCTGAGGCGCAAACGTGCTTATCCTGTAAGTTATGTCGCTTACCGAACCAGCCGCCGGCGGCGCTATCGCCGCATCGTCCGGGTTCGCCCGCACAACCGAAATCGTAAGCTGCATCGCCGAATCCACAGACACTATCTCGTATGCCCCATCCAGCGAGCCGTCGCCGGACCGTAAGTTTATCACCCCGCCCGCCGAAACCTGCGAGCTTACAAAATCCGCGCCACTCGCGGTAAACGTGGTGCCGGAAAGTTCTCCGCCTGTCCCTGCCGCCAGCGCCTGCCACGGCAAATGCAGTTCGCCGAACAGCGCCGGCTCATATTTCAAAATATCCACATCGTTCGAGAAACTAACCATTTTTGGTCCCTCTTAATAGTGTATAGCGGATAGCGTTCACCGTGTAGTCTGTCCACTATACGCTATCCGCTATACGCTGAACGCTATTCTCAGCTGACGCTCAAATCCCGGATAATCCCGTGTGCCGCTTCGTTCCGCAGCTCCAGCGTATATTCGCCAATCAGTTCGCCGGATTCGTAGTCACCGCTGCTCGCCAGCGGCTTAAAGTAGAAGCTCCGCCCCGCAAGAGGCAGCACGCTCGTGTGCGAAGAATCCAGAAACATCGCCGCATCCTGCGGCATCCACCGGCTCGTAATAATCCTGCAGACGCCGAAGTCGCTCTCGTAGATGCTGACCATATTAGTAAAGGTCGTGTCGTTCGCGCCGTACGTCCGGCTGTCGGCGCAGAATGCGTTTATCTTTCGCTTCTGGAATCCTCCGACCACAATCAGGTCCGCGTTGCCGCTGCTGCTCTCCCAGATTTTCCGCAGCACATAGTTAATCTTGGCCTCATCAAGGTCGGTCCCCGTCGGGAATCCGCTGTCGCCGGTGTGGAAAATGTTGCTCGACAGATGCCGAATAATCCCCTTCATCGTCCTTCGCACCGAACTGCTGCCCTCCGGGTTGCTGGTCGGCTGCCCGCCGTTGATGACCGTGTTCTCCAGGTCGCGCAGCAGCTCCCGCAGCCGTTCCTGTTTTTCGTAGTCCATCTCATCGGCAAGGCCCAACTGGCTGGCGGCAATGTCCGTGCCGCTCACCTCCACCACCGCCGTGAATATCTGCGTGTAGTTGCCGCGCCGCACACGCGTGGTGAACCTCGCGCCGGGTTTGTCCGCGCCTTCAAGGGCAGCGTTGCCGAGGATATTGATTACCTTGTTGTCGGCAAGTGCCTCCGCTGTAGTGCCCGCGTAGCCGCGAACCACCGTCAGCGTGTTGCTGTTGACGTTCGTCACTAACATCAGCTCCTCCGACCCCTCGACCTGAATCTGGTCGCCGATGCGGAACCTGCTGCCGTGGTCAACTACAAAATCCGTGTCCTGTGAGGGATTGGTGTAGGTGCTGTCGTTGATTGCGTCCTTGTTGGGCAAAAGCTCGTCCTCAAGCCACTCATGATGCGTGCTCGTCGCCTCCCTCATCGGGTCGCCCAGCGCATCCAATAACGGCGTCTCGTAAGGCGAAACTATCCCTATCAAATCCGACACGTCCTCCGCCAGTTCCGGCAAAGTCGTGCCCGCCGAATATGTCGCTTTTCCTGTAAATGCCATCTTTTTCTCTCCTTCTACAACCAGTTTTTAGCTTTAAGTT
>Ga0315279_10001474_pt1 | contig 39086 bp, 37 predicted proteins | sample YL17G06_20_MG_FD_203694 | JGI IMG/M metagenome (GOLD analysis project Ga0315279, IMG submission 203694) | Sediment microbial communities from Yellowstone Lake, YNP, Wyoming, USA - YL17G06_20 | ecosystem: Environmental > Aquatic > Freshwater > Lake > Sediment | place: USA: Wyoming | collected...
CTACATTCTAATGAACAGAGTTCTTCATTACGAAGCGCAATGAACAGGTATTGGCCTGTTGGGACCTGGGACAGCCCTTTTACGAAATTGGTGGCAGGCTCAAGCGTTGGAGATGGCGGCATAGTTGATGTCGGTTGTGTCGTTGGTGTCGGAGATACGAGTGCCGTTTCTACACCTGGCTTCGGCAGTGACGAACATGCCGCAAATAGAAGTGAGAGGACCAGCACGACGACTAATCCATTTCTCATTCTTCTTCTACCTTGCCGCGCCCAACCAGCGGATGGTCATCACAGCCGTTCCGCGACAATCTCTGCTATATCTTTGACCTGCATCGTACTGTTGGCGGTCTTGGCGGCGTCGGAGAGCATGATCATGCAGAACGGGCAGCCTACGGCCAGCGTATCTTTACCGGTCGCCAGTGCTTCGCGGAAACGGTTCGCGCTCACTCGCTCTCGACCGTGTTCTTCCTCTTTCCACATTTGAGCGCCACCCGCGCCGCAGCAGAACGAGTTGTTGCGATGGCGCGGCAATTCGGTCACGGCGCTGCCCGCGTAGACGAGCGCATTACGCGGTGCGTCGTACACATTATTGTGGCGACCCAGGTAGCACGGGTCGTGGAAGGTGACGTCGGAGGTCAAGTTTGAGTTGCTCTCGAGTTTACCGTCGGCAAACAACTCTTCGATGAGTTGTGTATGGTGAATCACGTCGTAATTTCCGCCATAGTCGGGGTATTCATTCTTGAGCGTGTGCAAGCAATGCGGGCAGGTCGTGACGATGCGCTTGGGCCGCTCTCCGAGCGTCTCGTTGAGCGTCTCGACATTGCTGGTTGCCAGTTCAAAGAATAACGCTTCGTTGCCCGCTCGCCGGGCAGAGTCGCCGGTGCAGCGTTCCAGCTTGCCCAGCACGGCAAAGTTGACGCCGGCGGCGTTGAGAATCTTGGCGAAATCGCGCGCCGTCTTTTGCGCGCGCGGATCGGTGGCGGGCGCGCAGCCCACCCACCACAAAATATCCGGCTCCGGGTTCTGCTCGATGGTCGGCACGTTGAGACCGTGCGCCCAATCCATCCGCGATTCCGGCGCGGCGTTCCACGGATTACCCTGGCGCTCCATGCCCTTGAAGGCCTGCCGGAGTTGCAGGGGAAAGGCAGCTTCCATCATGACTCGGTCACGGCGGATGTCGAGGATGTCGCGCATCGGCTCGTTGTTGACCGGGCAGACCTCGACGCACGCGCCGCAGGCGGTGCAGGCCCAAACCGCTTCGGCGCTGATGGCAAAGTCGAGCAAGCTCACCTCGGATTCTTGTCCGGCGGCGAGTTTCGCGCCTTCGTCGTTGAGGTGATAGCGCTTGTTGATTTCGAGCGCCGCAGGTGAGAGCGCCTTGCCGGTGACGTGCGCCGGGCAGGCGTCCTGGCAGCGGTTGCACATGATGCACGCGAAGGCATCCATCAACTGCGGCTGAGAAAGGTGTTCCAGTTTGGCCGCGCCGAACTGCGTGATGGCCTCGTCCGTCATGTCAATCTTTTCAAGCGCGCCGATGGAACGACGCTCGGGTTTGAGCAAGAAATTGAGCGGGGCGATGAAAATGTGGATATGCTTGGAGATGAGAAAATACGGCGCGAATCCGAGGATGGTCCCAATCGCGCCCCAGAAAAAGATATGCCGGAAAACATCTATCCCCTGCGGCGAGATGCCTGACCACAGTCCGCACAAAAAGTGAGCGATAGGCTCACAAGCATACGGCCCGGATTGGGCCACGAGACTATCGCCCAGGATGTGCGACGTAACATGCACCAGGATGAACGTGCTGACGATCAACGAGTCGCGCTTGATCCCGGCGACGGCTTTAGGATGGATCAGTGTGTTGCCCTGAAAGCTGAATACTTTGGGGTCAATGAGCCAGCGGCGCAGCATCAGCGCGAGCACGCCGATCAGACAGGCCGCGCCCAGCAGGTCAGCGCCGATGCGAAACGCGTTCCCGACCGGCCCTGCGCCGAGAAAGATAAAGTTGGGGATAAAGCCTTGCAGCACATCGGCCAGGTTCGCCAGCAGGAAATAGGCAAACGCCCACACGATCAAGGCGTGCGCGATGCTCGGCAACAATCTGCGCTTGAGGACGGTCTTTTGCGTGATGGCAACCACGGTCGCGTTGACCAGGCGGCGGACGATGTCATCCGTGCTCAGGCTGCCCGGCCCGCGCCGGACGATGCGATAGATGCGTCGGGCGACGAGAAAAGCCGTGTAACCGGAGGCGCAAAAGGCGATGACAAAGAAGAGTTTTTCGATGGGAGTGAGCATGAATGACCCCACAGACCTCGAGGGTTTTGGAAACCCTCAAGGTCCGAGCCAACGTGGATTAAAGTTGCCGGAGCACATCCAACACCGGTTTGTTGTCCGGCACCTCGCCGATGGGATTGACGTGGACGTAGCGGATGACGCCCTGCCGGTCAACCACGAACAGCGCGCGCTCGGCAAACCCGCCTTCGCTCAACATCCCATAGGCCTGGCACACTTGTTTGTCATAGTCGGAAAGCAGCGGGAATTCCAATCCCAGGTGCTCCGCAAAAGCTTTGTGGCTGTGGCGGCTGTCCACGCTGATGCCGAGGATGACGGCGTTCAGCGCTTTGAACTGAAGCAGGTTCTCCTGAATCCCCGGCAATTGCAGGCTGCACACCGGACTCCAATCGAACGGGTAAAACGCGAGCACGACGTTCCTTTTGCCACGATACATGCTCAGGGAAATAGGCTCGTCACTCGTGGCCGGGAGCGTAAAGTCGGGCGCGAGGTCGCCCACTTGTAGTGTGGTCATTCTTCCCTCCATGCTTGGTCTGCGGCCAGAGTGTACCACATCTGCAAACTCGGAGCAAGAAGATGTCGTCAGTTGTCGGGCGGCAAAGGTCTTGCCAAAAAAATGAGCGTTGTGGTATAATGCCCATCGTTGGGCGGTTAGCTCAGTTGGTTAGAGCACACGGTTGACATCCGTGAGGTCGTAGGTTCGAGCCCTATACCGCCCACTCCATGCCACACGTCAGCCGTGTGGCCTTTTTGTTCCCCGCGCCCGCCCGCTTCGCAGTAAGTGAGAGTTGGGAGTATAATTCTACGCATGGACACCACCACTCTCGAAAACTGGCTGTGGGAAGCGGCCTGCTCCATTCGCGGCCCGCTCGACGCGCCCAAGTTCAAAGATTATATCCTGCCGCTGCTGTTCTACAAGCGGCTCAGCGACGTGTACGAGGACGAGCTGAACAAGCTCGCCGCCGAGCTGGGCGGCAAGGCAGAGGCTCAACAACTGGCGCGCGCCGACCGCGGCCTGATCCGCTTCTACATCCCGCAAGACCACCTGTGGGCCGAGGTGCGCGCCAACTCGAACAAGTTGGGCGAACGCCTCACGGATACGATGCGGCTGCTCGGACGCGAGAATCCCAAGCTGGCGGGCGTGATTGATCGCCGCGACTTTAATGCGACCGAGTCCGGGCAGCGCGTCTTGGAAGACGATGTGCTCGCCCGTCTCATGGAGATTCTCAACCAGCACCGGCTCGGCCTGGACGATGTGGAGCCGGACCTCCTGGGCCGCGCGTACGAGTACCTCTTGCGCAAGTTCGCCGAGGGCGGCGGGCAGAGTGCGGGCGAGTTTTTCACGCCGCGCGAGGTGGGCATTCTGATCTCGTTCATCCTCGATCCTGAACCGGGTGAGAGCCTGTACGATCCCTGTGCGGGCAGCGGCGGGCTGTTGATCAAGAGCCAACTGCGGTTGAAGGACAAGATGGCCAAGAAGCGAGGCAAGGCCAGGCTCGCGGATGTGGAGCGACCGCTGCGGCTGTTTGGGCAAGAGATCAATCCCGATACCTTCGCCATGTCCAAGATGAACGCAAGCATTCACGACATGGACGCTGAGATCGCGCTGGGCAACACCATGACCGCTCCCAAGTTCCTGGACGACGGCGGCGGGCTGCGACATTTTGACAAAATTGCGGCCAACCCGATGTGGAACCAAAAGTTTGCCGCGCTGGTGTACGAGACCGATGCCTACGGCCGCTTCGCACATGGCACGCCGCCCAGCAGCAGTGCCGACTGGGGCTGGGTGCAGCACATGGTCGCGCATTTGCAGCCAGGCGGCAAGATGGCGGTGGTGCTCGATACCGGCGCGGTCTCGCGCGGCAGCGGCAACACGGGCAGCAACAAAGAGCGCGACGTGCGCCGCGCGTTCGTCGAAGCCGACAGCGTCGAGTGCGTCATCCTGTTGCCGGAGAACCTGTTCTATAACACGTCCGCGCCTGGCATCATCCTGGTGATGCGGGGCGCGGGCAAGCGCCCACACGCGGGCGAGATTTTGCTGATCAATGCCAGCAAGATGTGCGCCAAGGGGCGGCCCAAGAATTACCTAACCGACGAGCACATCCCGCACATCTTTGACCTGTACCACGACTGGCGCGCGGCGGAAGGCGAGAGCGCCATCATCACCAAAGACGAAGCGGCGCGGAATGACTATAACCTCAGCCCCAGCCGGTATGTGAGCGCCAACGGCGGCGAGCAGCCCCTGCCGCTGGAAGAAGCCCTCGTCCTGCTGGCCGAGGCCGAAGAAGAGCGCGGTGAGGTGGACGCGCAACTGGACAAGGTTTTGAGTTCTCTAGGTTTTGCTGGATGGCGATCTGGCAAGGTGGAGAACTAGACAAGCCACATCATGATCGAGGTGACAAATGAAAATCAGAGAACTACTCGACGGCGTCCGCAAACGCGACTTGGTCTTGCCTGAATTCCAACGTGAGTACGTGTGGAATCGAGATCAAGCCAAACAACTCGTAGCTTCCTTGGTCAAAGGCTATCCTGTTGGCAGTCTCTTGTTCTGGAAAACCGACTGCCCTCCTGAGCTCAAGAACTTGACTGCACTCCCCGAACGTCTTGGTACCATCGAAGTCATGCTTGACGGGCAGCAACGGCTGACTACTCTCTATATGCTCATCACGGGTGAGATTCCGCCCTACTACATCGAACAAGATATCCAGACCGACCCCCGCGACCTTTACTTTAACTTGGACGAAGGGGATTTTCAATACTATCAACCGTCGCGCATGAAGGACAATCCGCTATGGTGGAGTGTGGTGGACTGTTTCACGCGAAATGACATCAATGTGTTTGAAATAGTCCAGAGGCAGACCAAGGACGCGCAACAGGCTTTCAAGCTGGCTCAGCACTATAACGACAACCTCACTCGGTTGCGGCAAGTGCAAGAAATTGACTTGCCGGTTCAGATCGTTCCACCACACGCAACAATCGCCAATGCAATCAATATTTTCGATTTGGTCAACAGTCAGGGAACAAAGCTGACGGATGCAGAGCTGGCTTTGACCCATGTCACCGGCAAGTGGCCCCAGGCCAGGCGAGAGATGAAAGCCAAGCTTGAGGACTTGAGCACGCGCAATTTCTATTTCGATTTGACTTTCATGACTCGCGCGCTCACGGGGGTAGTCACCAATAGAGCACTTTTTGAGCATATCCACAGCACACCCAAAGACGAGCTACTGGACGGCTGGGCCAAACTGACAAAGACCCTTGATTATCTGGTGACCATTTTGCCTACGCAGGCATCTATTCACTCCACTGAGGACATCAACACAACGAACGTGTTGATCCCCATAGTGGTCTACCTCTCACTCCGGGATGCTCATTTTCCTGATGAGAAATCCCTCAAGCAGGCAATCCATTGGCTATATGCAGCGCACGCCTGGTCTCGCTACACGGCTCAAACAGACCAGCGATTAGAAAAGGATGTGTTGTTGGTCGTGCGCGAAGCCAGTCCGTGGTCGGCTTTGTGTGATGAGATCGTAGATCAGCGAGGGCGCATAGAAGTCAAAAGCAGTGACCTGGAGGGCCGAGGCACTCAGCACCCCCTGTACCGCATGACGTACATACTGTCCAAAACACATGGAGCGATAGACTGGTTCAATGGCGCCCCGCTCGGCACGACGTTCGGCAAAGCCTACCAGCTTCACAATCATCACATCTTCCCGCAGTCTGTACTTTACGAAAACGGCTTTGATCCTGAAAATCACCTTCACCGCAAGATTGTCAACGAAATCGCCAACATGGCATTCTTGACCGCAGAGACGAATCGCACACTCGCCAACACCCCACCGGAAGATTATCTGCCTAAAGTGGCTGCCAAGTACCCGGATGCGCTTGCCAAGCAATTTGTGCCTATGGATCCGGCGCTGTGGCGAGTTGAGCGATTTGCTGATTTCCTCGAAGCCCGACGAGACTTGATCGCCCGAAAGATCACCGAGTTCATGAAAGCGTTGATTGCAGAGCCAGAAGTCACCCGCAAGCGCCCTATCGCCGACCTGCTCAAATTGGGCGAGAGTGCCACGCTGGAATTCAAGAGCACTCTGCAATGGGATGTCGTACAAGGCAAGCTGAACAAAGAGTTGCGCCTCATGGTGCTCAAGACGATGGCTGCCTTCCTCAACTCTGAGGGGGGCACGCTTGTCATTGGCGTGGAGGACGACGGCACAGTCTTGGGCTTGCATCACGACCTGACAACGCTCTCGAAACATACGCTTGACGTCTTTGAACAGGTGCTGATGGGCCTGATCAGCGAGCAAATCGGCGCTGACTACGGGCGACTGCTCAAGGTGCGCTTTGAAGAGATGGATGGGGCGAGCGTCTGCGCTGTGGACGTGGATAAAGCCCCAGAGCCGGTTTTTGTAGAGACGCCGCGTGGTAAAGAGTTCTTTGTAAGACTTGGCAACACGACACGGGCGCTCGATCCTCAAGAAACGCATCGCTATATTGAGACGCATTGGGAGTAGGTTGGGCTGAATGACACCTGGTGCTATCGTCAACGCCAACGACTTCAAAGAGACCGAGATGGGCTACATCCCGCAAGAGTGGACTGTGGTACAGCTAGAATCGGTTGTGGTGGACTTTTTGAGCGGCGATTGGGGCGAAGATAACGACTCCACAAATGAAGGTCTTGTTGGCTGTCGCGTCATTCGCGGGACAGATTTTCCAAAAGTCGAAAACGGCAGCTTTGCGACTGTTCCCGTACGCTATATCAAGCCCAACAGCGTTGAAAAGCGGCAGGTCAAACAAGATGATTTTCTGGTCGAAATTTCGGGAGGAAGCAGAGACCAGCCGACTGGCCGGCTATGGCACGCCACCAATGTGAAGCTCAAGACGGCCGATGCTCCCGTAGTTTTCACCAACTTTGTCAAGCTGCTACGTATTGATCTCAGCTCCGTTTCGTCCGGTTTCTTCCGATACGCATGGGATTATCTGTACGCTGCCGGAAAGACACAGATTTACGAAAAAAGAACTACAGGGATCAGGAACTTTAAGTATCGTGACTTCCTTGCCAATGAATCAATCCCCCTTCCGCCTCTCCCCGAACAGCGCGCCATCGCCCACATCCTCAGCACTATCCAGCGAGCCATCGCCGCGCAAGATGCGGTGATCGCGGCGACGCGCGAGGTCAAGCGGTCACTCATGCACCGCCTGTTCACCTACGGCCCCTACGCCGAGCCGCTGCCGACGAAGGAGACGGAGATTGGAGAGATACCGGAGAGATGGGATGCAGTGCCATTTGAGCGAGTGTGCGAGAGACCAGAGTACGGCTACACAACCAGTGCGATAAATGATCCTGTAGGCCCCAAGTTCCTGCGCATAACAGACATCCAGGACAGCAGTGTGAATTGGGCTTCAGTTCCATTCTGCGAATGCTCAGACAAAGAGTATGCAAAGTACCAATTGCAGTCTGGTGACATTCTATTTGCTCGAATTGGTGCAACAACCGGCAAGACTTTTCTGGTAGCAGATTGCCCGCCTGCCGTTTTTGCTTCTTATCTGATCCGAGTCCGAACAGAATCTTCATTGTTGCCTGACTATCTGAGCCAGTTTACCAATACTGACAGATACTGGCAACAGATAGATGCAGTCAAAGGTGGAAGACTAAAGCAAGGCATCAATATTCCAGTGATCAACAGCTTATTCATTCCTATGCCTTCTCTCGTTGAGCAGAAAGAGATTGCGCACATTCTGGCAGTAGCGGACGAGAAGATTCGAACAGGTGAGCGCCGCAGAGCCGCCCTGCAAGCCTTGTTCAAATCCATGCTGCACCAACTGATGACGGGACAAGTGCGGGTGCCTGTTTATCACCGAGTCGAAATGAATCGATCTCTGGTTCACATCGGGCTGGATGAAAGCGGGCCGCTCTCGGTCAAACAGTAGCGCACTTCAAGGGGCGGCGAGATTTTTTTGTTTGGTGACAACGGTTCGGGAGGATGCAGGTATGGGTAGAACGATAACTTGGTTGCACATTTCTGACCTGCATGCTGGCAAGCCAGGAGCGGGCTGGGACGCCGAACGTGTTATAGACACTCTGGTAGCTGACCTCACAAAAATGGAACGCGAACACAGCCTCCATCCCGACTTTATTTTCTTCACTGGCGACGCCGCCTTCGGCCAGATTGGCTCTCGCACTGAAGAAACACTGCCCGGCCAATTCGCAATCGCCCAACAATTCTTCACAGCCGTGCGGCAAGCGTTCAGTCCAGAAATCCTGCTCGACAACCTATTTCTCGTCCCCGGCAACCACGACCTGAACCGTGAAGCAGTAGGAGATGACCAAACTTTCTGGATCGATAATCAAAAAGACCGCGAGGTAGTCAACAAGCTCATCGCAGCAGCAAGCCGGCAATGGCAACGTTACATAGAGCGCTTCGCAGCCTATCGCGAGTTCTTGGAAACCAATGGTTGCTCGCATCTCCTGACTGACCCTGAACGCTTGGTGTACGCTGTCACCCGTCAAGCAGCAGGCGTCACGGTTGGTATCGGTGGCTTCAACACTGCTTGGTCAAGCTGCCGTGAGGGAGAAAAGGGCAAGCTGTGGATGGGCAGCCGGTGGCAGTTGGAACAAGTGCGCTCAGCACTCAAACGTGCCTCCGTGTCCATTGTTCTCATGCATCATCCAGCAAACTGGCTGACCGAGCAGGAGGATTCAGAGTTTGAGCGCGAGACTGCGCGCGATTTCCGATTTGTTTTGCATGGACATGAACACAGCGAGTGGGTGATAACTACTACCGACGGGCATACCCGCATTGCTGCCGGCGCATGTTATGAACGTTCGGACAAGGAGAACGGCTATAACTTTGTGCAACTGAATCTCGATACTGGTCAGGGAGAGATCTGGCTTCGCAAGTACGATCCGAAAGGTGGGGGATGGGTATCATGCTCGATCCACAGCAAGACCGATGCGCAGGGTATATGGAAATTGGATCACCTGGATTGGCTGAGACACTTTGTGAATTCATCGGTTGTATCTCCGAAGTATGGGACACACGGAAAACGAGCATCTGCTGTAAATGACATTGTGGTTAGGGAAGCCGTTCGTAAGTGGCTAGAGAGCAGTTTTCCTTCTTGCACTGTCGTTGAAGATCATGGGGTTTATTTGCCCCTGCGCGATGTTCACATGACCGTGGATTTCGACGTTATGGGCTCGGATAGATACCTTGTACCTGTTGTTGTCAGGTTCATGCTCAAGAGTCATCAAATTCAAGAACTTCATAAGCAATTTCGAGATGTACAGACCGCGGCCATGGCTGTCGCGCACGGGAAAATCAATGATTTTATGTTTGTCATTGTGGGTGATGAGCAGAGCACGGCATGGAGCCTTATTGGCTACTTTGAGTCACAGCCAAAGATAGGTGGCATTACATATGTGTTTGGATGCTGGGATGCTGCCAGCCGTGGGTTCAATGAGATTAAACGCTTTAGACCATGAAGTCGCCTTTGGCCCCGAGCATCCCAATGTGGCGAGAGATGTCAACAATCTGGGGAGCGTCCTGCAAGTCATGGGCGACCACGCGGGGGCACGGGCGGCTTTTGAGCGGGCGCTGCGGATTTGGAAAGCGGCCTTGGTCCCTGAGCATCCATCCACATGCGCCGCGCGGCAAAACCTGAACTCGCTGCCCACAGGCAAAAAGTGGTGGCAGTTCTGGAAGAGGATCAACGGACCATGACCCGTCTCTCTGAACAGCGCGACGTCCAAGACGCGCTCATCAACTATCTTATCGGCATTGGCTGGACGTACCTGCCGCCCGAAGACGCGCTCCAAGCTCGCGGCGGCGACGAGGCGCAACCCTTCTTGCCGGACGTTCTGCGCGCGCAACTCATTGCGCTCAACCCGCGCCTTGTCACACCAGCAAATGTCGAAGAGGTCATCCGCCGCCTGCGGCTTTTGCCCGCGACGATGGCGGGCAACGAGGAATACCTCAGGGCTTTGCGCGGCAACTGGACGGTGTACGATAAAGCTGGCAAGCGCGAGCGCAACCTCACGCTCATTGACTATGATCACCTGGACGCCAACCAGTTCCATTTTACTCAAGAGCTGACGTTCACTGACCGCGACCGCCGCCGCATGGACATGGCGCTGTGGATCAACGGCCTGCCGGTGGTCGTCCACGAAAACAAAAGCCCTACCGTCCCCGGAGCCGAACTGGAAGCCTTTGACCAAATCCAGCGCACCTACGCCGACCGCATCCCCGAATTTATCAAATACCCGCCGCTGTTTGCCGTCGCCAACGCGCGCCTGCACTATGGGGCGACGTGGAACGACGACGTCAAGGCGATGAATGTGTGGAAGGCCGATGGCGCGGACTATGGGCTGGAGCGGCTAGCCAAATCCTTTTTTGACCGCGCGAGCCTGTTGGATATGCTGCGCGATTACATCATCTTTTACCGTGCCGACGACCAGACGCGCAAATTTGTCCTGCGTCCGCACCAGATGCGCGCCACACACAAGATCGTCCAGCGCGTCCTCAACTCCCTTCCCCTGTCGAAGACGGGGGAAGGGCTGGGGATGAGGGCGGGCCTGGAATGGCACACCCAAGGCTCGGGCAAGACGCTGACCATGATCGTGGCCGCGCACCAACTGCGGCGCGAGATGTCGGCGCGCGGCGAAAATCCCACGCTCCTCATCGTCGTGGATCGGCGCGAGCTGGAAGGTCAGATGGCGCAAAACCTGGAAGCCTTTGGCTTTCCGGCCGTCGAGCGCGCCCGCAACAAGAAGCATTTGCGTGAGTTGCTCTCCGGCGACTATCGCGGACTGATCGTCACTCTCATTCACAAGTTCGACCGGATGCCCAAGAACGTGAGCCAGCGGCGCAACATTGTCGTGCAGATTGACGAGGCGCATCGCTCGCAGGAAGGCGACCTGGCCACCTACATGCGCGCGGCGCTGCCCAATGCCTTTTACTTTGGCTACACCGGCACGCCCGTGGACAAGGGCAAGATCGGGCGTGGCACGTTCGAGACGTTCGGCAAGGCCGACCCCGAAGGCTACCAGGACAAGTACGGCATGGACGAGTCCATCGCCGATGGCACGACCGTCCCGCTGTACTATACGCTCGCGCCCACCGAGCTGCACGTGGATCGGCAGACGCTCGAAGACGAGTTCTTCAAGGTGGTGGACGAAGCGGGCGTCGCCAGCATCGAGGCGCTCAACAAGCTGCTGGAAAAAGCGGACAAGCTCAAGGCCGTGCTCAAAGCGCCTGACCGCGTGCGCAAGATCGCCGCGCACATTGCCAACCATTTCCGCAGCAACGTCGAGCCGCTCGGCTTCAAGGCGTTCGTCGTGGCGGTGGATCGCGAAGCCTGCGCGCTGTACAAGGATGCGCTGAACAAATTCCTGCCGGAGGACTATAGCCAGGTGGTGTACACGCCGTACCACAAAGATACGGGACTGCTGCGCGAGTACCACCTGGACGACGACCAGGAAAAGCAGGTGCGCAAAGCCTTCCGCGATGCGAGCAAGCAGCCCAAGCTTCTGATCGTCACCGAAAAACTGCTCACCGGCTACGATGCGCCGGTGCTGTATTGCATGTACCTGGACAAGCCACTCAAAGACCACACGCTGCTGCAAGCCATCGCCCGCGTCAACCGGCCTTATCCTGACAAATCTTGTGGGCTGATCGTGGATTACATCGGCATCTTTGAGAACCTGCAGCGCGCGCTCTCGTTCGACGCGGCCACCGTCGCCACGGGGCTGATTGACCTGGACAGGCTGCGCGCCCGCTTTGCCGAGCTGCTCACCTCCATCCAGGCGACGCTGGCCCCGCTTGACCTTTCGATGACGGGCGACCGCGCCGCGCGTATCATTGATCACTTTTTCGACGAGAAAAAGCGCGAGGCGTTCGTCCAACTGTTCAAGGAACTCCAGACCGCCTACGAGGTGCTCTCGCCCGATTCATTCTTGCGTGACTATTTGGACGACTATGCTTTGGTCGTCCAGGTCTATCAGGTGATCTACAACTACTTTGACCCTGAAGCTCAAAAGCGCCGCTCGCAGCGCGACTTGCTGGTCAAGACCGACGCGCTCATCCGCGAAAACGTGACAGTGGAGGGTCAGCCGGCCACACTACCGCTGTACCCCATCAACCGCAACTTGGCCAACGTCATCCAGGCCGATCACGTGAGCGACCGGGTCAAGGTGACGAATCTCTATCGCAGCCTGATCGTCCACATCGAAGGACATCAGGAGGAACAGCCCTACCTCATCTCGATTGGCGAGCAGGTGGAAGCCATCATCCGGCGGCTGCACGAGCGCCAGATCAGCGTGCAGGCGGCGCTGCAACAACTTCAGGCCAAGTCCAGCCAGGTCATGGCCGTGCAAGAAGAGCAAGCCGCCAGCGACCTGACGCCCGGCGAGTTTGCCGTGTTCTGTGTGCTCAGAGGGTACAAGGTGTTAGAGCCGCACAAGACCGCGCAGGCCGTCCAAAAGATTCTGGACGCCCGCCCGAACTGGCCGTACAATGCCAAGCTCGAGAGTACGGTACGGCTTGAACTGTACAAGCTCATCAACCTGCCAGCCAGCGCCAAGCGCGGAGCAGCCGCCGACCGTGGCGAAGAGAATGTTTCCGTCGCTCAACGTGTGGAGACTGTGAATGATGTTTTGCGAATGCACCGGATGCTGCTGAAATGAAACCTGATATAGTAGTCAAACATCAGCGCCGCAAAACGCTGGCGCTCAGAGCAACGCCCAAGGGACTCGTCGCACTCGTTCCCTGTGGATTGTCCGCTGACGGTCCGCGCGTGCGGCGGTTTATCGAGACAGGGCTGCGAAAGCTCGACGCCAAGGGTTTTGAAGACCCCGGAAGACTGATGACCGTAGACGCACTGCGTGCTCGTGTAAATGTTTGGGCTGAGCGCATCGGTGTACAGGTTCACCGCGTCCAGATCCGAGCCATGCGCAACAAGTGGGCGTCGTGCTCGACCGGTGGCACGCTCACCCTCAACGCCGACGTGCTCAAGCTGCCGCCCGACCTGGTGGACTATGTGCTCTGCCACGACCTGCTGCACTTGAAGATTCCGGATCACGGCAAAGGCTTCCGAGCCATGATGGGCAGTTACCTGACCGGCTGGCGCAAGAGAGAGCTGGAATTGGCTAAATGGCTAACAGCACATAGTGCAGATGTCAGTCCATTGCAGTAATATACCATCAATGGCAAGATAACCGCATGGAATTCGGACGACTGATCGAAATCGTAGGCGATGAGCCTGCATTTGAAACTGGTTTTCTCCTTGCCGGTGAAGTTGACCCCAACGATGTCCGTAAGCAATTGTCACGCTGGACGCTGGCGGGACGACTTTATCAATTGCGGCGCGGACTGTATGCGCTTGCTCCGCCATTCCAAAAAGTTAAACCTCATCCGTTTGTGATCGCCAATCGCCTGGTGCCCAACTCGTATGTGAGTTGCCAATCGGCTTTGGCGCACTATGGCCTCATCCCCGAATATGTCCCTGTTACTACCAGTGTCACAACGGCACGGCCCGCTCGATGGGATACGCCGGTGGGGTGTTTTGAATTTCGCCATATCAAGGTTGATTTACTGCGCGGCTATCGGTTGGTGGATGTAGGTCACAATCAGCAAGCGTTCGTCGCCACACCGGAAAAAGCTTTGCTCGACCTGATCCATCTACAGCCACGCGGCGATTCGCCTGACTATCTGTGTGAACTGCGCTTACAGAATTTGGATAGATTGGACATGGAAGAGCTGCAGCGCCAGGCCGATCTTGCCGGCCGTCCCAAATTGCGGCGCGCTGTGAATGCGGTGAAAGAGTTGGCGCGTTCTGAAGAGTACACGCTGCTATGAAAGACTATCTTGCCGGGCTCGTCCGCGCGAGTCCCACGCCAGCCCATGCGCGCAACGTGGCCCGCGAATACTTGCAGGCGCGCATCCTCGGCGCCCTGCAACGCACGGGAGCAATGATTCCGCTTGCGTTCCATGGCGGCACGTTGCTACGATTCCTGTACTCGATTCCGCGCTACTCGGAAGACCTGGACTTTTGCCTGGAGCGAGACAAAACTCGTTATGACTTTCGTGCCTACTTGAAGGCCATTCGCTCCGAGTTGATCGCCGAAGGCCATAACGTAGAACTGAAGGTTAATGATCGCAAAGTCGTTCACAGCGCATTCATCCGCTTTGCGGGATTGTGACCTCTCCCCCGGCCCCTCTCCTACAAGGAGAGGGGAGTTCCCCCTTCTCTTGCAGGGAACCCCTGACGGGGGCAGGTGGGGTCAGGGAGTTAGGTCAGGAGAGATCCGATGAATTTGCATTACACATTTACACCCGTTATCGTGCGGGACTTGATGGACATCGAATCGGCGCGTCAAGCGGTGCGCTTGACTGCGCCAAGCGTGCCGCCTCAGGTCGTGGAGCGGTTGCGCCAGCAGGCGCGCGTCCGTTCGACGCACTATTCCACGCGCATCGAAGGCAATCGGCTGACGTTGGCGGAAGCGGAGCACGTGGTATTGGAAGGGCGACGTTTCCCTGGGCGCGAACGCGACGTGCGCGAGGTGCAAAACTATTACCGCGCACTCCAACGTGTGGAAGAATGGGCCGAGCAGCAAGCGCCGATCACCGCAGAGTTGATCTGCCGGTTACACGCGATCATCTTTACTGGCCCGCGTGTTCGCCCCACGCCGTACCGCGACGGTCAAAACGTCATTCGCGATGCTGCCTCCGGTCAGATCATTTACATGCCGCCCGAAGCCGCCGATGTGCCCGGTCTGATGCGTGACCTGGTGGAATGGATTGCGCAAGCCGAGCGTGACGAGTTGCCTGCACCGGTCATTGCAGGACTGGCGCATTACCAGTTTGTGACAATTCATCCGTTCTACGATGGCAATGGGCGCACCGCACGCGCGCTGGCGACGCTGGTTCTCTATCGCCACGGCTACGACCTGGGCCGCTTTTACAGCCTGGAAGAAGAATATGTACAAGACCTGCCGGCCTATTACGCTGCGTTGCAGACTCACCCGCACCACAACTATTACGAGGGCCGCGCCGAGGCAGACTTGACCGGCTGGCTGGCGTATTTCATCCATAGCATGGCGGCTGTCTTCCACCGCGTGGCCGACGAGGTGCGTGCTCAAGCGGTCTTGCCTGTTGCATCCGAGCCGCCCGAGTTGCGCCGATTGGATCGCCGCGCGCGATTGGTACTGGGGCTGTTCAGCCGACAAGAGACGGTGACCAATGCCGAGATTGCTCGCGCATTGGGACTGGCGCCGCGCACGGTGCGCGACCTGATCGCCGGGTGGCTGGAGGAGGGCTGGCTGCAAGTAGCCGACCCGGCGCGCAAATCGCGCCGCTATCGCTTGTCGGCGAAATATCGGCAGTTTATCGGCGGAATAACGGCGGAGGGAATTTCTCGATGACAACAAACACTTGCGCCATCAGCACCCTCCAGGTCAAGCTCTCGCAAGGCGACCACACAGGCTGGATAGACATCCATCTCTGTACAGACGACGTAGAGTTGGCCATCTCTGCTTCGGATGTCTTTTCACCGTTTCAAGATTTGGCCGAATTCTTGGAGAACGTCATCGGCGGCAGAATGCCCTGCGAGTGTGAGGTGGATGAAGAGGGTGTGGTCAAACGGCTCAACGCCATGCCTCTGGAGAACTTGCTCGTGTTCCAGTTTCGACTCTGCGATGGTGACGAGCCAAGTGCTGTGTTCATAGACAGAGTGTTCGACCGCCGCCAATTTGTGTCGGCCTTCTATGACGAGTTGGTGGATTTCATCGCCACTCGCTACCGCGCGGACAAATGGACTAGCTTTCCGGTGGACGACCTGAAACGACTTGACCTGGAAAAGCTCAAAAGCTTGCTGATCGCCGCCTCATGAACAAGACGTTGAAATCATCCAATTCTAAACTGCCGCCCGGCTGGCGACTCATCCGCTTTGGCGACGTCGTCCGCAACGTCAATGTCAACGTGCGTGACCTTTGCGGCGATCAGGTCTATGTGGTGGCAGAGAGACGCGCGACTCACCAAGTGAAAGCAGGGTTCATCGTCAGCGCGCACATTCTGCCGCTGCCGGAGAGCTGGCGCTTCACGGGTGCGCTCGCGCCCTGGCCGTCCGGGCTCAAAGCCTACATTCCGTCTTATGTAGACGAGCTCACTCAGCAGGGATCCGGGCCAGGGAGCGTGGGATATGTCCCGGCGTTGGAGCGCGCTCGGCGCAGCGCTTATCTTGAAACGAGCGACTCGCGCCGCCTGGAGCAAATGAAGACACTTTATCAGCACGGACGGGATACGTGGGATATCGCGCGGAAGCTGCTTCAGCCAATGCTGGAGGCCGAACCGTTCAACCCGGTGGTCAACTTTTACTTTGGCTTGCTCAACCCGCAGGATCCGGTCGAGATGGAGCGGCGGTTGCGCCTGGCGCAGGCAGTTGACCCTGATTTGACCGGGCCGTGGGGTGAAAGTATAGATTCACACCTGGTCTTTGCCTTGAGAGGCCAGCACAGGTATGATGAAGCCATCGAGATTTATCGTCGCATGATGCGACACGATCCCGACGACTCGTCGCCGTACTTTAACCTGGCGCAGTTGTTGGTGCAGTTGGAACGAGTGGACGAGGCCGAAGAATTGTACCGCCAGGCGATTGGCCGTTTTCGTGACGATCACTGGGGACACTATTGCCTCGGGGTGCTTCTCCAAAAGCGTGGACAGGCCGATCAAGCGCGGGAACAGTACGTGCTGGCGCTGCAGAAAGCATACTGGCAACTGCAACAGTGGCCCGGTTGCATAGATGATGAAATTGTGGAAGAAATGGAGGGTGCGTTGCGCGATGTCGGAGGCGATCCTGCCAGCGTACCGCCATACAAGCCTGGTCTCTGGAACCGGCTGAGGCGCAGGGGAGATAAGTGAAAGAGAGATTGCTTGGGCGTTGGCTTAACAGGGGGCACCCAAGCGATCACGCCCAAACGGGAGGCAATGTCAATGCGCACACATGATGATCAGAGGGACGAGGCGCTCCAAAAGCTGCAGCAGATGCTCGAAGAGGCCTTAGATGCTGGAGCGGATTCCATCGAATTGGAATATGTGGCCGAGGGGCTTGAAGTAATGTACGTGTTTGGGAGCACAGGCAGCGGCGATGTAATTGGCGACCGCGTGCTGGCAAGTGGAATCATAAGGTTGATCATTGACCGGGCCAGGCTCGCACGCAGATCGCGCGGAGTGATGAACTGGGCGCTTTTCGGGAAGCAGTATAACATCACGGTCGAGGAATATGACAGCTTTGGCGAGTCGGCCTTCAGATTGATACTTGGAAAACCAAGACAGAAACGCACGTGAGCTTATGACCAAACACAAACGTCCACAACCCGTGCCGCGCTGGGATACACTTGCCAGCGCCCATTTCGGTGGCGACATCAACCGCCTCAAGTGCACCGATGCTGACCTTGGCCGGCCCGATCGGATCAAGTATCAGTATGCCACTTATATCACCGACTTTGAACCTGGCAAGAGCAAAGCCGATCGCATGAAGCTTGACGCCAAACGCGGGCCGTTATGCGCAGTGCCTGAAATTGACCACTGGGCGCTCGAAGAATACTTTTGGCATGGCGTTCCTGGCGACGCATGGGAGCCGATGGAGGCTTATCTCGACTTTGTCGGAGATCGCCTGTCGGAAGCGGGCAAGGCGCAATTGCGCCAGTGGAAGCAGGCGCAGCTCGGCGCTTTTCGTGTTGGCCCGGTGCAGGGCGACACAATGCGGCTTGAGGAGTGGGATCTGGAGCGGCGAGTGGCAATTGGCGAACCTTTTCGGGCCATCTCGCTTGGCACCGGTGGTGTCCAACCTTTCCGCGATGCGCGTGGTGACTTGCTCATCGGGTATATCTCTCCGTGGAAGCCGGCCGAGAACCTGTATTGCTCGATGGGTTATAGCATTATGCCCCAAGTCAAGGATGCAGATGCGTTCGAACTCGTCTTGTACTTGCGCACCCCAGAGTTGGTCGTCAAACCATTGCCGTGGGAGACGACCCCAGGCGCGCGGCACCGGTATCTGCGCGAGTGGCGTCAGCGCGACTGGAACACCTGGATGGCCGAGCGTCTGCAATTTCCGTTCCGCGCGTTGACCGCACATCCCGTCACAAAGAAGCTCGCATCGGTGACGGTGACCGCTCTGCTCCACAGCGACGAGCAGTTGGCGCGTGATTTTGGCATTTACGTTGCGGTGTCGGGTTTGCCAGACATCGCTGCGAGTGGGGTATCGAATATCATACCGGTTGATCTGGCTTCTCCGAATTGGATGCCGATTGCCGAGTACGGCGAGTATCGTCACCTGGCCGGCCCGCCACCCCAGGCACCAGGCGGAACGATCAAAACCGTGTGGATTGACAAGACTGGTCAATCTGGCGCAAGGGATTGACCATACAACAGAAACAACCTGGAGTGTGGAGATGAACTTGCCAAAACTCACCGAGTCCATCATTCGCGCCGCGTCAACTCCTCAAAGCTTTGAGCGCGGGCAAGACTATTACCAAAGCGGAGCAGTCTCAAATACCGCGATTCAAGATAACTTGTTGATCGGTGACTGCGAAGGCACACAGGCACCGTATTACCGTGTGCAAGTCGAACTGGACGAGGCCGGCATTCGCTCCGCAAACTGCACCTGCCCCTACGAGTACGGTGGGCTGTGCAAACATACGGTCGCTCTGCTGCTGACCTACGTGCATCACCCCAAGCAGTTTGCTGTGCGCCAAGACCCGGCCGACCTGCTGGCTGACCTGGACCGTGATGACATGGTTGCGTTGATGACTCAATTGTTGCGAGAGCGGCCCGAGCTGTACGATTGGGTCGAGGCGGCGATTGCGGCCCCGACAAAGTCGGGCCAGAGTAAAAAGACGCGGCGCAAGAAGGTAGACGCCGAAATCTATCGCCGCCAGGTGATTGGTATTCTGCACAGCCTCGACGGGATGCGCGCGTCTGAAGCGTACTGGCACGTCGAAGGCTTGACCCATCAACTGCGTGAGGTGCAAGAGACTGCAACCAAATTCCTTGATGCGGGCGATCCAGAGACCGCACTGGCAATCCTCATGGCGATTGTCGAGGAAGGTGGACATGGCATTGAATACATTGACGACTCGGATGGCTTTTTCAGCAGCTATATGAATAGCCTGGGCCAACCTTTGGCTGAAGCTATTCTCAGTTTGGATATGAGCGCTGTGGAGCGCGAAAAGCTCATGCAGCAGTTGGAAAAGCAGTCACGGTATCTGGCCAGCTATGGCATGGAAGGCGGTCTCGACCTGGCTATCCAGGCGGCTATGTTGGGTTGGAGCGAAGCGCGTGCGCCTGGTGTGGAATCCAAATTGACGGCATCGCGCAGAGCAGCTCGGAGTCGAGTTGTTGACGAAGACAATGAAGAGCCAGAGGAATACGAAAAAGATTGGGAAGACGAGGAATCCGATGACGACGAGTGGCGAGCGCGCACGCCGGGCGATCTGACTGAAGCCAAGCTCAACGTCCTCAAACGACAAGGCCGCACCGACGAGTATCTCGCCTTGTGCAAAAGGACCGGGCGGCACTTGCGCTATGCGCTCATGCTGTGCGATTTGAAGCGCATGCCGGAAGCCATCACCTATGCGGAAAAGCATTTGACTTCTGCGAGCGATGCACACAAGATGGCCGAACGTTTGCGCGAGTTGGGAGACGTCGCCGAGGCCATCTCGATGGGTGAGCATGGCTTGAAGCTGGCGGGTTCCAAAGTCCACCTGGGCGAGTGGCTCGGCCCTATCGAAGAAGCGCAAGGCCGGACAAAGCAAGCTTTGCAAGCGTGGTTGGCTGCTTTCCCAGAACATCCGACGCTGGCGACGTATGAGACCCTGAAGCGACTGGCCGGTAAGACATGGCGTGATTTGCAACTCCAGGTCATGGAGATGCTATACAAGTCGCACGATGCCATGACGCTGGCCCAAGTGTTGCTCTCTGAGCAAGAGTGGGACGAAGCGATCAAGGTAGCAGAACGGCGCGATGTCTGGTACACGGTCATCGAGACGGTCGCCGACGCTGTCGTACCGCACCGGCCTGAATGGGTGGCGCGCATGAGCATCAAGCAAGCTGAGCGGCTGATGGAAAAAGCAGACAGCAAGAATTATCCCCTTGCGGCCAACTGGCTCAAGAAAGCCAAGAAAGCATACGCGCAGATGGGGCAGACCCAACAATGGCAGGCGTACCTGCAAAAGGTCAAAGAGCAATACAAGCGGCGGCCTGCCTTACAGGCTCAGCTACGGCGTCTCTAGAGGACGATGCGATGAAGTTCAAACGAAAGACCCATGAGCAGTCAACGCCCGCAGGATCGGGATATCGGCAAGGGATTCGTCAGGCCGATGAGGTCATTGCCAAGAATGATGTGGAGATTCGGCCTGACAACTGGCAACAACTTGCACTCGATTGGTTTGCTCCGCACGAGCCTGACCGGAGCGAGCTAGCCCGTTACCTTGCGAGTCATCAAGACCGGCTCGGTGTGGCTTGGGCGCGGGAAATATTGCGCTTGCAGGTATTCCTTGAGGCGCAGGACTATGGCCGAATCGTTGAGCACTATGATCGCGCGTTCCGTGCCTACCCTCGTTGTGCCCCGGTCGAGCTGTGGGTAGCAGGACACATCATGCGCACCAGTGGCGATTTCTGGCGGGCGCGGCAGATGTACTTGAACGCTGCCGCCGAGTTGCCAATCTTTGCCAAGCCGCACTATGAGTTGGGTTTCATGAACTATCTCCTCGGCGATTTCCCAGGTGCGCTGAGTCAATTCGACCAGGCTGCGGCTCTGGTGGCTGACGATGACGTAGAGTTAGGTTCACGCATCTTTTACAACCGAGGTCTGGTGCGCTTTGCGCTGGGAGGCGACAGGCAAGCCGCCATTGCCGATGTAGAAGAGGCGTTGAGACGCAAGCCTGACTATCCTCAAGCTAAAGAGGCACTGCGCGCGTTCAAAGGCAAGCTGAGGTGGGTACCATGGTAAACGATCAACCCAGAATCGAGGTGAGGACACGTTCGTATCCTACACGAGCGTCGGCGGAGCGTTCTCCCTTGATGGAATTTGAATTCGCTGTGAATCAGCGAGGCGACAAGGGTGAGCCTAGCATGGCCGAGATCGCCTGGTCAACCAGTGATATCAAACTGGCACTGGCCGACTTGCCGCCGATTGTTCCACTTCGCGTGAGGCGAGAATTTCAACGCTTGTTGCAGCCGTGGCCTCAGGGACGCTATGCAGAAGCCTATCGCCGGTCGGGCGGCATTCTCAATCTGTTCACACCGCCCTGGAGCGAAAAGCAAGACGAGGTATGGAACAAGCTGCTGGCGGAATGGAAGGCCAAGACCTTTGCCGACGACAGCGCCAGGCGAGCAGCGTTGTCAGAGTTGGAGCAGCAGTGGAATAATACGCCGCAACCCTTTTTCGCCGGATTGACGCCGGCTCAGGTGATGGTTGGGGGCGGCCCGCAGGAGGCCAAGCTCGCCGAAGAGTTCCTCACTCAAATCGAGCGTACTTTTGCCAAGCGAGAATTTGTAGGTGAGGGGGATGCGTTGATCAAGACGCTGATGGCGCTCCGAGGCTGGCAGGTCGAGCCACAGCGAAACGGTCAAACACCCATGCAGATCATCATGGCGGAGCGCAGCGAGCTATTGACTCGTCGTGCGCGTGCATTGGCTGAGAGAAAGCTGTAACCTGACAATCCCGCTGCGATGATGGGGCAATAAAAGGTCGGGCTATCAGCATCTCATCTCTGCGAGAACATCAGCACTGCTTACGCCAGCCGGCCAGCCACGTCCAATTTCCTTGCCGAGTCGCGTCAATTCGTCCCAGGCCGTTGACTCGTTTGAAGCGGCTCGGCTCAGCCTCTGATCTTCCAGTGGCGACAGTAGGCCAACGGGTCGCCCTCGATAAGTGATAATGTAGTGGGTACGTCGTCTGCGCACGTTGCGCATGATCTCTGAGGTTTTTGCTTTTAGCTCGCGCACGCCGATCTCGCGCATAGTTCGCTCCCAGAAGTGGTTCTTTTAAATTGTTTATGCATCGGCCAGCGCGCTAGGTCAACTGGCAAGTTGGCAGGCGGGTTGACAGGTGATAGCAATAATGCTATCATATTAACAGGGACGATATGGCAGACTGGACAGTAGAAAACTATCAAGACCAACACGGGCGAGTCCCCGTGGATGATTACTTGAGCGGCTTACAGCCAAAAGACTATGCCCGTTTGTTGCGTGCGATCGAGCTTTTGGTGGATTATGGCCCAAACCTGAAAATGCCGCACGCTCGACACTTGCAGGGCAAGCTATGGGAATTACGAGTGGATGGGCGGCCTAATAGTTATCGCGTATTATACGCGGCTGTGCCGGGGCGCAAGTTTTTGCTCTTGCATGTCTTTGCTAAAAAGAGTGACAAGACACCCATCCGTGAGATAGAGACTGCCCAGCGGCGACTGGCCAACTACTCGGAAAGGATAAGCGAATGAGCGAGCAAAAAGTGACTGAACATACTTACCGGCCTAGTGTGCCATGGCGGAAATCGTTAGAAAAGCACTTGGAGAATCCCGAGGTGCGAGCTGAGTACGAGGCGCTGGAAGGGGAATACGCCTTGATTCGACAGTTGATTGACCTCCGCCTCGAGCGTGGTTTGTCACAGCGACAACTCGCTAAACGCGCGGGAATGCAACAACCCGTAATTGCCCGCCTGGAAGGTGGCAAGACGGCGAGCCTGCGGACGTTGAAGCGCGTGGCCGACGCACTGGATGCAGACGTGCGTGTTACTCTCATTCCCCGACAGGCTTCATCTGCCAGGGCGAGCAAGCGGCACGTGTGATCCGACGCTCGCACCCCATCGCGCCACAACAACTGGGACCACTTGCGTCGCCTGACGTAGGAGGTCTTTTCATTTTCGGGAAGGGTCCAGCATAGACAATCCATCGCGGCTATGGTAAAATCAGTTCCAGTATCACCGATTATCAGGAACCATTCTTCTCACGGAAAAACAGTTCCAGAAAAGCAACCGTAGCTCTCACGGCTGAACAAAATAGCAGTCCTCACGGTTTGCAAAATAGGCAAACCGTGAAGGCTGCGGTGGGCATTTAGGAATTCTTGATTGACATCCGGGAGGCCATAGGTTCGAGCCTATACCACCCACACTAGTCCTCACGGGGAAGCCGAAACAACATCCGTGAGGACTTTCGCTTCAGGCGGTTGCCTCACCGTAGCGTTCCCGGCTATTAGCCATTCTGGAACAGAAAATGCTGTCTTTTCCTACATTTGTCCCGTGCCGCGTAGGGCGACATTCGCCGTTGGGTGACTTGTGATTACAGCACACTCGGAGCAAAAGAAATGACCCAAGTAGATTTGCTCATCACGCATGCCGCCCAACTCTGCGCCGTCCCCGCCGATGCAGGCGGCCCGCAGCGTGGATCGCGCCTGGGCGACCTCGGCTTGATCGTTGACGGCGCACTTGCACTTCAAGAGGGACGCATCGTCGCCGTCGGGCCGACCGCCGATCTGCGCGCACACTGCTCGGCAACGCGCGAGATTGACGCGACGGGCCAAGTCGTCATCCCCGGCTTTGTGGACCCGCACACGCACGTCGTGTGGGCGGGCGACCGCGCGGGCGAGTTCGAGATGCGCGTGGCGGGCAAAACATACATGGAGATCATGGCGGCGGGCGGCGGCATCATGTCCACCGTCCGGGCCACGCGCGCCGCGTCGTTGGACGAGCTGGTGGCGCAGACCAGGCCGCGCCTGGCGCGGATGCTGGCTCACGGCACGACGACCGCCGAGGCCAAGACCGGCTATGGGCTAGAGACCGCCGCCGAAATCAAAATGCTCGACGCGATCCGCCGCCTGCAAGCCGAGCAGCCGCTTGAGCTTGTCCCCACGTTCCTTGGCGCGCACGCCATCCCCACCGAATACAAAGATCGTCCTGATGCTTACGTGGATTTGCTCGTGAATGAAATGCTGCCCGCTTTCCGACCTCTGACCTCCGACTTCCGACCTTTGATTTTCTGCGACGTATTCTGCGAGGATGGAGCCTTTACACTGGAACAAACGCGGCGAATTCTAGTGCGGGCAAAGGAACTCGGATTCGCGCTCAAGATTCACGTGGACGAGTTCAAGCCGCTGGGCGGCTCGCGGCTGGGCGTGGAACTCGGCGCGACTTCGGTGGATCACTTTGTCACCACGCCGCCGGATGAAGTGGAGGCGGTCGCCAAGTCAGGCGTCATCGCCGTATCATTGCCCGGCACGCCGTTTGGACTGGGCGCTTCGCGTGAGGATTATTCGCCTGCGAAGCTCTTGCTCGAACACGGCGGGGCGCTGGCGTTGGCGACGGACTGCAATCCCGGCACATGTTGGTGCGAGTCCATGCAGTTCGTCATCGCGCTGGCGTGCCGCTACCTGCGGTTGACTCCGGCGCAGGCGCTCGCGGCAGCGACGATTAACGCGGCGTTCGCAGTGGGGCGGGGAGATAAGGTCGGCTCGTTGGAGGTGGGCAAGCAGGCCGACGTGGTGATCCTGGATGCGCCCGACTACCGGCACTTGGGGTATCGCTTCGGGACGAATTTGGTGTACAATGTGATCAAGTGTGGACAAGTCGTTGCGTGAATCCGACCGCCGCAAAATACCGACTGCGATCCGCGGTTGGTTGTCGGCGGTCACTTGGGAGGCAAGCCATGCAGGTGCGTGACAACATGACCGATGATATCTACGACCGACTCGCTGATGCTCTGGATCGGCTTCCTAATGGTTTTCCCAGGACGCCCTCGAATACCGAGAGACAGATATTGAAAAAGATATTTGCGCCGGAGGAAGCCGCGCTCGCCGTCCAACTGTGTGGCGAGCCGGAACCGATTGACGTCCTCGCCGCACGATTCGGGCTGCCGGTCGGCGAGGCCATGTCCAGACTGATCAACATGGCCCGGCGCGGCCTGGTCTGGTATGAAAAGCGGCCCGACAAGCGCTGCTTCCGGCTGGCGCCCTTTGTCGTCGGAATCTATGAATCACAAGTCGAGAACATGGATCACGAGCTAGCCCACCTCGTAGAGAAGTATATGGCCGAGGGAGGGGCAGTGGGGATGATGCAGCCGCAGCCTGCGATTCACCGGGTTGTGCCTGCGCAAACTGCCATACAACCTGAATGGATTTTGCCCTACGACGATGTCCGCGCCATTCTTCTGGCCTCCAAGACCTTTCATGTCCGCGATTGCATCTGTCGGGTGCAGCAAGCCCACCTGGGCCATCCGTGCAAGCTGCCGGTGAGAATTTGCCTTTCCTTTTCTTCGGTGGAAGGCGCTCCCACTCCCGATGATATTACCCAAGTCGAGGCACTTGCCCTCCTTGAGAAGGCGGAAGAGGTCGGCCTGGTTCATACCGTCAGCAACATGATGCAAGGGATTGGCTACGTGTGCAATTGTTGTAGCTGTTGCTGTGCCATGCTGCGAGGCATTACCCAGTATGGCATCGAGCACTCGGTGGCCCGCGCCGGTTACTATGCCGTCATTGACCCTGACGAATGTCTGGGCTGTGGAACCTGCATCGAGCGGTGCCAGGTGCACGCGATTGCGGAGCAGGACGGAATATCGGTGGTGGACCGAGAACGATGTATCGGCTGCGGCTTGTGCGTCACCGGCTGCCCCAACGACGTGGCCGAGCTCCGGCGCAGGCCGGAGGCCGAAATCGTCCACCCCGTTGTGGATTTTGCTGCTTGGGAACGCGAGCGGCTGATCAATCGAGGTTTGATCGAAAGAGGGTGAGCGCCGGCCCCTTGCGGCCACCGCACTTTGGTTAAAAGGGCTTGTGTGATAGAATTTATGCCAGTCGTTTGTACAAGCTCAGAGTCAGTACGGAGGGTGCGCGACGGAGGGTAGGAATGAAAGTCCGTGAAATCATGACCACCGAGGTCGTTACAGTCCAGCGAGATACTTCGGTCAACAAGATCGCAACGTTGATGCACGAGCACCAGATCACAGGCGTCCCTGTGGTGGACGATGCGCGTCACGTCGTCGGCATCGTCACCGAGTTGGACATGATCGTGCGCAACACGCGGCTGGAATTACCGGCGTTCATCCAAATCCTTGATTTGGCGCGCATCCAGCTAGAGATGCCGGGGCATTACCGCAATCGGCTGCGGCACATGCTGGGCGCATCCGCGGGCGATATGATGACTGAGGATGTCGTCACCATCAGTCCCGACGCCGAGATGGAAGACCTGGCTGATCTGATGGTCAAGCGCCGCGTTAATCCGGTGCCGGTCGTTGAGAATGGAGTGCTGGTGGGCATCGTAAGCCGTGCCGATCTTATCCGCATGATGGCGCACAAGTTGGAGAGTGAGGAGTAATATGAAAAACCGCCTCTCCAGTTTGCTGCTGGCAATCGTCGCGGCAGTTGTAGTGTGGTATATCCTGTCCCGTATGCATTTTGTGATCTTGGTCCCCGTGCCGTGGTGGATGTTTCTGCTGCTGATCCTCGCGGTGATTCTGGCGCTATACCTCGCGCTCGACCACCTCGTCAATCGAACGCGATGAAACTTTCGACGTTCAAACCAAACTCGTGAAACACCCCTTCCAGTATCGCCAATTTGCTTCATCGCAAGCACTTCCCCGTCTGCTTGATCAATAGGTGGCCTGGCTGAATGCCATGGCGCGCAACTTGGTTGCCGATACCTATCACGACAAAGAGGTAGACGACAAGTGTCGTTGGACGATGTGGTGACGCCTGGCGAAGAGATTCCCGCGCATCGGGTCGAGCGGAATCTGCTGGCTGATCGCCGTGCCTATGTCCTTCGTTTTCAGCCGCCGCTCTTGATGCGGGCATAGACCTGCATGGAGAAATCGTAGAACGGCGCCAACCGATCATAGAGACGCTGGTATCTCTGGTTTTGCCCGGTGGCGTCTGCGCTGTCCAGGAAGATGGCGATTCCATCCCGGATGGGATAGGTCTTGCCGGAAGCGGGGTTCATGAGCGACTCGCCAATGCCAGCATTAGAAACAAGCTGTAAGGGCGCATGTGTGATCGGATCGCACAGCAAAGCTAAAACATCTGGGTTCATGATAACCACTTTTGAGTGCACGGTCTTTTTACGATGTATGGGCTAACCGCCCCGGCGTCAGCAGCAGCTTGATGGGCGAACCATCAGGGATCCCGCCGCCTGAGCAGCCTCTATACCAAAATCTAACCAATGACCGCATAATCACATCAGATTGTTCGCTCATATCGGGAATTAGGTGAGCCGAGTAGAAATTACTGATATGCGCGAGATATAAATCCGTGATAACACCCCATTTACTCCAATACTATTCGGGTATATACTTGTTCCAGTATTCTGGTACTATTAGGTCGTACCTGTTACCAGCCTACAACATTCTGTTCTCATTTATCGGCGATTGACGCTTCCCCAACCTGATACCTTTTCTGTTAAAGCCAACTGCCCTGAAAACTTGAGTGTCGCCGCAATCATGTTTCACAGAGCGCGGTCTACGTAGAAAGGAGGCCAGGCTAGCATACTTGCATGGAATCATTCCAGGAGATTGACGTACCCCTCAGTTCAATAGAAAGAAAAGGAAGGACAATGAATACGAAACAGAAAATTCTCTTTACTTGCGCAATCGTGTTGCTACTCCTCGTAGGACTCACAGGAGTGGCTTTGGCTACTAATAGCCCAAATCTCAACATCCCGCTGAACAACGACACAGCGGAGGAGGGGACGAATTGCCCGGCTGGGGGCCCCTACTGGCACTTTGTGATCAGCCCAAACAACGGCGATTCGTACTTCATCACGTTCCACCTCAACCTGGGTGACGCGACGACGTACGACACGTCGATCTTTGTCCAGAACGGGGCTCAGCTGGACAACGTGTTCGTCGCGGTGCCGAGTGGTAAAACGCTTACGTCGCTCATTAAAGTGGGTAGCAGCGCCGATATCTATTGGAGTGGCGAAGGCCCAACACCCACTAAGTTCCAACTGAGTCACGTCTGTAGCGGCCCGCAAGCCCAGGACCTCACCGTCACCAAGACCGCGACTCCGTCCTTCACGCGCACGTTCGGATGGAAAATCGAGAAGAGCGTTGACTCCGACCAGATCAATACTGCTGGCTCAGCTACGTTCAACTACACCATCAAAGTGACCAAGGATGCCGGCACCGATAGCGGCTGGGCTGTGGCTGGCACGATCACGGTTCACAACCCCAACACATTCGATGTTTCTGGTGTGGATGTTTCGGATGCGATACCCGGCGGTACCTGCACTGTTACTGGTTCACCTCTGGATGTGCTCGCTGGCGGCGATGCGACTGCATCATACGTTTGCACGTTCACCTCGAACCCCGGCAGTGGCACCAACACCGCGACGGCAACCTGGGATAAGGCTGCCTATGGCACGCCGAGCGGCACAGCGTCGGGCACAGCGGATTACACCTTCGGCGCTCCGACCACGAAGGTCAACGACGCGATTGATGTCACCGACACGAACGGCGGCCCGTGGCAATTCACTGACTCCGGCTCAGTCACGTATCCAGTGACATATAAAGACGATCCGGCTGGCACCTGCACCGATCACAAGAATATCGCTACGATCACGCAGACTGGCCAGACCGCAGACAAGACCGTCAAGGTCTGTGTGGGCGCTGACCTCACCGTCAGCAAGACCGCGATCCCAACCTTCAAGCGCACCTACAATTGGGACATCTCGAAGGCCGTTGACAAGACCCTCGTCAAGCAGATCGGCGGCACGGCCACCTTCAACTACACCGTGAAGGTCAACCAGACCGGCTTTACCGACAGCGACTGGGCAGTCAATGGCACGATCCATGTGACCAACCCGAACGACTGGGAAGCCATCACGGCGGACCTGTCAGATGCGGTGAATAACGGCGGCACATGCACCCTCGCTTCTACTTCGGTGACAGTGCCTGCCAGTGGCTCGGTTGATGTCGACTACTCCTGCACGTTCACGTCTGGAGCTAGCGGCACAAACACTGCCACCGCCACATGGAATAAAGACACCTACTACACACCCGATGGTTCGGCTTCAGGCACAGCGGACTTTGCCTTCACTACCCCAACAACCAGAGTGAATCAGACCATCACCGTCACCGACACGTTCAACGGTGCGACCAACACGTTGGGCACGCTGACCGCGACGGATGCGGAACCGTACGCTTCGGCGGAGTACAAGTATTCGCAGACCGTCAACGTCCCGACGTGGGATTGCGTCTCGTACACCAACGTAGCCAAAATCGTGGAAACCGGACAGCAAGCCAGCCAGACCGTGAAAGTCTGCGGCCCGGCGAAGACCGGCGCGCTGACGATGGGCTTTTGGCAGAACAAGAACGGGCAAGCCATCATCACAGGTCAAGCAAAGACCGGTGTTTGCCCGTCTGCCACCTGGCTGCGGCAGTACGCGCCGTTCCAAGACCTGAGCGCGACGGCCACGTGCACCCAAGTCGCAACCTCCGTCACCAACATCATCAAGGCGGCTAATGCATCAGGCGCTGCGATGAACGCGATGCTCAAAGCGCAGATGCTGGCGACGGCGCTGGATGTGTACTTTAGCGATCCAGCCCTCGGCGGCAATAAGATCAACGCGCCCGCCCCGATCGGCGGCGTGAAGATTGACCTGACGAAGATCAACAAGCCGATTGGCAGCAGCACGTTTGAGAATGTCAGCAGCGCGTTCGGCGCGGGCAGCATGACAGTCATGAACATGCTTCTATACCAGAACAATGTCTCGAACGCGGGCGGCACTGTCTGGTATGGACAGGCCAAGGCCACGCAGGAATTGGCGAAGGACGCCTTTGATGCGATCAACAATCAGGTGGCGTTCGCTCCATAAAGCTGCCTCAACAGCGATGGCCCGATCGGATTGCGGGGTTCCGGCGACGGGACCCCGCAGCCTGACCACTGCTCGCAGTGATGGTTCGATTAACAAGGGAGGGTGTTTTTTGTGATCCATCACCCAAGTCAGCACGAAGGGAGGTGATGAAACCAAACACACCAAAATGCTTGATTCAAGAATCAGACCCTGCATCGGAAAAAAACCGAAAGAGGCTGGCGAGTATTCTCGCGCTCGAGAATGCTACGCCCGAAGGAGAACCCCCATGTACCGATTTGCCAGGATCATCACGGCCCTCGTCATTGCCGTCAGCATAATGTCCTTTGCCGCTCCACAGGCGGCGCCAACCCAGGCCGGCACGATGCAGAGATACATCGTGCTCTACAAGCAACCAGCAGTCCCTGCCGACGCGGCGAGTGTGATCGCCAAGGCAGGCGGCACGCTTGTCTACCGCTACGATCAGATTGGTGTCGCCATTGCGCGCTCCGACAGCGCGTCGTTCCGCGCTGAGCTTTTGAAGGACAGCCGGGTCGAGAATACTTCTTCGACGACTGGCTTTGGCGTCCAGTTGAATGAAGAGTATGAAGTCGTGGATGCCGCCGAATTGGCTCAAAGTGCCGCGGGAAGCTGGGGTGACCCGTTGTCCAACAGACAATGGGACATGGTCCAGATTCACGTGCCCGAAGCGCAGGCGGTGAACAGTGGCAGCCCGTCGGTCGTCGTCGGCGATATTGACACTGGCTTGGACTACACACACCCGGACCTTGCCGCCAACGTAGACTTTGCTAACAGCGTCTCGTGCGTGGGCGGCGTTCCAAATCAAGATCCAGCAGCTTGGAACGACGACAACGGGCACGGAACTCACACGGCTGGCACTATAGCAGCGGCAAAGAATGGCATCGGCATCGTCGGCGTCGCGCCGACCGTCAAGATCGCCGGCATCAAAGCCGGCAACGCGGATGGTTACTTTTTCCCCGAGGCGGTCGTTTGCGCGTTCATGTGGGCCGGCTCGCATCACATTGACGTGACCAACAACAGCTACTATGCCGACCCGTGGCTATTCAACTGCCGGAACGACCCGGTACAGCGCGCGATCTGGAAAGCCGAGCAGCGGGCGATCCGCTGGGCGATGTCGCAGGGCGTGGTGGTGGTTGCTGCCCAAGGCAACGAGAACATGGACCTTTCCAAGCAGAACGTGGATACAACTAGCCCCGACAACGGAACCCCGGTCACGCGTGAAGTCACGAACGCGTGCGTGGAGATCCCAAATGAGATCTCGGGCGTGATCGGCGTCACCGCCAATGGCTACAAGCTGCAAAAGGCCTACTACTCCAGCTATGGTGTCGGTGTCACCCAGGTCGTGGCGCCGGGCGGTGATCGCCGCTTCCAGGATCCAGGTGACGGGTCGAGAGGTTATGTGCTCTCAACCTATCCAGGCAACCGCTATGCCTTGGCGCAAGGTACTTCCATGGCTTCGCCGCACGCCGCCGGTGTGGCTGCGTTGATCATGAGCCAATTCGGCAAGATGCCACAGGGCAAGGTGCAAGCCATGATCAATCAGACGGCAGATCCGCAACCCTGCCCGCCGAATCCGTTCGACCCGGGCGGGACCGGCGACTGGCTCGCGACCTGCACGGGCGGCACTGGCTACAACTCGTTCTATGGTCACGGGCAGGTCAACGCGTTCAGCGCGGTCACGCATAACCCCTAAGTTTCATGTCGGTGGCCAGGGGCTGGGATATGCCAGCCCTTGGCCCTGGTCGGCTTTATCACAGGCTGGGCGCGAAAGGGGATGATGGAGGCCGACACATCAGGCCCAAGCAGACTGTGGGTGGAAACCGAGGAGGTGATATCTATCGTTTGAAGGTCTATCCGACTGAAGAGATGAAGGGTCACTGCAACGTTTGCCAAGGTCTTTCTGAGGGCAACAACTAATTCATCATACTGGGAGGAAAAATGTTTCGCATGCTTTTGATCGTGAGCGTAATCGTTACCATGCTGCTTTTGGGTGTTGCGTCGGTCAACACAACCCAAGCCGCACCGCCCGACCGTACAACGCTCCCTGGGAGCGTGCCATCCTGGGCGAATTCAGGAAACTATGTCGGCGCTGCCGACCCGACTGCGAGCGTTGGTTTCCGTGTCTACCTCGGCTGGAAGAATCCCGACGCGGCTGTGGCGCTGGCTAAAGTGGTCTCGGGTCCATCTAGTCCATCATACGGCCAATACCTGACGCCCTCGCAATTCCGCAAGCAGTTCGCTCCCGCTGCGAATGAGGTAGCGAAGGTGCAAAACTGGTTGCGAAGCCAGGGATTTGACGTGCAATATACACCTGAGAACAATCACTACATCTCGGCTGAAGGGACCGTCGCCCAGGCTCAAGCGGCCTTCGGCACCAACTTTGGGATGTACAACGTCCAGGGTCAGACCGTGCGTTCTCCCTCTTCGGATGTCTCAATCCCCAGCTCGTTGGCCGGCATTGTCAATGGCGTGATTGGACTGGACGAGAGTTACCAGTTTGTCCAGACCTATCACGTGGTTGATAAGAATGCGCCGCCGTCCGCTGGATTCCGCAACGCGCCTCCGCTCTCGACGTACTGGGCGGAATTCGTCTCACCGTACGCCTACCCGGCTGGCTTTACTGGCCTTGCCTCTCCTGCCACCGCACCCTGGACAGTAAAGGGTTACACACCCGCCCAGATCAAGGCCGCTTATGGCATCTCCGGGTATGATGGTGCGGGCCAGACGGTTGCCGTCATAGATGCTTACGCCTCACCAACGATTCTGGATGATGTCAATCAGTGGTCCATCAATCGTGGCCTGCCGACGATGAATCCCTCGCAGCTTGTTCAGGTTGTGCCGCCCGGCGTGTACCGACGCCCGCAGAACCCGCGACAGGACCCGCAGGGTTGGTATGGTGAAGAGACGCTGGATGTCGAAGCGGTGCACGGCATGGCGCCCGCGGCCAAAATCGTCTATGTCGGCGCGCCCAACAACTATCAGGACCTCGACGCGGCGATGAATCACGTGGTGGACAAGCACCTCGCGCAGCTTGTGACGAACTCGTATGGCTTCCCCACGGAACTGCTCCCGCCGGGGTATGTCAAGCCCTTTGAGGATACGTTAATTCAGGCGGCTATCGAAGGCATCGGCGTGTACTTTTCGTCGGGCGATAACGGCGATGAAACCTCCAATGTTGGTTATGCGACGCCAGATTGGCCCGCCTCAAGCCCATGGGTGACTGCGGTCGGTGGCACGAGCCTTGGTGTAGATCAAAACAATACGCGCGTACTTGAAACCGGGTGGGGCACGAGCAACTATAACTGCAACACGACGACTCTGGTATGCACCCGCACCGGATGGCTCTATGGCGCGGGGGGCGGCGTGAGTCGAATCTTTGCCAAGCCCTGGTATCAGTCAGGATTGAGCTTCACTGGACGCGCCGTGCCCGATGTTGCAGCGCTCGGCGATCCGCAGACCGGCTTACTCATGGGTCAGACGCAAACCTTCCCCGATGGCGCTTACTATGACGAGTATCGCATCGGCGGCACGAGTCTCTCAAGCCCGATCTTTGCTGGTCTGATGGCGTTGGCAGACCAAAAGGCCACCTTCGCACATGGCTTCGCGAATCCGCTGTTCTACTCGCATCCGGGTGCGTTCTACGATGTCCTGTCCGTCAAGACCGCTGTCGCGCGCCGAAATTTTGTCAATGGCGTTGACGCGAGCGATGGCACCGTGGACCGACTGCGCACCTTCGACGACTATTCTGGCTCGCCGACACAGTTCACAGGCCCCGGCTGGGATAATGTGACGGGTTTGGGCACGCCGAATGGCATTGTGCCATAGTGCTCTCGAAGCCAAAGCTATCTGCATGACGAAACGAAGGGCGACATTCTCATGTCGCCCTTCTCTTTTTGTTGTTACGATATCGGCTGTGGCGATCACATTAGGGCCTGGCTTCGCCTTTCGCAGAGCCCTGCTGAATAGGTGAACGAGGTTCCCCTTCCATCTATAGGGGAACCTCGCTGGTTTCACCTAGCGGCAAAGACAGGCAACGGCATTGACTATTGACTGTATGATGGTCCGACTACCTGACCCGCTTACTCTTCCGGTGGCTGCGCCGGAATCTGCACCCACAGGTGCAGCAAGTGACCTTCTTCAACCTCGCTCCAGCGCGCGGCCACCACATCGACTTGCCGGCGCACACCGGTCCCATCGGGAAAGTCCAGCTTGACGGGACGGTCCTCACGCCACGCGCGCCGGCAGCGATCCAGCATCTTGGGGCCGCTAAAGGCCCGCATCTGGCATAGCGCCAGCAAGCGCGGCTCACGTTCTTCGCACACTGAAAGCGCCCACACGTCTTGCGCGTCTTGGAAATCGGGCGGAGGGCCTTCGACAATCGTAATCAATTCAGGTTCGACAGCATTCATCATTTTCATCAAAGCGTAACGTACCCTTCACAAGGGTAAGCAGTTGGAATCTACAAATAATGGTTTTCCCGAAACCACGCGATCGTATCGCGCGCCGTCTCTTCAAACGGGCGCGGACTCAACCCCAACTCGCGTTGCGCCTTTTCCGTGTTGAGCGGCTGCCAGAAGCGCAGCGTCTTGATATTCTCTGGCAGCGGCAAGCTTAATCTGTCGCCGGCGCGCAGGAGCGCGTCCACCAGATTCCGAGAAATCTTCCAGCGCGGCGGCGTGACGCCGGCTGCGCGCGCGGCGATGGTCAGCTCATCTTTGAGTGTGAGGTTGTGCCCGCCCACAATGTACCGCTGGCCCACTCGTCCGCGCTCGGCAGCGACGATGTGCGCCACGGCCACATCGCGCCCGTCCACCGCGTTCGTCGTCGCGTCAAAGTAGATTGGAATTTGCCGCTTGGCGACGCGTAACAGGACTTCGCTCGTCGTCGGTTTGATGTCGCCCGGGCCGAACACCGCCGTCGGGTTGAGGATGACGACGGGCAAGCCTTCGGCGGCGGCGCGGAAGGCTTCCATCTCCATCGCGAACTTGGCTTCATAATACGCGCTGCCGGATGTGCCGGGCACATAGAAATCGCGCTCGTCGGCCAGGCGGCCTGCCTCGCCCGGCCGGCCAACCGTTGTCAACGTGCTCGTGTAAACGAAGCGGCCTATCCCCGCGTCGCGCGCAGATGCCAGCGCCGCTCGCATCTGTCCCACGCTGCGGCTCACCCACCCTGCGATGTCGCGCGCGGCGAGCGGGTAAGCCGCCGCCGCATGAAAGACGACGTCGCACCCGCGCATCGCCTCGCATAGACCTTCGAGGTCTTGGGAGACCTCGAAGGTCTGAAAAGGCAACTCGCCCTGAATCCATTCGATCTGGCCGGCCACATCGCCGATGGCGCCGACCGCATTGGGACGACGACGCAAGGCCCGCACGCGCCAGCCTCGCGCCAGAGCCGCACGCGCGATGTGCCCGCCGATGAATCCGGTTGCCCCCAAGACTAGAACGTTCAAGGTTTGTGTGCCGCCTATCGCATCACGCGGTCTTGCCTTTGACCAGGAAGAACCACGAGGCCACCGGCACGAGCAAGCCGATGAGGCTGAGGCAGACCAGCACGACGCCGACCGCATTCGGAATCTGGGTAGTCTGACCGTTCATCGTAAATGGCACCTGTCCCGTAGTCGAGATAGCGCCAAACAGGCAACAGAAAATGGATGGGCAAGCCACGAGCACGACGAGGACCACAGTGATGATGATACCGGTTTGTCGAGTCACTTTTTTCCCTCCGTTTAAACAGCGCGCCTGTCGCCCGACCCACGCCGGGACAGCCGCGCGGCTAGACAGTGGATTGCCGCACGGCGTTGCACCGCTCGCACGCCGGATCGTCGCACAAGAGCGCCAGTGGGTCCATAGAGATGATCTGCCTCGCCACTTGTACGAGACCTTTGAGTGGTAGGCGTTGGAGTGTGGCCGTGCCCAGCGTCGTCTGGTGGGTGATCCACGCCAACTTGCCCGCAATCGCGCTAAAGCCGTTGCAACAGCCGGGAAAGCCGGGCAGCCGAAAGGCGCGATCCACGCCAACGGCCCACCGAATGAACTGCTTGCGCCCGGCCAGTTTTTCGGCCAGGTGAATCGCCGTGTTGACCCGATGATCCACGCCCAGGAGCAGCACATCGCCGCCGTGATCGTGCAGCCACTCTAGCGGCCCCAGCGGGTTTTCCAGCGATTGAGCATTGAGGATTGCCTTTGCGTGCGCGCCCACCGCCGCGAACGATAGCACCGGGTGTGCGCTGCGCAACGTTCCGGGACGCCGGCGGAGAACCTCGGCGACCTGGCCCATGCTGCGGTCGGCGGGCAAGTCGGGGGTGAACATCACGGCGCGCGTGTTCTCCTCGGCGTGATTGCCATAGACGCAAGCGTTATTCGGCGGGCCAGCTTCGGGCCAGACCATCGTCTGATACGTGAACGTGGGCAGGATGACGGTGCCGCACACTGCAAGCAGCGCGCCGAGCATAGACTCGGCCCCGCCGCGCACGTGGCCGAACGCCGAAAGTGAAGTATGGGCGATGACGTCGCTCTCACGGTTCAGTCCCAACTCGCGCAAGGCGAGGACAATTTCACGATGGGTTATCGTTGCCATCATTTTCCCTTCCATTCGGCGGTGTGCCTTGCCGCTTTACTTGAGCACATTCATCACCACGATCGCTTCTATCGTCGCGTACAAGTTCAACGCAGTGTGCGCGGCGACACTGGGAACCAGCGAGCTCGTCCGCGCTCGCAGCCAGGTGAGGTAAAGCCCCGCCGCCAATGATTGCAAGATCAGGTACGCATCCAGCCCATACGTCACCACGTGCGCCAGGCCGAACAACACGGACACGAATATCACCGCCCAGATTGTGTTCAGGCTGCGCGCCACGACCGGAAAGAGCACACCTCGAAAAAGCAGCTCTTCCACGAGCGGCGTAACGATCACCGCAAACACGACCATCGCGACCACGCTAGGCGCGCCGGTGAACAGCGGCTGGAGCACGTCGGGGACGACGGGCTTGTGCAGCGCCAACGTCACCGTATCCATCGCGCCGCCCAGGATCACGGCGCCAAAGGCAGCCGGCCAGATGCGCCCGTTACCGACTAGCCTAATTGTCGCCCGAAATGGCCGTTTTCGCAAGCGCGTGACCACCGCGTAAATCAGCGCCAGGCTCATGACCCCGCCCAGCGCGCCGACTGTGCCAGTGAACACGCCGTTGGTCGCGAATTGAAGCAGATTTTCCTGGCTGAAGCGTGATGTCGCCAACAGCGTCACACTCAACAAGCTGACCGCCACCACTCCCAGCACGATTTGGATGGCAAAGTGAGCGATCAGCAATCCGATTGCAGTCAACCAGCTCCACGGAACATTGTTACTTGGCGTTTCTTTCATCCTACATCCTTCACGCTTTATCCCTATCTTCTGCCGATACAGCGCCACTTTGCCTGCCAGCCGCGCTAACCACCCCGCCAATCGTCCGGCGAAAGAGTCGTTGCTCCACCATGATGCCCAATCCTACTCAAAGATGAGGCGACTGAAATCCGTCGCGACTGATTTCAATCGTGCGAAACGTCATCGGTTGTCCCTGACTGTTTGTGGCTCATCGCGGATTGCATCACGGAGTCTGACCTCGCTCTGTTCACGAGGATATTTGCCGATTTTGTCGGCGTAGAATTCACGGATGGTGACGAAATCGGCCTGGATGTCGCCGGTGGGCATGAGTGCTGGGCCGATGCCGCCCACTTTGCGGGCATAGTCCAGAAAGCCCATCACGATGGGAACGCCCGCGCCGAGGGTGATGTAGTAAAAGCCGCTTTTCCAGTACCGGGTTTTGCTGCGAGTGCCTTCGGGCGCAATGACGAGGATCAGTTCGTCATGCTCCTGGAATGTTGCCACCATTTGGTCAACAAAGTTGTTGCGAGACCGGCGGTTGACGGGAATACCCCCTAGCCGTTTCCACAACCCGCCGAAGGGCCAGCGGAAAAAAGTGTCTTTGCCGATCCAAAGTGGATTGATGCCGATGGCGCTTCTGAACAGGAGCATGAAAACAAAATCCCAGTTGGACGTGTGAGGAGCGCCGATCAATACGTACTTTTTCGTGTCGGGCCGGGTCACTTCCAGCTTCCAGCCGAGAGCGCGCAGGATCGCCTGAGCAAGGTTTCGGGATAGAGTCGGTTCTTGTTTATCACCCATTGTATGTCACTTGTGTATCATGCGCGTTTTCCGCATCATGGCTGGAAAAGCGGACCATCTTTCTGCTTCAACGTCAGGCGGTTTGTGTCAACCCTCTGCCACGCTCGGCCCAGATAGCCCAGAACAGTTTGCTGTGTTTCGGGATTGACCATGTGGGCGCCTCGAATTGCAGAGTCATTACTGCGTACAGTATACGCCAAGAGGGGCGGGCAGGTCAAATGAAGGTTATCGCGGGATATCGAAGCAGAACTCGCCCCGAAAATCAACCTCAAAATTCGCGATCTGAATTTCACCACGCTGGCCTGAACGTGAGACAATCGGGCATCTCAATCTATGGCGGTGCCCGATGCGTTCTCGCACACAAGCCGCGGGTGGCCCCGGTTCTCCCCCCGAAGCCACCCTATTCCGGCAGGCCCAGGCAGGGTGTCGTGACAGCCTGAACCGGCTGAGGGCTCGCCACGACGGTCTGGTACAGGCCGTGGTGCGCCGGTCGGGGTTCGGTGAGCTTGCCTTCACCGAAGCGGTGCCTCTGGGTCGCATTGGCTTATGGCGGGCCGTTCTGCATTATACCCCCGAAAGCGGGCTGGCTTTTTCGACCTATGCGGGGCGGTGCATGCGGAACGAGATTCTGCACGTGACCCGGGCGGGGGCCGGGAGGAAAGCGTGGCCCGTTCTCTCGCTGGTCGTTCTCTCGGACCAGATGCTCGACAGCTTGGTCGAGCAGGAAACTCAGTGGATACGGCAGAGTTTGCGGCAACTCGTGGCGCGCCT
>Ga0315279_10001475_pt1 | contig 39083 bp, 34 predicted proteins | sample YL17G06_20_MG_FD_203694 | JGI IMG/M metagenome (GOLD analysis project Ga0315279, IMG submission 203694) | Sediment microbial communities from Yellowstone Lake, YNP, Wyoming, USA - YL17G06_20 | ecosystem: Environmental > Aquatic > Freshwater > Lake > Sediment | place: USA: Wyoming | collected...
TCTCTTAATCCATTTCCGATATTTCGGCGTCCATACCAAGTGGTATTTTGTGTCGTAAACGGCGTGCGCAGTCCTTCGGATAGTCATGAAGTTTCATATACCACATTCTTTCTGTCTCCGACAGACGTACCTTTCATCCCTGTCCACAGGACGGGGTTTTCAGGTGCGATCTTAATAAATGGTCTCAATCTTAACCCGCAGAGCATCTGAATTGTAAAAGTCAGAATTTGATCTGACGGACAATGCCAAGCCAAACTCACTTTTTCCCGGCGTTGATGCCATGAATCACAAAGATGCATTGATAGAATTTCATATATAAAATTTAGTATGGGTTAAAATTGGTTGGGTGTCAAGTCAAGGAATCTCATCGAATTCATTTTTAGCTTATCAATTTCTTCGCCTTCTCAACCGCATCGATCGCATCCCCTCCATAGGCATCGGCTCCAGAATCCAAGGCATATTTTTCATTAACCGGGGCCCCTCCGACCATCACCTTGATCTTGTCTCTCAACCCGGCATTCTTGAACGCCTCTATGTTTTTCTTAAATTCTATCATCGTAGTCGTAAGTAAAGCGGACATGCCTATAATATCCGGCTGATATTCCTTGATAGCATGGATGAACTTCTCAACAGGAATGTTTATTCCCAGATCAATGACTTTAAACCCTGCCCCTTTCATCATCATAACGACCAGGTTCTTCCCGACATCATGGATATCCCCTTTTACCGTTCCAATGACCACAGTACAGAGGGGTTTGACATCCTTTCCTTTCCAGGCTGGCTCGAGGGCCTCGACTCCCCAGGTCATTGCTCTAGCGGCAACCAATACCTCGGGTACAAATATTTCTGAGGTCTTAAACTTCTTTCCCACTTCAGTCATCCCTGCAATCAGGGCTTCATTTAGGATCTCAATTGGAGAGGCCCCTTCGATCAATTTCTTCTCTGTCAGTTCCTTAACCCTTTGCGCGTCTCCCTTTATTACGGCTTCCGATATATCTCTAAATTCGACCATAGCATTCCTCCCCTTCCTGTTCTCATTGTAAGATTTCTATTTCTTTAGCAGCTTCCACGATTGCCTTTAAATTCTTGTTAGGCGTTATTAATGGGATTGCACATTCAGGTGCCAATATCTCTACTCCTGCTTTCGCAGCAAACTTCGCCTGGTTCTTCACATCCTCTGGGGTTCCGAACAAGAGGGTTTGGGGGTTATCGATCCCTCCAATTAATGAGACCTCTTTCCCAGTAACCTTCTTCAGTTCGATGACATCGGTTTTCGTGTCATAATGGAAGCAATCGAAATGCTCTTCGACGATATATTGCGCCCTGCTCAGGGTATTTCCACAAATGTGGAGGATAATGGGAGCTCCGATTCTTGTCACGATCTTTTTATGAAGTGGCACCAGGAAATCCCGATACATTTCTGGACTAACTAAATCACCTGTGGCGTGATCTGGAAAAGAAATGACGTCGGCACCTGCTCGAATCTGAAGATTGGCAAACATTACGGATATCTCTTGCAACTTTTCCAAGCTCTTCCTTACTCTCTCAGGATTCAAGATCGTATCCATCAGAAAATTTTGTACCCCGAATCCATGATAGCCTAGCGTCCATGGACCCATGACCTTCCCAATAATTGCCACCGTTGGATATTTTTCTCTCAAAATTTTGATAGCATCCACCACTGTTTTTATCGAGTGAACCTTCAACAGTTCTTCTTCTTTCGGGACATGGATGTCTTCGGCCTCCTTATAGGGGTGCGTAACGCAATCTGGCATCGTCTCCTTATCTCCCCAGTTCATCTCACACCCCAAGACAGGGGCTTCCATCTGGACGCTGAAATAAGGCATGATCGTATCAAAACCCAATATCTCATGACCCGCTGCAGCTAACGTGGCCGTCTTTTCCGCATCCATATGGACCTCAGGGAAAAAAGCTCCTGTCTCCTCCATCAATTCAACCGTTGCTACAGAGGTGGGATTGCCCACCGGAATCCGGTCCACTCTTCCACAAAACAATGCTGATAAAAATCTTCTCTTCGGAGTCATCCACTCTTTTCTATTCATAACCATCTCCTTTCACATCCCATCATGAGGATTATTCTTTCTCAATAAGTCTTCGCACCAGAATAGGTGTGCCCCATCTCAATGCCGCACCATGACGGCATGAAATCGTTGACTCAAATCTTGAAGCTTCCTATTCACCAATTGTTCTAGTAAATCTTGTTTGAACCCGTACACGATTGCATTAATGGCTATTGTCATTTCAGAGGTGTCCTTTTCGAGGCGGCCTTTGCAATAGGGAATCTGATCAAATGAAGTGGCACTCAGAAAAAGATATCCAGCAACCCTCATGTTGAGAAGCACTTTGATATGCCCGATCAGCTTGCATCTTTCTCCCTTTAGATCGCGACATAAATCCATCAAAAATCCCTTCACCGTTTCGCAGATCATGGTGGGTGAAACCAAATTGGGCAAAGAGAAATTCACTTCTTTTGAAAAAAGGGCCAGTTCCATTCCACTGTGATCGTGTCCCAAAGCACACCTCGGATTTAGCAAATCTCGTTCATCAATTCGGACAAACCGATTCCCATGCTTGCAGAGATTTGGAATATTTTTTTGCACGGGGTCAAGCCTCTTATCTCGCCGATGAGAGTGGTCAAGGCCACCTGACCAACTTCGTCAATCTTATTGATGGCCACGATATCTGCCACATCGAACCCTTTTTGAACAAATGGGAACATGGCTGCCATAATGGTCTTAAAACGAGCAACATCCACCACCAGTAAGACTTGCTTCTCTGTGAAGCCTATCAGGGGAGAGTCGATGGTTTTTAAAATCCTTTCCGGGTCAGCCACTCCAGATGGCTCGATAAGGATCACATCTGGATGAAACGCATTGCGCAATTTGATTAACGTATCGAGCAAATCGTTTGTCATCGAGCAACAGATACATCCCGATGACAACTCTTGTACGGTTAATCCTTCGAGTTCCAGATAGTTACCATCAATTCCGATTTGTCCTACCTCATTTTCGACAATGGCCACTTTTTCTTTCCTATGGTTTGTGAGCTCTAAGGCGATAGGTAGGATCAAGGTCGTTTTCCCAGAACCAAGGAATCCTGTCACGATAATCAGTTTCACCACATTCTCATGAATAGGGTACCGGAAGGAGTGATCATTCCTATACCGCCAAATATCTCTCTGTAATCTCTTTGTTTTCTCTCAGTTCAGTGATACTCCCCTCATAACCGATCTTTCCCTTTTCGATGATATAACCCCTGGCAGAAAGTTCAGTCGCGAATCTTGAATTCTGTTCCACCAATAAAATCGTGGTGTGATCTTTGATCCTTCGGATTAGTTTTTCCAATTCCTTTACGATCAATGGAGCTAAACCTTCTGAAGGTTCATCCAACAGTAGGATTTCGGGATTGCCCATCAGTGTCCTGGCAATGGTAAGCATCTGCTGTTCGCCACCACTCAGCTCCATTCCTTTACTGTTCTGCAATCTTTCCAACACGGGGAACAAATGGAAGATTTTCTCGACAGACCATCCCACCTGTTTACCCACATTCCGTTGGGGCATCACCTCCAGATTTTCTTTCACGGTGAGATCTGGAAACACCCTCCTATCCTCAGGGACATAGCCGATTCCCAATCGTGCTATCTCATAAGGCTTCTTCCTAACAATTTCCTCACCTTTAAATTTTATGCTGCCTAATTTCGGGGGAATAATGCCAATAATACTTTTGATCGTAGTGGTTTTTCCAGCTCCATTCCTCCCCAGCAGACACACCACCTCATCCTGATTCACATTTAATGAAATCCCTTGTAAAATATAACTCTTTCCGTAAAAGGTATGAATTTCCTTCAGTTCTAATAACATTATACTTCCTCGCCTAAGTAGGCCTCTTTCACCTTTTTGTTTCCCTTAATCTCTTCTCCTGTCCCATCGGCAATAATGCTTCCTTGTTGAAGGACGATTATTCTTTCCGCAATTGAAAAAACGACATTTAAATCATGTTCTGTAAAAACGATCGTAGTATTCTGTTTGTTAGAAATATCCTTAATCAAATTGACTGTATTCACCGTTTCCTCTGGAGCCATTCCTGCAGTTGGCTCGTCTAGCAACAATAGGGCAGGTTCATTGGTTAATGCGATTCCTATTTCTAACCTTTTTTGGTCACCGTGAGATAAAGTACTGGCGACAGTATCGTTTTCGTTTGAGAGCCCAACCGCCTTCAGAAGTTTTGAAGTCTCTTCGTTTATTTCATCCATTTCTTCCACAAGGCTAAATAGCTTCATGCTCTTTCTACGATGAGATAGAACGCCTATCCGGACATTTTCAAAGGCCGTTAGATCAGGAAAAATGTTAGAAACTTGGAAGGACCGGCTTATCCCTTTCTGCAAAATCTTGTAAGGAGGTAAATCCGTAATTTCTTCATCTTTAAAGAATATCTTCCCCGACGAGACTGCAAAATAACCTGTGACGAGGTTAAACAAGGTTGATTTCCCAGCACCATTCGGCCCGATAATAGCCACGATACTACCCTTTTGCACTTCAAAACTCACGTTATTGACGGCGCGTAATTTCCCAAATTCTTTTGTTAGATTCCTAATCTCGAGAAAGTTCATCTATTTCTTTCTTTGAAGAACCCTTTCATCCAAATGGCAACCTTAGAACCTCTTTAACTTCTCTTTTAGAAAGCCTGTCATTCCAGTTGGGAAAGCCATAACGATCAAAATTAGGATGACACCAAAAATCAGCATCCAGTATTGGGTGATCGTACTGATAATGCTGTTGAGCGATAAGAATACAGCAGCCCCAATAGCGGGGCCAACAAAAGTAGTGATTCCACCTGCAAGACTCATAAATACAGGATCAGCCGATTTTGACCAATGGGCTATGCCAGGGTCAATCGTTCCCGAAAAAGGCGCAAAGAGGGCCCCCGCCAAACCAGAAAAAACCCCGGCAATGACAAAGGCTATCAATTTATATCTTCTGGGGTTTATACCAGTAAATTCTAGACGGATCGGATTCTCTCGGATAGCTAATAAAATCTGCCCAAAAGGGGAACGAACAATCCTTCTCAAGATAAGAAAGGAAGCAATCAGAATACCCATCGTAAAATAATAGTACCGAATCGGATTTGATAAATTAAGAACGATACCAAAAAGATTGAACTTGGGCAATGGAATGCCAATTAGGCCATCGCTTCCTCCAGTAAACTTTGTCCATTTGTAAATGACGGTATAGAAAAGCTGTCCGAAAGACAACGTGAGCATTGCGAAATATATTTCAGCCCGGTGGATGCTCAAGAACCCTATGATAGCCGCAACCAAAGTTGAGAGCATAACAGCACCCAAAAAAGCTAAGGGCCATGAATTGGTGAGTTTTAGAACGATAAGAGATACAGTATAAGCACCTGTTCCGAAAAGAGCTGCTTGTCCGAAGGATAACAACCCTGTATATCCGAGGAGAAGGTTGAAACTTGTCGCGAACAACGCAAACATGAAAATTTCTGAAGCCAAGGTAATCCAGTATTGTGACATCCCTACGGGAGCAATGGTCAAAAGGCCTATGATAATGATCCCCATTAAATAAGGAGCAAAACTTGGAGGGAGTTTTTTAAATAGGAATACCTCATTCAGTTTGAATGGCGCTGTATAAGGAGCAATGGCAACATGCCTTGTTTCTGCAACTCGACCGAAGAGACCACGTGGACGGATAACCAGGGTTAAAACAAGAAGAATGAAAACAAAACTCATAGCTAAACTTGGAATGGCAAATATACCAAGGCTGTACATTTCGCCCACAATTAATGCTCCTAAGAATGATCCTAAAAAGCTTCCAAGTCCTCCAATTACCACCACGGCAAAACTGAATATGAGGTACTCCACATCCACCCCTGGAGTAAAAGATATTCTAAGGGTGCCGAGTACACCCCCCAGTCCGGCTAATAAAGCACCAAACATGAAGGCAAAAGAGAAAATGTAGGGGACATTAAAGCCTAATGCATTGGCAATTTCTCTATCTGAGGATACAGCCCTTAAGGTCTTACCTATTTTCGTTTTTTGAAAGAGGAGCCATATCCCCAGCGCGGCGAGGAACCCGATTATAATAATAAAAACAGAGGTAATGGGGAAAGGACTACCAAAAATCGATATCGAGCCAGACAATATTTTTGGTGGCGCTATTGATTTTAGACCTGACCCCCATATGATCTTGATCAAATCATTGATAACAAGGATAAGAGCGAAAGTTAAAAGAATCTGATAAATATGGTGCCTATTATAAAGGCGGCGGCAAAAAAAATATTCAATCGCTCCACCGACAATGCCTACAACGGCCGGACCTATCAGCATTGCCCACCAAAAGTTACCACCAAAATTGATAACCGTCAAAGTAACGTACGCCCCTAAGAGGAAAAGGGTGCCGTGAGCAAAATTGATCACTCCTAAAATGCCAAATATAATATTAAGGCCAGAGGCCACGAGAAATAAAAGCATCGATGTCGCAAGACCATTTAAAATATGAACCATCGATTTCTCTCTCCTTAAAGATTTCTTTAGGGGATTGGTTTTTGGGGTGAATCCCAAGAGATACCGGGGTTCACCCCAATTTTTTGCCTTTTTAAATCTAGATTATTCTTTATACGGGAAAGGACACTTATATTTTGTCTTTAATTCCTCGTCGGTTACGGTGGCATCGATTCCGGGGACTTCAATTAAATCCCTAGCAATAAAATAGGGAAACTCTTTGCTAGGTGCTAACCGGCCAATGTAAAAAACTTTTTTATCCGCAATGTGAGAAGTGGGCCGAATGTGGAGCCAACCGGCACCTTTACCCGAGAAGGTGAGCCCCTCCATGGCCTTTGAAATATTCTCAGGTTTTGTACTTTTTGCCTTTTCAATGGCTTGTTTCAACACCCACAGGCTATCGTAATAGCAGGCAGTATAATCCGTAGGAGGGAATTCTCCCATCTCCTTCTTATATTGCCGGCTGAAGTTGATCGCCGATGGCAGCGCAGGATATCCTGAGTCTAATCCTGTCCAAATCTGTTCCATTTCATCTTTTAGAGCACTACAAATATCCACGATATGTCCGTAGTGAGCTCCAATAACCTTTTTATAGAGTTCGTATGGCTTGGCCTGCTTTAAAAAGGTGATCATATCCCCTGACCATGCAAAACTGATAAGCGCTTGGGGTTGTGCCTCCGTAATCTTTAAAATGAATGGTGAAAAATCGGGACACCCAAGTGGATGCACGATCTTGACTGTTTCTACCCCTTTCATCCATTTTTTAACGCCTTCATCGAAGAGATCCCAGCAATCATGGCCCCAACCATAATCCGGCACTAAAGCAGCCCATTTCTTGATGTTCGGATATTTTTGGGAAAAGGCCTTAACGATAGCCCTGACGGGTGCTGGAGCGTCACATCCAAGACGAAAAGCTAATTTATGCATCGCTGCATAGACTGAGGTTCCATCCATTTCATAGTCAAAATGGATAACCCCATTCCTTTTCGCGGCTTCACATAAAGCGATCGTTACGCCTGTAGCGGCGGAGCCATGAATCGCAATCGCCCCTTCCTCCAAAATCATCCTCCTTGCTTTTCTTGTCGCAACTTCCGTTTTATTCTCCTCATCTTCGATGAGAACCTTAACAGGTCTACCCAAAATGCCTCCCGCCGCATTAATATGCTTCTCTGCTAACTCCACCCCTTTAAGCATACCTATCCCCAGGGAGGCAAAAATGCCTGTCATCGGTTCAAGATATCCCACTTTAATCGGCTCTTTAGTTTGAGCAAAAATAAAGGGTCTTCCTACGCTGGAAAATAATGAAGCTCCGGCAGCACTCCCGACTGCACCTTTTATAAATTGCCTTCTTGTTAACTTGGCCATATTATGGACCTCCTTTCTTATCTAGATTTGAAATCGTCTCCCCTCACCTTATCAGGTTTTTTCCCATCACCCCCTTCCTCCTACAATAATTACAGGCGGGATTCTCGGAACGCGATAATGTATCCCAAACAGAATTCGTCTTTGGCATTAATAGCGAGGGCGGCTTTGAGCGCACTATAGATCTGATTGTCGGTAGGATCCAGTATGGCCGAATCAAGCCCCCGGCTGATCGCAGTCACTAAAAATGTTCGATTGATCAGTTTTCTGCTGGGAAGCCCATGGGAGACATTGGTTAACCCGCAGGTAGTGTGAACACCCTGGAATTCTTTCATGATACGCTCAATGGCCTCCAGCGTGAAGATTGCCGACTGGGGGCTTGTGGACAAGGGATAGACCAAGGGATCTATGTAAAGATCATCCAAGGGGATACGAGCTTTCGTCACTTCCTCCACGAGTCGCTCTGCCATTTTGAGTTTATCGTCTGTCGTGTTTGCCAAGGCATCCTCAGATTGGCAAAGGGCTATGACTTTGGCTCTATATTCGGCTACGATGGGAAGGATGCGTTCCAGACGGTCCTTTTCAAGGGTAATAGAGTTGATCATCGGTGTCTTTTGAATCAGTGGAATCATGGCCCTGATGACAGCGGGATCCGGGCTGTCGATGCAGAGCGGTTTTTCGGTGACCGCCTGAACCGTTTCAATGACCCACTTGAGTTTTTCGGCCTCTTCACCCACAAAAGTTCCAGCGTTGACATCGATATAATCTGCGCCGGCTTGATCTTGTGCCTTGGCCTCATTCTGGATAAATTCGATATTCTTTGATGAAATGGCTTGTGCAATATATTTACGGGAAGAGTTAATCCTCTCTGCTATAATCAGCATGCCCTGACCCACCTTCAATCGAAGTTCATTAACAGATAAGATTCAGCAAAATCTTGGCCGGTTTTTCTAAGATATAGGAAAATGTACCCTCCTTGTTTGTGAATCTCCGAAATAGCACAGCGTAATATGACTGTCAATAAAAATATTACACATAAAAATATTACACTGCGAAATTGTAATGGATAACAAGGTGCTATAGGATTCTCTTGTGAAAAAAAGAAATATTGTTGGAAACAATCTCAGACGAATAAGGTTGACTCTTGGACTGACCCAGGAGGTATTTGACCACCTTCTTTATTCAACAGTCAACTCAAGTCCGTCTTCCCACAGCTATGCATATTTCAACCAATAATCCTCACCTTTTAGAACTCTCTTGGAATCAATATTAGTAGTGTACTTCTCAAAAACTACTTGGCCAATCCGACTCCAATTCAAATTCTTTCACAAACTCTTTTTTTGACCGAGGCCACATTTCGGATAAGGATTCCCGCTTAACTTCTTCCTTGTACTCATCAAGCTGAAAGTTCATATTTCAATAACAGATTTCAAGTAATAATCCCCTAAAAGATACTTTTCACAAGTCTTTTTGTTGATTGACATGTTCAACATTTGATGATACTTGTTTCGTGAAAAATAACTCCCACGAAGCTCAGTAAACCCAAAAACCTAACCTTAACCTTTTGGAGTAATTGATGAGAAAGGGTTTCCAGAAAATGCCCCTATGAAGCCTCCAGGGAGGTATTATACCTCTTTGGGGGTTATTGTTTGTAACTCTTCATAAGAAAGAAGCTATCCCATCTAAATCTAGCAACAAAAGGAAGGAGGTAAGAACATGCTTTTCATGACTATTTATACTTGGGAGCCTTCGAAAAGAAATGAAATTATTAAAAGGCGACTGGAAATAGGTAGGGGTATTCCTAAAGAAATAAAAGTGATCGGCGAGTGGACTGACATCAGCGGAGGCAGAGGTTTCTTGCTATACGAGGCAGCGGATCCCAAAGTTTCGATGGCTGCCACGTTAGCGTGGAGTGACCTTCTGAAATTTGAAGGTATCCCTGTAATCGAGACGGAAGAGGTGATGGAATTGGTAAAAAAACCCAGTTCCGCTTTGCCGGGGGTAGAGATGAAGCTGTGATGACGAGGTGGTTAGCGCTCCAAGTGATCCTAGTCCTCTCATTCCCATAATTTGGACAAGCCAACAAATCAGAACCGCTGATTTGCCTCCATAGGGTGGGCAGAAATGTTCACCCTTTTCTTTTGCTCACCTTCGTCTGTTTCCATCTGCTGACCGATGTTTCGAGATTTAAACTCACAACCTCTCAAAAAGGGTTCTATTTTCTTGACTTTTACCCATCTCTCCCTTCTTTTCTTAAGGCTTTTCACTCCAAGAGCGGGTTTTGGTTTTTCACCCATAAATTATTCTATCATGATCGCCCTGCTGAATTACTTGGTCCAGTTATTTTTGAAAATCTTTCCACATTAAAACCCAACTTCTCTGCCAGAGTGATGAGATTGGGAGAGAATAGTTTTGGAGTCCCATTCTCCCACCAACACTTCTCAAGACCCCCAACACATTCGTCCAGTATCTGGCCCATTAAATTCTGAGACTCCTCCAGGGAGATTTCGAAATCCCACTTCTTGACCAGGTCGAGGAATGTCATCACCTCCTCAATTTGCTCTGCTTGACGAGGAAGATCAGACCCCTTGCTTTCTTGAAGAGCATTCAACTTCTCCTTCAATATCTCATTCAAGACTAAGAGAGACTTCTCCATTCTCAGATGGTAACCATGCTCCTTCGTTTCTTCTATGATCCGATCGATTTCTCCTCTCTCTTTTGTCGTCTTAAAATCCTTTTTCAACTCCTTGATCTCTTGAAATAAGCGATGGCTGAGTGTGATTTCAGCTGCCACACGAATCTCGTGGGGAATCTCCAACCCCTCTCTGGCTAAAGATTCAACGATCTGTTTCGTCCTGTCAAAAAGATCAGCATAAATCTGACAGTGTTCATCAAATTCTCTCTGGATGAGTTTTTGAAAGACAGCCTGTCTTTCTTCTTTAAAGGTGTCTTGAATCGTGAAGAGTCGATTCCCGAGAGAAGAAGTAAGAAACTTAGTCATTTCCTCCTCACCCTTTCCCAAAACCTCAAGCCCCTTTTCTTTTAATGTATCAAAAGAAGGTGACCCCTTGACCCATTCGGCGGCGCCAAGCCCCACCTTTGAAGGCGGGGTAAAGTGGCGCTGCTCAGGGTCAACCCTGAGCCCCTTGGCCTGATCTCGGGTCGAAGACAAGCTCCGACCGTCAGGACGGGGAGTCGAAGGGTTGAATTCCGACACCCAAGTCCGAAAAACTTCTTTCTTGGAAGGGGTCAATCCAAAAAGAAATTCCTTTGACTCGGGAATGATTTCAGAAGTGACCTTCACCTGCCCTATGACCAACAGGTCCTCTCCTTTGCCCATCTTTTCATAATGAATCTTCTCCACCCGATAAGAAAAGATTTTTTTCTCTCCATCCCCTTCATCGAATAAAGAAGAGATGGCAAAGTGGTTGACTACTTTATCAGGTGTCACCCATCTCGGTTTCACCAAACGCTGGTAAACATGATCGCCATTTCCCATCTCAGGGAGGTTACTCTCTGCTTCTGACAAACGGGCGAGGAATTTTTTCTCGATCTCTTGCCCCGTTAACTCTTCTGTTAACTGAATCGCCCTCGCTGCATGTTGAAGGATCAGAATCGTCTCCAGCCCTGCCAAGTCAGCAAAGAACCAGCCGCAACTCGTATACATCTGTAAGGCGTGCCTCTGCATCTCCAAGAGTTTAACGCCTTTAATCCTTCCTTTTTCATCGAGGTCTCTGGCACCATATCGCTCAAAGAAGTTTTTGATTCTTTCTGGAGAACGATTAAGGATGACTTCGATATATCCATTTCTCGCTTCCCAAACATCTTTAAATATCTTTTCCCCTTCTTTCTCAAAGACCTGACCGAGTTCATCCCGTAAGAGATCAAGAGCCTCTCGCAAAGGTTTTCTCCATTTCTGATTCCATCCAGGTTTTCCCCCCGTACTGCACCCACAATCCTCTTTCCATCTTCCCACCCCATGAGCACAACTCCAGGAAGTTCCTTCTCCCTCTGGCCCCTCATCAATCTCGACTTCATAAACAGGAGGAAAACGCTTCAGAAAAGCACCGTGGTTAATCACCTCAAATCCCCTTGTTAGAAACCCCTTTTCTAAGGCATAGGCCAAGGCCATGTCTCCGAATTTCTTGTGGTGCCCGTAGGTCTCACCGTCTGTGGCGATGTGAACCAATTGAGGTCTTTCCTTCGACTCCTGGTAGAACTGTGTAAATCGGTTAGAGAAGGCATTGCCATCTTTTAAAAGATCCCCAAAGGCGATCTCTTTGGAGATGATCCCATTGTAAAAAAAGATGTCGATGAACTGATCTAAAAGTTTTTTCCCGGAGGCATCTTTGATAAAACATCTGTACGGTTGGGTGGAATCGATCCGGCCTTGAGAAACATCCGTCCACCTTTTTCCTCCAAAGGGCCTGACCCTTGACGCCTGAAAGGGGCTCAGGATGAGATAGCGCATTCCATATTTGACCAATACCTGAAGGGTGGAGATGTTCACAGCAGTCTCAGGAAGCCACATCGCCTCTGGTTTACGATGAAACCGTTTTTCAAAGTCAGCCATTCCCCAGAGGACCTCTGTCTCTCTATCCCTCTCGTTGGCCAAAGGCATGATGATATGGTTGTAAACCTGTCCAATGGCATTTCCATAGCCAAATCTTCTCAATCCTTCCCGGTCCGCCTCGAGAATCTTCTGATAGACGGATTGAAAATTCTTTTCCAACCACGGGAGGAGCGTGGGACCAAAATTGAAACTGATGGAAGAGTAATTATTGACGATCTCTAAGATCTTCCCTTTTTCATCAAGGATCCGTGCATGAGCATTGGGTCGATAGCACTCCAAAGCGATCCGTTCATTCCAGTCATGGAAGGGATGAGCGCTCTCCTCCGTTTCAATGAATTCAAACCAAGGGTTCTCCCGGGGAGGTTGATAGAAATGACCGTGAATCGCAATAAAGGCGTCTTTCTTCTTTAAAGTATTAGACATGATTGAAACCTCGGCTCATTATCTTACATAACCTTTTTAATTTCAAAACAATTTTGAATCCAAAAATTTTAGGAACTTGACTAACCTCAATATATGGTATAATATAACCAATATGAGGGCAAGGCTCGTCTATCATGTGAAAGAATACCATATAGACGGATCAGTCCAAGAAATAAAAATATGGGAGGTCCCGAAAAGCAAGAATAGACCACATGGACTTAAATATTCTTTTGCATACATCTCCGGCGCTGAAAGGGTTATTGGATATGATAACGCAGAAGGTAAAGGAGATCACAGACATTATAAAGGGTTAGAATATCCTTACAAATTTCAAAGTTTAGAAAAATTATGGAAAGATTTCAAAAGGGATATCCAAAAATTCAAGGAGGACAAACCATGAGAGTTAAAAATATAAGGATAGCAATAAGAGGCGAAAAAGACCTTTTCGATGAGGTTAAGGATGTCTGGGGAAAGCTTGAGAGAGGCGAAAAAGTAAAGAAACATCAGGCTATCTACTTTGAAAGTCTAGATGTTATGAGGAAAGTTTTAACCGAGGAGCGATTAAAGATAGTAAAAGCTATTAGAAAAAATCATCCGGCCTCTATCTATGAACTTGCCAAGATACTCAGAAGAGATGTAAAAAACACCTTCGATGATGTTCAATTCCTTGCTCAAGCCGGACTTGTAGAATTGAAAAAGACAAAAGATATTAGAGAAAAAACCGCTCCAAAGGTGGACTACGATAAAATTGTGCTTGAGATATCAGTTTGAAGAAAAGTTCGTAATCCGAAATCCGATCCTTCAGCCAATCCCAGCAAGACCAAGGATTCCTCCCTGAAGTTAACATTTGAGCATCTTAGTAAAATATGCTTGACTTTAATTAATCATCAGCAGCGTCTTTCTTCCTTGACCTATAGCCCCTTTTCTCGTACAATTAATTTATTCCATGATTTCTTAGTTAACTCATCCCAATACAAGTTGTTTCAATAATGGCCATGATGTCACGTGCTAAAATTATCGGGACAGGCTCCTTTGTGCCCCAACGCATTCTATCCAACAATGAACTGGAAATCATCGTCGATACCAGCGACAAATGGATCACCCGCCGAACTGGAATCAAGGAGCGGCGCATCTCCTCAAAAGGCAGAAGAGAAACCACCACGGATCTGGCGGCCCAGGCCTCTTTCAAGGCGATGGAAATGGCAGGCATTTCAGCCGCCGATCTGGATATGATCATCGTGGGGACCGTAACACCAGATCGGCAGTTTCCCTCCACCGGTTGCATGGTACAGAAGGCCATCGGATCATCGCACGCTGCCGCCTTTGACATATCTGCCGGTTGCTCTGGTTTCCTCTATGCCCTGACCATGGCTCACAACGGCATCAGAGCCCAGACATCCAGATTGGTTCTGGTTCTGGGTGTTGAACGGCTTTCGACCATCATCAATTGGCAGGATCGGAGCACCTGTGTGCTCCTCGGGGACGGCGCCGGTGCCGTAGTGGTGGCGTCATCCCAGAACGGGAGAGGCATCCTGTCGACACACCTCCAATCCGATGGGACATTCTGGGATCTGCTTTACTCCTCCTATGAACGCTCCTGCCTGCCTCAATCCCTTGCGTGCATCGATCTCAAGCCATTCCAACTGAAGATGGAGGGGAACCGACTTTTCAAGCACGCCGTGGGATGTCTGTCCACCATCGCGTCAAAGGCCATGGAAGAAAATGGGCTTTCCAGCAACGACATTGCACTGGTGGTTCCTCATCAGGCGAACATCCGGATCATTCTGGCCATGGCGAAAAATCTGGGTATCCCTATGGAGAAGGTCTACACAAACCTGGACCGCTATGGGAACACTTCGTCGGCCTCCATTCCCATCGCCCTCGATGAAGCCAACCGTGCTGGATTAATCAAAGACGGAGACCTGATTCTGCTGGTGAGTTTCGGCGCCGGACTCACATGGGGGGCCACTATCATTGAATGGGGTGATTAAGGAACGGTCCCCTGGGGGAGATAGAAGCACGATGTTGAAATATTGATATTCTGTCAAAAATATAATGAGGGCATCTGCTAAAGAACAGTATCAACTCTTTCACAGCTTTTTGTCTCAAGCGACAAAAAGGAGAAGATCTTTGAGGTTTTGGAGTGGTTGGCCGTCATGGACTGCCATGTGTCGGTAGATTAAATGATGAGGGTGCAATGGGTATCTGTAATGGTCACCAAATTCCAAATGGTAATCTGCAATCTATCTTAATGAAGAGATCTGAACACTTGGTGAAGTGGTCAAGCAAAAAACTTCCTGCGAGGTAAGTTTCCAACTTCCCCCCCTTACTCTTTTGAAGGTTTGGCATCGTAGATACGTTTTTTAATAAGGCCGATCTGTTTGGTAACGGGAATTTCTTTTGGACAGACCTCTGTACACTTCCATAGGGTCTGACATCCCCATGCACCGTCCTTGTGATCCAAGAGAGCAATCCTTTCCACCGAACCCTCATCCCTTGAATCGAAGAGATATCGAAAGGCCCGGACAAGGGCAGCTGGTCCGACATACCCCTCGGTCTCTTTATTTTGATTGACAGGGCAGGATGCCGTACAGCAGGCGCAGAGGATACAACGGATCGCCTCTTCAAATATTTTGTGTTCTTCTGGAGATTGCCTTCTTTCCTGATCAGGTGGAGGAGTTTTTGTGATGAGATAGGGTTTGATGGAATTATATTTTTCAAAAAAAGGACCGAGATCCACAACTAAATCCTTGACCACTTTAAACACAGGAAGGGGTTCGATGAGAACTTCTTCCTTAAAACTTTTGACCAATTTTTGACAAGCCAGACCGCAGATGCCATTGATCCTCATTCCATCAGATCCACAGACACCGTGACCGCAGGACATTCGAAAAGACAAAGTCGGGTCTTGCTCCCAACGGATCCGGTTGAGGCAATCGAGGAGTCGATCCATGGGATCGGCCTCTACCTCAAAAGTTTGATAGGTGGGTTTCTCATCCTTCTCAGGATCAAAACGGAAGATCTTTAATTTGATGAGCATCAATTGCCTCTTCGCCCCCTCACCCCACCTCTCCCCTCAGGGGAGAGGTGAAAGGTGAGGGGTGGTTTGTCAGATCAATAGACCCTTGCCTCGGGTTGGAAGCGTGTAATCTTCACAGGTTTATATTTTACTTCCGGACCCTTTGGGGTTTGAAAAACAAGGGTATGTTTCAGAAAGTACCAATCCGCCCGCGCAGGAAAATCTTCCCGGTAGTGGGCTCCCCGACTTTCTCTTCGATGGAGAGCACCGGAAAGGATCACCTCCGAGAGGGCGAGTTGATGGTCCAATTCCACTGCCTCCATCAACTCGAAATTGAAAGCCTTCCTTTTATCAGTCACTCCAATATTTTTATAATGCTCTATCAAAGATCGGATTTCCTCAATTCCTTTTTTCAGGCCTTCCTCGTTTCGAAATACAGAGCCTTTCTCCATCATCAGAGATTGCATCCTTTGTCGAATCTCATTGACCTTCTCTTTCCCTTTAGGGTTGAATAATTTTTTAATCTTCTCTTCCACGATACTCAACGAATCCTTTGGGAGAGTCCCATGCCCAACTTTTGAGATGGCCTGTTTCATCGCCAATCCGCTTCTCCGTCCAAAAACAAGTAGATCGAGGAGTGAATTGCAGCCGAGCCGGTTTGCACCGTGGACCGATACACAGGCACACTCCCCTGCGGCAAATAATCCATGGGCGATCGAGCCCTTTTCATCCATCAGGACTCTCCCATCCACATCCGTTGGGATACCACCCATGATGTAATGACAAGTGGGTTGAACGGGAATGGGATCATAGATGGGATCAATGCCTAAATAAATCCTCACAAAGGAAGCGATCTCCCAGAGCCTCTCTTGAATCTTTTCCTCTCCAAGATGGGTGAGATCGAGATGGACATAATCCTTTCCAGAAATCCCCTTCCCTTCCCGGATCTCAGTGAGAATGGCACGAGAAACCACATCTCTCGCTGCCAGGTCTTTTGCAGTGGGAGCATATCGCTCCATAAATCGCTCGCCCAATCGGTTCCTTAAAAAACCACCTTCCCCTCTGGCTGCCTCGCTCACCAAAATTCCTAAAGGGTAAAGCCCTGTGGGATGAAACTGGATGAATTCCATATCTTCCAGTGGAATCCCTGATTGATAGGCCAAGTGGAGTCCATCTCCTGTGGAGGCAAAACCATTGGAAGTGGTTTTGTAAATCCTCCCACATCCACCCGTCGCTAAAAGGATAGCCTTTGCCTGAAGGAGATGGAGTTCACCGGTAGCAAGATCATAGATCACCACCCCTACACATCTATTTCTTTCAAAGATGAGGGAGAGGACATAGCTTTCAGAATAAAATTTTACCTGATGGCGCAGGCATTGGTCGTAGAGGGTATCGAGAACAACTCTTCCTGTTCGATCCGCCGCATAGCAAGCCCTCTTCACAGGCCTTTTCCCATAATCTCGGGTATGGCCTCCGAAGTTCCGTTGAGCAATCTTTCCCTCTGCCGTACGGCTAAAGGGAACGCCCATATGCTCTAATTCATAAATGACCCGAGGGGCATCCTTGATCATAATCTCGACGGCATCCTGATCACTGAGATAATCACTCCCCTTAACCGTATCGAAGAGATGCCATTCCCAGTGATCCTCCTCCTCATTACCCAGCGAAGCTGTAATCCCACCCTGGGCTGCCCCTGAATGAGACCGTGTGGGAAACACCTTGCTCACCACCGCCACATCGGCTTGGTCTACACATTCCACCGCTGCCCGAAGGCCTGCCAAACCCGTTCCCACAATGACAATATCATGTTGGAAGATCATGCTGAACCTACCATTTGTTCAGAGAATAAACAGAAAACTCCCCTCCCCTAGTGGGAGGGGATTCACCCTGTTAGATAGAACGTTTTCTAGATAACAAGGCTGAATAAAAAACCATATCTAACAGGGTAAAGGGGAGGGGGAATTTAGCCTTCTTGTCCACCCCTCTCCGAGCCAGAGGCTCTCTGAGCCGGCGGCCACCCTCACCCTCCTCCATCGGAGGGGGAGGGAATGTTTCTTTCATTGCTATGGTTAGTGCCTATTTTCGGTGTCCATAAGGTTCAACGCCGCCATTGAAAATTAATCCAAATAACATTAAGATGATCGCTCTTTGATGGGAGTATAGGGACATGCCTGGGTACCACAATAGGTCCCCACATAATCTGCATCAGGACGATAGAGTTCGGGTTTGGGTTGGGCTTCAGCAAACTTCTCTTCGATGATATGAGCTGCCCACCCTGAGACCCGTGAGATGGCAAAAACAGGAGTAAAAAGATCAATAGGAATTTTCATCATATGATAGACCGAGGCACTATAGAAATCGACATTCGAATAGATTTCTTTTCCCTTTACCTTCCTGAATTCTTCTTTCGTCGCCGCCTCAATCGCCTTGGTCATTTCATACCATTTCCGATCTCCGGTACGCTCTGCCAATTTTTCACATATCTTACGAAGGATAGTGGCCCTGGGGTCTTCAGTGCGGTAAACCGCATGTCCCATGCCCATCACCTTTCCCCCTTTTTGGAGTCTCTCGGAAACCCAGGATTTAACACGACTCACTTCTCTGATCTCCAGGAGCATCTTCATCACTTCACTATTGGCTCCCCCATGGAGTTCTCCGGAAAGCGCTCCAATAGCGGCTGCAATAGAGGCATAGAAATGAGCATGCGTTGAGGCCACCTCCCTTCCTGCGAAGGTGGAGGCATTGAAAGAGTGCTCAGCATGAAGGATCAAACAGATATCAAAATCTCTTGCTGTGTCTGTGTCAGGAAGAGAACCGGATAACATATATAAGAAGTTCCCTGCATGAGTGAGGTTAGGACGAGGAGGAACAGGTTCGTTTCCCTTCCGAATTCGATCCCATGCCGCAACAATACTGGGCAGTTTGGCAATGAGCCGGAGGGCCTTTTTCAAATTTGCTTCCTTGGTCTCTTCATGGTACTGGGGATCATAACTCCCTAATACAGGAACAGCCGATTGTAATACATCCATAGGATTGGCTGATTTCAGCAGTATCTTCATATAGTTTAAAACGGCTTGAGGGATCTTTCTTTCTGAGGCAAGTTCTGATTGAAACCTCTTCAATTCTTCTTGGGCGGGAAGACGATCGTTGAGAAGAAGAAAGGAAACTTCTTCAAAGGTGGAAGATCGGGCGAGATCAACAATATTGAACCCTCGATAAATCAGAATTCCCTTCTCTCCATCCACATCCGAGATACGGGTATCTGCTACCTTTACTCCCCGAAGTCCAATATTTTTAACATCCAGTATTTCATCCATCTTTCTGGCTCCTCTATGGCCATCCCTGAATCCCCACAGGAATTCAAAGACCCTCTATAATATTATGATATACAGAAGCTTCTTCGTAATTCAACCAGTTTTTTAATACAAACGCAATAAATAAAGTGACATCACCCCCTCCCTAACCCTCCCCCCTTGAGGGGGAGGGGAGGGTGGGGGGTAAAATAAATTAATACGTTTGTATTAGTTTTGGAACAGTGAAGGGATCTCCGAAGGTTCAGCTCTTGGCGCGGTTTCGTGTGTAGTTTAATAATCCACCAGCAAGCAGGATTTCTCTTTCCCTCGAACTTAGCCCATGGGAGACTTCAAACATTCTCTTTTGTGTGACATTTTCAATCTTGAGAAAACCCTCTTCTTGAAGTCCTTTTCGGAGTTGGACGATTCGGAGGTGATCTCCCTGTTGAATTTTTGAAAACTCCTCGGGATATTTAAAGGTCAAAGGAAGAATCCCAAAGTTGATCAGATTGGAACGATGGATGCGGGCATAGGATTTTGTGAGGATAGCTTTGATTCCAAGGTACATTGGAGCTAGAGCTGCATGCTCCCGGCTCGAACCCTGTCCATAATTTTCACCTCCCACCACAAAGCCGCCGCCCAGTTCTTTTGCCTTCTTGAAAAAATCAGGATCCAGCCTCTCAAAGAGGTGCTTTGAAATAGCAGGGATATTGGATCGTAGTGGAAGAACCCTCGCCCCAGCAGGAAGAATGTGATCGGTCGTGATATTGTCTCCCACCTTTAAAATCACTGTCCCTTCCAAAACATCCTCCAGAGGACCCCGAAGAGGAAGAGGTTTAATATTCGGCCCCCGCTCAATGACCACTTTTTCTGGTTTTGAAGAGGGAGGAAGAATAAGACTGTCATCGATTAAAAATTTTGGGGGCATTGGGATGTGTGGCGGTCTAGGACCCAATGTTCTGGGATCTGTAATCAATCCCTTCAAGGCACAGGCAATGGCAACATAGGGACTGGCCAGATAGATCTGATCTTCAGGTGTCCCGCTTCGTCCTGGAAAGTTTCGATTCATCGTCCGAATGGAAATGGCATGAGAAGGGGGAGCCTGACCCATTCCAATGCAGGGACCGCAGGCTGATTCCAGAATGCGAGCGCCTGCACTGATGAGGATGGTCAATGCTCCATTTCGCGCGATCATCTCAAAGACCTGTTTTGACCCAGGCGTGATGGTGAGGCTAACATCAGGATGGATTTTTTCCCCTTTTAGGATTTTTGCAACACTCATCAAATCGAAATAGGAGGAATTGTTACAACTCCCGATACAGACCTGTTCCACTGCTTTTCCAGCCACCTCTCTGACCGGACAAACCTTGTCCGGACTGGAGGGTTGAGCAATGAGAGGCTCCAACTCACGGAGATCGATCTCAATAACTTGATCGTATTCTGCATTTTTATCCGGCTCGAGATGAATCCAATCTTTCTTTCTACCCTGCGCCTTCAGAAATTCAAGAGTTTTCCCATCACTGGGAAAGATCGTGGTAGTGGCTCCCAGTTCTGCTCCTAAATTGGCAATGGTAGCCCTTTCTGGAACAGAAAGCCTCTCTACCCCTGGTCCTCCAAATTCAAAAATCTTTCCTACGCCTCCTCTGACAGTTAATCGTCTTAATAACTCCAACATGATATCCTTTGAGGCCACCCATGGAGGTAGCTTTCCTTTCAATTTCACTAAAACAATTTCTGGCATCTTGAGGTAATAGGGTTCACCCGCCATGGCCAGGGCAACATCAAGCCCTCCCACACCAATGGCAATCATTCCCATGGCACCGGCATTAGGGGTATGACTGTCAGCACCGAGGAGGGTTTCTCCAGGTTTTGCAAATCGTTCTAAGTGGATCTGATGGCAGATGCCATTGCCGGGTTTTGAAAAAAAGATTCCGCATTTTGCAGCAAAAGTTTGTAAAAATCGATGGTCATCCGCATTCTCAAACCCCGTTTGAAGCATATTGTGGTCTACATAACTGATTGAGAATTTAGTCCTGACCCTCTGGATCCCCAATGCCTCAAATTGAAGGTAAGCCATCGTCCCTGTGGCGTCTTGAGTGAGGGTCTGATTGACGGCTATCGCTATATTTTCATGAGGCGCTAATTTTCCGCTGACCAGATGTCTCTCAAAAATTTTTTGTACCAGGTTCTTACCCATGGATCACCTTTCGCGTATCTGTGTAATCGGTTACTAATCGTTGTAATCAGAGATTTCGGACTTTTTTCAGAAATCTCAAGAATGATAATCGATGCCTTTCCAATTTGTCAATCAAATCTCCATTGTTTTCCAAATATATAAAATCTTTAAGGATTGAACTTTGGTTGTATTTTTGGTAGATTATGCCCCAATGATACATTTACACTATGCTCTATGCCTTCCTGCCGGTAGGCAAGCGCTATGCGGGATGTTGGTAATGGACTCCAGACCAATTGAAAGGTGAGGGTGGCTAAGATTTAAAGAAATAATAGATAAATTTTCTGATTTCCTGGATTGACCCCTTTATGTGGGTTGTTTTACCTGAGTGCTTGACAATGCCAAGAGATGAACATCAGACAAGAGTGGAACTGATAAACCCCGCCCTGCACGATAGGGGCTGGGTTGAAGCTCTGATCCGTGAGGAGAAAACTCCTGGAGGCACGGACATCATTGATGGAAAGCCTCGGAAACGGAAGGGTAGAACTGATTATCTCCTTTGCATACCCGTTATAGATGGAAAGCCGCCTCTTGCAGTTGCTTTACTGGAAGCTAAAGCAGAAGATAAACTGCCCTCGCTCGGAATTCAGCAAGCTAAAGATTATATGAAGAAGTTCCACGTCCCATTTATCTTTTCAACGAACGGTCATCTTTATGCAGATTACGCAGAAGATACAGGGCATATCCACGATACATTATCATTAGCAACCTTTCCGACTCCCCAAGAGCTTAAAGAGAGATATGAGGCTATCAAAGGTTTGCATCTGGATTCTGAAAATACAAAGCCCTTGTTAATGCAATATAAGGGCGGTGAAGCGGCACGATACTACTTTCAGGATGCCGCAATCCGAGCGGCTTTGGAAAAGATCGCCCAAGGAGATAAGAAAATTTTGCTGTCGCTGGCAACGGGAACCGGCAAGACCATTATTGCCACCCAATTGCTTTATAAGCTGGCCCAAGCAGGAAAGCTTAAACGAGCATTGTTCGTCTGCGACCGTGATGAGCTTCGCACTCAGGGAAACGCCAAAATGCACGCTATTTTTGGCGACAACGCTCAGATAGTGACTACCCAGGATCCTCAAAGAAATGCCAAGATATTGGTCGCCACTTATCAGACACTTAACGTAACTGAGGAAGATGATGAACCCAGATTCTGGAATGAAAATTATCCCAAAAACTTCTTCAGCCATATCATCATTGACGAATGTCATCGCAGTGCATGGGGGAAGTGGAGTGTGATTCTTAGAGATAACCCCGATGCAGTACAGATAGGCTTAACAGCTACGCCGCGTATTGTTATAGGCGGGAAGAAAGAGACCGAAGGGAGATTAAGAGACGAAGAAATTACGGCTCATAATGTGGAATATTTCGGAGAACCTGTTTATGAATATTCCATGGGCACGGGGCAGGATGACGGTTATTTGGCATCTTGCGAAGTCATCAGGAGAATTGTAGATCTGGATAAAACCGAAATTACCAGGCAGGACATTGAACAACGCTCAGCCATCGATCCTTTCACTGGCCGAATGGTCAGACCCGAGGACATCGAAGAGCACTATAACGCCAAGGACTACGAAGTTAAATTGATGCTGGATGACCGTGTGAAAGCCATGTCCGAAGATTTGTTCCATCATTTTCTGGATACTGGAGGACCACACCAAAAGACCATCATCTTTTGTGCGAGAGACACGCATGCTAACCAGATCATGATCGCTCTGAACAATATTTATGAAAGATGGTGCAGGGAAGCTCATCGTACGCCCAAAGAATGGTATGCCTTTCAATGTACTGGAAACCCCGACTTGCGCCCCTCTGCAGACAAACTCATTCCGGATTTTCGGGGCTCTAAAAATTCGCATTTTATAGCGACCACTGTAGAATTACTCTCGACAGGTGTAGATATCCCCAATCTCGATAATGTAGTTTTTTTCCGTTATCTCGATTCTCCGATCAGTTTTTATCAGATGGTGGGGCGAGGTACGCGTACCGGAGAGCCGCGTGGGTGTAAACCGATGTTCCGTGTGTATGACTATACTAACGCCACTCGCCTTTTTGGAGAACAATTCATCAGCCGTTACAGACCTACTACTCCTGAAGAGGAACCAACTGAAGGGATAGAATACCCAAAACATGATTACGGAGAAGAGAAGCCAAAGCGTAAGATTATCCGCATCGGCGAAAATCAATTCACAGTTCAAATTGAAGGTGAAGGACGTTCCATCCTCTGCGAAGAAAGTGGCAAAGATGTTCTGGTACCATTAGAAGAGTATAAGCAGCGGCTGGCAGAAAAACTGGTTGAGGAGGTTCCAACCGTAGGCCATCTTCGACAGACGTGGGTTATTCCGAAAAAGCGGCGTAAACTTCTTGCTAATCTACCCGGTGGTGAAGGAGCCGTATACCTGATACGGGAATTAGAAGACGAACAGGAATGCGATCTTTTTGACGTACTCTCAGAATTGGGCTATGGCTTGATTCCTAAATCACGAAGCGAACGTGCAGCAGCTTTCGGTTACAAGAGTAAAGCCTGGCTGCGTCGCTTCCCAGAAAGAGCGAGTAAAGTACTCCTATCCGTCGCTCACCAATTTGAAAAGGGTGGAATCGAAGAACTCGAAACGACCACACTCTTTGAAGAAGCTGAAGTGGTGGCTAACGGTGGCTTCGACGCCCTCACTGGACTTTCCCTCGAGCCCCAAGTCTTGATTCAAGAGACAAAAGAAAGGTTACTAGCATGACAGGAAAGAGAAAACTACTAGAGGGTTGGAAATTGGCATTCCTTGGCGATAATTCGATAGTTACAATAATCATGGGGCAATCCCCACCTGGAGAAACATATAATAAAGATCGTGTTGGACTTCCTTTTTTCCAAGGATGCGCTGATTTTGGTAGGCTTTACCCTGAGCCGACTGTTTGGTGTTCCGTACCCAAAAGAATCGCTGAACCAAACGATATACTTATCTCCGTTAGAGCGCCAGTTGGTCCAACAAATATTGCGAAAGAAAGATGTTGCATAGGTCGAGGACTTGCTGCGATCCGATCCAAAGAAGGTCTATCTTATAAATACTTGCTGTTAGTTCTCCGAAATTTTGAAAAAAAGATTTCTTCTGGAGGCGCTGGATCGATCTTTAACGCCATAGGCAAAGATGAGGTGAAGGCCATCGAATTTCCTCTCCCCCCTACCTATGACGACCAGATAGCGATTGCCGACGAACTGGAACGTAGGATGGCGGAGGTTGAGAAAATGCGGCAAGCAGCAGATAGACAATTTGAGGCCGTCGAAGCTCTTCCTGGAGCTATTCTGCGCGAGGTATTTGATTTTGAGAAAGAATAGTGACAAGGGATTATTAAATGGCTAAAGGGAAGAATAATTTAAACAACAAAGTTATCACATCGCAAGCCTCAATGGACAAGGCCGTAAAGTCCATCTGCGATATCCTTCGCCGCGATAAAGCCAAGGGCGCCCGGCTTTACGTCCCTGAACTGACCTGGATGTTTTTCCTGCGATATCTGGATATTATGGAACAAGAGGAAGAGCAAAAGGCAAAAGCTCTTGGTACCTCGTTTCAAAGTACCCTTCAAGAGCCTTATCGGTGGCGGGAATGGGCGGCGCCCTTTGATCACAAGATTTCGAAAGAAGAAACCATCGGAAATAAATTACAGGGTTGGAAACGCCGAGAACTCTCGGAACAGGCCATGGGTTCCTACCTTTCCTTTGTTAATGATGATCTTTTCCCCCACCTGAAATCCCTCGGGGAACAACATGGAGCCACCAATAAGCAAAAGGTGACCTCAGAGATCATTCGCAACAAGGAAAAGACCATTTTGGCCAGCGAGACGAATCTGCAAAATGCGTTAGACAAAATCCACGAACTTACTGAAACAAAAATCAGCGATCAACACATCTTCCCCATCTCCCAAGCATTTGAAGGCCTATTGCCCAGTTTGGGCGAGAAGAAAAATGATGGTGGCCAGTTCTTTACTCCGCGTGAAATCATTCGATTGATCGTCAATACTGTTAGACCTGAGATCGGTAAAAGCGTCTACGATCCCTGTTGCGGTACGGGTGGCTTTTTGATCGAAGCTTACAAATACATGATGAACCAAAACCCTGCTCCTACGCAAATAGCTGATTTGAAAACCGAAACCTTGTGGGGGCGGGAGGACGCTGGTGAGGCCATTCCCATTTGCCTTGCAAACATGGTGCTCCACGAAATTGATTTGCCTCGTATATGGCATGGCAACACCTTAACAGGTGCGGTCAGCTACGGAGATTTATTTTGGGGTGCACCGAGCCAGTTTGATTACATTCTCACGAACCCCCCTTTTGGCAGTAAAGAAGGGAAGGACGCCCGAGCTCAATTCGCATACAAGTGTGGTAAAGCCCAGATTCTATTTCTTCAGCACATTATCGATTCTCTATCTGAAGAGGGAACCTGTGGCATGGTGATTGACGAAGGGGTAATGTTCCACACCAAGACCGCGGCTTATAGACAAACCAAGCGCAAACTGTTAAACGAGTGCAACCTCTGGTGCGTCATCAGCTTGCCACAAGGTGTTTTCGTCAATGCAGGATCGGGCACCAAAACCGATTTGCTGTTTTTTACCAAAGGTAAATCGACTGAGCGGGTGTGGTATTACGACCTGACTCTTACTGATGATTTCAAACCCCGCAAAGTTAACAAAAGTAATCCTCTGACCTACGCAGATTTTCATGACTTCTTTGAGCGACTATCCCTGGCCCCCGATGATCCGAAACGTATTAGCGAACGAAGCTGGTACGTACCCAACGAAGAGATTAAACAAAAAGATTACGATCTCAAAGCCACTAATAAAAACGCGCCGGATACTTCTGATAAGAGAACCCCTGGGGAGTTAATAGCCATTATCCAAGAAGCCCAAAAGCAGATTGAAGAAGGCCTCAAGGGATTAAGAGAATGAAAAGAATCAAAGATCTGCCAGAATTCAGCCGCCCGCGAGAGAAGCTCAAAGAAAGGGGTGCCAGGGCGTTATCTGATGAGGAGTTGATTGCCTTGATTCTGGGAAGCGGTACTAAAGGCCAGGATGTAAGGGCGATGGCCGCTGAAGTTGCCAAGCTAATTGCCAATAAAAAAGGAAAGGTAACTTTGGAGGACCTCTCACGGGTTGAAGGCATCGGTTTGGCAAAAGCAGCACAGATTTTAGCGGGTTTTGAAATAGCCAGAAGATACATGGTCAAAGAAACAGTAAAAGTAAGCGAAGCCAAAGATATACTGCCTTTACTCAGCGATATAGTCAGCAAACAACAGGAGTATTTTGTTTGCTTCTCTCTCAACGGAGCTAACGAGGTGATTGAGAAGAGAATTGTCACTGTAGGCCTTTTAGATAAAAGTCAGGTCCATCCACGAGAAGTTTTTGCGGACGTAATTACCGATAGAGCTGCGTCAATAATCTTAGCCCACAACCATCCATCAGGGGAACTTAAACCGAGTAACAGCGATTTGAAAATCCATGAGCAGTTGGTAGAAGCAGGAAAGATCCTTGGCATCAAGGTTTTGGATCATATTATTGTCTCAAAGAAAGGATATTATAGTTTTCAGGAAGCTGGTTTAATTCATTCTGGGTGAATAAAGGTGCTGAAAAATGGGAAGCGCCCATTTATTGGAATGAGTGAAACAAGTGGCGCCGAATCTTTATTCTTGAGAATGGGCTTAGGTGCCACGTCTACGCTATTGACAGAAGCACAAATAGATGGAGGAGAGGTTTTATATAAGAATTTGTTTATGAGTGTTATCCAAATTTCAAGGTTTGACACCTTTGCTTTCTAATTCGATGCGTTATTTCAAGGAGATGGCTAAAGTGTGGATTATCTTATCTGTGATTTGCGCGAGGCCAGAAACTATGATCTTTCATTGAGCAAACGGAAGATAGTCCAAAGTTTAATGCTGGATATTTGTTCATAAACACAATAGCCGGGAGAAACTTATGGTACACGAAAATATGGTTATATGCTACCAAGGGATCCAGCGGGTATATCGGAATGCTGTAGTTCGATTCTTACGTTCTTCCCTTAGTGAAGTTTTCCTCCATAATGCAACGGATAAGCTTAAAGAACCTTTCCAAAAAGAATGGGAAAAGATTAAAAATGACGCTTTACAAGCGCGAAAATCAGGTGAGCTGGAAAGTAAAATTATTGATGAATTTGACCTATTAAGTGTTAATCATTTTTTTAATGTCTTTGATGTACACTACAAAGTGCTTTTGAAAGACGATCCAGACGAAAAGCACAAAAAACCCTTTTTGAATTGGGTTAAGGAAATTAAAAATTTAAGGGATCCACTCTCGCACCCTTCAGAGGAGGATTTTACGTTTGTAAGTTTGGGGAACGGTTCTCATAATCTTTCTAAATAACGGATAGATACAAATTAATTATTTAAAAACTCTGGTGGCATCCATAAAAAAGTTGGCCTGGATTTCCCCGGCGAAATCTTCCGCATCCTGAAAGAAAAATAGAATGTTTATTTTGGGAAATACGGGAAACAGATGGTAAATATCAATTGACGAGGTATCTTGAGAAAAGGTAGAATATTCGAAAAGGTAGGTGATTTGAGCAATGGAAAATATCGAAGAAATAGTGAAAAAATTACCCCCCGAGCTGAAACGGGAAGTGGAGGATTTTGTGAATTTCCTGATTGAGAAGAAGGCGCGGAAGCACGGGAGGAAGCTGCGTCAAGATTGGGCTGGCGCACTCAAGGACTACCGCGATAAATATACGTCTCTCGAACTCCAGAAAAAAGCCTTAGAATGGCGAGGAGATTGAACTGTGTATCTGATCGATACAAATATCTGGCTTGAGCGTTTTCTTGATCAAGCCAGAGCTCAGGAGGTAAGTCACTTTCTTGATCGTATACCTACGGAACGCTTGTTTATCACTGATTTTGCCTTTCATTCAATTGGTGTCGTCTTAACCAAATTGAACCGCAAGGATGCATTGCTGCGTTTCGTTCAAGATACTTTTATAGAGGGAGCTGTTTCTCTAATTCATCTCGAACCCAAAGACATCCAAGGAGTGGTCCAGATGATGGAACAGTTCAATCTGGATTTTGATGATGCTTACCAATATGGCGCCGCTGAGAAATATGACCTGACCACCGTTAGTTTTGATAGTGATTTCGACCGAACTCCTCGCGGAAGAAAAACCCCAGCAGAAATCAAATAATACAGAAAGAAAGGTACGAACCTTTTCCATCCAAAAAGCAAGGGCCTCCTTTCAGAGGCCCTGCGCCGTAAGGTCGAAACCTTACGGGTGGCTATAATCCATTTCTACAAATATTATAATTGCTCCGATTTAAACTTGCAAATAATAATTTAGGGAATTTCTATGTTCGAATTCTATTTCAAACTTTTTTGACTGTCAAGCAAAATATTGGGAGAATATTGGGAGATTATTGATAATTCAACACTTTTCCAATAGAATGGAAAAGATAGGAGGTGCAGTATGGTCCCTTCAAAAAACCTCTATAGGATAGAAAGAGATTCAATGGGTCCGGTCAGGGTTCCGAAAGAAGCTTACTACGGTGCCCAGACGCAGAGGGCGGTTGAAAATTTCCCTGTGAGTGGTTGGCGATTCGGAAGGGAATTTCTTTATGCCCTGGGTCTCATCAAATACGCTTCAGCAAAAACAAATTTTGAGTTGGGTCTCCTGGGAAAAAGAATGGTCAAGGCCATCGAGCAGGCTTCTCAAGAGGTAATGGAGGGAAGATGGGATAAACAATTTGTGGTCGATATTTTTCAAACCGGTTCTGGGACTTCCACCAATATGAATGGAAACGAAGTGATTGCCAATCGTGCCAATGAAATTTTGGGAAGCAAAAGAGGGGATTATCGGCCTGTCCATCCCAATGACCATGTGAATCTGGGTCAATCGAGTAATGATGTCTTTCCTTCTGCCATCCACATCGCCTCTGTCACCCTCCTCCAGCAAAAATTCCTACCAGCCCTAAGAGATCTTCATAAGACTTTACGAGATAAGGGAAGGGAATTCCATTCCATCCTTAAAATTGGTAGAACGCATCTCCAGGATGCCACGCCGATTCGATTGGGTCAGGAATTTGGAGGTTATGCACGTCAGGTGGAATTGGGGATTCATAGAATTCAGAATGCCATAAAGTCCCTCTCTGAACTTCCCTTAGGAGGGACTGCTGTGGGAACAGGGATCAATACCCATCCCCTTTTCGCAAAAAAAGTTATCGCCATCGTCAATAAAAAAACAGGCTATCGTTTCTCTGAAGCCGTTGATCATTTTGAGGCTCAAGGTGCCAAGGATGCTTTGGTAGAAATGAGTGGAACGTTGAAAACAGTGGCTGTGAGTCTGATAAAAATCGCCAACGACATCCGATGGCTGGGTTCAGGTCCTCGTTGTGGAATTGGGGAAATTCATCTCCAGGATACTCAACCCGGCTCCTCCATCATGCCTGGAAAAGTCAATCCTGTCATTCCTGAATCCCTCGTCCAGGTCTGTGCCCAAGTCATTGGAAATGACTCAGCCATTACCCTGGCTGGCCTCAGCGGCAATTTTGAACTCAATGTCATGATGCCATTGATCGCTTACAATCTACTGCAATCCATTCATCTCCTCGCCAATGCGGTGAATCATTTTTCTAATAGATGTATCCAGGGTTTGAAGGCGGATCGTAAGCGCTGTGAAGAGATGGTTGAGAAAAGCTTAGCCCTTGCCACCGCTTTAACACCGAAAATCGGATATGAGAAGGCAACCCGAATCGCTAAAAAGGCATACGTTCAGGATAAAACAATTCGTCAGGTAGTCGAGGAAGAAGGCCTTTTTTCAAAGGAAGAGCTAAATCTTCTGCTGGACCCCCAATCGATGATCGCTCCAATGAAATTGACCAAAAAGAAAAAGGTATCCCAGCGTATTAAGTAACGAGTAAACCCCGTTAGAAATTCAAGTCGTTGCGACCCTTCAACATACTTAGGGCCGTGAGCACTGTCGAACGGCTCGAAACCGAGCGGGGCATTAAACCCCGCTGGAATTATTCTAAAATCTAACCCCGATGCAGCCGCCGGCCCAGAGGGCCTCTCTCCGAGCTGGAAGACTCTCCGAGCCGGAAGCTGGCCCGGAGGGAGCAGCGGGGCACTATTTCTAACGGGGTAAAGGAGTAGCCTATGATCTTTAAACAATTTAGAGATGGAGAGGGTTGCCTATCTTATTTTATTGGTTGCGAAAAGAAGAAGGAAGCAGGAGTGATTGACCCCTCTCTCAATATCCATCAGTATCTTGAAACCCTCCAGGGAAAATCTTTTGATCTCCGATATGTGATCGATTCTCACACCCATGCAGACCATCTCTCCGGAGCCGGTCTTTTGGCACAAAAGACCAAGGCAAAAGTTATCATGAGCAAAGAGACTCCACTTCAGCGATCCATCGGGATGGGGAAAGCTCCTGAGAATATCAAAGAAATTTTAAAGAAAAACGGCGAGATTTTGGTAGATCGATTTGTAGGGGAAGGGGAAACGATCCAGATGGGTGAGATATCCATGGATCTCCTTCACACTCCAGGACATACTCGCGATACCATGTGTCTTCTATTGCCTGACCGGATTTTCACCGCTGATATTCTCCACATCGGCCAGGCAGGTAGGACGGATCTTCCGGGAGGAAGTCCAGAGGAGATGTACGAAACCCTTTTTAAAAAAATTCTTCCCCTTTCCGACGATCTCCTGGTCTATCCTGGACATGATTATAACGGGAATACAAATTCTTCTCTCGGATACGAGAAGAAGAACAATGAGTTCCTGAAACCCCGCTCCAAGACTGCCTTTGTTCAGTTTGTGGCGAATTTCTTCCCGGAAATTAAACCTGGGATGCAATGCGGCGTGAAGACGATTGTGGGCAGCCATACAGGAGGTCAGCCCACCCTTCAGAGTGGTTTAGGAGATCTGATTCTTGACTATATGCAGCGCCATCCCGCTGAGTATACTGTTACGATCGACCAATTGAAAAAAAGAGTCGAGGCAAAGGATAAAACCCTCTACCTCCTTGATGTACGTACTCCCGAAGAAGTGGCAGGAGGAGTCATCAAAGGGGCAGAAAAAATCCCCATTGATGAACTTCCCAAAAGGGCGGAAGAGATCCCCAAAGATAAAGAAATTGTGGCTTACTGCGCGAGCGGAGCCCGATCTGCTCTGGCCACCCTTTATTTGAGGGCGCGGGGTTTCAAGGCCAATAGCCTCGACCATGGAATCCACGAATGGGAAGAGGCAGGCTACCCGATTGAAAAATAAACCCCGTTAGAAATTCAAGTTGTTGCGACTCGAAACCGAGCGGGGCACTCGCCGCGCAAGCGCTGGCGCAGCGGGTTAAACCCCGCTGGAATTATTCTAAAATCTAACCCCGATGCAGCCGCCGGCCCAGAGGGCCTCTCTCCGAGCTGGAAGACTCTCCGAGCCGGAAGCTGGCCCGGAGGGAGCAGCGGAGCATTATTTCTAACGGGGTAAACCCCTCTTTCTTGTTACCCAATTTAAGGGAAGCTAAACCTCTTAAAAGGTGGCTTCCTTTATTTCCTTTTCAAATAGAGGAACAGAATAATTCCTCCGATGATCATAAAGGCTGAGAGCGTCTGTCCCATGGTGAAGGGACCAAGGATAAATCCAAGCTGTGGGTCCGGTTCCCTAAATAACTCCACAAAAAATCGAAATAGACCATAAAGAGAAAGAAATACTGCTAACAGTCCACCGGTAGGAAGTTTTTTATCTTTAAGAAACCAAAGAATTAAGAAAAGAACGCATCCTTCTAAGGCACTTTCATAAAGTTGAGAAGGATGCCGAGGAAGGAGATCTTTATCTGTGGGAAAGATCATCGCCCAGGGGACTTGAGTGACTCGACCATAGAGCTCCCCGTTGATGAAATTCCCGATTCTCCCGAAACCCAACCCAATGGGGGCAGTCACAATAAAGAGGTCAGCAATCTTCCAGAAAGACTTTTTATTTTTCCAGGAAAAAAGGATCCCGACGAGGAGGACACCGATCAACCCTCCATGAAAGGACATGCCCCCATGCCAGATCGCAAAGATCTCGAGGGGATCGGCGAGGTACATCTTGAGATCATAAAAAAGCACATATCCTAAACGAGCCCCGATGACTAATCCGAGAATGAGATAAAAATAGAGATTTTCCACATCCAGTTTTGAAACACCAAAATCTTTTTTCTTCATTTGATACCGGACGAGGAGATAAGAGGCTAAAAACCCGAAAACATACATTAACCCATACCAACTCACCTGAATCGGACCGAGCTTAACCAAGATTGGATCAATATTGACTGTCATGGTTATCTCCTAATATTTCAATTTTATTGGAGAACCAATAAAGATTCAAGCACTTTTCAGATCGCAAATAAAATTGACGTTCAATAGCAATTTATGTATAATTTTAATAATTTTATGGAAGAACCCTCTAAAAAACAACAAATTCTTCAAGATCTGAAGAAATTCATTCTGTCGAAGACCTCCATCGTTTATATCCTATCCGATGAAGAAGATCGGGTAGAAAGCCTTCTCAAAGAACTCACCTCCACCTTTCAACCCAAGCCCAAACTCTTCATCTGGAATCCCTTCTACGGATTGACAGGAGAGAACGAAAAGATTGATGATTCGAAGAACCCTTTTGAGGCCCTGGATAAAGTGATCCAGAGTACAGAACAAGCTCTTTACCTCTTTGAGGGACTTCATCCTTTTTTAAAGACAGAACTTTCCCTCCCGAGGAAGTTAAAGGATCTCCACCGCTCTCTCCGAAATCGATATGCTACCCTTTTTATCATCGCTCCTGTTCTGGTCGTCCCGGAAGAGCTTAAGCGAGATATGGTGGTCTATGAACTTCCCATGCCGGATGTAAATGAAGTGGAACGAACCCTGATGGGAATCATCTCCGCAAGTCCCCAGGCATCTAAATTAACAGAATCCCTGACACCGGAGTTGAAGGATCGGATGGTCAAGTCAGCTCTCGGCCTTTCTCTCGACCAAGTGGCCCGGGCCTTTCGGAGTGCCCTGATTGGAAGGACGACCATCGATCCCTCTCTGATTGATGCGGTGATTGAAGAAAAAGGACAGATGATTAGAAAATCCGGGATCCTCAGTTTGGTGACCCATCGGCCTGCCCTGGAGGATATCGGTGGGTTGGAAAACCTCAAAGATTGGCTGAGAAAAAGGTCCGAGATTTTGAGCAGTGAAGGAAAGTCCTTTGGTCTCCAGCTTCCTAAGGGGGTCTTGATCACCGGCCTTTCAGGATGCGGAAAAAGTCTCTGTGCCAAGGTATTTGCCTCTTTCTGGCAAGTCCCTCTGCTCCACCTCGACATGGCCAGGATCTATGATGGAACGATGGGAGAACCGGAAGAGGCTTTACAGATTTCCATTCGAACCGCAGAGTCTGTGGCACCTTGTGTTCTCTGGATTGATGAGATCGAAGCAGGCATCAGCATTCAAAGCCAAAAGGCCGGTGGAGGGACTCAATCTCGGGTCTTTGCCTCATTCCTCACCTGGATGCAGGAAAAAAGTGCTTTCGTCTTTATTGCCGCGACAGCCAATGTCATTGAACTCCTCCCTCCAGAGGTATTGAGAAAGGGTCGTTTCGACCAAATCTTTTTTGTCACCTTACCCAATATTCAAGAAAGAAAGTCCATTTTCTCTATCCACCTGAAGAAAAACGGTGCGGATTTATCCCAGATCAATTTAGATATGTTGGTGAAAGTGTCGGAGGGGTTTAACGGTGCAGAAATTGAGCAGGCGGTCAACGGAGCGATGATTGAAGCCTTTAATTCAGACCGACCCATTAATGAACAGGATCTTGTGATCTCGGCGGGAAATATCGTCCCTCTTTCCACAACCATGAGAGAAGAGATTGGAAGGATGGAACGCTGGGCCTATAATCGAGCCATTCCAGCCTCGAAGTAAAATATCAGTAATCTTCCTTATCCTCGTCGCCGTAATCCTCCTCCTCAAACTCGTCCTCTTCTAAATCCTCTTCTTCGTCCTCCTCTTCTTCCTTTTCCTCTTTTTCCTTTCGTTTCATTTTCAAATTGATCTTTTCTAAGCTATCATCCCCAAGATCGTCGATCACTTCATTAAAAAACATTGCCAGGGAGATGACATATTCCTCAGGTAATTCGCGGAACCATTCGATTACCCTCTCTGCGATCTCCATCTTCTCGCTGGTGGAGGAGTCCTCTATAAGGTCGATGGCCTTACGGTAATGTTTATTGAATGCCCGGATCATAAAACGATTCTCGCCTCCTATTAAATTTTAAATTTGCTTCAATTATACTTTCCTTCACCCTGGTGGACAATAAAAAAATTGGGGGGAGTTAAAAGCTACGGAGATCGGATAAACCCCGTTAGAAAGGGCAAGGCTTTAACCCTGCCCTCAATAAGGAGCTGATGCTCCTGCTCCTGCAGGTATTTCCACCATCCCCAGCATAAATGCTGGGGCTTTCTAACGGGGTAAAAGGAATTTTATTGAAATCTGGTGATCCTGACTCCAATGAAGTCCATTTTGGAAAGATAGTCCTTTAGCAAAACCTTCTTCACCACCCCTCCTTTCCCTTTTATTCCACTGGCATGAATGAGATAGACTCCACTCTTCCCTCCGTCCTTTTGGCTCTTCTCAGCCCTTATGATTCCGATGTGCCCGATGATTTCACCACCTTTCCTCTTCTCAGGCTTTTTCACGAAAAAAATAATATCTCCACTTTTTAACCTTTTTATACCATTCAACAGTTCAGTGGAGGGAAGGGTCTCTACAAAATCCCTCCCCCTCGAACCTTTTATTTTCGTAATTCTCCCAATCTCAGAGGTTATATCCTTCCCCCACTTTCCACTCTCAATCATATCTTCACCATATTCAAATCGGTCATCATAATTCATGACCTGACCATCCTTGAGAACACCTTTTGAATGGAATCTTTTCTCCAGGGCAATTTGGATGGCCTCCTCAGGGCTGTGGCTCAGGGCCAGCTCCACTGCCCTGAAGGTCAAATACATACAATCCACTCTCTCATCTGCCACCATGGTTGCCCTTGAGACATATTCCCCTAATGGATCCGTATCATAAGGAACACCTATAAATTTCTCTGCCCAGAAGGCTATGTTTTCGCCAATGGGGTTCACCTTTAAGAGGGTTTGGAATTTTTGAATTTCTTCATGGGTGAGGGCATAACAGGGTTGAAGGAATAGATATAAGATCAGAGGGATGAGGAAAGTCTTTACTAATCTCAATTTTCTAATCATTCTGTTCTTGCTCAGGTTGCCCAAAGTTGGCCGAAAATGTGAAGTTAATTTTTATCTATTTCAGCTTATTCTATTTGATTTACTATTTTCAAGTTAATTTTAAGAAGATTGGGAGTTATTACTTTCCAATTTTTATTGTAAATGGGGTCAAATCTTTAGGAGTATATTGGGGTCAAAGCTAAATTATACACTCTATTGAGAGTGAGAGCGCTGTGGAAAGACCGTATATGAGACTGTCACCTACCCCGGAAGCAGGCCGCCTAAAGGGAAGGTCCTATTCATCTTCTCTTATAAAATGATTCAGTGTTTGATTGATTTTCATTCATGATGCGAATAACCATTCTATCCTCAAAAAAAGTCACTATTCAGCTTCTCCATTTAATTTGACACAAAAGGTAATTTTTTTTATATTGTTACTTGTGCCGGAGTGGTGAAACTGGTAGACGCACGGGACTCAAAATCCCGCGGGGCTTCCACCCCGTGTCGGTTCGATCCCGACCTCCGGCACCAATATTTTGACAATCCTCTCTCTATCATGTTAGTTATTGGTTGTTAAAGTGGGGCTGTAGCTCAGCTGGGAGAGCGCTTGAATGGCATTCAAGAGGTCGACGGTTCGATCCCGTTCAGCTCCACCATTTCAGTCTACAACCCAAATGGGAGAGCGGTCGGATTGACAGGTCGTGGGTCGGAATCGACTCGCACCGAGTTCGATCCCCATCAGCTCCACCAAAGATAAGAAGAGGTTAGGTGACGCCGTGTACCCTAACCTTTTCTTATTTGGTCTTCTCTTGTCCAGGATCTGCAGGAGGAACTCTCTTTCGGATTTCAGGAATAATTTCCAATACCATGATGGCAGGCGGGTTATTCCCCATCTCGGTGTATTCTCTATAAAGCTTATTGATCTCTTCTCGCAATTGAGCTAAATTCATCCCGGCTAATTCATTGAGAACAGAATAAACAGATGCCCAGCCCACATTAGAGAGTTGGAACCCATCGTAGAGGCCTCTGAGGTAGGAGACCTGAAGAAGTTCTCGTTCAATGTCAGAAATGGGTCTTCCCTCCATTAACCAAATTTTTGACGGAAGAAGTTGAATTTTATCGAACTCCCCGTAGATCATGGGCTGGATAGTCCCTTTCTCTTGTACAAAGAGAATTTGGGGGAACAAAATCAAAGCCAAGATGAATACGCCTCCCAATATTTTCTTTTGAATCATAAGCCCTCTCCTTCCTATGTCATTTCCTTCTGTCCTTTATTTTGCCACTTATTCATTGAAAATGGAATAAAATTCAATTATGATTTTTTCAATTAAAGAGCGTGATGCAAAAAGAGACGAGTCAAACATTTGCGATCGAACCTTTCCATTGGGATAAACTTTCCCAACTTCATCCAACAGATGTGTGTAATCGAACAGAGGCCACCTATCATCCTGCCCGAGAAGGTTTTATATTGCCAGTCTATAATCGGCGGTACCTGATCCTTCCAAAAAGAAAAAAGATTCTGCGGATGGAATGGAATGATCACCCCGTGGAAGAGGAACTTCATCAATATTTTTACCTGATGGTCCTCGTTTACCTCACGAATGCCAAAGACATCAAACCCACCCACACCTGGGTCAATGAGAAGGGGCTGAAAGGGGGCTTCACATTCTTTCAGGGTCCTCATAGCCTTCAGGTTGAAGAACTGATAAACCTTTTCGGAAAAGATTCAGAGGCCTTTCTTAAGACGGGTAAGAAACTGGGGGGCAGTGAAATCCTTTACGGAGATAAGGGATTTGCCTTAGAAGTATTTCCAAAAGTTCCTCTTGCTTATATCCTGTGGAAAGGGGATGAGGAATTTCCTCCAAGGATCAGAGTTTTATTCGACTCCACCATCGAATCGCATCTTCCTTTAGATGTCATATGGTGCATGGTAGCTGAAACGAGCCGTCGCCTCACCGAACACGCCTTGCCGAAATAAAAACACGAAGACCTTCATCGGATAGCTGTAAGCTCAAAGTTCAAAGCTGAAAGCTGAAATCTATAAAACCTTGAGCTTTGAGCTTGGTCCTTTGAGCTAATAACAGGGGTCTTGATTCCTTCCTCGATTCATGATAATGAAAGAACACCTAAGATCCGATAAGGAGTGGTTTTTAAATGAGAGAAGTGGTGGGCCTGGCAAAAAGACCATTGGGAAAGACAGGAGTGGAGGTGACGATCCTCGGAATGGGTGGAGAGGGGATACTGAGAACCTTCGGCCAGGAGCAGGAAACAATTTCGCTCATCAACCGAGCCATTGATTTAGGGATTACCTATTTCGAATCGGCTCGAGCCTACGCTGGCAGCGAATCCTATTATGGAATGGCCCTGAAGGAAAGGCGCAGGGATATCTTCCTTGCAAGCAAGTCGCATGAACGAACAGCGGATGGTGCACTGAAACATCTAGAGACCACTCTCGGTACGATGAAAACCTCTTATCTTGACCTCTGGATGATTCATGATGTGAGGACCCCCAAAGATCTCGACCTGATCTTCGGCCCAAAAGGGGCCATTAAGGCTCTTGAAGCCGCCCAGCGCAATAAACTGGCTCGATTCATCGGAATCTCTGGGCACAGAAACCCAACAATCCTCTCCCGAGCCCTTGATCTCTTCCCCTTTGACACAGTTTTAATGCCCGTCAATCCAGCCGAACCTCACTATTGGTCCTTCCTCCATGAAGTCTTGCCCAAGGCACAAGGAAAAGGAATGGGAATCCTTGGAATGAAGACGCTCTCCAGGGGGGTCTGTATTAAAATCTTTGGAGCCGAATCTGTAGAAAACTTCCTCCGCTTTGCAATGACCCAACCTATCTCTACAGCCGTGGTTGGTTGTGAGACCATCGAACAACTGGAGATGAATGTTCGTATTGCCCAATCGTTTCAACCGATGCCCAAAAAAGATCAGGATATTCTCCTGAGCAGAGTAAAATCCTACGCCCGCGAATTGATGTATTATAAATTATAGCGAGTTTTTATCACTTAAAGATAATCGTAATTTTAAGAGGTTACGTTTGGTGGGACCAAAGCAAATTGATCAAGACATACCTCTCAAGTGCCGTCTTCACTTGAATAGGCGAGGGTCAGGGAGTCTTTGCCGTATTATGCAATAATCTCACTAGTAGTTGACCTTATCCTTACCTTTTAGACTAAGTATTTTTCTAGCTTCGTCGGGCGTTGCTATTTCTCTGCCCAGCTCTCCAGCAATCCTAACCACTTTTTCTACGAGCTCAGCGTTGCTTTTAGCCAAGACCCCCTTTTCAATAAATATATTGTCTTCAAATCCCACTCTGGCATGTCCTCCCATCATAATCCCCAATGTCGCTAGATGGAATTCTGCCGGATATCCGGCACCGATGACTGA